>Ga0209162_1001469_pt1 | contig 23060 bp, 18 predicted proteins | sample YNPNPMetaG_FD_187121 | JGI IMG/M metagenome (GOLD analysis project Ga0209162, IMG submission 187121) | Anoxygenic and chlorotrophic microbial mat microbial communities from Yellowstone National Park, USA - YNP NP MetaG (SPAdes) (version 2) ...
AGCTGGGTAGCGGTGCCGTAGTTGTTATTGGGCAACCAGTAGTTGACCCAGGCATCGGCGACGGGGTAGAGGGTGGTGCTGGCAGCGATGTTGGCGGGCGAGCCGGTGGTGCTGAGGTCTGCGGCGGAGGAGGTCGCCAGGCCGATGCCAAGAACGACTAACAGGAAGATCACGCTGACAGAAAGGGCTTCTTTCATCTGTCACCTCCTCGAAAAGAAGCCAGGAGATCAGATTGTCATCGGTCGGCGAAACTCACGATGATGGAGCGCTGTTCACCTCCTTTCTGCACGGACTACATCCTGCCCTTGATGCCCATCTGGAATCATAATACTATCATGCCAACCGCTTGTCAATACTGAATCTAATGCTATAATAACCATGCGGAACCTGCCTGCGAACGAGAAAGAGACGCGCATGTCGCCGAACAGCCATGTGGCCGACGGCCGAACGGATCCGGAGCAAACCGGTACTGCGCCGCAGCTCCAAGTGCCCTGGGATGCTGTTTGCGCGGCCCTGCCGATGGCGGCCGTGCTCTATGATGCCGCCGGCCGATCGGTGTGGGCGAATAGGGCCGCGCGCGCGGCTTGGGGGACGGACGAGGCCCCCTCGGTCGCGATGCTCCCCGCCGAACAACCAGCAGAGCAGATCCCGCTCCTTCGTTCTCCGTCCAATGGGCCATCTCCTGTCGCTCGCGCGCTGACGGGCGAGGTCGTGCGCGGCGAGCGCGGGGTGCTCGTCAACGCGGCCGGCGAGCGCACGACCGTGCAGCTCTGGGCCGCGCCCGTGTATCAAGGGAGCACCATCATCGCGGCCATCGTCCTCTGGCGCCCGGCCGATGACGCGAGCGCCTATGCCGACCTGGAACACTCACAGGCCGTCACCCGGCGCCTGGTCGAGATGCAAGAAGCCGAGCGCCGGCGCGTGGCCCGCGAGCTGCACGACGAAGTGGGCCAGGCCCTCACCGCCGTCAAGATCAACCTCCAGGCGCTCGAACAGCAAAACAACGATCCCCTTCTGGCCGCCCGGCTGAAGGATAGTCGTGGTCGAGCGCGCGCTGCAACAGGTGCGCAACATCTCGCTCGACCTGCGGCCTTCGCTGCTGGACGACCTGGGCCTGGTGCCGGCGTTGCGCTGGTACGTGGACAACCAGGCGCGTCGGGCCGGACTGACGGCCAGCTTCACCGCCACACCGGCCGATCTGCGCCTGGCGCCCCCACTGGAGACCAACTGCTTCCGCGTGGCCCAGGAGGCGATCACCAACGTGATCCGCCATGCGCACGCCACCCGCCTGGACGTGATCCTGGATAGCACCGGCCACGGCGTCCGGCTGATCGTGCGGGACAACGGCATCGGGTTCAACGTGGCCCATGCGCTGGAACAATCCATGCGCGGCAAGAGCCTGGGCCTTTCGGGCCTGCGCGAACGCGCCGCGCTCGCCGGGGGCCGCGTGGACATCTTCTCGAAGAAGGGCCACGGAACCGAGGTGCGCGCCTGGTTCCCCAACGAGCCGGACACAACCACCGGGTGCGAAGGATCGGCCCCGGATCGAGGAGCATAGATGCCGCCGATTCGTGTCCTGTTGGCCGAGGATCATGCCCTGGTACGGGCGGGCTTTCGCGCCCTGCTGGAAGATTTGCCGGACATCGCAGTGGTGGGAGAGGCGTCCGATGGCCAGGAGGCGTTGCGGCTGGTGGCCGAGCTGCATCCCGACGTGGTGCTGATGGACATCGCCATGTCGGGCGTAAACGGGCTGGAAGCGACCGGCCGCATCGTCCAAACGTGGCCCGACGTGCGGGTGGTGATCCTCTCGATGCACGCCAACGAGGAATACGTGTGGCAGGCGTTATGCGCCGGCGCGCGCGGCTATCTGCTCAAGGATGCCGGCATCGGCGAGCTGGAGCTGGCCGTGCGGGCCGTCGCCGCCGGCGACACTTACCTGAGCCCGCCGATCTCCAAACAGGTGATCGCCGGCTACATCGGCCGCACCGGCATCGCCGCGCCGGGCCGTCCCGGCGCGGCCGATCTCCAGATTCCCCTCACCCCGCGCCAGCGCCAGGTGCTGCAACTCCTGGCCGAAGGGCACAACGTCAAAGAGATCGCCCGCCAGCTCGACATCAGCGAAAAGACGGTCGAAACCCATCGCACGCAGATCATGGAGCGCCTCCAGATCTTCGACCTGCCGGGGCTCGTCCGGTATGCGCTGCGCGTGGGGCTGGTGAAGGCCGAATGACCGGCTCAGGAAAATCCTGAGCCTCTCTCAGGGTTTCCCCGATAGCTCACTCTTCTCTTTTCTGCAGTGCTGGCGGCCGGCGCCGACCACTACATCACCAAGCCGTTCAGTCCCCCGGCGTTGGCCGCGCTGATCAGGGAGATCCTACAACTGTAGCGCCGCCGGTTCCAGGCGCAGGGAGTAGATCCTGTGAGCACCATCGAATCTTCAGACGAGGCGTTCCTGGCTTCATTTCTGGAGGACTACTACGCCGAATGCGACGAGCATCTGGCCGCGATCCGCCGCGGGCTGTTGGCCCTGGAGTCCTCGATCGGCCAGGGACAGCTCGATCAGGGCGTCGTGGAAGAGGTCTTCCGCGGCTTCCATTCCCTGAAGGGGCTATCGGGCATGGTGGGAGTGAAGCCGGCCGAACAACTGGCGCATCACGCCGAGAGCTACATGCGCCTTTTGCGGCGGAAGGAGATCGCCCTGAACGCAGACGCGCTCGAGGCCGTGATCGCCGCCACCCGGCTGCTGGAACAGGTGATCGCCGCCTGGCGCCGCGGAGAACCGACCCCCGATCTGGATGAAATGCTCGCGCGCCTGAGCGACCTGAGCGCGGCAAAGGCGGAAGCGGCCGGCCCGCCGCCCCCGTCCCCTCCGCCCCCGCCGGTTGCCGCGGCCGCCGGCCCGCCGCCCAAACCAACGCCCCCCGCAGAGGCCGCTCTCACCGAGGAGGAGAGCCGGCGCCTGGCGGCTGCGCTCCAGAGGGGCAAGCAGGCATGGCAGATCACCTTCACGCCATCGCGCGACCTGGCGCAACGCGGCATCAATGTCAATGCGATCCGCGGCCGCCTGCAAGACCAGGGCGAGCTGATCCGCGCCGCGCCGATCATCACGCCGGAAGGCGGCATCTCTTTCGCGTTCGTATGGGCCAGCGATGCCGATGCGTCGGCCCTGGCGCAATGGGCAGAAGACGGCATCAGCTACGCGCCGTATCTCGCGGCCGAGGCCATTGCGCCGACCCCCGCGGCCGAGGCGCCGGTCGAAGCCCCTGCCGCGCCGGCCGCGCCCCCTGTCGCGCCGGCCGCGCCCCCTGTCGCGGCGGCCCCGGCCCCTGCCGCACCGGCCCCGGCCCCCGCGCCGCCGCCGATCACCATCAGCCGGCCGGCGACGCAAGCGTCGCCGGCCATCGTGGTGCGGGTTGACCTTGCGCGGCTCGACGATCTGATGCAGATGGTCGGCGAGCTGGTGATCAGCCGGGCGCGACTGGAAGATAGCTTGCGCCAGATGGAGCCCATCGCGGCCACGATCCCGCAATGGCACGCGTTACAAGAGACCAAACTGGCGATGGAACGCCAGTTGCGCGACCTGCGCGAAGGAGTCATGCGCCTGCGCCTGGTGCCCATCGGCGAGGCGTTCGAGCGGATGCAGTTCGCGGTGCGCGACCTGGCGCGCGACAGCGGCAAATCGGTCGTCTTGAGCCTGAGCGGCCAGACGACCGAGATAGACAAATACGTGGTCGAACGGATGCTCGATCCGCTGATGCACCTGGTGCGCAACGCGGTGAGCCACGGCCTGGAGACGCCGGCCGAACGGGTGGCCGCCGGCAAGCCGCCCCAAGGACAGATCGCGCTGCGCGCCGCCACCGCCGGCGACGCGGTCGTGATCGAGATCGAGGACGACGGCCGCGGGATGGACGCCGGGCAGATCGCCGCCCGCGCCCGAGCCGCGGGCCTGATCGCCGGCGATGTCGAGCTGGACATGGCCGGGCTGCTCGATGTGATCTGCGCGCCGGGCTTCTCGACCCGCGACGAGGCCGACCTGGCCAGCGGCCGCGGGGTCGGCATGACGGTCGTGCGCAACACGGTGCAGGAGCTGGGCGGCACCCTTGCTTTGTGGACCGAACCCGGCCGCGGTACCCGCTTCACCATCGAACTGCCGCTGACGCTGGCCATCGTAGACGCGCTGATCGTGTCGGCCGGCGGCCAGACCTTCGCCATGCCACAGCCGGCCGTGCGCGAGGTGATCGAAGTCCAGCCGACGGCCATCACCGTGATGGAAAACAACGAGTTGATCGCTCACCGCAGCGGAGTATTGCCGGTGGTGCGCCTGGCGCGGCTCTTCAATCTGCCCGAAGCACCCGGCCGCGCGCTCTACCTGTTGATGATCGGCGCGGGCCTGAACGCGATCGGCGTGGCGGTCGACCGGATCCTGGGCCAGCGGGAGATCGTAGTGCGCGCGGTCGCCGATCCACTGGTGCGCGTGCCGGGCATCGCCGGCGCGACCGAGCTGGGGGATGGCCGCGTGGTGCTGATCCTGGACGCGCAGGCGCTGGTACGCTTGCACCGCGAAAGAGCCGGCCGCGAGAGACGGTGAAGGATGGAAGCTGGAAGCTGGGGACTGGGGGCTGGAAACTGGAAGCTGGAAGTGAGATGGCGGTCGGCGGGGGCGCACGGCGTGCGGCCGCCGAACCGACTTTCATCCGTTGCCGGCGCCTGTATCCAACGAACGGAGGTTGCATATGCCCGATAACGGAACGCGTTCGGAACCGTACATCCTGTTCGAACTGGCCGGCACGACCTACGGCGTGCGCAGCCAGATCGTCCAGCAGATGGAGATGGTCGAACACATCACTCCGGTGCCCAATGCGCCGGACTTCGTCGAAGGGGTGGTTTTCCTGCGCGGCCAGGTGATCCCGGCCATCAACCTGCGCCGGCGGTTCGGGTTTCCGAAGATCCCCTACGACCTGCGCACGCGCCTGATCGTCGTGCGCGCAGGGGGCCGCACCGTGGGCCTGATCGTGGACAGCGCGCGCGAATTCGTGCCGCTCGACCCCGCGACGATCCAGCCGCCGCCGGAGGGAATCGCCGGCCTGAGCGGCCACTATCTTGCCGGCATCGCCACCCTGGGCGAGCGCCTGGTCTTGATCCTGGATCTGGACGCCGTGATCAGCCAGGAAGCCGGGCTCGCCAGCCCGGCCTGATTCTTTGGTGAAGGAGGACACCCTTATGCCGCTCTTTTCCCGTACTTCTAACGATCGCACATCGGCCGAGATCGCGCAGATGCGCGAACAGCTCACATTGATCGGCCGCAACGCCGACGAGGTCACCCGCGTCGCCGACCAGGTGATGGAGGGCGCCGCCGCGCAGGGCCGCTCGCTCGACGACCTGGTCAGCGGCGTCAACGAAATGGCCGCCTCGCTCAAAGAGACCGCCCAACAGGCCGAATCCATCGCCACGTCCACCGAAGAACTGGTCTCCTCGGTCAATGAGATGGCCGCCTCGACCGAGCAGGTGACGGGCAACACCGAGACGCTGGCCGCCGCGGTCAACCAGACGGCCGCCTCGATCCAACAGATCACCGCGGCCATCCAAAATCTCTCCAGCTCGGCCCAAGAGATGGCCGCTTCGGCCACCGAGATGACCGGCGCCATGACCGAGATCGCGGCCTCGATCAAGGGAGTGGGCGCCGACGCCGACGCGCTGAACAGCGCGGTAACCGAGACCGCGGCCGCGATCGAAGAGACGACGCGCTCGATCCAGAGCGTGGCCGCCAACACCGACGAGCTGACGCACGCGGCCGAGGAAACCTCTTCCGCGATCAACGAGATGGCCGCCTCGATCGAAGAGGTGTCGGCCACGACCGAAAACCTGGCGGCCTCGGTGGAGGAAACGGCCACTACCATCGAATAGATGCAGCGTTCGATCCAGGGCGTGGCCCAAAACGCCAGCCGCATCAGCGATGCGGCCGTCGCCAGCGCCGCCAGCGCCACCCAATTGGACCGCTCCATCCGTTCGGTGGCGGCCCTGGCCCGCCAGGCCGACGAAACCACGCGGCGCATTGCGCGCGACGCGGCCGAAGGCGGCGCCACCACCGAAAAGGCCATCCAGGGCATGGCCCGCGTGCGGGATGCCATGAGCCAGTCGGCCACGGTGATCCGCGAGATGGGCCGGCGTTCCAGCGAGATCGGCAGCATCGTGGACACCATCAACCTGATCGCCGAGCGCACGAACCTGCTCTCGCTGAACGCCTCCATCGAGGCCGCGCGCGCCGGCGAAGCGGGCCGCGGCTTCGCGGTCGTCGCCGAAGAGATCCGCAACCTGGCCGACCGCTCGGCCAAGGCCACGGCCGACATCAGCGCCATCATCAAATCGCTGCAAGAGATCGCCAACGAAGCGGTCGCCTCGTCGAACGAAGGGCTGCGCGTGGCCGATGAGGGAAGCCGACTCTCGGAAGACGGCCTGGCCGCACTGCGCAAGATCATGGCCGGCATCGAGGAGACGGCCCAGGTCGTCTCGCAGATCTCCCGCGCCACCGAAGAACAGCTCGCGGCCGGCCAGAACGTGGTCAACCAGGTGAACTCGACCGCGGAGCAGGCCCGCCAGGTGTCGGCGGCCACGGCCGAACAAAGCAAATCCATCGCGAACATCGTCCAGGCGGTCACGCAAATGCGCAAGATCAGCCAACAGGTGACGCAGGCGATGGGCGAGCAGGGCCGGGCCGCGCGCGACATCATCAAAGCGGCCCAGAACACGCTCTCGCTGGCCGCGCAGATCCGCAAGGCGATGGCCGAACAGGCCACGAGCGCCAGCCAGATCAACCAGGCCGTGGAGTCCATCCGCCGCGGAGCCGCGAACACCACCCGCGCGGTGGGCGAACAGATCACGGCCGTGGATCAGGTGGCTAAGGAGGCCGAACGCCTGACGCGGCTCATCACCGGCGTGACCCGGGCCATCAACGAGCAGGCAACGGGCGCCAGCCAGATCGCCACCGCGGTGGAAAGCATGCGCCGCCAGGCCGATCAGGTGGCCAAGGCGATGTCCGAACAGAGCCGCGCCGGCCGGGACATGACGGTGGCCGTGCAAAACGTGGCCAAGCAGATCGGCCTGATCACCCGGGCCAATCGCGAGCATTCGACCGTCGCGGGGCAGCTCCTCAATGGCCTGAACGACGTCCGTCGCGTGGCCGAGCGCAACGCGCAGGGGGCGAAGGAGACCCGCCGCGCCGTCGCGAGCCTGCTGGAACAGGTGCAAACCATGACCGGCAATATGGACAGATTGGGGCGAAGGGGGTAAAATATCCGGCAACCCTATCCCACAGGAGCACTGCATGGCTCCCACGGACAGCAATCTCGGCATCTTCACGACCGATGAGCGGTTGATCGTGCGCTCATGGGACGATTGGCTGGCGGAACGCACGGGGATCCCGGCGGCGGATGCGGTGGGCCGGCCGCTCACCGCGCTGATCCCCGACCTGGAAGCGCGCCGTCTGCTCGGCCGCTTCCAGCGCGCGGTCAACCAGGGCACCGTGGAGGTGCTGGCGCCGGCCTTCCATCGCTACCTGATCCCCTGTCCGCCCCGAACGCCCTCGGCGCGCTTCGACCACATGCAACAGCGGGTGACCATCGCGCCCCTGCGGGAAGACATGCGCGTCATCGGGACCATCGTGACCGTCGAAGACGTGACCGCGCGGCTGGAACGCGAGCAGGAGCTGGCCGAGGCGCTGAACAGCCCGGACGAACGCACGCGTTTGCGCGCCGCCGAAGCGCTGGCGGCAGAGGCCGAGCAACCGGAGCCTTTGCTGGAAGCGCTCGGCGACGAGAGCTGGCGCGTGCGCCGCGCCGCGGCCGACGGCCTGGCCCGTCGCGCCGGCGACGACACGGTGGCCGCGCTCCTGCGCACCCTGCGCAGCCAACACGACAACCTCAGCGTCCTCAACAGCGCGCTGCAGGTTCTGGTGATGAGCCATGTGGACACGGTGCCGCCGCTGATCGGCCTGCTGAGCGACCCGGACACCAACCTGCGCATATATGCCGCGCTGGCCCTTGGCCAGCAGAACGATCGCCGGGCCGTTCCCGCGCTGATCGCCGCGCTGCACGACCCCGACGCCAATGTTCGCTACCATGCCATCGAGGCGCTGGGGCTGCTGCGCGCGGCCGAAGCGGTCCCGGAGCTGGTCGCCGTCCTCCAGACGGCCGACTTCTTCCTGGCCTTTCCGGCCCTCGACGCGCTGGTACGGATCGGCGAGGCCGCGGCGGCCCCGCACATCGTTCCGCTGCTCGACGATGAGCTGTTGGCCCCGCCCGCCGCGGAAGCCCTGGGGCAGCTCGGCGACGAGGAGGCGGTCGCGCCGCTGGCCCAGGCGCTCAACGAAGGCCGCGCGCCGGCCGTGGTGGTGGCGCGGGCGCTGGCCATGCTCCACGACCGCTACCAGGCCGACTACGGCGAAGGCGCACACATTGCCGACCTGGCCCGCCGCGCGATCCGGCCGGCCGGCATGCAGGCGCTGCTCGATGCGCTGGACGCCGCGGCCGATGACGACCTGCGCAACCTGGCGCTGGTGCTCGGCTGGTTGGAAGGCCCGGCGATAGACCGCAGCCTGACGCGGCTCCTGGGCCACCCGGCCGCGCGCAAGGAAGTGGTGGAAGCCCTCGTGCGCCACGGCGCGAGGGTGATCGAGCTGCTCAGCGAGCAGTTGGCCGCGGCCGATTTCGAGACGCGCCAGGCGGCCGTCATTGCCCTGGGCCGCATCGGCGATGCGCGGGCCGTGCCGGCCCTCACGCGGGTGTTGGAGACCGACCCCGAGCTGATCATCGTCGCCGCGGGCGCGCTGGCGAAGATCGGCGACCGCCGCGCGTTCGAGGCCTTGTTGGCGCTGATGGGCCACAGGGACGCGTCGGTGCGCCAGGCCGTCGTCTCGGCGCTGAACTCCCTGGGCCATCCGGACATGGCCCGGCGCATGGTGGACTGACTGCAGGATCCCGATCCGCTGGTGCGCGAATCGGCGGTCAAGATCGCCGGCTATTTCGGCTACGATGAATGCGTCGAGCTGCTGTTGGCTGCGTGCGCCGATCCCCATCTGAACGTGCGTCGGGCCGCGCTGGAGCACATCCCCTTCCTCGAGGATGACCGCGTGGCCGACATCCTGCGCAACGCCCTGCGCGACCCGCAGGCCCAGGTGCGCGCGGCGGCGGCCCGCGCCCTGGCTTACACGGAGAGCGCGTTCGCGTTGCAGCCGCTGCTGGAGGCGTTGGAAGATCGCGATCCGTGGGTGCGCTATTTCGCGGCCCGGTCGTTGGGCCGCCACGCCTCGCCCGAGGCGTTGCCGGCCCTGGCCCGCGCGGCCCAGAGCGATGAGGCGCACCATGTGCGCGCCTCGGCTATCGAGGCGCTCGGCCGGATCGGCGGGCCGCGCGCGGTGGCGGTGCTGGCGCCGCTGGCCGCGGACGAAGATCGCGATATCGCGCGCGCCGCGCTCGCCGGCCTGGGCATGGTGAGCCATCCCGACGCGCTGCCGCCCTTGCTCGCCGCGCTGCGCTCGCCCCAACCCGAGCGCCAGTTGGACGCGGTGCGCGCCCTGGCCGAACGCGGAGGATCGGGCGCGGCCGGCGCGCTGCAATGGGTAGCCACGGCCGACGCCAACGAGGAGGTGGCCCGCGCGGCCATCGAAGCGCTGGCGCGGCTGGCCACCCCGGAAGCAATCGCCGCGCTGGTGTCGCTCACCGCCAACGAGGCGCGCCGCGAGGCGTGCATCGCCGCGCTGGCCCAGGTGGGCGAAGAACACGCCGAACAGGTGGCGCACGGGCTCAGCCATCCACAACCGGCCGTTCGCCGCGCGGTCGTGGAGGCGTTGGCCCGCATGAAACGCCCTTACGCCTCGGAGCTGCTGGCAACCGCGCTGGACGATCCAGAGGGATCCGTCCGCCTGGCCGCGGTGCAGGCGCTGGATCGGCTGGGCAGTCGCCGCGCCGAGCGCCAGCTCGCCACCCTGGCGCACAGCGACCCCGACCTGGCCGTCCGCCGCGCGGCGCAGCTCGCCCTGCAACGCAAGACCTGATCATCTGCCATGCGCTTCTATGCTGAAACCCTCGGCCTTTCGCCCAACGCCTTTGCGCTCCTGCGCGACCTGATCCACGAGCGACTGGGGCTTTTTTACGACGACGGCAAGCAAGATCTGCTGGCCGACAAGCTCTCGCCGCTGGTGATCGAGCGCGGTTTTGACTCGTTTCTTGACTATTACTATCTCCTCAAGTATGATGAGAATGCTGCCGACGAATGGCGCCGCGTCATCGACGCGCTGTCGGTGCAGGAGACCTATTTCTGGCGCGAGATGGACCAGGTGCACGCGCTGGTCGAGGAGATCACGCCGGCCTATTTTGCACGGCGGCCGGCCATGCCGTTGCGCATCTGGAGCGCCGCCTGCGCCACCGGCGAAGAACCGTTGACGATCGCCATGGCGCTCAACGAGGCAGGATGGTTGGGCCGGGCGCCCATCGAAATCTACGCCACCGACATCAGCCCGGCGGCCATCGCCAAAGCGCAAGCCGGGATCTATCGCGAGCGCTCGTTTCGTGCGCTGCCGGAACATCTGCGCAAGCGCTATTTCGTTCCGTGGCGGCCCTTAGAGCGCTCCGAATTCGAGCCGGCCCAGTGGCAGGTGGCGCCGTGGTTGCGCGCACTCATCCGTTGGGATGTCGTCAACCTGGTTTCGGATAAAGACGTGCAGCGCATGCCGACAATGCATGTGATCTTCTGCCGCAACGTCTTCATTTATTTCTCGGAAAGCTCGATCCGCCGGACGGTGCGGCTCTTCAGCCAGATCCTGGTTGCCCCCGGGTATCTGTTTGTGGGCGCGTCCGAATCGTTGTTGCGCCTGACCGCCGATTTCGAGCTGCAAGAGGTCGGCGGCGCGTTTGTGTACGTGAAGCGTTGATCGCATATCGGGACTGCTTCCGCCGCGTGAGGTGCCGATGGATCGTGTCATTCGGGTGCTCATCGTAGATGATTCGGCCTACGTGCGCAAAGTCGTGCGACAGATGCTCGCGCGCAGCCCCTTCATCGAGGTGGTGGGCGCGGCGCGCGACGGCATCGAGGCGCTGGAGATGGTCGAGCAGCTTCAGCCGGACGTCGTGACCCTCGACCTGATCATGCCGCGCATGGACGGCATCGGCTTCCTCAAGGAGCAGATGGCGCGGCGGCCGCTGCCGGTGCTCGTGTGCAGCATCGCCAGCGAAAGCGGCGAGATGGCATTGAAGGCGCTGGAGCTGGGCGCGGTAGACTTCATCCAGAAGCCGACCGCGCTGGCCACCGAGCGCATCTTCGAGATCAGCGACGATCTGATCCAGAAGGTCAAGGCCGCGGCCGAGATATCGCCGCGCAAGATCTTGGATCTCGAACACCAGGAGACGCCGGCCGGGGCTGCTGCGGCAAAAACCCGCCAGGCCGCCGTGGACGCCGTGGTCATCGGCATCTCGACCGGCGGGCCGCAGGCGCTGCGCTACCTCCTCCCGCAATTTCCCGCCGATTTCCCGGTGCCCATGGCCATCGTACTGCACATGCCGGTGGGCTACACCGAGATGTTCGCGGCCAAGCTGAACGAACTCTCGCGGCTGCGCGTGATCGAGGCGCACGAAGGGGATCGCATGGAGCCGGGGGTGGTGCTGTTGGCCCAGGCCGGCCGCCATCTCACCCTGATCCGCGGCGAGAACGGCCAGGTCATCGCGCACCTGGACGCGCGGCCGTTCGACACGCCGCACCGGCCGTCGGTGGACGTGCTCTTCCGCTCGGCCGCCGAGGTGTACCGCAACCGCCTGCTGGGCGTGGTGATGACCGGCATGGGCAACGACGGCCTGCAAGGCGCGGCCTGGATCAAGGCGCAAGGCGGCATGGTCTTCACCGAAGCCGAGGAATCGTGCGTGGTCTACGGTATGCCGCGCTCGGTGGCCGAGGCCGGCTTGAGCGACCGGGCCGTGCCGCTGGACCGCATGGCCCAGGCGATCATGGAAGTGGTCTGAACACGGAGCACATGGGATGGCCAGGATTCTCATCATAGACGACTCTGCCCTGTCGCGACGTCTGCTGCGGCGCATCGTGGAATCGGCCGGCCATCAAATTATCGAGGCCGCCGACGGGGTGGCCGGGCTGGAAAGCTACTTCCTGGAGCGCCCCGATCTGGTGCTCCTGGACCTGACCATGCCCGGGATGCACGGCCTGGATGTGCTGGAAAAGCTGCGCGAGCTCGATCCGACCGCGCGCGTGATCGTGGCCTCGGCCGATATTCAGACCTTCACACGCGATCTGGCTCTGGAGCATGGCGCGGTAAGCTTCATCACGAAGCCGTTCTCGGCCGAGCCGGTGCTGGCGGCCGGCCAGGCGGCGTTGGCTTCTGCCACGGGAGGAGCAAAGTGAACCTGACCCCGCAACAACAGGACGCGCTCACGGAACTGATCAACATTGCGTTCTCCCGCACGGCCGCCGCGCTCTCGGAGATGACCGGCCATCGCGTGCTCCTGGACCCGCCGCGGGTGGCGCTCTGCCCGATCGGTGAGCTGACGGCCCACCTGGACGATCTGGGGGTGGGCGAGGTGGCCACGGTGCACCAGATCTTCACCGGGCCGGTGGCGGGAGACGCGCTGCTGATGCTGAACTACGACGGCGCGCTGGCCCTCTCCGACTTGCTGATCGGCGGTCGCAGCCCATTGCCGCGGCTGGATGCGACCGACCGCGAAGTATTGACCGAGGTCGGCAATATCCTGCTGAACGCCTGCCTGGGCATGTTCGGCAATCTGCTGAAGGTAAAGGTGGCCTTCTCGGTGCCGCAGCTTCACCTGGCGGCCCTCCATGGATTGCTCAACTCCCTGATCATCGAGCGAGATGGATTGCGCTATGCGTTGATCATCTACACGGGCTTCCGGGTACGCGACAGCACCGTCACCGGCTACCTGGTCATCGTCCTGGGCGTGGCCTCGCTCGATCGGTTGCTGGCCGAAGTGGAGCGAATGGCCATGTAACAGACCGGAGGACAAGATGCGCGTGCTGATCGTGGACGACTCGGCGTTTGCCCGCGAGCGAATTGCGCGATTGGTCACGGCGGCCGGGCATGAGGCGATCCAGGCGGCCGGCGGCGCGCAGGCGTTGCAACTGGCCGCCGAGATGCCGCCCGATGCGGTGACGGTAGACCTCCTGATGCCCGACATGGACGGGGTCGAGTTGATCCGCCGGTTGCGGGCGGCCTATCCGGACCTGCCGTTGATCGTCGTGTCGGCCGACATCCAGGAGGCGACGCGCCGCGAAGTGCGCGCCGCGGGCGCGACGGCATTCGTATCCAAGTCGGGTCGGCTCATGCCGCTGCTGGAGATCCTGGAGGGCTTGCCCAACGTGCAGAAGCCATCGTTCGTGTTGACCCTGCTCGAACAGGACGCGTTTACCGAGATGATGAACCTGGCCATGGGCCAGGCGGCCAATGCCCTGGCGTCGCTGCTCGAACGTCGCGTGCTCCTCACCGCGCCCAAAGTCGAGATCATGCGCCTGAGCGCGCTGCGCGTCTTCCTGGAGCGCAACATCCCGGCCATCGCCGCATATATCCGACAGCATTTTCAAGGTCAGCTCACCGGCGACGCGGCCCTGCTCTTGCCTGCCGGCCATGCCGACCTGCTGGTGCGCGCGGCCATAAACAGCATCGAGCTGTCCATGAGCGGCCTGACGGGCATCGAGCTCAGCGCCCTGGCCGAGATCGGCAACGTGGTGCTGAACGCGGCCATTGCCCGACTGGGCGATCAGCTCGGCGCACGGCTGGCCATCGGCCAGCCGACGGTCAGGATCAATCTGTCGGCCCAGATGTTCGTGGAGGATCTGAGCATCGGGCCGGTCAATGCGGATCACGCGATCATCTTGCTCAATCGCCTGACGATCGGCGATGTGAGCATCATGTGCTATCTGATCATCGCGCTGTCCGAGGCAGACATCCGACGGCTGCTCGCCAGCCTGGGCGTCGAAGCCTGACGGGCATTCTTGAGGCCCAACTAACCTGAAAATGGCCGCCACCACGTGCCAGGCATCTTGCAGAGTGCCCCTGGCCCGCGTGGCGAAGCCAGCCTGTCCTGGCCGACAGCCTGTCCTGGCCGACAGGCCAGGGGCCAGGGGGCGGGCTGGCACGTAAGCGTCGTGCATTTTCATCGCGCGTTGCGCCGACCGGTGCATGGATAACCGAAATGAACGTTGAAGGAACCGATTGGAACGCGTTGATCCGGCAGTGGTTCGATGAGCAGGCCGGACAGGGGATCTTTGTGTGCGATCCAGAGCTGCGGATCCGCTCCTGGAATCGCTGGCTTGAGCTGGCTTCGGGGCACGCGGCCGCCGGGGTCGTCGGCCGCCATTTGTACGAGGTGTTCCCGGAGATCGTTGAACGGAACATGGATCGCTACTATGCTCAGGCGCTCCAGGGGCATTCGAGCATGCTCTCGCAGCGGTTCCACAAATACCTGCTCTCGCTGCCGGTGCAAAGCCACTATGCGGGCTTCAGGCAGATGCAACAGAGCGTCCGCATCGGGCCGCTGGTCAGCGGGGGCCAGATCGTGGGGGTCATCACCGTCATCGAGGATGCCACCGAACGGGTGGCGCGCGAAGATGAACTGCGCCGGCAGGTGGCCCTGCATCGCACGTTGCACGAGATAGACCGGACGATCCTGGCGCTCGATCTGCCGCAGTGCCTGCAACGCATCGTAGAAAGCACCGATCTGCTGATGGCCGCGCCGCTGGCAGCCATCGTGCTGAACGAGGGCGATTGCTGGCGCGTGGCGGCCTGTAAGGGGTGCAACGATCCCGCGCAGTTATCGTGCCCCGAAACCGCCCTTGCCCGGCGCGCGATGGCGACGCGCCAGGCGCTCGTGGTCAGCGACTTTCGGACAGAGCCCACTCCGGTCGAGCCGCTCTTCGCGGGGAGCCGCAGCGCCGTCGCGGCGCCGTTGATCGTAGCAGATGAAGTGATCGGCGCGCTGGTCGTCGAATCCCCGCGGATCTATGTATTCGATGCCATCGAACGGGAGGTCGCGGTCTCGCTGGCCACGCAGGCGGCCGTGGCCATCCAGAACGCCCGGCTCTACACCGCGCTGCGCGAGAGCGAAGCCCGCTACCGCCTGTTGGCCGACATCTCGCCGATGGGGATCTTCATGACCGATTCCACAGGGCGACAGCTTTACCTGAACCCGCGCGGGGCCCAGATCTTGGGATTGCCGCCGGAACAGGCGTTGCAGATCAATTGGGCGCAGCTCTTGCCGGACGAGGATCGGCAGCGGGTCATCGAGGAATGGACGCGCCAGACGGCCGAATCGGCCTCCATCCAGATCGAAACGCGGCTGCGCCGGCCGGACGGCGCGCTGATCTGGGCGCAGGTGAACGCCGCGCTTCATCGCCGCGAAGACGGAGAACTGGTTTACATCGGCGTGCTCAACGACATCACCGAGCGCAAGCAGGCCGAAGCGCAGCTCCAGAAGACGCTGGCCGATCTGGCCCGCTCGAACGCCGACCTGCAACAGTTCGCGTACGTCGCATCGCACGACCTGCAGGAGCCGCTGCGCATGGTGGCCAGCTACGTGCAGCTATTGGCCATGCGCTATCAGGGCCGGCTCGACGCCGACGCGGACGAGTTCATCGGGTACGCGGTCGAAGGCGCGAAGCGGATGCAGCAATTGATCCTCGACCTGCTGGAGTACGCCCGCGTGGATACCCGCGGCCAGCCGTTGGAGCCGGTGGATGCCGACGCGGTGTGCCGGTGGACGGTGGAGGATCTGAAGATGGCGATCGCGGACTCGCACGGCGAGGTGACGTGGGATCCGTTGCCGGTGGTCAAGGCGGACGCCACGCAGCTCGGGATGGTCTTCCAGAACCTGATCGGCAATGCGCTCAAGTTCCACGGCGAAGAACCCCCGCGGGTGCACATCTCGGCCCAACGCCGCGACGGCGAGTGGGTCTTCTCGGTGCGCGACAACGGCATCGGCATTGACCCGGCCCATTTCGACCGCATCTTCGTCATCTTCCAGCGGCTGCACACGGCGCGCGAATATCCGGGCACCGGCATCGGCCTGGCGATTTGCAAGAAGATCGTCGAGCGCCACGGCGGCCGCATCTGGGTCGAATCCGCGCCCGGGAAAGGGGCGACGTTCTATTTCACGTTGCCGGCGGCGTGAAGAGCAAGGGCAGGGGAAGCCGTCCACGAACAGATCACGAATGCACGAATGACGCGTCGCGCCTTCGAATCCCCAATCCCCAATCCCCAATCCCTACCCCACCACCCCCCGCAGCTTCAGCTCGCGCGCCCGATGGCAGCTCACGAAGTGATCGGCCTCGATCTCCTCCAGCACCGGCGGCTCGGTCCGGCAGAGGTCGGTGGCGTAGCGGCAACGCGGGTGGAAGTAGCAACCCGACGGCGGGTTGGCCGGATCGGCCACGCTGCCCTCCAGGACGATGCGCTGGGAGCGCAGCCGCGGGTCGGGCTTGGGCACCGCGGAGAGGAGCGCCTCGGTATAGGGGTGCTTCGGGGAATAGAAGAGGGCTTGCGTCGGCGCCACCTCGGCGATGCGGCCCACATACATCACCGTCACCCGCTCGCTGATGTGCTTCACCACGCTCAGATCGTGCGCCACGAAGAGATAGGTAAGCCCCAGCTCCTGCTGGAGGTCGAGCAGCAGGTTCAAGATCTGCGCCTGGACCGACACATCGAGCGCGGAGACCGGCTCATCGGCCACGACGAGCCGCGGGTGGAGCGCCAGGGCGCGCGCGATGCCGATGCGCTGGCGCTGGCCGCCGCTGAACGCATGCGGAAAGCGGCGCATGTATTCGGGCCGCAAGCCCACCAGGCGAAGCAGCTCGGCCACGCGTGCGGTGCGCTCTTCGGCGTCGGTCACGCCGTTCACCAGCAACGGCTCGCCCACGATCTCCAGCAGCGTCATGCGCGGATTCAGCGAAGAGTAGGGATCCTGGAAGATCATCTGCATCTGGCGGCGCAACGGCTTCAGTTCGCTGCGCGGCAGGGTCGCCACATCTACCACGCGGCCCTCTTCGGTGCGAAACAGGATCTGCCCCGCGGTCGGATCCACCGCGCGCAGGATACAGCGCGAGACGGTCGTCTTGCCGCAGCCGCTTTCCCCCACCAGCGCAAAGGTCTCTCCCTGGCGGATGAAAAACGAAACATCATCCACCGCGCGCACCTGGCCGACCACGCGCTGCAACAATCCCTTCCGGATCGGAAAATACTTCTTCAGATTCCTGACTTCCAGCAAAAGCGAATCCCGCAACTCGTTCAAAGTCCCCCCACCTTTTACGTTTCACGTTTTACGTTTTACGCCTCACACCCCATACAAAAAACAACTCACACTCTGCCCCCCTTCCAGGGTGCGCAGGGTGGGCTCGCGCACATCGCAGACCCCGCGGATGCGATCGGGGCAACGCGGATGAAACGGACAGCCGGCCGGCCGGTTGTAGGGATGCGGGATCGAGCCGGTGATGGTGTGCAGCTTAACGCGCGAGGGCGACTCGATGCTGGGGATCGAACGCAGGAGCGCGCGCGTGTAGGGATGCTTCGCGTTATGGAAGATGGCATCTACCGGCCCGCTTTCCACCACCTGGCCCAGATACATCACCACCACGTGATCGCACATCTCGGCCACCACGCCCAGGTTATGGGTGATCAGCATGATCGCCATGCCGCGCTGGGCCTGGAGGTTGCGCAACAGGTCGAGGATCTGCGCCTGGGTGGTCACATCCAGCGCGGTGGTCGGCTCGTCGGCGATGAGCAGCCGGGGATCGCACGAGAGCGCCACCGCGATCATGGCGCGCTGGCGCAGGCCGCCGGAAAGCTGAAACGCGTAGTCGTCTATGCGACGTTCCGGCTGCGGGATGCCCACCTGGCGCAGGGCTTCGATGGCCCGTCGTCGCGCCTCGGCCGCGGAGACCCGCATATGCAGCCGGATCGCCTCGATGATCTGGTTGCCCACCGTGTGCACGGGGCTGAACGAAGTCATCGGCTCCTGAAACACCAGGCCGATCTCCCGGCCCCGGATCGAGCGCATGACCCGGCCGTCGGCGTCCAGCTTCACCAGGTCGCGCACTTCGCCGTCGGCGCCGTGCCAGAGGATCTCGCCGGCCACGATGCGGCCGGGCGGCTCGACGATGCGCAGGATCGAGCGGGCCGTCACGCTCTTGCCGCAACCCGACTCGCCGACCACGCCCAACGTTTGCCCTTCCAGGATCTCGAAGGAGGCGCCATCCACGGCTTTGACCGTGCCTTCGTCCTGGAAGAAATAGGTGCGCAGATCGCGCACCGCTAACAACGGCATGTTGTGGTTGTTCATGGAGAAATCAACTCATCCATACGGATCGGCCGCGTCGCGCAGGCCGTCGCCGACGAAGTTGAACGCCAACACGGCCAGGATGACCGGCACCACCGGCGTGAGCAGCCAGGGCGAGATGGCCAGCGCCTGGATGTTCTGCGCCTGCTCGAGCAACACCCCCCACGAGATGGCCGGCGGCCGCAAGCCCAGGCCCAGGAAGCTGAGCGACGTCTCGCTGATGATCATCGCAGGAATGGCCAGCGTGGTGGCCGCGATGATATGGCTCAAGAAGGACGGCACCATATGGCGGAAGATGATCCGGCTGCGGCTACAGCCCACCAGCTCCGCGGCCGTGATGAAGTCCTCCTCGCGCAGGGTCAGAAAGCGACCGCGCACCACCCGCGCCAGCTCGGTCCATCCCAACAACGAGATGATCACCGTGATCGCCAGATAGACCTGTTGCACCGACCAGCTCCCGGGCAACGCGGCCGCCAGGCCCATCCATAGCGGGATGGTGGGCAACGAGCGCAGGATCTCGATCACGCGCTGGATGATGATGTCCACCGTGCCGCTGAAATAGCCGGAGATGCCGCCCAACAACACTCCCAGGAAGAGGCTGATCGCCACCGCCAGCAGGCCGATGGTGAGCGATGTGCGGGTGGCGAACATCAGCCGCGAGAAAAGATCGCGGCCGTTCAGGTCGGTGCCCATGATGAAGAGCGATTCCTCGATCGGCACGCCCTCCACGCCCAGCAGATGGCGGTCGGTGGGGATCACGCCGAACAGCTTGTAGGGGAAGCCGTGGACGAAGAAGCGGAGCGGGATGATCGTCTCCGGGTCGGTCACGTAGACGCGCTTGAAGGTCTTCGGATCGCGCGCGCCCTTGACCGCGTACACGTGCGGCTCGAACCGGCCATCGCGGAACAAGTGGATGGCCTGGGGCGGCATCAAGCTGCGCTGGGCCTCCGACAGCTCCGGGTCCACGTAGGCCAGGAACGGCGCGAAGATGACCACCAGATAGAAGAGGATCAGGACGACCGCGCTCACCATGGCCAGCTTGTGCTTGCGAAAGCGCCACCACATCAACTGGCCGGCCGTCGCCAGCGAGATCTTTTCCTCGGCTTCGGTGGTGGTTTCCTCGATGATTTCCTGTTCGACCATCAGCGCCTCTCCAGGCGGATGCGCGGGTCCACCCACATCAACAACAGGTCGGAGATGAACGTGCCGATCACCGTCATCACGCCGAGGAGCAGGATGATCGTGCCGGCCAGGAACATGTCCTGGGCGATCAGCGCCTTCAGCAGCAGCGGGCCGACGGTCGGCAGGCTGAGCACCAACGAGACGATGATGCTGCCCGAAACGATGTAGGGCAACAGGTAGCCGATGGTGCTGATGAACGGGTTCAGGGCCACGCGCACCGGGTATTTGAGGATCACGCGGGTTTCCGGCAGGCCGCGCGCACGGGCGGTCATCACGTAGGGCTTGCGCAGTTCGTCCAGCAGGTTCGAGCGCATGATGCGGATCATCTGCGCGGTGCCGGAAAGGCCCAGCACCACGGCCGGGATCGGCAGATGCGCCAACATGTCCTTGAACTTGGCCCAGCTCCAGGGCGCATCGGCCATGTCGGGCGAGAAGAGGCCGCCGATGTTCGCGTTGAAATAGCGGAACCCGACGTACATCACGATCAGCGCGAGCATGAAGCCGGGGATCGCCAGGCCGATGAAGCCGATGAACGTGAAGATGTAGTCGCCGATGGAATAGCGCTTGACGGCCGAATAGATGCCGATGGGCAATGCCACGGCCCAGGTGAAGACCACGGCCGCCAGCGACACCACCACCGTCAGCGCCAGGCGGTCGCCGATCACATCTTTGACCGGCCGGTTCCACTCCATGGCCATGCCGAAGTTGCCGCGCAGCATCTGGCCGGCCCATTTCAGGTACTGGACGATCATCGGCTGGTTCAGGCCGTACTGCTCGCGCAGCGCCTCCACCTCGGCCTCGGAGACGGTGGCGCCGCCGGCCGACATGGTGGCGATGTAGGTCGTGACGAAATCGCCCGGCGGAAGCTGGATGATGATGAACGATAGGATGCTGATGGCGATGATGGTGACGACGGCAAGCGCCAGACGACGCACAATATAGCCGAGCATCAAGCCTCCTGACCTCTCCCACCCCGTCCCCTCCCTCCCCTGGGAAGGGAAAACCTCTCCCACCCCACCCCTCCCTCCCCTGGTAGGGGAGGGAGGGGAACCTCGCTCACCCCATCCCCTCCCTCCGTTGGGAAGGGAGAACCTCTCCCACCCCACCCCTCCCTCCGTTGGTAGGGGAGGGAGGGGAACTTCTCCCACCCCCTCCCTCCCCTGGTAGGGGAGGGAGGGGGAAGGGGGAGGGAGAGGTTAACTCTTAAAGAAAAACGTCGGCGGAAGCGAGCTGCCGGGCGTGCGGCAGTGCTGCGCGTTGATCTGCCGTTCGGGGATGTTGCCCATGTTGTTCTTCACCACGCGCACCCCCATGAACGCCGGCGACTGGCCGACCGTGCCGATGCTCCACTGCTGCTCGACGATGATCTTCCACAGCTCCTTGCCGGTCTTGATCTGATCTTCTTCCTTCATCGTCGGCACCTTGGCCATCAGCTCAAAGGCCCGCAACATCTCCGGGTCGTCGGGCTTTTCGCCTTGCGTGCCGCCCGAGGCGTACCACTTGGCGTAGGCCATGCCCATGTGGCATTCCACCGGGTCCACCGGCAGCGCGTGCCGCGGGAAGAGGAAGAGCATCTCGGAGCCGTCGTTCGCCCAGGTGATGATCTGGTGCTCGTTGTTGGCCGTCTTGCCGAACGCCAGGTTGCGCTCCAGCTCCTTCACGTCCACGTCAATGCCGATCTTCTTCCACTGCTGCTTGATCATCTCGCCCGCGGCCGTGTAGGGCACGAATTGCCCGCCCACCGTGATCATCTCCAGGCGCAGGCGCTGGCCGTTGTCGGTGCGCAGGCGGAAGCCCTCGGCGTCCTTCTTGTCCAGGCCGATCCGATCCAGGATCTCGTTGGCCTGCTTCGGGTCGTAGGTGCACCACTTCTTCCGGTACTCCGGGCCCGGGCTGTAGACCGTGCTCTCGGCCGGCGCGGTGGAGCCGGGGGTGCCCACGCCAAGCCAGAACGTCTCGTTGAGCTGATCGCGATCGATGCCCAACGACAGCGCATGGCGAAAGTCCTTGTTCTTCAGCCACTTGGCGATCTCCGGATCGCCCTTGTACGCGTTGCCGATGTGCAGCGTGATGTCCGAGCCGTTCAGGGCCGGGTCGAGATGAACGGTGTAGTTCCCCTTCTGCTGGTTCTCCAGCAACACCGGCAGGTTGGCCAGGCTCACATGGCGCTCCTGGATGTCGTATTCGCCCGCCACCGCGCGCAGGTTGAGCACCTGGAGGTTCTCGGCCAGCGTCATGGTGATCTTGTCAATGTACGGGAGCTGGTTGCCCTCGGTGTCCACGGCCCAGTAATACGGGTTACGCTCCATGACCCACGTCGGCGTGTTGATCGGGCTGACGGTGCGCCAGGGGGTCATGACCGGCACATCCACGTTGAGCACCCAGCTATAGCGGTTCTTGAAGTACGCCTTCCAGTCGTCGAAGCCGGCGTCCTTGGCCTTCTTGTTGACCTCTTCGAGCGAGGAGTACTTGGGCAGGAACTGCTTCAGGTAGTGCTTCGGCGCGTAGCCGCCGCCGAAGGTGCCGAACGCGCCGCGGGTGGCAAACCCGGCGCCGATGGCCGTGCTGCCGGCCAGGATGTAGGGGAAGAGATAGTTCGGCTCGGGGAACTCGAAGGCCACGGTGAAGTCGTCTATCTTCTTCATCACGCCCGGCTTGCCGTTGACCATCATTTCGGGGAAGGGGGTGGGCACCAGGTCCTTGTTGGAATAGACATCCTCGAACCAGAACATGAAGTCGTCGGCAGTGAGGGGCGTGCCGTCCGACCACTTGGCGCCCTTGCGGAGCATCACCGTGGTCGTCTTGCCGTCTTCGCTGAGCTTCCAGTCTTTGCAGAGGGCCGGCGCGATGTTGTTGCCGGTGTAATCCCAGAAGAGGATCTTGTCGGTGGAGACGATGCGGTTGCCGTTTTCATGGTCGGCCGGGCCGGTGAAGCCGCGACGCCAGTTGCCGCCGTACTTGCCGATCTCGCGCAGCGGCTTGATGACCATGACGTCGGTGGGCTCGGGCAGGCGCTTTTCGACCGGCGGCAGCTTGCCGGCCTTGACCAGCTCGGCAAGCATGGGCGCCTCGTTGAACTTCTTCGGGAACTTCGCCACGTCCCGGATGATCTCCGGGCCTTCCAGCTTGCCGATCAGCGATTCGCCCAGCTTGGGCGCGGCCGCTTTCGCGGCGGTCGGCGCGGCAGTGGGAGCGGCGGTGGGAGCCGGCGCCTTGGTGGCGGCGGGGGCCGCGGTGGGCGCGGCCGGCGCCGCGGTGGGTGCAGCCGGCGCGGCCGTGGGAGCGGCCGGGGCCGGCGCGGGCGTAGGTTGAGCACATGCGGCCAGGGTGGCCGTGCCGACAGCGGCGCCGGTGAGCGTGAGGAACTCTCGGCGGGTCAAGTGCTTGCGCTTGGACATCTCAGCCTCCTTAGAATGGATACGAAATGGTACTCTCTCTGGGCGACCAAGGTCGCGGCTAACGAGCCCCCCGCCGGACGTCGGCCTGCGCCGCCGCGACCGCACCCACGCAGGTGGGTGCCGCGGCGCAACCGCGCCCTCGCGT
>Ga0209162_1001476_pt1 | contig 22999 bp, 19 predicted proteins | sample YNPNPMetaG_FD_187121 | JGI IMG/M metagenome (GOLD analysis project Ga0209162, IMG submission 187121) | Anoxygenic and chlorotrophic microbial mat microbial communities from Yellowstone National Park, USA - YNP NP MetaG (SPAdes) (version 2) ...
GGAAGGTTTGCGCGCCAGCGTTTGCTGAATCACATCCTCCAAAGGAATGGGACCGGCGAGACTAGCCGCCAGGTCATTCAGGATGGTCTCGTAGGTGGGACCAGAAAAACGAGCAGGCATTGTTAAATTCCTTTGAAAATCTCCGCGATTGAAATCGCTGCGTGCGAGCCGTTGGAATAGTCTTGTAGTCGATTAGTCCCGTAGTCAAGTGGCTACGCGACCAGGCGACTATGTGACTGGTCTGCGCCGGCGGACGCGCAGTGGAAACGCTCGCCAGCGCCGATTTCAATCGGCAAATTTTCATTCGTCGTGGTGGGCGGTGACGCCCATGAGTAACTCCTTTTGAAAAAAATGACTGCTGACCGCCGCGCTCTTTGCGGCAAACGCCGCTTCAATCCCCTCGCGCCGCGCGCGTTGCAGCAGGTCGCGGTGCTCAGCAAGGATTTTTTCCGCGTTTGTATCGTTTTGTGTGCGCGCCGCGTCCAACAATTGCGCGAGCAAAGCGTCGGCTTCGTCGCTGAGCAGTTCGGGGTGAGCGCGCAGAATTGCTTTGGCTTCGTCTTGTGAATCAGCCGTGATGAATTCTTGAAGCGCGCGTAGCAGCGGGGGCATTGCGCGCTGGAGGTGTTCAGCCAACGCGGCTTGGGGATCATCCGCAAGCGCAATCGGCAACAATTCTTGTGGCACCACCTGCGTTTGGTTGAGATAGGCAGGGAAGGGCGCGATGAAATTCTCAAGCAGGCGCGGCATCAGTTGCGCGTGAATCGCGCGTACTTGCTGCTCATCCATTCCCGGCGGTACCGCCAGAATCAGTTGCTGGCACGTGCGGTCGTGGTAGAGCAATGGCGCGCCCAGCGTGCCGGTGTGTCCGTTGGGGCAGGTGACGCGGTGGAGGGTGCCATCGCGGCAGCGCGCGGCAAGGTTGGGACGTTCGCCCGCGTCCACGATGAGCCACACCTCGGCGCGGAAGGGCGCATGACATTCAGGGCATTGCAGGTCAACGTGCTGGGAAAATGAGATAGGCATTTTTCCTTCTCCATCTATTTCTCTGCGCGCGTAGCGATCCGCGCTCGCCGGCGTCCAAGCACCCACCACCCAACCAACGATCCAACGAACAAACCAAACAACAAACCAACTTGTCTAATCCACCACGCATTCCCTCTCTGCACAATAAACCCATTCACCGCTACCGGCGCGCGCGTTACCGTGAGTGTAACACGATGCGCGCCGTCGTCCAAATCACGCGCCAATGAAATGCGTCCGCCCGTGCCAGCATCCGTGCGCCACAATTCAATGTCGCGCGGCGCGGCATCATCAATCTGCACGCGCACCACACCGCCGTACGGATTTTGTAGCACGACTAGATCCAAGTCCGTCCCACGCCAACTAAAAGTCACCGAATCGCCCAATCGCCCAATTTTATACTCCCCAAAATACGCGCGCGCCTCTCGCACCGTCTCCCACGCGCCGCGCCAATCCATTGCCCAGTGGGATGTGCTGCGAAAACCGCGCTGCACGACGCGCGCGGTCGGCGTGTACGCTTTCATCGCCGCATACACCGGCAGCGGCGTGAAATCCGGCTCGAACATTCGGAAATAGTAGAACGATTGATTCCGTTCGCTATCGTTCACGCGTCGGAAAAACCAGTACATCATCGCGCCCATCCAGGGCCATTCGGTTTGCGCGCGCTGGTAACCCTGAACCGTATAGCGCGCCTGCCGCGCCTCGCTCACGCGACCGTACGGCGCGTCCTTGAAATGCGCAGGTTGCGCGTTCCATCCCATCTCCATCGCCCAGATGGGCGTGGTCGCATCACCGTTCTTCACCATAATCTCGCGCAGTTGAATCGGACGCGAAAAATTGATGCGATCATTTTCGTCCAGCCGCCGATCGCCGGGACCGCTGAACAAGCCATAGTCCATCACCGCGAGAATGTCGAAATAGCCGCGCGCGCCAGCGTCGTACATCCGTTGCAAGAAGATTCGATCATTCAACCCGCGTCCACCCTCTTCGACTGTTTGCGCAAGCCCCGCGCTGATGATGACGCAATCGGGATCGGCTTGCTTGGCGCGCGTGTAGCCGATTTTGAGCAAGCGCACATACTCTTCGGGATTCACATCCAGTTCGCCCCATTCGGGATAGATGTTTGGTTCGTTCCACAGTTGATAAAACCGAATCTTGCCGCGATAACGCGCGACGACCGTCGCGACAAAATCGCCGTAATCATCGAAATTGTCCGGCGGCGCAAAATCGCCGCGCGCGCGACCATCGTGCCGCGACCACGCCGGTGGATGATCGAGCCGTGCGACAATTTCCAGACCGTACTCGCGCGCCAGCTCGACGATGCGATCGTACTTGTCCCACGTGCTCTTGTTGTATTTCGTGTCCCAGTATTGCCCCTTGCTCGGCTTTTCGATGTCTTCCCAAGGAAACTCTTGGCGAATCCAGTGAAAGCCGGCGTCACGAATCAACTCGAGCGATTTGCGAATCTTCCACTCTTCGACCTCTTGCTCCAGAAAGACATTGATACCAAACGGATTCACATCCACATACTTCATCGGCGCGAAATCAGCGGTGTCGTACGGCGGTTGGAGCAACGACACGCCCAGATAGTACAGCCCCTTGAGTTGCCATTCGAGTTCTTCCTCGCCCGTCCAATCGGCGAGCGTTTGGTGAATGGAATCGCGCATCAGGAACGCGCCGAGCGCGAACACAAGCGCAATCAATGGAATAAGCCAGAGCCAGCGTTTCATAGTCAACATTTTACCACAAGTGAGGGCAAAAGTACCAATGAGCCAATGAACCAATGAGCCAAATTGCCCAATCACCGAATCACCCAATCACCCAACCACGCCGTTTTGCCATTTACGTTTTCCTCTGTATAATCCGTTGTGACATTTGATAACGAAAGAGGGTTATGTCCAACGTTTCGTTGCGTCGTCGTATTTACACCGAAATTGTCAAAGACCTCTTTGGGGCGTACTACAAACTGTATCATCGCTTGCGCGTGGAAGGCGCGGAGCACATTCGCGCGCAGGGTCCTTTGTTCATCATCATCAATCACATCAGCGCGCTCGAACCGTTCGCGCTGGGTGTAGCGCTTGCCGAGCATGGCGTCTTGCCCGGCGTGCATTTCTGGACGGTGGCAAAAAAGGAATTGTTCCAGTTTCCTCCCTTTGCCGCGTTCATCTCCAGTCTGGGAATGTTTCCGATTGATCGCGAGCGTTTCGACAAGACAGCGATGAAGACCATCTTGAACGTCTTGCGCGATCGGAAAATCGTCGCGCTGGCGCCCGAAGGCACGCGCAGTCCGAGTGGACGCTTGCAACTGTTTCAGCCGGTCGTCGCGAAAATTGCCATCACGCGTCGCGTGCCGATTCTGCCGGTCGGCGCGATGGGGAGCGAAAAGGCGATGCCAGTGGGGGCAAAATTTCCGCGCCCGCATCCCATCACGATTCGTTTTGGTCCCGTGTTCGAACTCTCCGAATTTTACGACGTGGAACTGACGGATGAGGTAGCGGATCGCGCGGCGTGGGTGATGCGCGCCCACGTGGCAGAGTTGTTACCCGAATGGATGCGCGAGGTGCCACCGCCCTCAGGACGCATCGGCGAGCGAAAACGATGACCGTGCTTTCGCACAGAGTGCGCGCGGCACTGACGTTGTGCGTCGTCCTGCTCCTCGCCTTTGCCTTGCGCGTCTACCGCCTCGACACGAACGCGCTGTGGTGGGATGAGAGTCTGAGTCTCTATCGCAGCACGCGCGATCTGGGCACCGTGCTGGCAAACACCATCCTCATCCAGACGATTCTCACCACCGACACGATTCCCCAGGGCTATTTTCTTTTGCTCAATCTGTTCGTGCGCGCAGCAGGCACTAGCGAATTCGCCCTCCGCTTTTTCTCCGTCCTTGCGAATGTTGCCACATTGCCACTGCTGTACGTTCTCGCGCGACGCTGGGCATCTCCTGCGGTCGCGTGGCTTGCCGCGTTCCTGGGAGCCGTCTCGCCGTTTTACGTGTGGTATGCGCAAGAAGCGCGACCGTACGCGCTGGTCTTGTTCTGGAGCACGCTCGCCGTGTACGCGCTCGCGCGCGCGTTTCCCATCGCGACGGTTGACGTTTCACGTTTTTACGTTGGCGTTTACGTCCTTGCCTCCATCGCCGCCTTGTTCACGCACTACCTCGCGCTCTTTCTCTTTCCATTTCACGCGCTCGCGATAGGGATACTCGTCTGGCGAACACCGACGCGTCGGTGGTGGTGCTTACTCCCCGCGCTTCCCATCGCATCACTCATCGTGTTGTTGCCGCAAATTCTGACGAGTATGGCATGGAACGCCGGCATTGGGCCAGTGTTCGTGCCGCTCGATGTGATTTTGTGCGATTTGCTCAACTCGTTCAGCGTGGGCATCACACTCGATTGGGACACCGCCGTGTGGTTCGATGGGGTGATGCTCGCGCTGTTTGTGCTGGGCATGCTGTGGCAACGTTCTCGCCTGTCCCTCGTGCTCATCGCGTATCTGCTCGTGCCGATTGGCGGCGTGTTCGCGTTTTCGCTTTTTCGACCCGTGTATCAAAACTCGCGTTATCTCATCGCCATCAGCCCGGCGTTCTATCTGGGTGTTGCACTGGGACTCGGCGCGCTGGCACGCTGGCGACGCGCGCTCGCGACGCTCGCGCTGGGTGTGTTTGTGCTGGGCGCGCTGCTATCGCTGCGCAACTGGTATTTTGACGCGCGCTATGCCAAAGACGATCATCGGGGCTGGGCAACCGCGCTGCGCGAACGCGCGCACGCGGGCGATTTCCTCATTCTCGATTCGCCGCACACCGAGGAACTGTATCGTTATTATGCCGATGACATCGTGCCGATGATTACGTTGCCGATTCTGCGCGCCGACCGTCAACCTCTGCCCGAGGTGGATCGCGCGTACGTGCGCGCGGCGTTGCAGAATCACGCGCGCGTGTGGTATCTGGGTTTGCACGTTCCGTTTGACGATCCCGACGCGCGCATCGAACGATATTTGCGCGAGGAAGGAGTGTTGCTGGACGAAGCGCGCTTTGCGGGCACTAGCACCGCCATCACCTTGTTGCTCTTTGCACGCGCGTTGCCAACGGCAGATGCCGCCGAGATTCCTCAGCCGCTCGATGTGTCGTTTGCCGGTTATGTGCGTTTGCGCGGTTACGCGGCACCAGCCAGTGGTACCGCAGGTGAATCGCTCCGCGTGAAATTGTACTGGCAGGTGGATGAACCGGTCGGCGAAGACTACGCGGTGTCGTTGCGTCTCGTGGACGGATGTGAGGCGCGTATCGGTCAATGGGACACGGTGCCACTCGGCAATCGCGCGGGCAGTTCGACGTGGTCGCCGGGTCAAATCATCGTAGATGAGCGTGTGGTCACCCTGCCGAACCTCGCGCCAGGAGTGTATCGCTGGCAAGTGGTGCCGTATCATTCGGCGACGGGTAATGCGCTGGGGGACGTGGTCACGCTGGGTGAAATTCAAATTCGTTGAGGGCTTGTGAAACGCGAAGAGATGTTGATGTACCCGAACGAGTATCGGGTGATGTTTGAGTTGGAGGACGAGTACTGGTGGTATCGGGGCGTCCGCGCATTGTTGCAAAAATGGCTGGATCGTTATGTGACGCGTCCCGCGCGTCTTCTAGATGGTGGTTGTGGCACCGGTGCCAACTTGCAATTGTTGCAACGCTACGGTACGACGCTGGGCGTGGACATTTCTGAAACGGCGATGGATTTTTGTCGCGCGCGCGGCATCGCGCCCGAACATCTGACGCTGGCATCGGTGACAGCGTTGCCTTTCCCGAACAAATTTTTTGATGTGGTGATTTCACTCGAAGTGATTTGTAACATTGCCGATGACCAATCCGCGTTCAACGAGATCGCGCGCGTGCTCAAGCCGGGTGGTTGTGCAATGATTCAGGTGCCGGCGTACCAATGGTTGTGGAGTCCGCACGATGTAGCGGTGGGACATCAACGTCGCTATGCCGCGCGCGATCTGCGCGCGAAACTTGTGCGCGCGGGAATGCGCATTGAGCGATTGACGCACGCGAACACACTGCTCTTTCCCGCGATTGTCCTGAGACGCTTGTTGCGTCGCTGGCGCGGTGCCGCCCAGGTCCATTCGGATCTCGCGCCCTTGCCGCGCGTGGTGAACGCGTGCTTGAGCGCGCTCTACCTTGCCGAGATGCAACTGGTCGCGCGCGTGGATGTGCCCTGGGGCGTATCGCTGGTAGCGCTGGCGCGGAAGAATGAATGAGCCAATGAACCAAATGACGAATGACAAATGACAAATGAGCAAATGATTTGCGGTTTTCGATTTTCGATTTGCGATTTGAATCGGCAATCGAAAATCGTAAGCCACGGTGTCATTGCGAGCGTTTTTTGCGAAGCAATCCCCAAATTCGCGGTGTGGAGATTGCTTCGTCGGCACAAAACGCCTCCTCGCAATGACAGGGTGAGTAATCACCGAAAATCGGCAATCGAAAATGGCGGCGGTTGTGTCTTGTGAGGATGGAATGAAACGTTATGCCGGTGTAGGTCTGGTCGTGCTGGTCGCGTTCGCGCTGCGCGTCTATCAGTTGAACGCGGTCTCGTTGCGCGGCGATGAGGCATTCACCGTCGTGTTTGTGCAACGTACCTGGGAAGGCTTGTGGCGCGGCATCAGCACCATCGAACCGAATCCGCCGCTGATGTACCTCGCGCTGCGTGTATGGATCGCTATCGCCGGCGCGAGCGAATTCGTCACGCGCTATTTCTCCGTCTTCTTCGGTGTGCTGTGCGTGCCACTGGTGTATCGTCTGGTGCGCGTGATGTTCACCGAGACGCGCCTCGCGTTACTCGCTGCCGCGCTCATCGCCATCAATCCGTACCAAATCTGGCATTCGCAAGATGTGCGCAACTATACCATGTGGCCCTGCCTGAGTTTGCTCGCGCTGATTTTTCTGTGGCGATGGTGGACGATAGAGATGAGAGATTCGAGAGCGTCTTCGTCCTCCGTCCTTCGTCCTCTGTCCCTCTACGTCCTCGCCACACTGGCAAGTCTTTACACGCACTATTACGACACGTTTGTTCTCGCGGCGGAAAATGTTTTTGTCGTGACCAGCGCGCTATTGGCGCGACGCACGTCAACGCTCGCGCGCTGGCTCGGTGCACAAGGGGTGCTGGTCGCGCTCTATGCGCCCTGGGTGTTGTTCGGCACGGATCGCATCACGATGTACGGTGAACCGAGTGCCGAGAGTGGCGTCTCGCTACCCGACGTGTTTCGGCGAACGCTTGCCAGTTTTGTTTTGAGCGATACCATACCCGAGGAATTCAAAACGATACTCTGGTTGCCGCTCGCGCTCGCGCTGATGGCAATTCTGGCGACCCTGTGGCGCCACGACCGCGCGCGCGCGTCCTTTCTCTTTTTGTGGATTGCCATCCCGACGGTTGCTCAGTACATCGTCTCGATTGGACGACCGTTGTTTCTGGAACGTTACCTGAATGGCATCGCGCCGGCGTACTATGTGACGTTCGCCATCGGCGTGTGGCAACTGGGTATGTCACATTTCACACCTCGCGCCTCACGCCTCACGCAATACATCACCCGCATCATATCTCTCATCGGGTTAGCATCCTTTGCCGCGCTGGCGACGTACGCACTCTACAACTATTACTTTGACCCCGCCTATGCCAAAGCCCCCAACTGGCGCGCGCTGATGCAGTACATCAAAGATCATCGCGAGGAGGGCGATTTTGTCATTCAGAATTTCACCGAAATGTCGCCGTACTACTATCGCGATGATGTGGCAGTGATGACCGTGCCTAAGGAGTTTTGGGCAAAACCGTCTGACGAGAAAACATTGCGACAATTGAGTAACGACTATCGCCGCCTGTGGTTCATTCCGGCTTCGCCGGGATGGTGGGACCCCGATGAATTCGTCGAAACTTTTCTGGCGCACCACGCCGAGCGCGTGGCAGAAATCCCGATTGACATTTTTCGGTTGCAACTCTATTTGACGCCGCGCGAATTTCTGCCGAAAATGACGCGCGTGAACGCGCGCATCGGCACGACGACATTGACGGGCTATCGCGTTGAGGGCGCGCGCGACCTGCATCTGGCGTTGTACTGGCAAACCGCGACGCGTCTCGAAAAATCGTGGACGGTGTTCACGCACCTTGTAGATGCCGAAGGACGCGTCGTCGCACAGCACGATGGCGTGCCGGCTTTCGGTCGCTATCCAACAACCGCGTGGCAACCCGGCGAGTTGGTCGTGGACGTGCATACGATGCGCGTGGATGCCGCGCCAGGAACGTACACGCTCGTCGCTGGAATGTACGACGCCGATACGCTGACGCGCGCGCCGGCGTTCGATGCGCAGGGCACGCGCGCGCCGAACGATCAAATCGTGCTGACGCCAATCACCATCCCGTGAACAGACGACCGCCATAACGACCGCCGACGGCTGACTGCCGATCGACCAAATTCTCACTATGTCAGGCACACTCTCCAATCGCCAATCTCGAATTGCTAATCTCTTCGCGCTAGCGGCAATCGTCGCGCTAGTGCTCTTGTTTTTCTGGCGCATCCTCACGCCGCGCCTGGAGGATCGCGCCGTCTTTCCCCCCGGCGATTTCACCGATCAGTTCTGGGCGTTTCGCGTGTACACAGCGCGCGCCCTGGCGCAGGGACGCTTGCCGCTCTGGTCAGATAATTTCTACAGTGGGCATCCTTTCCTTGCCGATGTGCAGAGTGCCATCTTTTATCCCATCAGTCTGGCGTGGACACTCGCGGTCGTTGCATTGCGCGGCGCGCACTTTACGCTGTTCGACCTGGAACTCGAAGCGATTTTTCATTTCATTCTCACCGGCGCGTTCACCTTTCTCTTCGCACAACGCGTGCTGAGCGCGCGCAGCGCGGCACTCGTGAGCGCGCTGACGTTCACCTTTGGTGGCTATCTCACCTCGTATCCACCGCAACAACTTGCCATTCTGGAAACCGCCACATGGTTACCGCTCGCGCTCTTTTTTCTCGATCGCGCGGTCGAGCGCGGCACGCGCGACTATGTTGCCGCAGGCGTCACACTGGGCATCGCCGCGCTCGCAGGACATCCGCAGACGTTTTTGTTTGTGGTTTACACGTGTGTGATTTATTTCGGGTATTGCGTATTGCGTATTTCAGGCAATACGCAATATGCACCACGCAATACACTCTCACGTTTCGCCTTTTCCCTCGCCCTTGCCGCCGGCATTGCCGCCGCGCAGTGGCTGCCGACACTCGAATATCAACAGGTCTCGACGCGCGCCGCGCTCACGTGGGCAGAAGCCGCGCGCGGCTTTCCGACACTCGACCCGTTGCAGATGATTTTGCCCGGCTTTGTCAGCGCGTTTCAATCGCCGTTGTATGTGGGCATTTTGCCCCTGTGGCTGGCGATTCTGGCTCTGTGGATTCAGCGCATGCGCGAAAAAATTTTCTGGGCGCTCCTCGCGCTCGGTTCGCTCCTTGTGGCGTTTGGGTTTTACGCGTTTGCGTACGCGCTCTTTTACCTCGCTGTCCCCGGCTTTGCCCTGTTTCGCGGACAGGAACGTCTCGCGCTCGTCATCAGTTTTGCGCTGGCGATGCTGGCGGGCTACGGCTGGCGCGAGTTGATGGACGCGCGGCTGGAGGTGCGACGCGCGCGACGCGCGTGGGCACTCCTTCCGGCGGGTATCGTCATCGGTCTGATGTTTGTTTTCACGTTGTATCTTTCGGGCACGTTACGACCTTCGGGACGCGTGGCGTTTCTGGGAGATCGCGCTGCACTTGTGACGTTACTCTTCGTCCTCGCGAGTGTGCTCGTCTCCTGGCGATTGCGCCTGGCGCGCGCGACGCCGCTCTTTGCACTGGCGAGTATCGCGCTCATCGTCTTTGATTTGTTCAGCATCAATTCGCAAGCGTACAACGCGACACCGCAGGAACGTTACCCGCGCAATGCCATCATCCAGACGATTCGGGACGACGCCGGCGTGTTTCGCGTGGTGGACGAAAACAAGATGCCCGGGCACTTTGGCATCGTGTACGATGTGGAAGAAATCGGCGGCATCAGCCCACTCAAGATCGCGCGCTATGATCTGCTGCGCGAACGTTTACCCGAAGAGACCCTGTGGCGATTGCTGAACGTACGCTATGTGATTACCGATCGCGCCGAATTGCCCGATGCCGACTTGATGATGAACGATGGTGAGACGCGCCTCTGGCGTCTGAACGCGACGATACCGCGCGCGTGGTTCGTCGCCGCAGCGATTCATCTTCCTGACGATGAAGAGGTGCTTGCGGCGATGGCGTCCGCTGATTTCGACGCGTGGCGCGTGGTGTACCTTGCCGATGCGTCGTCGCGCGCAACGATTTCGTCTCATCCAGCCACGCCCGCCGATTTTCAACACCTCACTCCCGAACGCGCGCGCGTGCGCGTCCACGCGCCCGGTGAAGGCTGGCTGGTGGTGAGTGCGAACTATCATTATCCCGGCTGGCATGCGTTCGTGGATGGCGTCGCCACACCGATTCAGCGCGCTAACGTTGCGCTGAGCGCGGTGTTTGTGCCAGCGGGTGAGCACCAAGTCGAATTTGTGTTCGATCCGTGGTCGGTGAAGGTGGGGCTGGGCATCACGCTGGGCACACTAACCTTGCTGATACTTGGGGGAACGGTCAAACGCTTCCGAGGGTGAAAAAATGCAACGCGATTTTACCGCGCAGCGAATAAAAATCGGAGTGATTGTGCTGGGAGGCGCGCTGGCACTCGCAGGAGGCGCGGCAATCGCGTGGGTGCATCCTCTCGTGCCATTCGCGGTGCTGGGAGGATTGCTCGCCGCGCTGATCGTACTTTCCAACATTGATTTTGGGCTGTACACAGTGATTGCGGTGGCAGTGCTCTTGCCGTTTGGCGCGCTACCCCTCAACATCGGTTTCAATCCCACGTTTCTCGATCTCGCGCTCGTCGCGGTCATTGCCATCTGGCTGGCGCGCCTCGCCACGCGTCAGGACGAAGGAGGCTTCATCGCGACGCCGCTGGGTTTGCCTGTGCTCGTGTTTATGATTCTCGCTATCTTTTCGTTCATCGCGGGTCTGGCGCACGCGCCGGTGACGCAGCAAGTACTCCGTCAATTCGCCGAGGTGCTCGCGGCGATTGCGTTTTTCTTCGTCATTGTCAACGTTGTGCGCACGCGCGAATCGTTGCGGCGCGTGGTGCTGGCATTGATGCTCGCGGGCTTTGTGTCGGCGGCACTCGGCATCGTCTTTTACATCCTGCCACGCGAATGGACGATTACGATTCTCTCCGCGCTGCGCGTCTTCAAGTATCCGACCGGCGATCGCGTCCTGCGTTTCATCGAAGATGACCCGGCTAACCCGATGCGCGCCATCTCGACTTCGGTGGACCCGAACGTGCTGGGTGGGTTGATGATTCTGGTGACCGCGCTCACAGTGCCGCAAATCGTCGCCGAGCGTCCTCTGTTGCCGCGCCGACTGACCGCCGTGATGGCGTTGACGATGGGCGTGTGTTTGATTCTCACCTTTTCGCGCGGCGCGCTGCTGGGACTCGTCCTCGCGCTGGTCATCGTTTCCACCGTGCGCTATCGTCCGATTCTCGCGCTGCTTGTGCTCAGTGCCACTGTCTTTGTGTTCCTGCCGTTTACGCAAGAGTATCTGGCGCATTTCTCGGACGCGTTCACGCTGAGTGATCGCGCGACCCAAATGCGGTTGGGGGAATACAAGGACGCGCTGATTTTGATTTCGCGCTATCCGTTTTTCGGCGTGGGGTTTGGAGGTTCGCCGGACATTGACACGTATCTGGGCGTTTCGAGTGTGTATCTCTTGATGGCAGAACAGATGGGTTTGGTAGGGTTAAGCATGTTTCTCATCACGCTGGGCGTGTTCTTTCAGAACATTGCGCGCGCCTGGTTTGCAGGAATCGCGCGCGATCCCTTCCTTGCACCAATTCTGTTGGGGATTGCCGGCGCGGTGCTGGGAGCACTGATCGGCGGCTTGACGGATCACTATTTCTTCAACTTGAAATTTCCGCACTCTGCCACGTTATTCTGGTTGTATGTGGGTCTGGGGATGGTTGTCGTACACCTTGCCCAGTCCAAACGAGATTTTTAACGTGAGTTGTAACTACTCACCCTGGATCATTGCGAGGAGGCGTTTTGCGCCGACGAAGCAATCTCCGCACCGAAGGGGGGGCGATTTCGTGATGGATGGCGCGGCAGAGTAATATCCTGTTGGGGCGAAAGATCTTTCGCCCTGGGGCGAAAAATCTTTCGCTCCCAACTAAGCGGAAAAACTTTTGCATGGTTACAGAGGGTGTGCAAAGTCACCTGACAAGCCGTCGGGCGACTCAAGTCGCAGCGACAAGTACGGGCGAATAATGATTCGCCCCGACGCGCCTGCCTCCGCAGGCTGAATTCTAGCCGCCGAAGGGCGGCTTCGGGTATGTGTCGCAAGCGTTCACGCATAAGGCTTGACACTCTCAAAACTGCAAAAGGCGTGAACGCTTGCGATTGCTGCGGTTTCAACCGCCCGTGCCCAACTTTGCACATGCCCTGGCATGGTCACTTGGGGTATTGACATTCGCGCAATCAGGGTGTAATATCAAAGGCAGGTGGTGCTTGAATGCACTCGCCGAAAAAATTTTTTGAAAGGAGGAGAGACGATGGCACTCTCGATCAGTGAGGTTCGAGGTATTTCACCGGCGCAAGCCAAAAAGTTCCGTCAGCGCGGTTTGGGAGACATTGAGAAATTCCTCGCGGCAACCAAGACGCCCCAGCAACGGCGTCAACTGGCGCAGGAATTGAAAATGTCGGAGCAGATGATCCTGGAGCATGCCAACCGTTGCGATCTGGCGCGCGTGGTCGGCATCGGCAAAGTCTTTTCAAATTTGCTGGAAAATGCCGGCGTGGACACCGTCAAAGAGTTAGCCGCGCGGGTGCCCGAAAATCTGCACCAGACCCTGGTGGAAAAGAATGCGCGCAAGCGGTACGCCAAACGCAATCCAACCCTGAAAGAGGTGACGGACTGGATTGAACAAGCCAAGAAACTTCCCAAGATTCTGGAGTACTAGGAATAAAGTGGAGACCCAGGGCAAAACCTTTGGGTCTCGTTTGTTGTTTGCGACGGTCAGCCGTCATTTGTCAAGCATCTGGCTATGCAACCCTGGGTCAACTATCAGGCACAACAGTGGAAATACGTTCTGGCGATCACGCGCGCCATCGCCGCGCATCTCGATTTAGAGAGTGTGTTGCAGCAAGCCCTGCGGTACGCCGTAGATTTGGTACAGGGCGAAGCGGGCTTGGTCGCGCTGCGCAGCGAAGGAGATCGTTTTCACTTTGCCGCTTCGTACGGCATCGAGGCGCGTCTCGTCGCGCGCTTTACACCGCTCCTCAACGAAATTCCGCTGGCGATTCAACGCGACGGTACACCGCGCTGGCGTTTCCCCGAACTCGCCATGCGCTTTGCGCAAATCATTGATGAACCCGCCCTGCGCCTGCACTATGTGATGGCGATCCCGCTTATCGCCTCTGAACGTCTCGTCGGCATCATTTACGTTTTTCGTTCGAGTAGCGCGTTCAGCGGACTGGATCAAGACGCGCTGGAGGGCTTTGCGGATCACGTCGCGATTGCGATTGAGCACGCGCAGTTGTATCACGCGGCGGCGCAGCGCGCGCAGGAACTCGCCACCGTCATCGAAGGGAGCAGTCACGGGATTCTCATCGCCGGACCCGGCGGTTACGTGCGCGAAATCAACCGCGCGCTGGAGCAACTGACCGGCTGGTCGAGCGAGCAGGCACAAGCCCGACACTATCGTGAGATTGTTTGCCTGAGGGACGATCGCGGCGCGCCGATTGTCTTTGCCGAAGAGACGCCGCGTCAGGTGGTCACCTACGACGGTTTCATCCGCCGCCGCGATGGCGCGCGCGGCGCGTTCGTGCACACCACCTTCGTACCGCTGTACGACCAGACCCAGCAACTGTTCAGCATCGTCGGTAACGTGGTGGATGTGAGCGCGTTGAAAGAAGCCGACGAAATCAAGACCTCGTTTCTCGCCGGCATCTCGCACGATCTCAAGACCCCGCTCGCACTCATTCGCGGCTATGCCGAAACGTTACGCCGCCCCGATGTGTCGTGGGATCGCGAGACCATCGAGTCCAGTCTCGCCGTCATTCAGGAGGAAGCCGAGTTTCTCACCAATCTGGTGAACGCGCTGCTCGATGCCGCGCAACTCGGACGCGGCAAACTCACCCTGCACCTGAGCGAGGTCTCGATCGTGGAACTGGCGATGAAAATGGTCGAACGTTTTCGCGCGCTGCAAGAGGGGCACGAATGGTCGCTGGAATTTCCGCCCGATTTTCCCACTGTGCGTGCCGATGCGGAGCGCATTCGGGAGGTGCTCCAGAATTTGCTGAGCAACGCGGTCAAGTACTCGCCGCGCGGCACGCGCATCACTGTGGGCGGCTGGGTAGAGCCTGAGCGCATCGGTGTCTTTGTGCGCGATGAAGGACCGGGGTTATCGCTGGATGAGCAACGGCGCGTGTTTGAACGATTCACGCGCGGGCGCAGTCACATCACCCAGAAAACGTACGGCGCGGGGCTGGGCTTGTACCTTTGCCGCGCGATTGTCGAACAGCATGGCGGCAAAATCTGGACGGAGAATTTACCCGAACGCGGCGCGGTCTTTTACTTTACCCTGCCGCACACACCCGCGCGGGAGGAATAGAGACGGAGGAGCAATGAACGTGAATCCCCTCAAAGACAAACTGATTCTCGTCGTGGACGATGAACCACGCATCGTCCGAATGGTGCGAATGAATCTGGAAGCCGAAGGCGCGCGCGTCATCGAGGCGCACAATGGCGCGGACGCGCTCAAGCAGGTGCGTCAGGCATTGCCAAACGCGGTGATTCTCGATGTGATGATGCCGGAACTCGATGGCTGGGAGACGCTCCAGATGATTCGCGAAACGTCGGATGTGCCGGTGATTATGCTCACCGTCCGCGCCGACGAAGACGACCGCGTGCGCGGCCTGGAACTGGGGGCAGACGATTATCTGGGCAAGCCGTTCAGTCCACGCGAACTGGTCAGTCGGCTCAAAGCCGTGCTGCGCCGCACCGAACGCGCCGGCGAGAAAGAAGAGATGCTTAAGATTGACGACGACCTCACGATTGACTTTCGTAACTTTCAGGTCATCGTCAAAGGCAACCCGGTGCGTCTGCGTCCAACCGAGTGGCGTTTGCTTTACCATCTGGTGCATCACGCCGGCTGGGTGTTGACGCACGATGACATTCTCGCCAAAGTATGGGGACCGGAATACAAAGGCGCGGACGAGTACGTGCGGCTTTACATCACGTATCTACGCCAAAAAATTGAACCCGATCCCGCGAACCCCAAATACATTTTGACGGAACGCGGCATCGGGTACAAGTTTGTGGATTATCGCAAGAAAACAGATGCTCGATAGAAACCAGGTTTCTTGTAGAAACCTGGTTTCTATTTGGATGGATTTTTACTTTCCGTTTTGCTGCCCTCGCTCGATTCTTTCTTGTCGCCACCGCTGCGACGATAATCGGTAGTGTAAAAACCTGACCCCTTGAAGATGATGCCCGCCGGTGTAAAGACACGCCGCACGCCGCGATGCCCGCGCGGGCATTGTTGCAGAGGGGCATCGTTAAAATGTTGCATCTGCTCAAACGTTGTGCCACAGGTAGGGCATTCGTATTCGTACACAGGCATAGTGACCTCCTGCGTATTGCGTATGGCGTATCGCCATCAGCCATTCGCCATACGCAATACGCTGTGTGTTTTACATCTCCGGCGGTGGCGGTGTGGTCTTTTTCTCTTTCTCCGGAATCTCGGTGACGAGGGCTTCGGTCGTCAAGATCATCCCCGCGATACTCGCGGCATTCTCCATCGCCGAGCGCGTCACTTTGGCGGGATCAATGATGCCGGCTTTGATCATATCCACGTATTCGGTCGCCAGCACATCAAAGCCAATCGTCTTGGAATTTTGCGCTTGCTGTTGCCGGCGCACCTGCTCGATGACGACAGCACCATCAAAGCCCGCGTTCTCGGCGAGCTGGCGCAACGGCTCCTCCAGCGCGCGCTTGACGATGCGCACCCCCGTCGCGATGTCTGCGTTCAAGCCGTTCTTGCGCGTCAATTCCTCTTCCAGTTTTTCAAGCGCGGGGATGCAGTTGATGAGCGTCACGCCGCCACCGGGCACAATGCCTTCCTCCACCGCGGCTTTGGTCGCGCTCAACGCATCCTCAACGCGATGCTTTTTCTCCTTCATCTCGACTTCGGTCGCCGCGCCGACGCGAATCACCGCGACACCACCCGCGAGTTTCGCCAGACGTTCTTGCAGTTTCTCGCGGTCATAGTCCGAGGTCGTCTCTTCAATTTGTTTCTTGATGGTCTCCATGCGACCCTTGATTTCCTTCGGATCGCCTTTGCCCTCGACGATGGTAGTATTGTCCTTGTCCGCGACGACCTTCGCCGCGCGACCCAGATCGCTCACCTTGGTCGTTTCGAGTTTGCGACCCAGTTCATCAGAAATCACCTGACCGCCGGTGAGGATGGCAATATCGCGCAACATCTCCTTGCGCCGATCGCCATAGCCCGGGGCTTTGACCGCGAGCGCGTTGATCGTGCCGCGCAGTTTGTTTAACACGAGCGTCGCCAGCGCTTCGCCATCTACATCCTCTGCGATGACGACGAGATTGCGCTTGCCGATTTGCACCAGCGATTCGAGCAAGGGAACGATGTCATTCGCCGCGCTGATCTTTTTCTCGGTGATGAGAATGTATGGCTCTTCAATCACGGCTTCCATCTTTTCAGGGTTGGTCACAAAGTATGGCGAGATGTAGCCGCGATCGAATTGCATCCCTTCGACGAATTCCGTTTCAAACGCCAGACCGGTCTTGGACTCTTCGACGGTGATGACTCCGTCTTTGCCCACCTTGTCCATCGCGTTCGCAATCACCTCGCCGATTTCCGGATCGGCGGCGGAAATCGCGGCGATGTGGGCAATATCGTCACGCCCGCGCAGTTGAACCGCCTGGGCTTTGATTTCCTTGACCACGACCTCCGTCGCTTTTTCGATGCCGCGCTTGAGGAGCATCGGGTTCGCGCCTGCGGCGATGTTCTTCAACCCTTCGTTCACAATCATTTGCGCGAGCACCGTTGCGGTGGTCGTCCCATCGCCGGCGACATCGTTGGTCTTGGTTGCGGCTTCTTTGAGCAACTGCGCGCCCATATTTTCGTACGGATTTTCCAGTTCGATTTCTTTGGCGACCGTGACGCCATCGTGCGTCACTGTGGGCGCGCCCCACTTTTTATCAATGGCGACGTTGCGCCCCTTGGGTCCCAACGTGGTTTTGACGGCGTTGGCAAGCGTGTCCACGCCGATTTTCAAGTGACGTCGTGCTTCAGCATCAAAAACGAGTTGTTTGGCTGGCATACCTCTTCACCTCACTTTTCGACAATCGCAAGAATATCGCGCTCACTCAAAATCAAGTATTTTTTCTCCGCGCCATCCACGCGTTGTTTGAATTCCGTGCCCGAGTATTTGGCAAAGATGACGCGATCCCCCACTTTGACTTCGAGTGGCACGCGCTTTTTTCCGTCTTCGTCCCAGCGTCCTGCACCCACCGCAATCACTTTGCCCTGTTGCGGTTTTTCCTTGGCGGTTTCGGGTAACAGGATGCCGCCGGGCGTTTTTTCTTCGTCCTCTAACGGTTCCACAATCACACGGTCGGCTAACGGTTTGAGATTCATCGTTTCACCTCCGTCCGAAATTTACGGTCTGGATTTTCTACGGTTCGTGTTAGAACGATGCTTGAGCGATGTTAGAGGTGTGTTGGAAATTCACGGTATTGCGTATGACGTATTACGTAATCAAGAGGGTCGCGCTGCCAGCGTCACGGGAATCGTTTGCGTTTGTCCCTCGCGGATGATTTTGATTTGCACCGTTTGCCCCACCTGTGTTCGCGTTTCGAGATAAATCACCAGATCGAGTGTGGAGCGAATCGGTTGCTCGTCTATCGCGATAATCACATCGCCACCGACGGGTAGCATCACATTCCCCAGCCGCGCGACGCGCGTGCCGCCGCGCAGCCCTCCCTTTGCCGCCGGACTCGTCTCTTCTACCTCGACAATCATCACGCCTTGCTCGACCGGCAGTTTCAGCCCCAGCCGCTCTAACGCTTGCACACGTTGTGGTGTCAGGTCGAACAACTGGACACCGAGCCAGGGATGCGGGTAACGTCCCTCGCTAATCAGTTTGGGCACTACACGTTTGACGGTGCGCGACGGAATCGCAAAGCCAATGCCGGCAGACGCACCGCTGGGACTGAGAATCGCCGTGTTGACACCGATGAGTTCGCCGCGCAAGCTCAACAGCGGACCGCCGGAATTGCCGGGGTTGACTGCCGCATCGGTTTGAATCACCTCGCCCACCACGCGGTCATCGGGACTGCGAATCACGCGCCCGGTCGCACTCACCACACCAAACGTGAGCGTCCTCTCCAGACCGAACGGGTTGCCAATCGCGATGACGAACTGCCCTACCTGCAACCCTTCCGAATCGCCCAATGGCAACGGCTGTGGTGGATCCTTGAGACCGTCCACCTTGATTACCGCAAGATCGTTCGACGGATCCGCGCCGACGACGCGCGCGGCAAGCGTTTGACTATCGGCAAAGGTCACTTGCAGTTCACGCGCGTTTTCGATGACGTGATAGTTGGTGACGATGTGCCCCTGGGTGTCATAGACAAAGCCCGAGCCTGAACCTTCGCGTGGCACGGCGTTGAGGAAAAAGTCGTACGCGATGGAGCGCGTGGTGATGTTCACCACCGCCGGGCTAGCGCGTTGATAGACTGTCTGGATTTGCGCCTCCAGCGACTCTGCCGTCACAGGCGTCGGCGTGGCACCATCCACACGACGCGCCAGGCCAAAACCCAATCCCAAAACGATGAGAACACCAATCAAAACGATACTGAGCCAGCGGAGACGATTCATCGTGTCCTCCTCACGTGTGAATAACCCCTCTCATCCCCCTGCCCCCTGCTCTCCCCGCGACGCGGGGAGAGCAGGGGGAAATGGAAGGAGGGGGTGTGGACGGGGCGGCGCAGCCGCCCCGTCCACACCCCCCACTCCCTCATTTCCCTCTCCCCACGCTGCTCGGCGTGGGGAGGGGGCCAAGGGGTGGGTATACCCCAACGAAGCGGAAAAAACGTAACTACTCACCCCACGTCATTGCGAGGAGGCGTTTTGTGCCGACGAAGCAATCTCCACACTGCGAATTCGGGGATTGCTTCGCAAAAAACGCTCGCAATGACAGGAGGCTGAGTAGACACGAAAAAAACTTTTGCGTAGTCAAGTTTCTGTGAATGGCTACAGCGAACGAATTTCCTGTGTCATAAAGCGGATGTACGCAATCGCAAAGCAGACGGCGGTCAATGCCAGCAAGCCCGTCACCTGGGGCCAGATGAGCACCAGACTCTCGTGCAGCGGCAATGGATTGGGCAACATCCCAATCAAATCGCGCACCAGAATCGGACCGAGTGTACGCACCTTGGGCATCAAGAGCGCGATGGTGGCTTCCTGGAACAAGGTGCTCGGTGCCAGGCGCGCCAGGTTCTGTCGCCACATCTCCCATTCGAGCATCGCCTGCGGATCAAAGAGCGTATCCAGCGTCACGAACGCATTGGCGAGCGTGTCCGTGATCATCGTCACGAAGAAGGTGAAAAAGATCCACGCGGCGATGCCCGCGAGCGCAGCCGTCGTCGTCTGACGAAACAGTACCGAGAACATCGTTGCCAGCGCGACCCAGAAACCCACATACAGAATGCAGACGATTAAAAAGCCGAGCACGCGCCCCAGTTCTTCGGGCGACGGCAGCACGGCAATCGTGAGAATGCCGAGCGCCGAAACGATGACAAAGATGCTCGCGAGCATAATCGCTACCGTCACCAGCGCAGCGAGAAACTTGCCGTTGATGACGGCATCGCGATAAATCGGTTGTGCGAGCAGACGACTGAGCGTGCCGCGATTTTGCTCACCGTTGATCGTATCGAACGCGAGCGCCAGTCCCACGAGCGGTCCCAGGAACGAGATGAACGTGATAAACGTCGGCAGAGGACCACTCGCGGTGGTGAACAGAAGCAAAAAGGCATTCCGCGCATCCGAGATTTCCGCACGAATGGACTGCGCCGCCACATACACCGACGATAATCCCGCGAGACAAATCAAAATAGCCAGAATGACAAAACGCCGACTGCCAAGATGATCCGCCAGTTCCTTGCGATACACTGCCAGCAAACCGTGCATCGTCTTACCTCCTCAGTTAGGTCTGAAAGTACTTGAGATAGATCTCCTCCAGACCATAATCGCGTTCGCGCAGGTGGTAGAGCGACCAGCCGCGCGCGGCGATGGCGCGCGCGATTTCGGGACGCACTTCAGCGGTCGCGCGCACCAGCCAGTATGCCGTATCCTGCTCGACACTCACCACACCTTTGATTTGCTTGAGCAGTTCCACCAGTTCGGCGCCGCGCGGTTCCGCGTGCACCTCCAGCGTGCGCATTCCGCCAGCCAGTTGCTCTGCCAGTTGCGCGATGGTGCCCTGCGCAATCATCTTGCCCTTGACAAAGATGCCGACGCGCGTGCAGATGCGTTGCACCTGTTGCAACTGATGCGATGACAGGAGCACGGTCAGATTTTCCTCGCGCGTCATCGCCAGAATCAAATCGAGCAACTGATTGACTGCTTCGGGGTCCAACCCCAGCGTCGGTTCATCGAGAATGACCACGCGCGGCTTTTTGACGAGCACATCGGCAATACCCAACCGCTGCCGCATCCCGTGCGAAAATTCGCGCACGGGTCTATCCGCCACTTCCGCCAGTCCAACGCGTTCGAGCGCGTAGGCGATGCGTTGCTTGGCTTCAGCCAGAGGCAAGCCGTTGAGGTCCGCCGTGTAGAGCAAATTCTCGCGCGCCGACAAGTCATCGTACAGCGCGACGTGTTCGGGCAGATACCCCACCACGCGCTTGACCGCGATCGGCTGGCGCACAGGATCGTACCCCAGCACGCGCACCGAACCCGCCGTCGGCTCGGTGAGACCCATCAGCATCAGAATCGTCGTGGTTTTGCCCGCGCCGTTGGGTCCCAGCAAGCCAAAGATTTCACCCTGCTCCAGACGCAAGTTGAGATGATCCACCGCGACCACATCACCGTAACGTTTCACCAGGTCTTGCGTCTCGATCACGGTGGAGGTAACGGGTTCGTCTGCGCGCGTTGCAGGAGTGGATTGTTTCTTGAACCAACCGAACATAGTCCGTACCTCCATCACCCCAACCTGCCGATGTTCTCCCCTTTGACGTGTAGCAGAGGAGAGAACATCGGCACCTCCTGGGATGCGCGTTGAGTTAGCGACGACTGAAACGCGCAAAGACAAAGGCAAGCCCCAGCACGACCACGGCGATCGCACCGACGGCTGCCAGGCCCCAGGTCGTTGGAGTTTCGACTGTCACGCGAATCTCTTTGCTCTCCGAGGCTTGACTCCCCGACGCGGTGACCGTCACCATGTAATCGCCGGCGAGAGCGCGCTGCGAGGCTTTGATCGTCATATTCACTTCTTTGGTCTCGCCTACCGCCAGCGTATCGAGTTTGTCCGGCTCAAAGGTGACTTCCCAGCCATCGGGTTTGTAAGAAGAAAAAGTGACGTTTTGCAACGGCGCGCTGCCGGTGTTGCGCAACACCAGGGTCATTTTGGCAGGCGCGTCGACACTCACGCGCGTGTTCAATTGACCGGTCGCGGTGTTCAGACTGAGCGAAGGTTTGCCGATAATCGTAATCACCAGCGGCACTTCGACGCGATCGTTATCGGCAATCGCGCGGACAATGAACTTGTAATCGCCGGCTTCGATGCGCGAGGGCGCGGTGATGTCCACATTGATCGTTTGCGAAGCATTGCCCTTGAGGGGCAAGGAAGAAATCTGGCGCGATTCGTAACCCGGTTTGAAGACGATTTCCCAATCTCGCGGCGTGGTCGCTTCAAAATTCACCGTCCGTTCTTGCTCCGCTTGATTGACCAGATCGAAGCGGAAGGTGAACGAGTTGCCCGGTTGTCCACGCACATTGGGATAATCGGTCGTGAATTTCAAACCGCCTTTGCTCGTCTTTTCCTTCATCACAACGACGAGGCGCAAATCTTTCAGCGGGACGCGTTCTTGCGTCGTCGCCTTGACCGTGAAGGTGTACTCACCCGCGCTGACATTTTCGGGGGGCTTGAGTTGCAATTCAAAGGAGAGCGATTTTTCCGGTTCGACCATCACCCGGCGCACGGTGTAGCCACTTTTGCGGAACGTGGCTTCCCAGTTCGCCGGTCCTTCCACCTTGAGGTCAATGTCTTGCCAGGTGGTTGTCTTGTTGGACAGTTCCAGATCGAATGTCACCGTTTGCCCTTTGTCTTGCACGACCGAAGGATACGCCGTCCACAAGACTACGTTCGGGCTAGGTGACTGTGCCCAAACCGAGGTGGGCAACACAGCGAGGAAACCCAGAAGCAAAAACACAAGCCATCGTTTCATCATTTCACCTCCATCGAAAATACGACCGCCGACGAATGACCGCCGACCGTCGCTCAATGTTCATCTTTCGTAGTAGGCGCGTGCGCCCATGAGCACCTCCATTTGCACGTAGCACAGGATTCAATTTCATCACACTCGATTAGACGAAAATTAACGCTATGCTAGAAATGCGCTAGAATTCCCTGGGCGCTGGATGGAATTACCCCTAGCATAGGGCATTCGGTGAATATGGAGATTTTTAGTATCTACTCAGTCCCCTGTCATTGCGAGCGTTTTTTGCGAAGCAATCCCCGAATTGGCAGTGTGGAGATTGCTTCGCCAGCACAAAACGCCTCCTCGCAATGACCCAGGGTGAGCAGTTACGACGGCTGAGCAGAGACGTCAACTGGCGCAAGAG
>Ga0209162_1001477_pt1 | contig 22989 bp, 18 predicted proteins | sample YNPNPMetaG_FD_187121 | JGI IMG/M metagenome (GOLD analysis project Ga0209162, IMG submission 187121) | Anoxygenic and chlorotrophic microbial mat microbial communities from Yellowstone National Park, USA - YNP NP MetaG (SPAdes) (version 2) ...
CGCGCGCGCGCGATGAGTAGCGTGTTCACGCTGGTTGGCATTATCGGTGCGGTGATGCTGGCAGTGGACATGACAGCGCGCGTGACGAACAATGTGACTCTTGCCGCGTGGGGCGCGGCAGGTGCGGTGTTGCTGACGCGCGGCATTCAACTGCTGGCGCGTCTCTACGCGCGGCGGCATCTGGAACGTTTAGCCGTGCCGCTCCTAGGTGATGCGGTGGTGTTCCTGCCGCTGGTCGAGGCGCGTGAAGGCGCGCCAGTGGTCGAGTCACCCGAAGAGGCCGTTGAGCAGATGGTGGACGCGAGTGAAAAAGCCGGGCTTATCGAATCGGATGAACGGGCAATGATTAGCGGCATTTTGCAATTGGATCGAACGTTGACGCGCGAGATTATGGTGCCGCGCATTGATGTTGTTGCTGTGGAAGCCGAAACGCCGCTGCGCGATGCCTTGGATGTGATGATTGCCGGCGCGCACTCGCGCTTGCCGGTCTATGAAGAATCCATTGACCACATCGTGGGTTTGCTGTACGCCAAAGATTTGCTCAAGACCCTGCGCCATGGTCTTACCGATGTGCCCCTGCGGACCTTGTTGCGTCCCGCGTATTTCGTTCCTGAATCCAAGCGTCTGGATGAACTGCTACAAGAGTTGCAACGCAACAAAGTGCATATGGCAATCGTGGTGGACGAATTTGGCGGCACGGCGGGCATTGTGACCATCGAGGACGTGCTGGAGGAAATTGTCGGTGAGATTCAGGACGAGTACGATACCGGCGAAAAGCCGCTCATCGAGCAGGTATGTGAGAACGAAGGCGTGTGCAACGCGCGCGCGACCATCAGCGATGTGAACGACGCACTCGCACTCGATTTGCCGGAGGAAAGCGATACGCTGGGCGGTCTGGTGTATCAACGTCTGGACAAGTTACCCCGAGTGGGTGATCAAGTGCGCGTGGGCAATGTGACGATCGAGGTATTGAGCGTCATCGGGCGACGAATCGAAAAGGTGCGCGTGACCAAGTTAACCACTGGTGAGGCGGGGAACGGAAGGATCGTGGATGAATCGTAACATTGACATTGAAAGGCTGGTTGCACTCGCGCGCGCCGCGCGTCGACAAGCCTACGCGCCGTACTCGCACTATCGGGTCGGTGCCGCAGTACTTGCAAAATCGGGCAAGATGTATGCCGGCTGCAACGTGGAGAACGCGGCATACCCCAGCGGCTTGTGCGCCGAACGCGTAGCGATTTTCAAAGCCGTGTCCGAGGGTGAACGCCGACTTGTAGCGCTGGTCGTGGTCACATCGAATTTGGGTTCGCCGTGTGGCGCGTGTCGCCAGGTATTTTCGGAATTTGCGGATGATGAGGCGATGATTGTGCTTGCCCCCGCGCGCGGCAAGTCACGCCGCGTGTATTGTCTGCAAGACCTTTTGCCGAATCGCTTTGGTGCCGCGCACCTGCTCTAGTCCACCCCTTGCGCTGGCGATTTTCTCTCGCTGTGCCGCGCGCTGGCGCGGCGCGTTTTTTTCTCACGCCAATTTGTGGTATAATGGAAAAGACTATGGAACAACAGCCACAAGATGTCGGCGGATTGAATCAAAAAATGCGCGAGGTGCGCGCGCTTGCCGACGCGAAGGGATTTTCCTCCGACCCGTCGCGCATCTGGGAGATGCTCGCGCTGATTCATACCGAAGTGTCCGAAGCCACCGATGCCTACAAAAAAGGTGAATCGGTGGAGCATGTGGGTGAAGAGTTGATTGACGCCATCATCCGCATCTTGCATCTCTGCTCCGCGCTCAATCTGGACGCCGAAGCGTTGTATCAGGCAAAGATGAAGCGAAACTGGGAACGTCCATACAAGTACAACACGGTGCGCGGAGGATAGCACGATTTCATATTTCAGATCGTAGATTGCCGATTGAAAAAATCTGAAATCTGAAGTCTGAAATCTGAAATGAGAGAGCGTCTTTATCGCGTTCAAGCCATCGTCTTGAAACGCACCGACCTGGGCGAAGCCGATCGCTTGATCACCCTCCTGACGCCGAATTTGGGCAAGTTACGCGCGATTGCCAAAGGGGTGCGCAAACCGACCTCGCGCAAGAGCGGGCATCTGGAGTTGTTTACGCACACGCATCTGCTTTTGGCAAAAGGCAAACAGCTCGACATCATCACACAAGCCGATACCCTCGATGCGTTCTTGCCGTTGCGCGAAAATCTTGAACGCGTGGGGTATGCCTACTATCTCGCCGAACTTGTGGACAAGTTTGCGGAGGAAGGCGTCGAAAATCGCGCGCTGTTCGATTTGTTGCTGGACGCGTTCGCCGCGCTTGCCGAGAACACGATCAACCCTGATGTGCTGGCGCGCTTTTTTGAACTGCGTCTGTTGCAGTACGCCGGCTATCAACCCCAGTTGTTTGTGTGCGTTCATTGCGGTCAAGCCCTGCGCGCGCAGGAGAATTACTTTAGCGCAGAAGCCGGCGGTGTGCTCGACCCTGAGTGTGTCCAGACGCAGCGTGAGCACATCGCCGGCTATGCGCGCGACGCACAACCGATTGCGATTGAGACGCTGGAATTGTTACGCGATCTGCAAACGCACACGTGGCAAGCCGTGCAGAGCTTGCGCGTCAAGAACGACACGCTGAGTCAGGCGGAACAGGTGTTACAGCGATACATCACGCATCATTTAGAACGTCACTTGAAGAGTGTGCAATTTTTACGCGAGGTGAAGCACGCGCTCGCGGAGCACTAATCGAAAGGTGTTATCTATGCCAGACATGGAAACCATTGTCTCTTTGTGCCGACGTCGCGGCTTTGTCTTTCAGGGGTCAGAAATTTATGGCGGGATTGGCGGATTCTGGGATTACGGTCCGTTGGGAGTGGAGTTGAAAAACAATATCAAACGCGCCTGGTGGAAAGCGATGGTGCAAGACCGCGACGACATCGTGGGCATTGACACGGCTATCATTATGAATCCGAATGTGTGGGTCGCCAGCGGTCATGTCGCCACGTTCAACGATCCACTCGTCGAGTGCAAAAACTGTCATCATCGTTTTCGCGCCGATCAGATTCCCGGCGACGCGTGTCCGCACTGTGGTGTCAAAGGCGCGCTGACCGAGCCGCGTCAATTCAATGTGATGTTCAAGACCCATGTGGGTCCCGTCGAAGATGATGCGGCACTGGCGTACTTGCGCCCTGAAACCGCGCAAGGCATCTTTGTCAATTTCTCCAACGTGCAACAAACGATGCGTAAGAAAATCCCGTTCGGCATTGCGCAAGTGGGACGCGCCTTTCGTAACGAGATTATCACCGGCAACTTTATCTTTCGCGATCGGGAATTCGAGCAGATGGAGGTCGAGTTCTTTGTCAAGCCAGGCACTGAAGACCGCTGGCATGACTATTGGCGCGATGAACGCCTGCGCTGGTGGAAGCAAACGTTTAACATTCGCGAGGAGAACATTCGCGTCAAGGTCATTCGTCCCGAACGCACCTACATCGAGGGTCCCGATCCGGACGATGTGAAGCAAGAGAAACCGCCGCATTATTCCAAAGGCAACTATGACCTCGAATATCGTTTCCCGATGGGCTGGAGTGAAATCGAAGGGATTGCCAGTCGCACCGATTATGATCTGGGTGCGCATCAAAAATTGAGCGGCAAGGATTTGACGTACTTTGACGACGAAACGAAAGAAAAGTACATCCCGTACGTCGTCGAACCTTCGATGGGTGTGGATCGCGCGGTGCTGGTGGCATTGTTCGAGAGTTATCACGAGGAGATGGTGCGCGGGGAAAAGCGCGTGGTGCTACGGTTACCCAAGGCACTTGCTCCGTTCAAAGTCGCGGTGCTCCCGCTGGCGCGCAATCGTCCCGAGATCGTTGAGCTGGCACAGAAAATCGCCGCCGATTTGCGTCCCCACGTCATGACGATGTACGATGACACCGGCAGCATCGGACGCTTGTATCGGCGGCAGGATGAAATCGGTACACCGTTTTGCGTGACCGTGGATCATCAATCGGCGATTCCGAGCGATGCCAAGTACGACGGCAAGGTGACGATTCGGGATCGCGACTCGATGGAGCAAATTCGCGTGTCCGTCGCGCAACTGAAAAGTGTCCTGCTGGAGAAACTTGCCAGCGCGTAAGTCGAAAATCGAGAATCGCAAACACAAATTCTACAAATAGGAGGCATATCGAATGGCTGTCAAGAAATCTGTCGCCAAAAAAGCGACTCCACGCAATGTGAAATCTGCGCGTGGTACTCAGAAATCGCACAAGTGGGTCTATTTGTTCTCGGAAGGCAACAAGGATATGCGCGATCTGCTGGGCGGCAAGGGCGCCGGGCTGGCGGAGATGACGAATGCCAGGTTGCCTGTTCCCCCCGGCTTTACGATTACCACCGAAGCGTGTAACGCCTACTATGCAGCGGGCAAGAAATTCCCCAAAGGAATGTGGGAACAAACTCTCGCCGCCCTCAAGGTCATCGAGAAAGAGACCGGCAAAAAGTTCGGCGACCCCAAAAATCCGCTGCTCGTTTCCGTTCGCTCGGGCGCCAAGTTCTCGATGCCCGGAATGATGGACACGGTGCTGAACTTGGGCTTGAACACGCAGACGTTGCAAGGTCTCGCGGAATTGACCGGCAATCCGCGTTTTGCAATGGACGCGTATCGGCGTTTTATCGCGATGTTTGGTCGTATCGTAATGGGCATCGAAGGCAAAAAATTCGATGCGATTTTCGACAGCGTTAAAGCCAAATACAATGCTAAAGCCGATACAGATCTCGATGCGAACGCGCTAAGTGAAGTGGTCGCACAGTTCAAAGAATTGTACAAGCAAGAAATCGGTGAGGAGTTTCCCGAAGATCCGTACAAACAACTGGAACTGGCGATCGGCGCGGTGTTCGGTTCGTGGATGGGCAAGCGCGCGGTGGATTATCGCCGCATCAACAAGATTCCTGACGATCTCGGCACAGCGGTCAATGTGGTGACAATGGTCTTTGGGAATATGGGCGAAGATTCGGGCACAGGTGTTGCGTTCACGCGCAACCCCAGCACCGGCGAGAATGAGTTGTATGGCGAGTATCTTGCCAACGCGCAGGGTGAGGATGTGGTCGCGGGCATTCGTACGCCGGTGAAAATTTCGGAGTTGAAGGAAAAGAACCCTGCGGTGTACGAACAGTTCCGCAAGATCGCGCGCCAGATGGAAAAGCATTACCGCGATATGCAAGACCTCGAGTTCACAGTCGAGCGCGGCAAGTTGTATATGTTGCAGACGCGCGCTGGCAAACGCACCGCGCGCGCGGCGGTCAAGATCGCGGTGGATATGGTGCGCGAGGGATTGATCACCAAAGAAGAAGCCATCCAGCGCGTTGAGCCGAATCACGTGGTGCAGCTGTTGATGCCGCAATTCGATCACGCCGCCAAAGCTGAGGCGGCGCAGCAGGGCAAGTTGCTCGCCACCGGTTTGAACGCTTCGCCCGGCGCCGCGACAGGACTCGCTATCTTTGATCCGGATACCGCAGAAAAATTGGGGAAGGAAGGCAAAAGTGTCATCCTCGTTCGCTACGAAACATCGCCGGAAGACGTGCATGGGATGTACGCGTCGAAAGGTATTTTGACCCAGCACGGCGGTGCTACGTCACACGCGGCGGTCGTTGCGCGCGGCGCGGGCTTGCCGTGCGTCGCCGGCTGCGAAAGTATTCACGTGGACGAAGAGAAACGTCTGTTCACCGTTGGTGATAAGGTCATCAAGGAAGGCGATGCCCTTTCGATTGATGGCGGTACCGGCGAAGTATTTCTCGGCGAAATCAAAATGGTGCTGCCCGATTTCGACAAGGACGAGGATTTAAAGACACTGCTCGCGTGGGCAGACGAAATTCGACTCAAGAAATCACGCAAGGGAATGAAGAACGCTCCCGAAGTGGGCTTGCAGGTGTGGGCGAATGCCGATTATCCGCGCGATGCGCGAATGGCAATCAAGTTCGGCGCGCAGGGGATTGGCTTGTGCCGCACCGAGCATATGTTCTTTGAAACCGATCGGTTACCCATCGTGCAAAAGATGATTCTGGCGAAGACGGACGAAGAGCGCCAGAAATATCTCGATCAACTGTTGCCGATTCAGCGCGAGGATTTCGTTGGCATCTTTGAAGCGATGGGCGAATTGCCGGTCGTGATTCGTACGATTGACCCGCCGCTGCACGAGTTTCTCCCCTCGCACGAACAACTGTTGGTCGAAGTGACCGAGTTGCGTGTGCGCGGCGATAATCCCGAATTGTTAAAAGAGAAAGAAGAGATGCTCAAAGCGGTCGAGCAGATGCGCGAGGCAAATCCGATGCTCGGCTTGCGTGGCTGCCGCCTGGGGATTATGATGCCGCAAATCACGGTGATGCAGACGCGTGCGATTATCGAAGCGGCATGCATTCTGAAAAAGCGCGGCGTCAACGTCCATCCTGAGATTATGATTCCACTCGTCGGGCACGTGAACGAACTCAAGCATCAGCGCGAGGTGCTGGAAGCCGAAGCGAAAAAAGTGCTGGCAGAGCAAGGCGTTGACCTGGAATACAAATTCGGCACGATGATCGAAATTCCGCGCGGCGCGTTGACTGCCGGCGAAATCGCCGAATATGCGCAGTTCTTCTCGTTCGGCACGAACGATCTCACCCAGACCACGTTCGGTTTCTCGCGTGATGATGCGGAGGGTAAGTTCTTGTTGCGTTACGTCGAGAACAAGATTTTGCCGTTCAACCCCTTCCAGCAACTCGATCAAACCGGCGTGGGACGCTTGATGCAAATCGCGGTCACGGAAGGTCGCGCGACGCGTCCTGACCTCAAAGTGGGCATCTGCGGTGAGCACGGCGGTGATCCATCGTCCATCGAGTTTTGTCATCGCATCGGCTTGAACTATGTGAGTTGTTCCCCGTTCCGTGTGCCGGTGGCACGACTTGCGGCAGCGCAAGCGTGCGTCAAGCCAGTGGCGAAGGACAAGTAAGTAAAAACGTTGGCGCAAGACACGCGCGTGTCTTGCGCCAATTTCTGATAAACTACCTTGCCTTGAGTCCAAAACTTGGATATAATCGCATCGTGACAGGATTAAAAAAGACGACACTCAATTGGATCGCCAGCGCCAAGTATGACTTTGAGTCGGCGCAGCATATGTTCAATACCAAACGCTACATTCACGTGATCTTTTTCTGCCACTTGGCGATCGAAAAAATGCTCAAGGCAATTATTGCCGAGTCACAAGATAGGCATCCACCGTATACCCACGATCTATATGAATTGATTCGGCGTGCTAATCTCGCTATTCCCAAAGCGTACCAGCCCACCATCGCCAAGTTGAATCAACTCAGTTGTCGTCACTCAGTATCCTGAGGATCTGGAGCAATTGGTCGCAAGTTACCCAAGATCGGTGGTGCAAGAATTTCTGCGTCAGAGTCGGGCAATTCTAAAATGGTTAGAACGCGATCCCAGATTAAAGCCATCGTGAATCAATACGTTCGCAATTTGCGCGCACGCGGGATTATTGTGGAACAGGTTGTGTTGTTTGGTTCCTATGCAGAGCAGCGTGCGCACGAGGGCAGTGATATTGATCTGGCAGTTATCGCGCCACAATTTGCGCGCCTGAATCTGCGCGAACGATACGAGTTACTGGGCTTGGCGAATATGTCCTTGCGCGCGCCGATTCAAGCCGTTGGCTATTCGCCACAACAGTGGTACGAAGCCGAGCGCGGTAGTTTTGCAGACGAGATTCGCCGAACCGGTCAAGTAATCTATCGTCGGGTGCGCCAAAAGCGTCGGCTGCCGGCAGCACAGGCTTGTTTCAAGCCAGTGGCGAAGGACAAGTAAATGACGCAACGACCTGTCGGGATATGCCCCGACAGGTCGTTGACTGTATTTGGGAGGAATCTATGTCCTGGGTACAAACTGTGACCGACCTGATGGAAATTGCCGCGCGCACGGCACCCAAATCGGGCGGCAAGGATTTTGTCGTCATCCAAGTGCTGGAGGGTGATGTCCTCAAACGCCTTGCCGATGAAATGATCAAGTTTGGCGAAAAGACCAAGAAAAGGAACTTTGATCGCGATGCGCGCAGCGTCGCCGCGTCATCAGCGATGCTACTGATTGGCATCAAGGATGCTAAATCAGTAGACCTGAATTGTGGTGCGTGCGGTTTTGACCTGTGTACCGATCGCGTGCCGGCGGAACATAGCGAGTTTGCGGGTCCGCAGTGTGCCTTTCGTTTACTCGATATGGGCATCGCGATTGGTTCGGCGGTCAAGACAGCCGCGATGCTCAATGTGGACAATCGCATTATGTATCGCGCCGGCGTAGTCGCGCGACAGATGGGCTTGATTGATGCGGATTTTGTGATGGGCATTCCACTGTCGGTGACCGGCAAGAGCATTTACTTTGACCGTTGATGTCTGGCTGATGGCTATATGCCATACGCGATATGCAATACGCCAGGCAGTTTGATGTCTGTCAGTAGCACATTTTTTCTTCTGGAGGAGCTATGGCTATCGAATTCTTTAACAACGGTACTCACCGCTGTATCTGCTTTGATGACCTGACCGAAGCAGGCGATGTGCAAGCGAATCAATGTCTCATTATTCACGGCGAGAAGGGAATGCTTCTTGATCCTGGCGGCAATAAACTATTTTCCCGACTTGTGGCTGAGGTATCCAGGTACATTCCACCTCAGAAACTTGAATATCTGTTTCTCTCGCACCAGGATCCCGATGTGGGAGCAGGTTTGAACGGCTACCTGTTGATTACAGACGCCAAGATTTGTTTTCCCCAGGTGTGGGAACGTTTTATCCCTTCGTTCTGTACCAAAAGTTTTGCGCAGGATCGTATAATCTCGATTCCTGATCAAGGGATGCGGTTGAGACTTGATGAGGCGGAAGTTATCCTTCTGCCGGCACACTTTTTGCATTCGCCCGGCAATATTCAGGTGTATGATCCGATTTCCAGGACCTTGTTCTCTGGCGATTTGGGCGCCTCATTGTTGCCGGCTAATCAAACGTATAGTGTGGTTACCGATTTCAGCGCGCACGTTCAATATATGCTGGGATTTCACCAGCGCTATCTTGCTTCGGGTCAAGTGTGCCAGCGTTGGGCAACGATGGTGCGCACCCTCGACATGGAACGCATCGTACCGCAACATGGTGCAATGTTCGAGGGCAGAGCGATGGTCAATCAGTTCATTGATTGGGTCGCGCAATTGAAGTGTGGTGTGGATTTGCTCGTTGAACGAGACTGGTACCAGGTGCCAGAATAGATCGGCGGCATAGGGCGCACCAGAAGCAGGGCGCGCTTTTGTTATTAAATCGTTATCAAACTGTAACACTTTGTTACCCACTTTTGCTCCGATTTGTTTAGAATAAGCAGAGCAATACGACGACAAGTTGAGGAGGATCATTATGGCAAAACGTTTTGCATCAGTGGCGATGCTTCTGGCGATGCTTTTGGCGCTTGGGTTCATTTCCAGTACCGCTTCTGCAGGGCTGGATGCATGTCGCGCCGATCCGCTCATCGTTCTGTCAGATGGTTCCCGGATCAGTGTCTCTGTTCGCATCAATGCATCTGCAGAGGATATCCAGCAGGTAGAGTATGTGTTGCATGTGCCGCGTGGTCTTAGCATTCAGAAAATTGTCTATACCGGTGGCGCTCTTAGAGACAAGGAACGTGTCACGCTAATTGCCGACAATCCCCCTGGAGTTTTTATTACAGAGACAACGGTGACTGCGGAGGTAATGAATGCGCGTGTGAGTGTATGGATGCGCCTTTCTGGTGGTGCGTCCTCCACTGTTTCTGGATTTGTCAATGAACGATTGTTGATACAGTTGACACAGTGATTGCGCGTTATCTTGCTACGCGCTTTACTACCCTTTGGGCTGTTCATTGTACCGAGTCGAACAGAGGAGTGGACACTTGAAGCGGCTGTCCAGTTGCCTTAATCAAGATTTCTTTGTTGCCGTCCTGGCAGGAGGGGTTGCTGTCGGACTGCTGCTTGATTCATGGTCGGGTGTTTTTTCAAATCGAACAGAGGTATTTGACGCGCGGGACGTTGTGCTCACCGTGGTGCTTGCATTAGCGGTTGTAGGGGCGCATAAATTCCCTATTCACTTTCGCCTGCACACCAAGGTGTATATGAACAGCGTCCCGCTTTATTTACTTGTTGTCTTGGTGCCGGTGCCGCTAGCGCTCTTGGCGATCGGGGCGGGGACGCTGGCAGGGCAATTGTGGGTACGCCGTGAGCGCGGTAGTCTTTGGACCGATATTGTGATAGCCACGGCGCGCTGGGTTATCGTGGGGTTCTTTGCGGCACAGGTAGCGCATCTACCTCTCAGTGGGCGGATGATGGAAAATCTGGTCTTACTTGGAACAGCGTTCGCCCTGTTTGTTGGTGATATGCTCACCGTGTCGCTGCACATTGCCCTGATTAGCCGCGAACCTTGGGGGCTAATCTTGCTATCGAATTTGCGCGAGGCGTTCGTGATCGAAGCCATGCAGTATCTGATGGGTATGCTGGGAGCGATTGCAGCGACGCAGCAAGCCTGGTCATTGGTGTTGTTAGCCTTGCCCCTTGCTTTTTCCTATCTCGCGTTCAAGAACACTACAGAATTGCGAGATGGCACGCGGCGGATGCTGGAATCCTTAGCAGACGCGGTAGATTTACGCGATTCATACACCGGCGGACATTCGGCTCGCGTGGCGAGTCTGGTCAGGAGTACGTTGCAGGAGTTGGGTATTCGTGGACCCGAGGCGGATTTGATTTGCGTTGCCGCGCGTTTGCATGACATTGGCAAGATTGGTATTCCAGATGCTATGTTGCAGAAACCGACCTCACTGGCATTGCCAGAATGGCAAGTGATGCGAATGCATCCTGAACGCGGGGCGGTGTTGTTGTCACGTTATGCAGACTTTGCACGTGGTACGGATTTCATTCGTTATCATCACGAGTACTGGGATGGCAGTGGCTATCCACGCGGGTTAAAAGGGTTTGATATCCCGTTTGGTGCGCGCGTGATTGCAGTGGCTGATGCCTTTGACGCGATGACGAGTAATCGGCCCTACCGACGCGCTATGACGGTGGAGCGAGCTATGTGGGAACTGAGAGCCGGGCGGGGTAAACAATGGGACCCAGCCGTCGTGGATGCTTTTCTGCGTGTAATTGCAAGGCGACTCGAGCGCGCCGAGCGACTCAAGACGCAGCCGCTCGGTGTGCCGGCTTCAGCATCGGAATAAAGACGCGCGGTAATTTCAGTCGCATGAGAGAACAAGAATCGCTATGGAAAAGACAGATGCCATAGCGATTCTTGTTGTGCTCAGTTTATCTGGCATTGCGTTCTGAAGTGATCGCCGCGCGACGACTGGTTATTTGACATTCTTTCCAACTTGTGACAATATACTGCCGCGCGAACACGCGTGGCAGTTTTGTTTTGGGGATTCCAATGTCAGTCGTAGATGACGTCAAATCCAGAATTGATATTCTGGATGTCATCGGGCAATATGTGACCTTAAAAAAAGCAGGGCGCAATTTCAAAGCGCTCTGTCCATTTCACAACGAGAAAACGCCTTCCTTCGTTGTGTACCCCGATGAAGGGCGCTGGTACTGTTTTGGCGCGTGCCACACCGGCGGCGATGTCTTCACCTTCCTGATGAAAAAAGAGAACATTGATTTTGGTGAGGCATTGCGGCGTCTGGCACAGCGCGCTGGCGTAGCGCTGGAGCATGTCACCCCCGCCGAAGATGCCGAACGCGCGCGCTTGCGCGAAATTCTGGCAACTGCGGCAGCGCATTACCACTATCTCTTGAAAAATCATCCTGCCGCCCAGCACGCGCGCGATTATCTGGCGAGGCGTTTCATCACTCCCGAAACCGCCGCGCGTTTTCAACTGGGGTATGCTCTGGACGAATGGGATGCGCTGAAATCGTTTCTCGTGAGCAAAGGCTTTCAAGTGCGCGATCTCGAAGCGGCGGGACTCGTCATCGCGCGCGAAGGGGAACGCGGCTACTATGACCGTTTTCGCGGCCGATTGATGTTCCCGATTCGCGATCGCAGTGGTCACGTCATCGGTTTTGGTGCGCGCACGCTCACCGATGCTGAACCCAAGTATCTCAACTCACCGCAGACGCTCCTGTTTGACAAGAGTGCGACGCTCTACGGACTCGATCTGGCAAAAGACGCGATTCGCGAGCAAAATCTCGCCGTGATTGTCGAAGGGTATATGGATGTCATCGGCGCGCATCAAGCGGGCTTTTGTAATGTCGTCGCGTCGCTGGGCACTGCACTCACCGAGAAACAGTTGGGTTCGTTGAAAAATCTGACCCGGCGTTATGCCTTTGCGCTCGATCCTGATGCCGCAGGGCAAGCCGCCACGCAACGGGGTTTGGAACTCGCGCGCGAGGCACTGGCGCGCAAAACCGTTCCGGTGCCGATAGGCGCCGGCTTGATTGGGTTTGAGGAACGTCTGGCGGCGGAATTGTTCGTGATTCCTTTACCTCCGGGCAAAGACCCCGACGAGTTGATTCATGACGATCCCGCGCGCTGGAGCGAACTGACCGCGCACCCGGAACCACTGGTGGATTTCTTTTTCCGTACCTTGACCCAGGACCTGGATTTGGACAAGGCGCGCGATAAGTCGCAAGCCGTCCAGCGATTGGCACCTCTCATTCGTGAAATTGGTGATGACGTGCAGCGCGCGCATTACACCCAGAAACTCGCGCGTCTTGTCCAGGTGCCCGAAGGTACGCTGGCGCCATACCTCGCACCATCAAAACGTGTGACACCGACGCGCCTGAGTGAGGAAGCCGCGCGCGTCGTCACCCCACCCGCGTCCAGGCGCGAAGAATATTTTTTGACTCTGGCATTACATACACCCGAGCATTTGACGCGCGTGAATTTTCTCGAAGCCGAAGATTTTGCCAGCGGTGAAACGCGCGCTTTTTACCTTGCCTTGCGTGAATTTGTCGAATCCGTAGACCTGTTCGATCGGGAGATGTTTCGCGCCGCGTTGCCCGACGCGTTGCTCCCGCTCTACGAGCAATTGGACAACGCCACGCGCGACCTGCCTGACTTGAGCGAACCCGAACTGGCACGTGAAATCGAAGTTACGGCGCGTCGCTTGCGCGCCGAGCGCGATAAAGCCGAACTGGCGCGGCTGGAGGTTTTGTTGCGTGAGCGCGACGAAACGCGTGATGCGGAAGAGGAACAACAGTTACATCAGCGCGTCGCATTTTTGCTCAAACGGATCGCGGAAAATCAAAAAGCCCTGGGTGCGCGCACAGCGCTGAGACCCTGGGCGTTCTAAAGTATGCCTGCCAAGAAAAAATCTGCTTCAACGAAAAAATCGGCACGTCCTCGCGCCGCCAAAAAATCGGACTTGCTCAAACTGGCAACCACGCTCAAGGGAGAGCCGTCGCTTGCCGCCGATTTGCCTGATCAAGACGCAGCACTCGATTTGTTGGTGCGTAAAGCCGGCGCGCGCAAAAAACTCACCCTCGATCAAGTGCGCGCCGTGTTTCCAGACATTGACCAGGACCCGGACTTGATGGCAGACCTGCAACGTCTGCTGGCTGAAAAGCACATTCAAATCGTAGGCGATGGAAAATTACCGCTGCCATCCCGCAAGGAAGAAGAAGAAACAGCCGATATCGCCGTGGATCTGGATGTGCCTGCGGAAGTCAGTAGCGATCCTGTGCGAATGTACCTGCGCGAGATCGGGCGCGTGCCGCTTCTCACAGCAAGCGAAGAGGCGCGCCTGTCCGAAGCCGTGCAAAAAGGCGAAATGGCGCGTCAGGCTCTGCAACGTTCCGATTTGAGTAGTAAACTCAAACAGCATTACAAAGCCCTCGTAGCGGCAGGCGATGCCGCGCGTCGCCAGCTCGCCGAAGCCAATTTGCGCCTCGTGGTGAGCATTGCCAAACGATATATGGGACGCGGGATGACCTTGCTCGACTTGATTCAGGAGGGCAATCTCGGTCTTTTGCGCGCGGTGGAACGTTTTGATCGTTCCAAGGGGTTCAAGTTCTCGACGTATGCAACGTGGTGGATTCGTCAAGCCATCACGCGCGCGATCGCCGATCAGGCGCGCACGATTCGTATCCCCGTGCATATGGTCGAGACGATCAATCGCGTCAATCGCATTTCACGACGACTGACCCAGGAACTTGGACGCGAGCCGACAGCGGAAGAGATCGCGCTGGAGATGGATATCCTCCCCCAGGAGGAGCGTCGGCTTATCCTGGAAGCGCAAGCGCGAGGTGAACCGCTGGACCCGGTCTTGAGTCGCCATCTCAAGCGTGCCGCGCTCAAGGTGCGTCGCATTATGAAGATTTCGCAAGAGCCGATGTCTCTGGAGATGCCCATCGGGCAGGAGGAAAATTCCTCGCTGGGTGATTTCATCGAAGACGAATCGGTGATGGGGCCGGCAGATCAAGCCTCGCGCGAATTGTTGCGTGAGCAGATGCGCGATGTGCTGGAAGCCTTGAACGAACGCGAGCGTCAAGTGCTGGAGATGCGTTTTGGACTGCTTGATGGACAACCGCGTACGCTGGAAGAAGTGGGGCAGGCGTTCAAGGTCACGCGCGAGCGCATCCGCCAGATCGAAGCCAAGGCATTGCGCAAACTGCGGCATCCATTGCGCAGTCGTAAATTGAAGGATTATCTGGGCTAGCCACTTGACCTTTTGCGATTCTTGAGTATAATACAAGTGCAATTGAATATTCCTCGGTAGCTCAACTGGTAGAGCGCGCGGCTGTTAACCGTGATGTTCTAGGTTCGAGTCCTAGCCGAGGAGCCAGTGCCAGAACCCGTTTTCACATCGAAAACGGGTTTTGGTTTTAGTTGACAATCTTGGATGGGGCGTGTATAGTGGGTGTAAAGCGTGTATCAGGAGGCAAGGGTGAAACAATCCAGAGCGGTCGTATTTTCAGAAGAGGGTTTGCGCAAGATTCAAGAGCGCATCGAACAGGTGCGGGTGGATTTGGGCGCGGTCGTTGCCCTGTTGATGGATGATGCAGGCGAGTTGCTAATGGATTGCGGCTGGCGTGGCGATTTCGACATCAATGCCTTTCTCGCGCTTGTCAGCAATGAAATGTCTGCCGCCAACGCTGTGGTGCACTTGTTGCGCGATGATGCCGCGTTCGACTTGCATTATCACGAAGGTCAAAAGTACGAAATGTATACCGCCCGCATCAGCGATCAAGTTTTTCTCACCTTGATTTTTGAATCGCGCCAGGCGACTTCGGGGCGCGTGGGGATGGTCTGGCTCACGTTGCGGCGTACCATCGCCGAATTGCGCAAGTTATTGCAGCGCGCCATCATCAGGCCAGGCTCGGCGGAGAATCACGAATTGCATCGCGCGGTGAGTGCAGTTCTCGATGAAGCGTTGCAACAACTCGAAGCGGATGCGCTGCTCAAACCCACGACTGCCGAAACACCACCGGCTCGAACCGAGCCACCACCCTCGCCCAGAACCGAAGCCGAACCGCCACCTCCGTCTGAAGAGCCGCCACTCCCGAAACTTCGCCGCCGTCGTCCTTCCAGCACTGAGGATTCCAAGCGTGTGCTCAGTTATGACGAAGCGCGCGCATTGGGACTGATTGGCGGTGATGAACCCAAGTGAGGCAAGTGAGTAGATGAGGATGCAGCGGAGATTGCGTCGTCCCTCGTGTTGACTGAGAACTCGATGCGCGTTTACCCTCTGCTATGCTCATTGGAATTGACGCCTCGCGCGCGACGAGCGCGCGACCAACAGGCACCGAAATTTACTCGCGTGAACTCATTCGCGCACTCCTCGCTCTGGATCAGCGGAATCAGTATCGGCTCTACACGCGCGAACGCGTTGCGCCCGATTTCTTCGCGCCCCTAGTTACATTTCACGCATCACGCATCACGCATCACGCCATACGCCATACGCCATACGCTATACGCCCCATTCCCTTCCCCCGCCTCTGGACTCACGCGCGCCTCTCGTACGAAATGCTCACGCGCGCGCCCGATGTGCTGTGGGTGCCCGCGCACGTCTTGCCACTCATTCATCCACGTCGTTCGTTCGTCACGATTCACGACACAGGGCAGGTGCATTTTCCCGACGCGCATCCGCCGCTCCAGCGCGCGTATCACAACTGGGCGGTCTGGTGGAGCACGCGCCATGCCGCGCGCGTCTTTGCCGATTCTGAATCCACGCGCGATGACCTCATCCGTTTTTTTCGTGTTCCTCCAGAAAAAATTTTAGTTGTGTATCCCGCATACGACGCGCAACTCTATCAACCGATTCGCAACCCCGCACGCATCGAATCCGTCAAAGCCAGGTATTGCCTCAGTGGGGACTATGTGCTGACCATCGGCACGATTCAGCCGCGAAAAAATTACGCGCGCTTGATCGAGGCGTTGGGCAAATTGCCGGTGGCGAATTGCGACCTGGTGATTGTGGGGAAACGCGGGTGGTTACACAAGACTATTTTTGAATCCGTAGCGCGACTCGGTTTGCAGACGCGCGTTCATTTTCTCGATTATGTGCCAGCATTGGATTTGCCGATACTCATCAGCGGCGCGCGCGTCTTTGTGTTTCCCAGTTTGCACGAGGGGTTTGGCTTGCCGATTCTGGAGGCGCAAGCGTGCGGCACGCCGGTCGTTTGCTCGATGACCTCGTCGCTGCCCGAAGCCGCTGGAGACGCCGCGCTCTTTTTCGATCCGCTTGATGTGGACGCTATTGCCGGCGCGCTCGCGCGCGCGCTGACCGACGACGCGCTGCGCGCCAAATTGATTGCGCGCGGATTCGAAAACGTCAAACGATTCTCGTGGGAGGTGAGCGCGCGGCAGATTTTGTGCGCGTTCGAGGGGAGGGAGGACGAATGATGAAAAACGCAGGACGGCTCGTGACCTTGCTCCTTGTCTCGCTCTGGGCATTGCCGGGACCAGCCCGTTCGGCGTTAGCCCAGAGTCCAGTCACTCTGTTCGCCGTCATCGGGGACTATGGTCTGGATGGAACCGCCGAAGCGCGCGTGGCAACCCTCGTCAAAAGTTGGAACCCCGATTTCATCGTCACAACCGGCGATAACAACTATCCCAGCGGCGCGCAAGCGACGATTGATACCAACATCGGCAAGTACTATGCCGAATTCATCTATCCCTACACGGGCGCTTATACCAACACCGCAACGACGAATCGCTTTTTTCCAGTGTTAGGCAATCACGATTGGTACACCACCAACGCGCAACCGTATCTTGATTATTTCACCCTGCCCAACAACGAACGCTATTACGATTTCGTCTGGGGCTCCATCCACTTTTTTATGCTCGATAGCGACTCGCACGAACCGGACGGCATCACCGCCACCTCGACGCAGGCGCAGTGGTTGCAGAATCAACTGGCAAGTTCGACAAGCTGTTGGAACATCGTCGTCCTGCATCACGCGCCGTACTCGTCGGGACCGCACGGTTCGAACGCGACGTTGCAGTGGCTCTATCGCGCGTGGGGCGCCGATGCGGTGCTGGCAGGACACGATCACGATTACGAACGCATCTTCGTAGATGGCTTGTTGTATCTGGTCAATGGCGCTGGCGGTGCCGCGCTCTACAACTTTGGCACGCCGATTCCTGGCAGTCAGGTGCGCTACAACGCCAAACACGGCGCGTTGCGCGTCACGGCGACTCCCACAACGCTAACGTACGAGTTCATTGATGTGGACGGTCTGGTGGTGGACACCTACACCCAGTCGGGCGGTTGCACACTGTTGTACTTTCCACTGGTGTTAAAATGAAACGCTGGCTTGTCCTCTGCGCGCTTCTCCTCACTCTGTCTGGTTCTACTTTCGCGCCACCCGCGCGCGTGGATCCACGCGTGCTGGAAGATACAGCGGAGGATGCGACCGCGCGCTTTATCGTCGTCTTGAAAGCGCAGCCGAACACGCGCGCGCTCGTTGCCGCCGAAGCGAATCGCGCGGCGCGTGGACACATCGTCTTTGACGCATTGCGGCGCGCCGCACAGGCAACACAACCCGCGCTGCGCGCGCAACTCGACGCGCTCGGCGCACGCTATCGCGCGTTCACTGTCGTCAACGCATTCGTCGTCGAAGGGAATCGTGCCGTTGTGGACGCGCTGGCGGCGCGCTCGGACGTGCTTGCCATCGAAGCGGATCGCGCGTTTCGCGTGGATTTGCCGCGCGCGGAAAATGCGCCCGCCGCGCCGAACGGAATCGAGTGGAACGTCAGTCAAATCAACGCGCCAGCGGTGTGGGCACTCGGTTACACAGGACAAAACATCGTGTATGCCAACGCCGATACCGGCGTGCAATGGACGCATCCCGCGCTGCAATCACACTATCGTGGCTGGAATGGCGCGGCGAATCACAACTATCACTGGTGGGACGCGATTCATTCCGACCTGAGCGGCAACGGCACAAATCCGTGTGGCTACAGCGTCGCCGCGCCGTGCGATGATCACGGGCACGGCACGCACGCGCTCGGCATCGGCATTGGTGACGATGGCGCGGGCAATCAAATCGGTGTGGCGCCGGGCGCGCGCTGGATCGCGTGTCGCAATATGGAAGAGGGGTGGGGCAGTCCCAGCACTTATCTGGAATGTTTCGACTTTTTCCTCGCGCCGTGGGACTTGAATCAGCAAAATCCTGATGTGAATCGTCGTCCCGATGTGGTGGGGAATTCGTACGCGTGTACGCCAGCGGAGGGCTGCACAGCAAACACGTTGCTTGCGGCGATGGACAACCTGCGCGCCGCCGGAATTTTTATGGCGGTGGCGGCGGGAAATTCCGGACCCAGTTGCGCGACAATCAACGAACCGCCGGCAATTTACGATTCCGCCATCACGGTCGGCGCAACCGAAACGAGCGACGCGATCGCGAGTTTCAGCAGTCGCGGTCCTGTGACGGTTGACGGGAGCAATCGCCGCAAGCCCGATGTGGTCGCGCCCGGCGTTGTCGTGCGTTCGAGTGTTCCCACCGATGCGTATGGCTATCGTTCGGGAACTTCGATGGCGACGCCGCACGTGGCAGGCGCGGTCGCGCTCCTGTGGTCAGCGTTTCCCAGTTTGCGACGCAACGTGGACTTGACTGAATCGGTGTTGGCGATCACCGCGACGCGCTTGCCGATTACGCAGTTGTGCGGCGACGATAGCGCGGGGCAGTATCCGAACAACGTGCAGGGGCACGGACGCATTGACGTGTACGCGGCGTACGATTACTATGCGCGCGTTGGTCCGCCGCCGTACGTGTACTATTTTCCGTTTGTCGCAAAATGACGAACGATGAAGGATTTTTTGGGTTTGCGATTCTGGGTTGAGCATCTACAATCTGCTGTCGCTTGGACACTGGCGGCTCACGCGCGCCGGTGGCGGAGCCTAAAGTGTGCTGTTGTCCCTGGGAACAACCCCTCTCATCCCCTTGCCCCCTGCGAACCATATCAGTTCTTGACAGAGAACACGGTTGCTCTCCCCGCCATGCGGGGAGAGCAGGGGGATGGGAGGAGGGGTGTGGTCGGGCGGCTTCGCCGCCCGACCACACCCCATTCCCTTGCTTTCCCCTCCCCACGCCGCTGTGCGGCGTGGGGAGGGGCCAGGGGTGGGGCTATTTCGCAATGGAGGGCATGGTTGATTATCCTGTGCTACGCCAAAGCGGAAAAAACTTTTGCATAGTTACTATGGTGAGTAGTTACGATGGAGGATAACCTTGTCAAAACACGTTTACATCGCCATCGAAGGTGTGATTGGGGTGGGCAAGACCACGTTGACTCGTCTTGCCCAGCACGAATTTAACGCCGAGATTCTCCTCGAAGTCTTTGAAGAAAATCCATTCCTCGCGCGGTTCTATCAGGATCGCAAACGTTACGCGTTCCAGACGCAAATCTTTTTCCTCCTCAGTCGCTATCAGCAACAACACGAGGTCATCCCTGCCGTCCTCGCGCGCAGCAACCTCATCAGCGATTACACCTTCGACAAAAATATGATTTTCGCGCGTCTCAACATTGAAGGTGACGAACTGGCGATGTACGAGCGCGTGCATCAAATCATCGCCACGAAAATTCCCACTCCCGATTTGGTTGTTTACCTGCGAGCGGATACCGATGTGTTGATGGAGCGCATCGCTCTGCGCGATCGCCCTTACGAACGCGCCATCGAGCGTGAGTACATCGCCGCGCTGCGCGACGCGTACGACGATTTCTTCGCGCGCTATACCGCCACGCCCGTGTTGACGATTGATACGAATGGACTGGATTTTGTGCGTCGCAGTGACGATTTGCGCGCGATTCTGAATCGCATTCGCGCGCAGCTGGCATTGGGCACGTATCAAAAACCCCTGTTCGATGGAGGCGCGGGATGAACAAGTTCATCGCCATTGCCGGCAATATCGGTGTGGGCAAGTCCACGCTCGTCGAGATGCTGTGCGCGCGAATGGGCTGGACGCCATTCTTTGAAGGGGTGATGGACAATCCCTACCTCGCCGATTTTTATCGGGATATGCGCGCGTGGGCATTTCATTCGCAACTCTTTTTCCTCGCGCGCCGTTTGCGGGATTTGCGGCGTTTGCGCGATTTTCCCGGCGTGGCGGTGCAGGATCGCAGTGTGTACGAAGATGCCGAAATCTTTGCAAAGAATTTGTATCAGCAAGGATACATTTCCGAACGCGATTGGCAAACCTACTGGGAATTGTATCAGGCACTGACGGAACTGTTACCGCCGCCCGATCTGGTGGTGTACCTGAACGCTTCGGTGCCGACGCTGTTGCATCGTATTGCGTTGCGAGGGCGCGAGTACGAAAAAAATATCGCGCCCGACTATCTGGCGCGCTTGAACGTGCTGTACGACGAATGGATCGCCGATTTCAAACTGTGTCCTGTCCTCATCGTCCCCGCCGATCGGCTGGATTTTGTGGCGAACGGCAAGCACCTGGAGTTGATCGCGCAAAAGATTCAGGAGAAATTGCGCGGCGTGCAGATGGTGTTGTTTGACTAGAGCCTATGCATGACTACTCACCCTGTCATTGCGAGGAGGCGTTTTGTGCCGACGAAGCAATCTCCACACTGCGAATTTGGAGATTGCTTCGCCAAAAAACGCTACTCAGAAACTTCCCCCTGTCATTGCGAGGCGTAGTGTGCCGAAGCAATCCCCAACCCGCATTGGGGATTGCTTCGTCGCAAAACCCGCTCCTCGCAATGACAATGACAGCGCGCGTTTCTGTCCTTTGACATGCCCGCCGACGGGCATGAGATTCTCGCAATGACACCGGGGCTGAGATACGACTATGCATTGCGTTCCACCCATCGCCGCACCAGTTCGACGCGGAATTGATAGCCGTTCTCTGCGGCAACCAGAATATCGCGGTGCACCAGTTTGCGCAGCGCGGCGTTGAGACCTGTCAGGTCTTGGAGACCTGAGAGGTCTTTTTTTGTAGCAAGCGCGCGCATCACCGCGCGCTGCGCCTCGTCCGTGTCGCGCCCGCTCCACAATTCCTGAAAATACAGTGCACCCGTCGTCAGCACCGAATCGAGCGCGCGCTCCACGTCCGCAAGCGTGGCGCGCGTGCGATTTTGCTCGTTGAGCATATTCACCAGATCGCGACAGGTCGCTTGCACCAGAAACGGCTGGCAACCCGTTACTGCGATAATGCGCTCGACCGCCGCGGGTTCGTATGCGAGCGGGAAATCTTCAATCGGCTGGACGATGAGTTCGCGCGCTTCGTCCTCTTTGAGATTGCCGATTTTTAGCACGCGCACGTTGATCAGGTAATCGCTCCACATCGGCGGCAAATCTTCGAGCGTGTGTGAGCCGCTGAGGAGCACCGTAACGCGCGGGTGATGCTGGATGATGCCGCGCAGAAAATCAAAGACGCGCGCGTCAATCCGCCCCGCCTCCATCATCTCCGCCAGGCGTTCGTATTCGTCCAGGCAGAGCAAAATCCAGCGCGTACCAACCGCTTCTTCGACGCGGTTCAACCAATCGCCAAAGACGACGTACGGATCGGCGCGCAAATCATCGCGCATCAGCGGGGGGAGTTGGACGCGCCGATGCGTCAGCGCGTTGTGCCTGATTCGATCGGCAAGCACAAAGAGCAAGCCGCTGGCATCCTCCGCCGTCGCCGCCGATTGCAAATCCACCTCGACGGGAATCACATCGGGACCGAGGCGAACGGGCATTTGCTTGATGGCGGAGGTTTTGCCGCAACGCCGCGCGCCAAAGAGCAGGAGCGTGGGACGCGTTTCCGCCGCCGTCGCCAGTTCGCGTTCAAGCGCGGGGAAGAGATCGTGCCGCCCCTTGAACACCTTGCTCGCGGTGGCAAGCGGCGAACCCGCGACGTACACGTTGGGGATGATTTCGCGCGCACTCAACGCGTCGAGTTCGCGGCGCAACGCATACTCCCACGTTTCGAGCGCGCGCCCAAATCGTGCCGCGATCTTGCGGTTACGACTCAGCGCGAGACCTTCGCGGACGCGCTGCGTTTGCGCGATGGCGGCGCGCAGTTGCGTTTGCTGGTTGTAGAGCGTATCGCTTTCCAGCGCGGCTTGCGCGTACTGGGCAATCTCGCGGAGGGGCGGCAGGACGTTTTCCAAATCCTTGGGCATCGTGGGCGGCAACCACGCGAATTGCTCCGCGATGTTCGCGATGGCGCGCGCATCCTGCGCGCGTTCAACATCATACGCGGTCAGTTCGATGAGCGCGTTCGTGGCTGCCCAATCTTGCCTGAACGATTGGGCGACGTCGGCAATTGCCTGCTGTGCAAAGCGACGGTCTTTTTTTCCGAGTTCGATCAAATCACCATCCAAGCCAAACAGCGGCAGCCAGATGAGTTCATCGTAGTAAATGGGCGAGAGACGAAAGAGGCGATTGGCTCTCTCCGGGGGGGCGGTTTCGGCAAGAAAGCCAACGATGAGTTGCCACGGGAGTTCGATGAGATAGAAGGGCAGACGAAAGTAGAACAGGAGGAAGGAAAGGGTCCCCGCCACGCCGACCGCCACGCCGCCCGCCACGCCGCCCGCCACGCCC
>Ga0209162_1001478_pt1 | contig 22989 bp, 23 predicted proteins | sample YNPNPMetaG_FD_187121 | JGI IMG/M metagenome (GOLD analysis project Ga0209162, IMG submission 187121) | Anoxygenic and chlorotrophic microbial mat microbial communities from Yellowstone National Park, USA - YNP NP MetaG (SPAdes) (version 2) ...
ATGCTCCCGTTGAAGAGGAACTCCATCACCCCACCTCCTTCCGCAGCGCGCCGGTGGGGCAGAAACGCACGCACCAGGGCTCCTCGAGTCCCTCGCACCCGTCGCAGGCCTCGCGGATGAGGATGGGTTTGGCGGAGGCGCCGCCCCCTCCCCTCGCCGCCAGCTCCCCGATGCTGGCCCTCTCCACTCCTTCGGCCCGGCCCAGCACCAGGCTGTCCTCCAGCTTGAGCACCAGCCCCAGGTAATTCCTCTTCTCCTGTGCCCGGTAGAGCATGATGGAGGAGGAGAGCAGGCTGAAGGCCTCGTCCCGGCGGAAGCTGCAGGCCTCCTCGCAGAGGGCGCAGGCAGTGCACTTCAAAGGGTCGATGCTTATCGACATGCGCTCATCCTTTCCTGGTTCACGCAGAAGCCCCTGATAGGGCTCCACGAGGGCAGAGCGCTCCCGGGGGCGGTCGCCCGCCCCCTCGGTCCTCTGCCCATTTCAGTTTTTTTTACAATCCGATGAAAAGCGCTGATTTGAGTTTATTATCTCTGCGCCTCCCGTGTCTATAACCGGGGCGTTATAAGTTGACTTGATTTTGGGGCAGATGGGGCCGGAAGAGTCGCATTGCCATGGGGAAATGAGTGCCCAACTATACTGCGGTATTCACCGCGAGGATCGGGCAAAAGATCCGCCTTGCCCTTTCTTTCCCCCTTATATATGGCGGAAACAGTGGACGCGGAAGTTCTCAGTCGTCGTGTAAAGGGCATCGGAAGTAACGGTGAGGGTGTAGGGGAGAATTCCCCTGAGCCTCTGGTCCAGGCGCAGGGCCCCGCTGCCCACCTCGTAGGAGAATATGCCCTCGTCGGTCCCCACGTAGACCTCCTTGTCGGTGGCGGTGATGGCAGTGCGGTCGGCCCCGCCCACCGCCCGGTTCCACAGGGAGTCCCCGGTGCGCGCCTCGAAGGCGACCAGGGTGTTCCCACCGCCTTCCCCGGACCCGCTGCCCTGGCAGACGATGACCTGGCTGCCGCGCACGCAGAGGTTGGAGCGGTAATAGACGCTGCCCGAGGGCTGCTTCCAGTGTTCCATGCCCGTCTGGACGTCCAGGCAGAAGAGCTCGAACTCGCTGCACAGGTAGACGCGGCCCTCATGGACCGCCGCGGGGAACCGGAAATATCCGCGGGAGTCGAAGCACCAATCCAGCTCCCCGTCCCTCTCCTTCAGGGCGTAGAGCAGCCCGTCTCCGCAGGGGACGAACACGTGCCCCTCACCCACCGTCGGCGCCACTTCCAGGGGACCCTGCATCTCGTGCTTCCAGACGACCGTCCCGTTCTCCCGGTCCAGGGCATACAGGAAACGGTCGCGGGAGGCGGCATAAACGCGGTCTCCGGTGGGCAGGACCGAGGCGCTCACCGCATCCCCCAGCTCCCGCCTCCACCTCACCCGGCCGTCCACCCCCACCGCCAGCACCACTCCGCTCCCGGTGCCCACGAAGACCATCTCCTCGGAGACGGCGGGTGTAGCCGTTATCTCGCTGCCCGCGTCGAACTCCCACCGGGGGAGGCCGGTGGCGGCATCCAGGCAGTAGAGGTTGCCGTCCCGGTCGCCGACGAAGACCCGTCCTCCCGCCACCGCCGGGGGGGCATCGAGGCGGTCCTTGAGCCGCTGCACCCAGGACTCTTGCAGGGGCCGTTCGGGACCGCGCTCCAGCCAGGCGCGCCGCGCCGGCTCTCCACCCTCCATGGGCCATTCCCCCCGCTCCACGGAAAGGGCGGTGGAGCGTCCCCGCAGGGCCAGCGTGCCCAGCACCGCCCCGGCCCCCATAACCAAGAAGGTTACCAGCACCGCGACCTTCAACAACCTGTTCCCGTTCAAGTCCACCGCCTTGCCTCGCAAACGCCCACCCGCCCGGCGCCCCGCCGGGCTCCGCCCGTCCCAGGCCCCTTGATCCCAGTATAACAAGCCCCCTGACCTCCGCTTAAGAGGCGGGCTCTGGAGCGGTATTGAATATATCGGAGGCTGATATTAGGATATACTTGCTTTCCGTGGAAGTCAGGGAGAGAACAGGAGGTGCCAGCATGTCTCTGTCGGACAAGTGCATCATCACGGCGGCGCTGGCCGGGGCGGCCACCATGAAGAACCAGAACCCGGCGGTCCCCTACACCACCGAGGAATTCGTGGAGGAGGCCTACAAGTGCTACAACGCCGGGGCGGCCATCGTCCACATCCACGCCCGCGACCCCCAGACCGGCCTGCCCACCTCCAGCCTGGAGCAGCTGGGGGAGATCGTCAAGGGCATCACCGAGAAGTGCCCCATCATCATCAACCTGTCCACCGCCATCGGCATCGGGGTTTCCCCCGAAGAGCGCATCGCGGTGGTCAAGACCTTCAAGCCGGAGATGGCCTCCCTCAACACCAACTCCATGAACTTCGCCCTGGGCGACTGGAAGAACCACGTGGTGCTGGGGGAGACCGTCTTCACCAACACCTTCGCCATGCTCACCGAGTTCGCCGCGGCCATGCGCGACGCCGGCACCAAGCCGGAGCTGGAGGTGTACGACCTGGGCGGAGTCTACAACACCCTCTTCGTGGCGGAGCAGGAGGGACTCTTTGTCAAGCCCCTGCACTTCCAGTTCGTCTGGGGCGTGCTGGGTGGCGCCTGGTTCGACCTGGCCAACTTCAAGCGCTTCATGGAGCTCATCCCCGAGGGTTCCACCTGGTCCACCTGCGGGGTGGGCCCGGCCCAGTTCCGGGGCGCCTTCCACGCTGCGGTGGAGGGCGGGCACATCCGCGTAGGACTGGAGGACAACATCACCATAAAGAAGGGCGTGCTGGCCCAGGGCTCCTGGGAGCAGGTGGACAAGGTCACCAAGATAGTGGAGCTGGCCGACCGCGAGGTGGCCACGCCCGATGAGGCGCGCCAGATCCTCGGCCTCAAGGGCGGCCCGGAGCTCCCGTAAGCCAGCAAGAGTCAGCATCAAAGGGGCGGCCGATGCGGCCGCCCCTCTCCCTTCTGATCGGTCCCGTCGCCCGCCCGGGGCGACCCCTACCCCTACTTGGTGTGCCAGTCGGTGGGAACCTTCTGCACGTTGTCCATGAGCAGCTTGACCGCCTTCATGTACTTCATCACCTTCTTCAGGTCCCCCTGGAAGACGAACTCCTTGTTCATGATGGCCTTGATGGGGTCCTTTCTCCCCTCCACGACTTCCTTCCACACCTCGTAGGGGCCCTCGATCTGCATGGCGGCGTCCTTCCTCACGCCCACCTCCACCCCTCCCGCCTTGCCCTTGCGCAGGACGTTATAGACATAGAGGTCCTCCTTCACCCCGCGCTCCGGGTCGGCGTAAGCGGTGAAGAGGAAGTCGGAGTCGAAACCCTGCGAGGCCTTGAAGAACTCCTTGTCCGCGTTGAGGTTGTCGATGACCCTCTGCGCCCACTCCTCGCTGAAGAAAAGGTAGCCCATCTCTCCTCCTTTCGGTCAACGGTCCATGGTCCACCGCCGTACAGTGCGTCCCCAGCGGTTGTCAGCCCAAGCCCTTCGTCCCGCACCCCTATTCCGACGGCAGGGCCAGGCGCCCCGGGTTCATGATGTTGCGGGGGTCCAGGGTTGCCTTGAACTGCTTAAGCAACTCGTAATAGGTCCCCAGCCGCGGGGTCTGGGCCCACCCGAAGCCGGAGTTGACCCCACCGTAGGGGCGGTCGAAGAGGCCGCCGCAGTCCAGGATAAGCGGGATGGCCTCCGCGGCCATCTTCAATCCCCGCTTGACCCCCTCCGGCTCCGCCTGGTTGGGGAAGGCGTCCAGCTCCAGCATGCCCGTGCGCCCGAACTCCAGCGGTTGCAGGTAGAAGGTGACTTCCTCAGGCGGGAAGGGCAGCTCCGACTTGCTCTCGTCGGTGTCCTTGAAGTTGCGGCGGGCCAGCTGAGTGAAACGGCGGTGCACCTCCCCCGCCTTATCCATCTCGATGTTGAACCAGAAGAGCTCGAACATCCCCGAGAATCGCTCGATGCGCGGGGTCACCTGGATAATCTTGAAGACCCTGCGCCAGGGGAGAAGGTCCTTGAGCATCTCGTGGAGGGCCTCGGCCGAGGGGGTGGCCCCGGTGCGGGCGGCTATGCGCAGCAGCTGCCTGCGGCGTATATCCACCTCCTCCTGGTCCTCGCCCCCGATGAAGGCGATGCAGTTATGGCGGGGCAGGGAGGGGCGCAGCACCTCCGCCGCGTCCTGGTTCTCGGATACCCCCAGGGCCAGATAGCCGTCCCCGAAGAGGATGGTCTCGATGGCGCAGTCCTCCCGCGCCAGCTCCCGCAGGTAAGCGGCGGGGCCTTCCATGTCCTCCTCTTCAAACTCGCAGGACTGCACGTCCTCGCAGCGCGGGATGGGATAGAGCTGGCAGACCATCTCGGTCACCACCCCGAAGATCCCCATGGAAGCGTGGAAGATGCCCCCGAGGTCGGGGCCGGGGCCCTCCGCGCAGACATGTCCCACGCCGGGGTAGGCGTCGCATCCGGTGCGCACCACGCTCCCGTCGGCCAGCACCACGGTCATGCCCAGGATGGAATCGGTGCCCACCCCGTAGCGGTTGGATACCTGGAAGACCCCCTTGTCCAGGTAGTTGGCGAGCATGGAGACCGAGGCGGGGGCGCTGGGGTTGGCATTGCGCAGCCCGTGCTTCTCCGCCTCCACGTAGCACTTCCCGAAGGTCACGTTGGGCTGGATGCGCACGGTCATGTTCAACGGGTCCAGCTCGAGGATGCGGTCCATGCGCCGCAGGTCCAGCAGGATGCCCCCGCGCTGGGGTATGCAGCCGCCCCCGGTGTTGCCGCCGGTGGACCAGGGGGTGACCGCCATCCCGTAGCGGTTGGCCAGGCGGATGACCTCGGAAACCTGCTCGGTGGACTCGGGCAGTACCACCAGGTTGGGCTTGTGCGCTATCTCCAGGCTCTGGTCGCGGGAATACCCGATGAGGATGGCGGGGTCGTTGCTCACCCACTCCTCCCCCACGATGGCCTGGAGCCCGGCCAGGGCCTCCTCGTAGAGACGTTCGCGGGACCGCTCCACCTTCCTCACCGCCATCTCAACCCACCTCCCTTAGGACCGACTCAGCCAGGAGGGTCAACACGCTGGTCACCTCCAGACGGTCTCGACTTCCGTCGCGCAGGTTGGACTCGCACCAGGGACAGGCGGAAGCCAGGACCTCCGCTCCCACCGATTCCGCCTCCCGCACCCGCGTTTCCGCGGCCCATAGGGCCAGTTCGGGAAAGGCGGTCTTGACGCCTCCCCCGGATCCGCAGCACCACGAGTTCTCCCGGCGCCGCGGCATCTCCGTCAGCTCCAGCCCGGGGATGGCGGCCAGCAGGTTGCGCGGCGCGTCGTACACCTCGCAGTAGCGCCCGAGGTGGCAGGGGTCATGGTAGGTGACGCGGCGGGCCAGCCGGTGGCGCGGCTTCAACCTCTCCTCTTCCACCAGCTCCTCCAGCAGCTCCACCGCGCTTATCACCTCGAAGTCCTCCTCCCCGAAATCGGGGTATTCTTCTTTTAACACGCTGTAACATCCCGCGCAGGGGGCCACCACTCGGGCGGCACCAGTGGAGTTGAGCAGGCGCAGGTTGGCCTCCGCCCTCTTGCGGAAGGTTTCGAAATCGCCGATGCGCAGGATGGGCGAGGCGCAGCAGGGTTCCTCCCGCCCCAGGATGCCGAAATCGAGGCCGGCCGCGGACATGAGCCGGGCCAGGTCCCGCACCGCGGTCTGCGCCGCCGCGTTGTAAGCGTAGGTGCACCCCACGAAGAGCAGGGTCTCCACCTTCTCTCGGGAGGCGTCCTTCACCTTGAGCTTGCGGGCCCAGGCGTCGCGGCGGGCCCGGGGTTGCTGCCATGGATTGTCGTAGTTCTCGATGGAGGTGAAGATGGCCTGATGCCCCGGCAGGGGAGCCATGCCGTCGCGCACCGCCTTCTCCCGCAGGGCCACGATGGTCTTCAAGGGGTTCTTGTCCCCCGCCACCGAGCATACCGCCTGGCAACCACCGCAAAGGGTGCAGGTGAAGATAGCGTGCAGCAGGCGGTCGGTATAGTCGATGTCCCCCTGCAGCAGGCCTCGAGCTATCTCCTGCTTGCCGGAGGCGAAATAGGCCTCGAACTGGTAGCGGGTCCCCGGCGGGCAGATATTGAGGAAGCGGATATCGCTCATCTCGTTGTGGTCGATGTATTTGCAGAGCATGCACTTGCCGCAGCGGTAGGCGTCCTTGGCCACCTGCAGCAGGGGGTCGAACTGGTTACGGGTGAAGCTCCCCATCTCAGGCCACCTCCCCCAGGACCCCGGGATTGAGCATGCCCATCGGGTCCATCAGCCCCTTCACCTGCTTGAGCAGCTCGAAGTAGCGGGGCTGCTTGGAGAAGATGTGGGCCGCCAGGGAGCCGGTGGGGCTGTCGAAGAAGGCCCCCCGGTCCGCCAGGCGGGGAAGCAGTCCGAGCACCGCCCGTCGCCCCGCCTTGTCTTCCGCCTGCAGGTCGTAACGCAGGAAGGCGGAGGCGCCGTGCCTTATCGGTATCACCGTCCGAGCCAGCTCGCCCTTCCTGGCCAGAGACCTTAAGACCACGGCGTCGAACTCCTCCACCCGCGCCAAGGTGGTGTAGAAGGAGAAGGTCAGTGGTCCGGCGTACCAGGGGGCGTCCATGGCCTCCTCCAGGGAACGCGCGACCTGCGCGGAGGACGCCTTGCCCCCTTCCTCCCGGGCCATGCGGTCCAGCCGCTTCCTCCAGTGCTCCACCAGCTCCGCCGGGCCGTCCAGGCCGATGACCGCCGTCCAGGCGTCGCTATCCCCCCGGGGCACCGCGATGCCGGTGAGGGCCGCGAGACGGGGGGCGTCCAGCACGGCGACCTCCGTGCCCACCTCCTGGCGGGCGGCCCTGCGTACCCACTCCAGCGCCGGGGCGAGGCGGGGGAAGGTCTTCACCAAGAACCGCCGGCACTCCACCGGCGGGTACAGGTAGAGGTAACCGCGCACCGGGATGCCCATGGAGTTGTGGGAGCCCAGGAAGAGGCGGGACAGGTTGGGACCCCCGTCCTCGCGCCAGTTGACGGTGGCGGTGGGCAGGGCGTGGGAGCCGCTCTTGTAGAGTCGTCCGTCGGCCAGGTAAGCGTGGAAGTTGGAGATCTGGCGGTTCCCGAAGCGGCAGGCCGAGGTGACCGCGCCCCGCTGCATGGCGTGCTCCAGCACGTAGGGCGAGCGCGCGCAGGCGGGGAGGGCCACCCTCATGCCCGTGCCCTCAAGCGCCTCCCCCAGCCGCTCCCAGGTCACCCCCGGCTCGAGGACGGCAAAGAGGTTGCGACCGTCGATGTCGATGATGCGGTCCATCTCCCTCAGGTCCATGATGATCCCCCTGCGGACCGGCCGGATGCCCCACGGCTGGGGCGTGTAAACCGCCAGCCGATGGCGGCGGGCTATCTCCAGGACCCCTTCCACCTCCGCGCTGTCCCGGGGCAGCGCCGCCGCGGCGATGAGGGAAGGGTCGGCCTCCTCCTCCAGCCAGGCGGCCTTGTCCTCCTCCCTCAGCAGCCGCCGCTCCTCCACCAGCAGTTCGCGCAGTTCGGTCAGGGCCGTCCGCAGCCCCTCTTCCGTGCTCACGCTCATCTCCTGCCTCCTCTCCCCTTGTTTTTCACTTCTTCCCGCACGCTGACCATGGCGACGAAATCCTCCAGGGCCCGCAGCCCCCTCTCTTCCCGCAGCAGTTCCTCGAAGCCCACCAGGGCGAAGAAGGTCGAGGTGATCCCCAGGGCCAGGAGCTCCCAGGCGGCCACGTAGGTATCGAGGTCCTCACGGATGCTGCCGCGCCTCTTGCCCTCCTCCAGCAGGCCCTGCATGAAGCGGGCGAAGGTGCCGAAATGCTGCTTCAGGCGGGAGCGGATATCGGGATCGTCCACCTCCGAAGTGGCCTGGAAGAGGATCTTGGCCTCGTCTTGGTGCTGGCTGACGAAGCGGAAGTGGCTCCTCCCCACTTCCCTGATCATCTCCACCGGGTCCTCCAATCCCTCCGCCGCCTTGGTCCAGTACTCGAGCATGGAGGAGGCGACGTCGTCCAGCACCCCCAGGAAGAGCTCTTTCTTGGAGGAGAAATGGCGGTAGATGACCGGCTCGCTCACCCCCGCCTCCGCCGCGATGCGGGCGGTGGTGGCGGCCCTATAATTTGAGGAGGCCAGCACGCGCTTGGCCGTTTCCAGGATCTGCCTCTCGCGCTGACCGGCGCTCATCCGGCGCCCCGATCCTGCCATGGCTCCCTTCCACCGGTGCCGGCAGCTTCTTTCGCTGCGAGGAGGCTGCGATGGACTGCCCCGTGAGTGCCGTGTCCCCTGCTAAGTTAGTAACTACTAATTTAGGATATGGACTCCTTCCGCCCCTGTCAACCGGAGCGACCATGTTCGGCATCAGGGCTTGAAAAAACTTCAGCGGGGCTGAGCTACCCGCTCCCTCACATGTCAACCGGAGCGATCAAGCCAAGGCAAAGACCCAAGCGCTCCCGGCTCACCTTTCGCCGGTTGATCGAGCGGGCCGCGGTCAGCTTATCCCGTAATCCCTTCCGGTGATGGCGGAAGCGCAGAGGATGCCCGAGGAACAGGCGCAGTCCATGGCCACCCCGTATCCCCGGGCGGTATCCCCGGCGAAGAAGAGCCCGTCCACCCCGGGCGCGCGGACGTCCGGCTTGAGGGAGCCCGCCTGGCTCACGCTCTTGGCCACCCCCTCCAGCTTCACGCACACCGGGTAGAGCTCCCATTCCACCGCCTCGCGGAAACCAGGGTAGACCGATTCCAGGAACTCGGGGACGGCCCGCACCACCTTGGCCACCAGCTCGCGGTCGCGGGCCTCCCTCTCCGTCAGCGGCAGGTAGGCGGTGAAGAGGTGCTTCCCGGGCGGCGCGCAGGTGGGTTCGACGTAGGACTGCACGTTCCAAGCCATGTACACATCCCAGTCGAATCCCTCCTCCCGCCCCACCACCCGGGGGGTCTTCATCAGCCGGCAAGCGTGTTCCTCCGGGATCACCAGCTCGGAAAGCCCGAAGTAAGGACACACGCTTCCGTAGCCGTAAAGTCCCTTGACCCGCCCGGCGAAACCCGCCGGGAAGGCCCTCTGGTCCGCATAGCGGAAGAGCTCCTGTATGGGCACGGCGAAGACCACCCGCTCCGCCTCCAGGCGCTCCTCTCCATCCTCCGCGTCCACCACCACCCCCCGGATCTTCCCGCCCTCCATCTCCAGCCGCTTCAGCCGCGTGCCCAGGCGCAGCTCGCCCCCGAAATCCCGGAAGCGCCCGGCCACCGCCTCCGACCACTGCATGACCCCGTTCTCGGTGAAGCCGCCCACGTAGGCCTCTCCCTTGCGCATGATCAAGGGGGCGATCACCTGGACGGAATAGCGGAGCATGTCGCCCAGGGAGATCTCGTGGGGGTTGTTGATGGTGGTCACCAAGGTTCCGACGCAGTGCCAGTACTCGTAAAGGACATCGCTGCGGGCTAAACCGGTGCGCTCCAGGTGCTCGTGCAGGGAGACGCGGTCCAGCTCCTCCAGCCGCTCCGGGGTGAGCGCGGACATGTCCCCGAAGAAGTCCAGGTAGCTCAGCCCCAGCCGCTTGAGCTCAGCGTAGAGCTTGTCGTCCAGGCGGGCCGAGTGCAGGGGCGGCTCAGAGTAGAACTCCCCTTTGTACCAGGTGCCGGTGAGGCAGGGCCTGATGCGCACCTCCCGGTTCCCGTAGCCCCCGATGAGGTCCCGCAGCTGGGCGAAATACCCCTCGCCGGCGCAGCTGACCCCATGATAACCGAGGTCGAGCACGTAACCGTCCAGCAGTCGCCTCTCCGCCATCTCCTCCGGGGAGGGGCTGGCCCCGGCCAGCCAGGTGTACTGTCCCCCCAGCAGCTGCCGGTACCAGTCTGCCCCCTTCTCGGACAGCTCCTCGCCCCGCAGGGACATGGCCCGTCCACCCACGCGGTCATCCTTCTCCACCACCAGGGTCCGCAGGCCCTCCTTGGCCAGCAGCGCCGCCGCGGAGAGGCCCCCCACCCCCGCGCCTACCACCACCGCATCCCATCTTCCGGCCATCGCTCCATCCCTCCCTCCTTGCCTTGACGGGGAAGTATCTTATATCATTTCCCTTGCCTTTTTGTAGGTCGTTCCCAGATCCAGGCATCGCGCGAGAGGGAGGATGACATGGGGATTATCGACGAAGCCGTGGCCCGGGGACAGAGGACGCTGGATGAGTTCCAGGCCAAGCGGTTCCTGGCCGAGCATGGCATCCCCGTGACCCGGGAGGAGCTGGTCTCCAGCCCCCAGGAGGCCCTGGCGGCGGCGGAGCGCCTGGGGTGGCCGGTGGTGCTGAAGGCCTGTGGCCCGGAGATCGCCCACAAGACCGAGCGCGACCTGGTGCGGGTGAGGATCGAGACCCCGGAGGCGCTGGAGAGGGCCTACGCCGAGATCGAGGCCAACCTGAAGGGCGAGGCCTACGAAGGTATGCTGGTGCAGGAGATGGTCAAGGGGGAGCGGGAATTCGTCATCGGGCTGATCCGGGACCCCCAGTTCGGCCCCTGCGTTATGTTCGGCCTGGGGGGCATCTTCACCGAGGTCCTCAAGGACACCTCCTTCCGCGTGGCTCCGCTGGAGAAATACGACGCCCTGCAGATGATGGAGGAGATAAGGTCCAAGGCACTGCTGGACAGCTTCCGCGGCAAGCCCCCGGTGGACCGCGAGGCCCTGGCCGCAGCCCTCATCGCCGTGGGGGACATCGGAATGAAATACGACGCGGTCAAAGAGATAGACATAAACCCGGTCATCATCGCCGGGGATAAGCCGGTGGCGGTGGATGCGCTCATCGTATTGTGATCCCTTGACAGATCCGGCCACCGCCTGGTCAGGAGTGGCATCCAGTTGATACCCCTGTTCGACGAGCTCCCCACCCGCAAGCTCCCCCTGGTGACCCTGACCCTCATCGCCATGAACATCATCGTGTTCGTCTTCACCATGGGGCTTTTGCTCTCCAGCACGGAGAAGGCCGACCGCTTCGTCTACCGCTTCTCCATGGTCCCCTGGGAGATGACCCACCACCATCACGTGGATATCGAGGACCTGGAGGAGCCCGACTCCAGGCCCTCGCCGGAAGCCCCGGACCGCGATCCCTACGGCAAGAACATCTACCTGGCCCTGCTCACCCACATGTTCCTGCACGGAGGGGTGTTCCACGTGCTGGGCAACATGTGGTTTTTGTGGGTCTTCGGAAGCAACGTGGAGGAGGTCTATGGAGGCCTCCCTTTCCTTTTCTTCTACCTCTTCTGCGGGGTATGCGCCGCCCTGGCGCAGTGGGCTTCCTCCATGGAGGAGGTGAACGTGATGCTGGGGGCCAGCGGGGCCATCTCCGGGGTCATGGGGGCCTACCTGGTCCTCTATCCCCGCCAGAAGATATTCTCCATCATCTTCTTCTGGCCCGCCTGGATCCCCGCGTGGGGATTGATGTTGGTATATGCCGGCTACCAGCTCCTCTTCGTGCTCATCCAGCAGGTGAGCATGCAGTCGGGCGGAGTGGCCTGGTTCGCCCACCTCGGCGGCCTGGTAGCCGGGCTCACAGCCACGTTGCTCCTATACCCGTTGCTCAGGCCGCGCCGCGACGAGCTGGCCAACGTAGTTGTGCCCACCTATCCCAGCTACCTGAAGAAGGTGAGCTGACCGACCATGCCGAGGCGAGGCGGAGCCTTCCTCCGTCTTCGGCGGAAACCAGAGCGGTGAAGGAACGACCAGGCCTTTGCCAACCCCCCTCAGAGGCTGGAGAGCATCATCGCCGCCGTCCCCAGCACCACCGCCGCCGATGCGGCCACGGAAAGGGCCGTTTCCAAGCGGTGGCGGGCAGCTTGTTCCCGATACACTTGCATCCTCTCGCGCAGTCGAACCCCCAGGGGGGGCTTCCGCGGCAGGGGGTTGAAGGCGGGAAGGACCACATATCCCGGCGCAGGGGGGAAGGAGTGAGGTGGCGCAGCAAAGTGACCTGGTCCGCCGTGTGGCCCGTAAGGCGCCGGATGTCCGGCGGCGCCTATCGCCGGCGCTCCTGCTTGTTGATGATACTGGTAGGGCGGGGCTGCCGCCCCCGGAAATGCACCAGGAGGATTAACCACAGTAGGAGGTGACCCCGACCCTGGGTAGCCGTAAGGGGCGGGCGCTCCTGAGGACCCTCCCCCGCCCGCCGCATCCGGGAAGGGGGTTGCGGGGCCAGTTCCGCCAGCTCCCTTTCTCCGGGGCGCCGGTTTCCCGCAGCTGGGACAGAAATTCCCTCCCGGCGGGATCGCGGTGCCGCAGGCCATGCAGTACAAGCCGGATCCCTCCGCTTCCATACGGTCAGAGCATCCCCATCAACGGGAACATGGACGAGGCGCTACCCGCCGCAGCCAACGCGATGATGGTCCCGAGGGTGCCTATGGCCATCCCCACGATGCCCAGGATCAGGCCCGCCTGGGCCTGGCTCCTGCCCCCCAGATACCCGCCACTGGCGTCGATCATGTTCCTGGCCTTGATGCCGAAGATTATGGCCAGCAGCGAGCAGATGATGGGGCATACGAAAAGCCCGACGATGCCCAGGACCAGCGAGGCGGTAGCCTCCCCGGGGGTCTTCTGCGCGACCATTACGGGATATGCGGGGTAGGAGGGGCCGGGTGCATGCGGCGAAGAGCCTGTATAGGGGCTGGAATAAGGAGTGTAGGGGGTAGGAAGCCCGCCGGCCGCGGTGAATCCCGGAGCAGCGGGGGTGGGAGCCATGCCGGGCTGCCACACATTGGGGGAGGCCGCCGGCGTCACTTGAGTGGGCGATGTGGGCTCCGGCACGCTCTCCTGGGTATATCTCTGTAAGGGTTCCTGGCACAGGCTGCAGTAGATGGCATCGTCGCGGTTTTCGGTCCCGCAGTTGGGACAGAACATATCCTCTCACCTCCACCCCGTCCGAAAGGCCAACCCGCCCATCGTCAACCCTCTTCCCTCTCCCGAACAGGATCCATGCTCTTCCTTTCCTGCGTTTCAATTCTATGGATACTCTGGCGCATCATCAAACCGGGGCTTCCTCGGGCACCCATCCCTGACCGTCATTGCCGAGGAAGGTCCCGGGGCAGCGGCCGCTGAAGGACCTGCAGGATGGAGAGGGGCAGCGAGCTCGCGTATCTCGAGGAAACGGAGAAGTCCACCACGCCCTCCTCCCTCCCCCATTCCATAGCGCCGGTTTTATCCCCGCCCCCGGCGAAGAGGTGGGCCGCGCGGAACATGGCCAGATCGTCCCGCAGCACCGTCCCCGCCAGCAGGGCCTCGGGCTCCTCCCCTCCGGGCTCCGCATCCGAGGTGATCACCAGAAAGCCCCGCGCCGCCGCCAGGGCCAGCACTTCTTGCTGGAAGGCGCCGGGCGCGCAGAAGATCACGTCCGCCTTGAGCTTGAGGGCCGTATCCACCGCCGCCCGGGCGTTGGCAAGGTCGTCGGGCGAGGGGAGGTCGTACTCGGCGATGGCGCAGTTGGGGTTGATTTCGGCCACCCCCCGCTCGAAACCGAGCCGCCAGGCCCGCTCCTGGGCTGATGCGGGACATCCGATATAGGCCACCACCGCCTCGGGGTTCATCCTACCGATGCCGCGGTCGGTGGTGACCGAGGCGGCGAGGAGGCCGCCGAGGTACGCCCCTTCCTCCACCCGGTACCTCACCTCGAACACCCCGTCGCCCTCACCCAGCGCCCTCCCGCTGCCGTCGCGCAAACCGACGTTCAAGCCAACCAGGGTCGTACCTTCCGCAAGGACACCGGGGTCCAGGACCAGGTCGCCCCGCCCCAGCACCAGGGCCAAATCCGCCCCCGCATCGCGCTGCGCCTCCACGGCGGAGGTGATGTCAGCGGTGGGCCACTCCTGCTCGATGACCTCGAGAGAGAGCTCGTTCTCCAGCTGACGCATCCCCGCTTCCAGCAGCCTCGAGGCGCCGGTGCCGCCCGGATTTACCGCGACCTCGATGATCACAATGGGAGCGCGCTCCTCCTCTCCGCCACACCCCCCGCCGGCGAAGACGCAGGCGGCCAGCAGCAGGGCCGCCGTGGTCAGCGTGATCCCCCTCAAGTCCTCCTCGATTCTTTGCAGAACAAAATCCCGAAGAAAAGCCGAACTTCACGGGAATTATACACGGCTAAGGGGACAGGCAAGAAACGGCACGTCTTCTCGGTGACTCAAACCAGGCTGGTAAACGCTCGCTGCATGGGAACCCAACCCTCAAAGGCCTCTTTTCTTAGAGGAAGTCCCGGACGAATCAAGGTTTCCGCCGGGCAGGACGGCGAGGATCCCTTCCATGCCAATAGACGACAATCTCATGGGTTATAATAAACCTCGCTCCAATGAATCGTGCCGTAAGGGGGTTCGAGATGCACGAAACCGATCAAGACGAGTGGGCGGACGGCCCGGAGGAGTTCCGCAGCGACATCGAGCGCTTCTTCACCCATTTCGCCCAGTGGAAGCGCCCCCAGGTCATCTTCGGGAAGGCCTGGAAGCCGCACTGCGACGTCTATGAATCGGACGAGAGCTACCACGTGGTGGTGGAGCTGGCCGGGGTCCCCGAGGACAGCGTGGAGGTCCTTCTGCAGGGCCGCACGTTGGTGGTGCGGGGGGAGCGCCCCTCCCCGCCCTCGTCAGGTTGCCACCGGGTGCACATGATGGAGATAGACTTCGGCCAGTTCGAGCGCGCTCTGGAGCTCCCCCTGCCGGTGGACCAGGACCGCACCACCGCCACCTACCGGCACGGCTTTCTTCTCATCGAGCTGCCCAAGCTGGGCAGGGAAAAGAGCCGAGACATCCGCATCGTGAAAGGTTGAGCGGACGCGCGACCCCAGGATGACAGGAGGAAAGATGGCCCCCAACAACCAACCCGACATGGAAGCCATGGAGCCCTACATCCCTCCCGAGCTCAACGTGCTGCCGTTGCAGGACACCGTGATCTACCCCCACATCATCGTGCCCCTCCTGGTCACCCGGGAGGAGCTGGTGCGCATGATCGACGAGGTGCTCACCGGGGACCGCATGGTGGCCGCGGTGGCCTCCCGGGAGGAGGTGGAGGATCCCAGCCCCGACCAGCTCTACCCGGTGGGGACCGCGGCGGCGATAATCCGCATGCTCAAGATACCCGACGGATCCATGCAGCTCTTCCTGCAGGGGGTGCAGCGCATCCGCATCATCGAGTACACCCAGCGGGAGCCCACCCTCCGCGCCCGGGTTGAACCTCTGCGGGAGATGCTGGAGAAGAGCGTGGAGATCGAGGCGCTGGCCCGCAACGTGCTGGCCCAGTTCAAGAACATGGTCTCACTGGCCCCCTACCTCCCCAACGAGATCTTCATCGCCGCGATGAACATCGGGGAGCCCCACAACCTCGCCGACTTCATCGCCGCCAACATCAACATCAACGTGCAGGAGAAGCAGGAGCTCCTGGAGGCGGTGGACGTCAAGGAGCGCCTGAAGAGACTCACCGTCTTCCTCAACCGGGAGATCGAGATCCTGGAGATCGGATCCAAGATCCAGTCCCAGATCCAGACGGAGATGTCCAAGAGCCAGCGCGAGTACTTCCTGCGGGAACAGCTCAAAGCCATCCAGTCCGAGCTGGGCGAAGTGGACGAGAAGACCATGGAGGTCAACGAGTTCCGGGAGAAGATCGAGCAGAGCGGCATGCCCCCGGAAGCCCGCAAGGAAGCGGAGCGAGAGCTCAACCGGCTGGAGCGGATGCCCGTTGCCGCCGCCGAATACACCGTCGCCCGCACTTACCTGGAGTGGCTGACCAGCCTGCCCTGGCAGGTGAGCACGGAGGATAACCTGGACATCGAGAGGGCGCGCCAGATCCTGGACGAGGACCATTACGACCTGGACCGGGTCAAGGACCGCATCCTCGAGTACCTGGCGGTGCGCAAGCTCAAGGAGGACATGAAAGGTCCCATCCTCTGCTTCGTGGGGCCGCCGGGCGTGGGGAAGACCTCGCTGGGCCGCTCCATCGCCCGCGCCCTGGGACGCAAGTTCGTGCGCATATCCCTGGGAGGGATGCACGACGAGGCGGAGATACGCGGCCACCGGCGCACCTACATCGGGGCGCTTCCCGGCCGCATCATCCAGGGCATCCGCAAAGCGGAGTCCAACAACCCCGTGTTCATGCTGGACGAGGTGGACAAGATCGGCATGGACTTCCGGGGTGACCCGGCGGCCGCCCTGCTGGAGGTGCTGGACCCCGAGCAGAACTTCTCCTTCTCCGATCACTACCTGGACGTGCCCTTCGACCTCTCCCGGGTCATGTTCATCACCACCGCCAACACCCCTGTCCCCATCCCTCCCGCCCTGCTGGACCGCATGGAGGTGCTGGAGCTCCCCGGCTATACCGAGGTGGAGAAGCTCAAGATAGCCCAGCAGTTCCTGGTGCCGCGCCAGCTGAAGGAGCACGGGCTGCGCTCCAATCAGCTGGAGATAAGCGAGGAGGCCCTGCGGGCCATCATCCGCAATTACACCCGGGAGGCGGGCGTGCGCAACCTGGAGAGGGAGATCGCGACCATCTGCCGCAAGGTGGCCAAGGACGTCGCCTCGGGCAAGCGTCGTTCCAAGAAGGTGGCCGAGAAGGACCTGCACGACTTCCTGGGTCCTGTCCGCTTCCGCTTCGAGGTGGCCGAGGAGGAGGACGAGGTGGGTGTGGCCACCGGGCTGGCCTGGACGGAGGCCGGCGGGGATGTTCTCTTCGTGGAGGCCCAGGTGATGCCGGGCGAGGGGAAGCTCATCCTCACTGGGAAGCTGGGAGACGTCATGCAGGAATCGGCCCAGGCCGCCCTGACCTGGGTCCGCTCCATCGCCTCCGATTACGGGGTGGAGGAGGGCTTCTTCAAGCGGCACGACCTCCACGTCCACGTCCCCGCGGGAGCCATCCCCAAGGACGGGCCCAGCGCCGGGGTGACCATGGCCACCGCCCTGCTGTCCGCGGTAACCCGCCGCAAGGTCCGCAAGAGCGTGGCCATGACCGGCGAGATAACCCTGCGCGGCAAGGTCCTGCCCATCGGGGGGCTGAAGGAGAAGACCCTGGCCGCCCACCGCGCCGGCATCCAGACGGTCATCATCCCCGATGACAACCGCAAGGACCTGGAGGAGATACCGGATTTCATCCTCAAGGACCTCAAGTTCAAGCCGGTCAAGCGCATCGAGGAGGTCATCGCGGTGGCCCTGCACGACGGGAGGCCGGGTCGGAGAGGGCGGCCCCGGCCGTCTTCCGAGAAGCCAGCCGCGGAAGAAGGGGGCGCCAGGAAGAAGGCTTGAGGCGCGGGCCCGGCGGGATCGGCATCCTGAACGTTCGCGAGATCACCGCCGGTTTCCTCCCCGGGCACGCTGGTTAACCAGACAGAGTGGGAGGCGTCTTGCGTCTGGCCTGAAGAAAGAAAAGGGCTGCAGGGGAAGGTATGGAGAAAGGCAGGGCCCGGGGGGCCGGCAGAGAGAGCACGGCCTATCCGGACAGTTACTACCAGGCGCTCATCGAGAACAGCCAGGACATCATCCTGGTGCTGGAGGCAGACGGCGCCATCCGCTACGCCAGCCCCGCTTTTCAGCGCATCCTCGGCTACCGGCCGGAGGAGGTGGTGGGGCGCGATGCTTTCTCCTTCCTGCATCCCCAGGACCTCCCGGAGGTTCGGCGAAGGTTCGCCGAAGGTCTCGAGGTGCAGGGCGCTGTGGTCAAGTCGGAGTAGAGGGTACGCCACGCTGAAGGTCGTTGGGTCCATGTGGAGGCGGTGGGCCGCAACCTCCTGCGCGACCCGACGGTCCGGGGAATCGTCATCAACTCGCGCGACATCAGCGACCGCCGGCTCGCCGAGGAGGAGCTGCGCCGCAGCGAAAGGTACTTCCGGAGCCTCATCGAGAACGCCCTGGACATCATCACCATCCTCGATGGGGAAGGAAAGGTGATCTACGAGAGCCCCTCCTTCTTCAGGGAGCTGGGCTACGCTCCGGAGGAGGTCCTGGGGAAACCCGCCTTCGACTTCATCCACCCCGAGGACCGCGGGCGCATCGCCGAGACCTTCTTCGAGGGGGCCAAGCATCCGGGGATGAAAATCAGCACCTGGTACCGGCTCCGCCACCGCGACGGCTCTCTGCGTTGCTTCGAGGCAGTGGGCGTGAACCTGCTCGAGGACCCCTCGGTCCGGGGGGTGGTGGTCAATTCCCGCGACGTGAGCGAGAGGATGGCATACGAGCGCGAGCTGGAAGAGAACGCCCAGCGCTTGCGCGACTTCCTCGCGGTGGCCTCCCACGAACTCTATCATCCCATCGCCATCATCAAGGGATACGCCCAGGCGCTGGCCGAGGAGCTGGCGGAGAAAGGAGATAGAGGTGTCCTGCGAACGGAACGGGCATTGGAGAAAGCTGCGGACCGCCTGAAGGACTTAGGGGACGACCTGCTGGACATATCCCGGTTGGAGCTCGGAGAGGTGAGTCTGCGGCCGGCGGAGGTGGGCCTGGGAGAGATCCTGGCCCAGGCCGCCGCGGACATGGCGGCCCGCGGCCTCGCGGTACCCATCCGCCTAGCAAGCACCTCACCCGCATTAACGGTCCGCGCTGACGGGGGTGCGGTTTTGCGGGTTCTGGCCATACTCATCGAGAACGCGGCCGACCATTCTCCCCCCGGGGAGTCCATCGACCTGGTGGGCGAGACGGGCGGCGGATCCGCCGTAATCTCCGTCTTGGACCGCGGCCCCGGCGTCCCCGAGGAACAGCGCGAGCGCATCTTCGAGCGCTTCTTCCAAGCGGAAGGGGTCCACCACCATTCCCGCCCCAGCCTGGGCCTGGGACTGTACATCGCCAGGAAGTTGGTGGAGGGGCACGGGGGCAGGATCTGGCACGAACCCCGGCCCGGCGGCGGCTCGGTCTTCCGCTTTACCCTGCCGCTCAAGACCTGAAGGTCATCACCGGGCGGCCGCGGTCAGGGTGAACGCCGACCAGCCAAGCCGGATCCCTCACCAAAGCCCCGTCAGCGAGGGGAACCCGCAGCGATCCAGGCGGTCATGGTGGCGGTCAGGGAGACCTTCCAGGTGCGGCCCTGGCGCCGGAGCACGGCAGTGCCCTCCCTGCTCCCCTCCTCCAGGTCCAGGGTGAATGGGACGTAAGCGACGTCGGCATTTGCCTCCGGCTGGCCCACCGAGAAGCCCGGACGCGAAGGGTGGATGAAGGTATCGCCGTCGCGGAAAGCAGAAAGGTCACCCTCCAGGGTGAGTCCGGCGGCCTTAGCGTCATCGCCCTTCCTCCAGGCCTCGAGGAAGTCCCGGGTGATCTCCTCAGGAGAAGGGGGCCCGCACCCCGAAGCCGACACGGCCAGCCAGGCAATCAGCAAAAGCACGGCCGCCGCAGCCGCCCTGGCCGTTCCGCGGCGGCTCAGAAGGACAGCTCCTCCGCTAGTTCTTCCAGGTCGTAGTTGAGGTCCGTCAAGAGCCATCTGCCGTCCTTTTCCTCCAGGTAGAAGACCAGGCCGAGGGAGCGCAGGCTAACCGGGTAGGCGGCCCTGCTCTCCCCGCCGCGGCTGCTGATCTTCATGGTCCCGTCGAGCAGCTGCACCTCGGCTTCTCCATCCCTTTTAACCGCCTTCAGCTCGAGGTCGAAGCCGACCTGCCAGTCCTCAAGCGCCCGCAGTGCCCTGGTCCTCAGGCCGCCCCGGTCCTCGTTCCAGTATATCGCCAGCTCGCTGCCCGGGTCCACATAGGAGAGCGCTTCCTCCGGCCGGTTATCGCTGATGGCGCCGAATATGCGCCGCACCGTTCCCTCGGGGGTGTTCCAGCGCCAGACGAAGTAGTAGAGGGCCAGGGGGACGGCGGCGGCCGCCAGGGCCGCCGCAACGGCCCATTTCCAGTGGCGCTTGAGCCGCTCCGGATCGAGCCTCACGGCCGGACCTCACCCGCGTATTCAGTCAAGGTCCGCCCGCCTGCCTTCCCTCTCGCGCCGGTCCTCTCCGCGGGGATAGAAGCCGTAGGGTAGCTCCAGGCCGTGCCGGCTCAGCAGTTCCTCGTCGGAGAGTATGTCGAAGGCGCCGCCGTCCGCCGCCACCCTGCCCTCGTCGAGGATGACCACCCGCTCGCATATCTCGAAGACGAAGGGGAGGTCGTGGGTTACCACCACCTTGGTCACCCGCAAGCCCTGCAGCAGCTCGGCCAGCTCCCGCCGGGCCCGGGGATCCAGGTTGCTGGAGGGCTCGTCTAAGGCCAGGATGTCCGGGCGCATGGAAAGGACGGTGGCGATGGCCACCCGCTTCTGCTGCCCGTAGCTTAGGTGATGGGCTGGGCGCCGCTCCAGGCCCTTCAGGCCCACCATGGCCAGGGCGCGGCGGACCTCCCTGGCGGCTTCCTCGCGGGAAAGCCCCATGTTCAGAGGGCCGAAAGCCACATCGTCGAAAACGGTTGGGGAGAAGAGCTGGTCGTCAGGGTCCTGAAAGACCAGCCCGACGCGGCGGCGTATCTCCTTGAGGTTCTCCTTGATGACCGGGAGGCCGCAGATCCTCACCTCGCCCCGCCCCCCCAGGATCCCGTTAAGGTGCAGGAGGAGGGTGGACTTGCCCGCCCCGTTGGGGCCCACCACCCCCACCGATTCCCCTTCCTCCACGATGAGATCCACGCCGTCGTCCACGCCGTCGAGGGCCCGGGTGCCCTCAGGATATTCGTAGGTGAGTCCCCTTATCTCGATGGCCGGCCGGTGATGCAAACTCTCCGCACCCCTTTCCTGGCGCTCCTGCCGCGCCCCCTCTAACCCAAGCCGTATGATAGCACCCGGGCCGCCAGGGGGAACAGGACCACAAGACTGGCGAAGGCCCATTCCGCCTCGCCGAAGGAGTAATCGTAGATGAGGGGCAGCGAACCGTCGTACCCGCGCGCGAGCATGGCGGCATAGACGCGCTCACCCCGCTCGTAGGAGCGCAGGAAGAGGGTGGCCACCATGTGCCCGATGGTGCGCGCCTGCCAAAGCCAGCGGCCGCTCCATCCCCGGGAATCCCGGGCCCGGCGCATCCTCTGCACCTCGTCGGTGAGCACGAAGATATAGCGGTAGGTGAAGCTGAGCAAGGAGGTCAGCAGCTCGGGGAGTCGCAGGCGCCGCATCCCCTTGACCAGGTCGGGGAAGGGGGTTGTGGAGGATAGCAGGATGACCGCCAGCACGCTCAAGGTGGACTTGGCCGCCACGTTCCAGAGCACCATGAGGCCGTGACCAGAAAAGCTCAGGGGTCCGAGATTGTAGCTGCCGCCCCCCTTCTTGAAGAAGGGCAGAAAGGCCGCCACCACCAGGATGAAGGGGAGCACGATGAGCATGCGCCGGGCCACCTGGCGCCAGGGTAGCCGGGAGAGCGCCAGCAGCACGAGCTCCAACCCCAGGTAGGCAGCGAAGGCGCTATAGAGATCGGGGGGAGTGGTCACGCAGAGGAGGATGAAGAAGAAGAGCCCCGCCAGCTTGGCCCGGGGGTCGAGCCGGCGGAGCGGGCTGTCCAGTACGCTCAGGGAATCCAGGAAGGAGTGATGCAACCCTCAGGTCTCCACGGACGTTAGGGGCGGGGCCTCTTCCGCCCCTTCCTTTTTCCCCAGCTTGAGCAGGAGGGCCAGGCCCCAACCGATGAGGAAGACGGCCACGGTGCCGATGAGCCCGGCCAGGGCGGTGGCCAGCTTGGTGGGCTCTTCCTCCTCCACCAACTTACCGGTCTCTTCGTCCTCCACCGTGACCTTCTCGGTCAGACCGGGGAAAGCATAGTCGGGTATGGGAGCCTTGTCCCAGGCCGGCTCGGTCTCCTCCGCCCTCTCGAGGAAGCCCTTGTCCTCCGCCACCCTCTCCAGGCCGTCCGGAGAGGAGGAGGCGAAGGGGGAGACAATCAGGGCCAGGGCCACCGAGAGGGCCAGCCCGGCCAGGATGAAGATGTATAGGCTCTTTCTCCGCGGATCCATGCTCAGCTCACCCCCGCAGCTTCAAGCCCTTTCAGGCCCCCGTATTCCGGCCCCCAGGCCCGCACCAGGTCCGGCCTCACCTGCAATACCACCGCCACCACCGCCGTGGTGATGACGGCCTCGCCGATGCCTATGACGGCATGCACCCCCAGCATGGCCGGCAGGGCCACCCCCAGGGGTGAGGTGCCGGAGACGGCCAGCTCCAACGCGCAGGCGCCGGAGGCCAGCATCACCGAGAGCCAGGATGCGGCCGCCACCGAACCCAGGAAAGCGGGCCGGTTCTTCGGCAGCAGCCCCTTGATGCCCATAAAGATGAAATAGGGCAGCACCGTGCCGATGAGGGCCATGTTGAACACATTGGCTCCCAAGGCGGTAACCCCCCCGTCGGCGAAGCCCAGTGCTTGCACCAGCAGCACCAGGGCTATGACCAAGCTGCCCAACCACGGGCCCAGCAGCACCCCTGCCAGCACGCCCCCGAGGAAGTGACCGCTGGTGCCGCCCGCCACCGGGAAGTTGAGCATCTGGGCGGCGAAGACAAAGGCGGCGCAGAGGGCCAGCAGGGGCACCCCCTTCTCGTCCAGCTCCTTGCGAGCGCGGTAGAGGCCGTAGCCCACCGCTCCCGCGCTCACCGCCCCGGTGACCGCGCTGGTGCCGGCATTGAGGAGACCGTCGGGGATATGCATCCTCACCACCTCCCGAAAACAGAGAAACCACGGCCTCCGGGGTTCTTCCCCTCCGGAACCTCCGTGGTTCCACTCAATCCTTCCTCTCCTGAACGGCGCCCTTCTCGGACGCGATTACATCCCTTAAGCTAACGGAGCTCCGCGCCCCTGTCAAGGACACGCGCCAAAAGATGATGTCGGATACTTTCTGCATCCCCGCCGAGCAATCGGTCCGGTTTGCCCCCGCGGGCTGCGGGGATTATGATGTCTTTGGAAATGCATGTTTCGCCGAGCAAAGGAGGTTCATCGTGACCTATTGTCCAAAATGCGGCTCCCCGGTGGAGTCGGGGAGCGCCTTCTGCGCCGCCTGCGGCGCACCTGTCGCAGCGGG
>Ga0209162_1001483_pt1 | contig 22931 bp, 23 predicted proteins | sample YNPNPMetaG_FD_187121 | JGI IMG/M metagenome (GOLD analysis project Ga0209162, IMG submission 187121) | Anoxygenic and chlorotrophic microbial mat microbial communities from Yellowstone National Park, USA - YNP NP MetaG (SPAdes) (version 2) ...
TTGCCTGCAGTACCCCGCCGGCCACCGCAAGTTACTACTACACCAGCCGTTTCAGCGCGGGAGTACCGGTCACCGGCGTGGCCTACATCTATGAAAGCGCTGCTTTTGTCAGGGGGATGCCCCCCTGACCGGTCACCTTACCAACCCATCTACCGCTCAACCGGCTTTGCCGGATACAAGGATGACAGGCACCTTGCGGTTTAGAAGCACGCCCGCCGCAGGTCATCGGCGTGCTCCCGGTCGTGCTCCAGGACCGGCAGAAACCAGGAGTACGGAACGGTCTCTTCCTCCCATACGCCGGGGAAGGCCCGCTCCAGGCCGGCCTGGTCCATCCCCTCCAGAACCTCCAGGAGCGCCCGATGCACGCCCTGAAAGTCCGCCCAGACCCTTTCCCAGGACTGATTCCGGCGGGCCTGGGCATGGGCCTGGTTCCAGGCCTCTTCATCGGGGACGTACTCGACCCGAGGGGGCCGGCCGGCGGCCATGTCACGCAGGCCGGCCAGAAGATACCCCTCCCAATCGGCGATATGGCCGAGGACGTCCTGGAGCGTCCAGACCCCGCAGACCGGCCGGGAAGCCCGTTCCTCCGGGGAAACCAGTTCCGCGGCGGCCAGGAGTTCCTCCCGTGCGGCGGCCAGCGAGGCGGCCAGAAGCGCCTTGGGCCCGCTTTTCACCCCGACCTGCGTCTTTCGCCATTCGGCCAGGGCGGCCGCATGCTCTTCCTCGTGCCGGCGGTACACCTCCAGCCAGCCGGGAAAATCCCACTCTCCCCCTCCCAACGGCCGCCGGCGGAAAAATTCCTCCTCGGGCCACCCTTTCATCTGCTCCACCCAGGCCGCGCGTGCCTCCCGGAGTTCGGCCAGCACCTCCTCCAGGGGCCGATTCCGCCAGGCCGCCACGGCAAGGGCATTGAAGGCGTCTACGTCGCCCGCGGCAGAGAGGTCCGGCTCCTCCCCTCGGGCCATCCGGCCGGTCTGTTCACCGGCCCAGCGGTCCCAGGCCGCAATATGGGCCAGCAAATCCCTGGCCGTCCACTCCCCGACGGCGGCCGTCCCGGTGAGCGTCCTCTCGTCCAGCCCCAGCAACGTCTGCAACAACCGGCTTCGCGCCGCCGCCAGGTGGGCCAGAAGACGGCGGCGTTGCAGGGACAGGACCTCCCGAATCTCCTCCGTGTGCTCTCGCTCATGCTCCAGGAAACGACGCAACGCCTTGCGGGCCGTCCAGGGTTCCTCGGGATGTTCGGTCCAATAGGCCGGGTAGAACAGGCCGGCACGTTCCTCTTCGCCGAGCCGACGAAGGCACTCCACGGCCGTGCGGCGCTCCATCTCCAGAAACTCGAAGATGGGCAGGGCTTCATCGGACTCCCACTCCGGTGGCAGGCGCTCCGGGGGGAGGAGGCGGGAGACGTACCACTCCTCGGCGTTGCCGATGTGCCGTAGAATCTGCCGAATCGTGCGGGATTGGGGGAAGGCCCGATAGTCCAGCGCCTCATCGGGCAGGTCGCCGGCCAGGGCCAGGAGGTCGGCCCGGCTGTAGGCCATCAGGCGAAGGTAGCGCTCTACCTCCTGTGGGGTGATGGGGGAACGATCGGGCGGGAAAAGGGCGGCGGCATCCCCCGAAGAAAAGGGGCCGAAGCCCGTGCTTTCCCCCGCGACCTCGACGGATACTTCCTCCTCCGCCGGGGCCGGCTCGCCGTGCCGGCGCAGCCAGGCCAGATGGCGGCGGACGGCCTCGGGCAATCGCCGAATCGCCTCCTCCCGGGTGGGGGACCGGACGATGCAGCCGGGCAGGTCGGGCACGTGGGCCATCGTCAGCCCGTCCGGGGCAACCTCCAGGTAAACAGCATAGGCCATGTTTCCTCCTCCCCAACCATCCGCCGGGCGGGTCAATCGCGTCGTCTCTCCACCCGCCCCTGACGGCCGGCGACCTCGGCCAGGGTGGAGGCCTCGTCCTCTTCGATGCCACAGGCGACCGCGGCCACCCTGGACAGGTGCTCCAGGTCCATCTGCCGCAAGGCCATCAGCCGGCTGGCCTCCGGGTTTCCCCCGCCATGCAGGGCGAAGGCGCTCCAGTTCGAGCCACGGGTCAGGCTTTCGATCAGGCGCACCAGGCGCAGACGGTCCTCGGCCGTGGCCCCTTCCACCGCCGGCCGAAGGAGACGCTCGATTCGTGGGCCGAGTTCGGGGTGGTGCAGGTCGGCTGCGGCCGGCGCCGTCTCCCCCCATCCGGTGGCGATCTCCCGGGCATAGCGCGCCGCCTCAAAGGGCAACCGGGTGGCCAGGTATTTGCCGGTGTGGGCCAGCAGGGCATCCGGAATCCAGGCGCCGCTCGGATGGCTGTGGCCCTCCTGCCCGGCGGCAAGCGAAAGGGCGTAGAGCGTCTCGGCGCCCATCTCCATCTCGGCGACCTTCTCCCGGACGTGGCCGGCCCGTTCCACACCGATGTAACGCGCCGCCAGCCAGGTGGCCCCGGTCAGGAGGGTCATCCCCCCGGCCTTGCAGGCCCCGGCCGTCAGGCGGTGCACGGCCGTGAAATAGTCCACCAGCCGGCCGCTGTATTCCCATTCCCCGGCCAGGAAGACCCGCTGCCAGGGGACAAAGACATCCTCGAAGAGGATCAGCGCCTGGTGATCGCCGAAACGCCGGCCGGAGTCCAGATCTTCATCGGGGTCGCCACAACGGGCATCGTGCGGCTGCCGGCCCAACACATAGGTCAGCCCCGGGGCATCCGTGGGAACGGCACAGGCCACCGCACAGGCCCGGTCCGCCTCCTCCACCGTCGCCGTGGGCAACACCAGCATCTCATGGGCCAGGAGAACTCCGGTCTGATTGACCTTGGCCCCGCGCAGGACGATGCCATCCTCCCGCCGGGCGACGATGTGCAGATAGACATCGGGTTCGGGTTGCTCGTGCGGCTTCAGCCGGCGGTCGCCCTTGGGGTCGGTCAGGGCGGCGGTGACCGTCAGGTCTTCCCGCTGCACATCGGCCAGCCAGTCCAGGAAACGGCGATGGACGGGCACGCCGCGCTCGGCCTCCAACTCGTAGGTCAGCGGGAAGAGGCCGGCGATGGCCTCCGAACCGGTGCAGCGGTGGGTGCAGGCCCCCAGGACCTGGCCCAGGGAGCGGGCCAGCCGGGTCTTTTGCCAGGCATGCTCGCGGCAGAGCAGGGGGCTCAGGTAAAAATTGATGCGTCCGCCGGTCAGGGGGGATTCGGTCGTCAGCAGGTCCTGCCAGGCCGGGTCTTGAGCCAGTTCATAGACCTTGCAGACGGTGGCCAGCGAACGGGCCAGCGCCGGGTGGGTGGTGGGGTCGGCGATGCGTTCACCCCGAAACCAGATGGGGAAGGGCCGGCGGGCCCGCAGGCTGGCAAGGTACTCGGAGACGCTTTTCATCCTTCCTACCTCCTCGGTATACGGAAGAAACCATCTGCCGGCCGGCCAGACCAGCCAGCCGGCGGAAGGCTTCTTCCCTACGATCGGTCCTCATAGTCCGGCAGCGATCGCCAGGGCGCTTCCCAGCCAGGCGCAGGCCACGATGAGGGCAGAAGCAGCGTAATAGAGCGCCGGGCGCGCCTGCCACCGGGGCAGGCGTTCCCGAACCCATTGCCCGATGCGGAAGCCCACCGGCACCAGAAGCCCGGAGAAGGCCGCCCACAGCAGCCCCTCCACCGCCAGGAAGCGCACCAGGCCGGCCGGGGAGTCGAAGGAAAGCAGGTAGGCGCACGGGGCCACGTGCCTCCCCACCAGCCAGAAGGCCCCCGCCCCCAGCAGGCCGGCCGCAGCCCCCACGGCCATCCGGCTCAACTCACCCTGCCCCAGCCGCTTCCCGGCCAGGGCGGCCACCCCCACCAGGGCCGCCCCCTCCAGGAGCACGGCCAGGCAGGAGTTGGCCTTGCACAGCACCGAGACGTGCAGGATGGGGACCACCAGTTGCTTGCACAGCACGGCCACGGCCGGCACGGCCAGGAGCGGGGCCGGCCGCCGCACCAGGGCCAGACCGACCCCCATCGTCCCGAGGCCGAGGCCGACCAGGATGGCCGAGGCATAGGGCATGCCGGCCGCCCGCATCGCCCCGCCCAGGACGACCTCAAAGAGTCCCCAGAGGGAACCGAGCACCAGGATGGAGAACAAAGTGTCCCTGATCCGGGCACGTTGCGCCCTGTCGGTTTCCATGCCACCCCTCCTCTACGGCTTCCAGACTTCCCACACCCGGCCCACCAGGCTGGGACCCGGCTTGAGCGTCGGCTGGCCCGGCGTCCAGCCGGAAGGGGTTGCCTCCCTGCCCCCTGTCGCCCGTACATGCTGGAAGGCCTGCACCTGACGAATCAACTCGTCGGGATTGCGGCCTACCGGCGGGGTCAGGACCTCCATCGCCTGAATGACGCCGTCGGGGTCGATGATGAAACGGCCGCGGATGTTCACGCCTGCCGCCTCGTCGTACACCCCGTAGACGGTGCCGATGCGTCCCCCCTGATCGGAGAGCATGGGGAAGGGGATGCCGCCTTCCACCATCTTCGAGAGTTCGACCTCATGCCAGATCTTGTGGGTGAAACGGCTGTCGGTGCTCACCGAGAGCACCTCGACGCCAAGGGCCTGGAGTTGGGGATACCGGACGGCAACTGCCGCCAGTTCGGTCGGTCAGACGAAGGTAAAGTCGCCGGGATAGAAGCAAAGCACCACCCATTTGCCGCGGTAATCCGAGAGTTTGATGTTCTTGAAGCCCTCGCCGGGAATGTAGGCAGAGGCTTCGAAATCCGGGGCTTCCTGCCCTACGCGCGCTGTGACCATCTTGGACACCTCCTGGACGGCACTCACGCCGGGAGCCACCGCCTTGACGAGCGGCCCGCCGGCCGGTTTGACGCACGATTCGACTTCTTCCGGCATGGCAGACCTCCTTACGCTCCGTTCTTTGGCGACCTGGTACGATTTTACACCCAAAAATCTCGCAAGTCTAGAGGGCAGGTTCCCGAAGCCGACGGTAGTAGGAACTGTAAAGGGCGGCGACGGGGTTGTGTCCCAGGACACGGTAGTTCGTCTCCAGGCCGGCGCCGGCGGGTCTCGGCCGCATCCAACGGAACCACGGCCGGCCGACGGCTGCGATAGACGCTGACCGCGGGCAAGCCGGCGAAAGCACCCGCGACCTCATCCATCGTCTCCGGCGGAAGCGGCGGCACAGGACTGGGGCGGAGCGGCGTGTTCAGTTGCACCTCGTCCGGCCCCAGCGACCGGGCGATCTCCGCCATCTCCGCCGCCCTGCCGACGTTCTCGGCGACAAACATCATCTGCAGGGCCAGGCGTGAGGCCGCCTCCTGACGAAAGCGGGAAATCCCCTCCAGGATTTCCTCCAGACTCTCCGGAACGAACGGCCGGTTGATCGCCCGAAAGAGGGCTGTATCCGGCGCATCGACCTTGGCCACAACCAGATCCGCCAGGGCCAGTTCCCGCCGCACGTCCTCCCGAACCATCAGCGAAGCGTTGGTGAGCACGGCGACAGGCCGCCCCAACACGGCCCTTGCCAGAAGGATGGCCTCGCCCAGGTTCGCCGCCAGAGTGGGCTCTCCCGTGCCGGAAAAGGTCACATAGTCCACCTCCAGCGTACCCAGTGCGGCCAGTTCTTCCTCCAGTTGTGCCAGTGGGACAAAGAGGCCTCGCTCCGTGCAGGGGTGAGAAGTACGCCCCAACTGGCAATAGAGGCAGTCGAAGGTGCACGTCTTCCCGCGCCCCGGCAGAAGGTCGATCCCCAACGAGCGCCCCAGCCGCCAGGAAGGCACGGGGCCGTATACCAGGCTCACGCCCGTCCTCCCAGCAGCGCCAGCGCCCGGCGCAGGGCGTCGTTGGCCTGTTCCAGGGCGGCTGCAGCCCGCAGGATATCCTGGCGGGCCGGCCCGGCCTGCTCCGCCCAGCGGCGGAATTCGGCGGCGTGCTCTTCGTTGTGCTCGATCCAGTGCGGCAGAAGCACCAGGAGTTTCTCGCGTTCGCTCACCGTTCTTCCTCCTCCTTGGGCACCAGGCGCACGGTATGCTTGAGGAGGTCCACCTGGGCCACCTCGGCCGCGATCAGACGCGGCTCCTCGAAAAAGGTATGCAGCCGAACCCCCTGCGGTGTCCGCTCCAGAAGGATCACGTCGCGCAACACTTCCTCTTCCTGCCCGTCGCGCACCAGATATACCCGCGCCTGACACATCGCTACACCTCCACCATCGCCCGCAAGGCTTCCCACAGCCGGAGGATCGCCTGCGCCGCCGGCCCATCGCCGCACGCGGTCACGGGCCGGCCCCGCAGCATCGCCTCGACAACCTGGCGGTCGAAGGGGATGCTTCCGACCAGGGCGATTTCTTCCCGGGCGCAGAAGCGCTCCACCTCCCAGCGCCACGTCGCGCTCAGATCGGCCTTGTTCAGGCAGAGCGCCGCCGGCACTTGGAAATGGCGGGCCAGGCCCACAATTCGCTCCAGGTCATGCACTCCGGCCACGGTCGGTTCGGTGACCATGAGCGCCAGGTCCGCCCCGGACAGGGAGGCGATGGCCGGGCAGCCGACCCCCGGCGGGCCGTCCACCAGGAGCAACCCGGCGCGCTCCTCCTGCGCGAGCCGGCGCGCCTCCTTCTTGACCAGGGCGACGAGTTTTCCCGAGTTTTCGCGACCCGCCCGCAGGGCCCCGTGGACCAGCCATCCGTAGCGGCTGCGGGAAACGTACCAGTGGCCGTCCAGGGATTCCTCCATCCGGATGGCCCCGGCCGGGCATTCGTAGAAACAGACCCGACATCCCTCGCAGAGCACCCGGTCCACGCCATACGGCTTCCCCGCCAGGATTGCCCCAAAACGGCACACCTCCGCGCACCGGCCACACGCGGTACAGCCCTCCGCGTCCACGACGGCCACCTGGCCGCCGCGAAACTCCTCCCGCCGCTGCACCTCCGCTCCGACCACGAGTTCCAGGTTTGCCGCGTCCACATCGGCATCGGCCAGGACCAGGCTCAGTTCCTGGGCCGCCAGATGCGCCAGGCCGGCCAGGACGGTCGTCTTGCCCGTCCCGCCTTTGCCGCTCAGGACGACGATTTCTTTGGGGCGAACCTGCGCGGCGCTCTTCCGGGAAGGAGACCCCGCATCGTTACCCATCGCCCGCCTTTCGGATCGCCTCGTACAGCGCGACAAACCGTTCCCGGTACTCGGGGAAAGCGATCGGCAGCGCAACGCCCTCGGCGTATGCGGCAGCAATGCCTCGATCGAAGGGGATACGCATCAGAATCGGCAGGCCGTTTTCCTCGCAAAATGCCTCCACCCGGCCGTCGCCGATGCCGTCGCGGTTGATCAATACGCCGGCCGGGATGCCCAATTCCCGGGCCACCCCCGCCGCCAGCCGCAGATCGTGCTCTCCGAAGGGGGTCGGCTCGGTCACGAGGAGCACGTAATCGGCCCCGTGCATCGCATGCACGACCGGGCAGGCGGTGCCCGGCGGGGCATCCAGGATGACGACCCCCTCGTGGCCGCGGGCTCGATCCTTGAGGCGACGGATGAGCGGGCTGGCCATCGCCTGGCCCACGTCCAGGACGCCGCGGGCAAAGCGGATGGGGCCCGCGCTCCCTTCTTCGATCACGCCGGTCCGCCGCGGCACCTCACGGATCGCCCCTTCCGGGCAAGCCCGTTGGCAGCCGCCGCAGCCGTGGCACAGTTCCGGAAAGACGAGCACGATCGGCCGTTGCCCCTGCCCGGCTGACGAAAACACGGCGATCGCATGATCGCTACACACCTCAGCGCAGCGGCCGCACCCGGTGCACCTTTCCCCATCGACCTCGGGGATGGGCTGGGTGAACTCCTCCCGGCGCTCCCAGACCGGGTGAAGGAAGAGATGGGCATTGGGGGCTTCGACGTCGGCATCCACAAGCAACACCGACCCCGAAGGCATCGTTCTTGCCAGCGAAAGGGCAAGGGCGACCGCCACGGTGGTCTTGCCCGTCCCGCCTTTGCCGCTGGCTACCGTGATGCGCATCGTCCGCCCGCTCTGCGGGGCGGGAGCAGCCCTGGGGGCCGCCCCCGCCCCGCCTTTCGTCACCGGCACCAGCGCGGGCCCCGGCCCGCAGCGCCGGCGCCACGCCCCCAGGGCCGGCCTCGCCCGGCGCGGGCATACCCGCGGTCATCCGGCGCGCGGTGCACGTTGCGGCTCCCGCACTTGGGGCAGGTCATCTGCGCCCCGGATGTGCCGGTGCCGTAGGCGACCTCGAAGGTATGGCCACAATCGGCACAGACAAAGCGACGCATCGTTCCTCACCTCCTTCAGTGAAGTCGATCGGGACGCTCCGTCAGCGTCCCCGCCAAATAGGACTGGACGGCCTGCTCGATGTCGGCGATCTCGGTCGTGATGACCCGGATGCCCCGTTGCTCCAGGCTCTCCTTGGCCCCCCAACCCATCCCTCCGGCCAGCAGCACCTGGCAGTCGGCGATGGCCTGGGCCATGCGCGCATGCCGATCCTCGGCATGCGTGCCGTAGCCGTGGCCGCGGGGGTCCTCGACGTGCGGGCCGCCGGCGAACTGCGCATGGCCCAGTTTTTCGCGCAGTTCCCGGCCGATAATGCGCCCCTCCTCTACCGTGAGCACCAGGTAGTACGGGGCCCGGCCAAAGTGCTGGCTGATCGTCTTTCCATCTTCGGTTACCGCAGCGATCTTCATCTCATTCCTCCTGGAACATGACGACGGTGCGAACTCCTTCGATCTGCTGAAAAGTGGCCCCCTGGCCCACGCAGCGCAACACGGCCGGGGGGTCGGTCACCAGGGTTCCGGCCAGGGCCTTCGCGCCATGCCGGAAGAGGACGGGGCTGAGGGGCGTGCTGGGGCCCAGGATGAGGACAAAGGCCTCGGGGCGGCACAGCGCCAGGAGCCCTTCCAGAGTGTGGTTGACGAGCGTCGCTCCGGTGATGGCGACGACGTCGGCCCGGGGGAGGAATTCGGGAGCGCGCTCCGCCGGGAACTCGTCCGGCTGGGGATGTTGTTCCAGCACCCATAGTTCGCCCACGGCGGCGCGTAGCCGTGGGATGAAAGGGAAATGCCCCACCAGAGCGACGCGCTTTCCCCGGCCTTCGCGTTCCAGGATATGCAGGGCGTTCTCCTCACGGCAACGGCTCTCGTCCACCTCCAGCAGGGCATTGACGGCCGCCAGGCCGATGCTGGCCTCCAGGGGCTGGCGGGAGCGCACCAGGCCGGCCAGTTCCAGGGCACCGTGCTCCAGGAGACGGCCGGCCCAGCGCACCGGGGATTCCCCGTGGGGACCCTCGCCCCGCAACGTCGAAGCCAGGCCGCAACGGGAACGGCCGCCCCGCGAGACGACCACTGCCGTCCAGTGTGCCCCCACCCAGACCGCCTCGAGCGGCGCATCGGTGAGCGTGCTCAGCACCTCGTCGAGCAGGTTCACCTTCGTCCTCCCGGAAACTGCTCGCGGTACATCTGAAGGATTCGCCCGAGCCGGCGGCGGGTGCGCCGCAGGTTGACGATACACCCCCGGGCAAACTCCTCGCCGGCCGGCGTCAGCCGGTAAACCCGCCGGGGAACCCCACCCCCGGTATCCCACTCGGAGGCCAGCAGGCCCTCCTCCTCCATCTCCCGCAGGTAGCGATAGACCACCGCCGGGTCCAGGTCCTCGTCAATGAAGCCCTCCCGACGCAGGTCCTCGATCAGGGTGTAGCCATGGGAGGGGTCCTGCCTGAGCAGAAGCAGGATGGCCGGCCGCAGGAAGAGGGCCAACTGCCCCCAGCCGCGCCGCCGCCGACCCCAGCCGACATTTTCCTCCATCGCCGTCCTCCTCGGGTAGGATGATCGTACACTCTTGATTATATAACACTATTGGATTTTTGTCAAGTACAACGTTCAACGTTGAACGTTCAGGGCTATGGACTGCTTGGGCCAGCACGTCCGCATCCAGTTTGTCGGTCTTGTGGATATTTCCCGAGGGCTTTCCCGGCGTGGGCCAGAAGCGGCTGGCAGCCGGCGGCTTCCTTCAGCCAGTACCAGTTCCCGACGCATTCCAGGGCCACCGGGGTGCCGGGGGGAAAGCGGGAGAGATCGGCCGTGATCGCCCACCGCCGTTAAAGGCCGTTCGCCGACCTGGCCCCGGTCGTCGCGTATCGAGAAACGCTCGTGAGCATCGCAACCTATGGTATCATGTCCCTCCTTTTCTGGTGGTTTCTATTACGGCCTCGACTACGGCCTGGTATACCACCACCCGAGGTGCAGCGCTTTCATATGGCGGGCGCCCAACGGCCCTCGGGGCGACCTGTGGTATAATAGGGCCTCAAAATGCCCGAAAAGGTGAAACGATGGCCAACCTGACCCAACTGATTCACAACGGCGTCCTGGTGCCGGAGCCTCCGGTTCCCCGGGGGCTGGTCCTGACCATACGCGGCCGGCCGGTGGCTCTATCGCCTCGACAGGAGGAGATGGCCCTGGCCTGGGCCAGGAAGTATGGCACCCCCTACCTCCAGGACCCCGTCTTCGTCCGCAACTTCCTGACCGACTTCAGCCGGGCCCTGGGTCTGGAGGAGGTGCTGTCGCCCGATGAGGTGGATTTCGGGCCGGCCATTCGCCTGATCGAGGAGGAAAAGGCCGCCCGGGAGCGCCTGAGCCGGGAGGAACGCCGCGCCCTGGCCGCCGAACGGCGCGCCCGCCGGGAAGCCCTGCGCGAACGGTACGGCTATGCCATCGTCAACGGGGAGCGCGTCGAGGTGGCCAACTTCACCGTCGAGCCCAGCGGCATCTTTATGGGGCGTGGGGAACACCCTCTGCGCGGCCGCTGGAAGGAAGGCCCCCGCCAGGAGGACATCACCCTCAACCTCAGCCCCGACGCCCCCCGGCCGGAGGGCAACTGGGCCGCCATCGTCTGGCAACCGGAGGCCCTCTGGGTGGCCTGCTGGCGCGACCGGCTCTCCGGCGAACTCAAGTACGTCTGGCTGGGCGACACCGCCTCGATCAAGCAGGAGCGGGAGGTACGCAAGTTCGACCAGGCCCATGCCCTGGACGCCGAATTGGAACGGGTGCGGGCCCGGATTCAGGAGGACCTCTCCTCCCCCGACCCCCGAAAGCGGATGCTGGCCACCGCCTGCTACCTGATCGACGCCCTCTGCCTGCGGGTGGGCGACGAAAAAGACCCCGACGAGGCCGATACCGTGGGGGCCACCACCCTGCGCCCGGAGCACGTTCACCTGCGCCCCGACGGGACGGCCGAATTCCGCTTCCTGGGCAAGGACTCGGTCCTCTGGCATAAGCGGCTTTCCCTGCCCGAGGCCGTCTTCCGTAACCTGGTGGAACTGCGGGAGAAGGCCCGTCCTTCCCGCGCCCAGAGGAAGGAGAAATCCCACCCCACCCGCGATAAACCCCAACTCTTCCCCGACATCAGCAGCAACGATGTCAACGCTTACCTTTCCGACATCCTCCCCGGCCTGACGGCCAAGGTCTTTCGCACCCACCACGCCACCCTGGCCGTCCGGGAGAGCCTGGGGCGTTCGGGCGTCCAGCCCGACGACCCCGAATACAGGAAATGGGAGGCGGCCAGCCTGGCCAACCTGGAGGCAGCCGTCCTCTGCAACCACTATAAGCAGGCCCCCAGGAATTGGGAGGCCAGCCGTCGGCGTTTCCAGGAGCGACTGGAGCGGGCCGAAGCGCAGGTGGAACGGCATCGGGCGGCGCTCCGGGCGTTGGAGGAAAAGGCCAGGGCTTTGCGCCAGGAGTCCCGGGAGGCCCTGCAGGCGGCGTCCGGGGAACGGCGGGAGCGGGTTCGGGCCCGCTATACAAAGAGGCTGGACCAGGTGACCCGCCAGATTCAAGTCGCCCGGGAACGGCTCCAGCGGGCGCTCCTGGCCCGGGGCCGGCTAAGGGCTCAGGCGCTGATCGCCGAGAAAAAGCGCACCTGGAACCTGACCACCAGCCTGAAGTCGTACATCGACCCCCGGGTCTATGTCCGGTGGGGAGAGCAGGTCGGCTACGATGTCCTGGCCGACTACTACCCCAAGGTGTTGCAGCGGCGTTTCTCCTGGGCAAAACGGCAGGGATAACCACAAGGTTACCGTTCCACCCCCCGGTAGCGGCCGACGAGTTCCGCCCGGGCCAGGATATGCCCCTGGAGGGCGGCGACGACCTCCTGGCGGGAGGCGCCGGCCGGCAGTCCCAGGGAAATATCCAGGGCGTAGAGGGTGAAGGCGTAGCGGTGGACCTGGCCGGCCGGCGGGTAGGGGCCGACGTAGCCCACCGTACCGGCGGTGTTGCGTCCCTGGAGCGCCCCGGCCGGCACCTGTCCCTCGTCCAGGCCGGTGGCCTCGGGCGGGATGTTGTAGACCACCCAGTGGGAGAAGGGGTAGTCCAGGTCGTCCATGAGGAGCGCCAGACTCCGGGTCCCGGCCGGCAGGTTCTCCCAGCGGAGAGGCGGGGAGACGTTCTCCCGGAAGAAGCCGTAGCGTTCGGGAATCTCTCCCTCATGGGCGAAGGCGCTGCTCCGGAGCACCAGCGGTTGGGCCGTCGGTGTCCCCGGGGGCGAGGTAGGAGCCGGAGGCCGGGGTGGAGGGGCCGGGGCACAGCCGGCCAGCAACACCAGCACCAGAAGGCTCAGCCCTGCTCGCCATCGTCTCTTCATCGGCTTTTCCTCTCCCCGGACCGTCACCGGATCGCCTCCGGAGGAGGCCGGCCCTACCCCTGCCGCTCCTCCTTCCGCCGGCGGGCCTCGGCGATGGCCTGCTCGGCGATATGGGCCGGCACCTCCTCGTAGTGGTCGAACTGCATGTGCACCGTCCCCCGTCCCCCGGTCATCGAACGCAGGTCGGTGGCATAACGCTGCACCTCGGCCAGGGGGACGTGGGCGTGGATGACCGTCTTGCCGTCGCCCAGCGGCTCCATTCCCAGCACCCGCGCCCTCCGGCTGTTCAGGTCGCCCATGATATCGCCGGTATAGCCCTCGGGGATGGTGACATCCACCAGCATGATCGGCTCCAGGAGCACCGGGTCCGCCTGGGCCTGGCCCTGCTTAAAGGCCTGGGAAGAGGCGATCTTGAAGGCCAGTTCGGAAGAGTCTACCGGGTGCTCCTTGCCGTAAAAGACCGCCACCCGCACGCCCACGACCGGGTAGCCGGCCACCACCCCTTCCTGCATGGCCTCGCGGACGCCCTTTTCCACTCCGGGGATGTACTGCTTGGAGATGACCCCGCCCACGATTTCGTTGACGAATTCGAACTCGGTCTGGTTATAGTCCAGCGGTTCCAGCCGCAGATGCACCTCGGCAAACTGCCCACGTCCTCCGGTCTGCTTCTTGTGCCGATAGACCGTCTCCACCTGCTTGCGAATCGTCTCCCGGTAGGGCACCAGCGGCAGGTCGGCCACCACATTGACGTCGAATTTGCGCTTGATCCGCTCCACGGCAATCTGCACGTGCGATTCGCCCATGCCGGAGAGGAGGATTTCCCCGGTCTGCGGCTCGCGGCCGGTACGCAGGGTGGGGTCCTCCTCCAGGATGCGGCTGAGGGCCGTGCCCATCTTGTCCAGGTCGGCCTTGGTCTGGGGGCGGATGGCGGCGGTAAAGACCGGCTCCGGAAATTCGATGGCCGGCAGGAGGAGGGGGCGGTCGGCGGCACAGAGGGTATCGCCGGTGGCGGTCTGGGAGAGTTTGGTCACCATGCCGATGTCGCCGGCGCCCAGTTGCTGCACAGCGATCTGTTCCTTGCCCCGGGTGATGTAGACGGCGCCGATGCGTTCCTCGGTGCGCCGGACAGGGTTATAGACCCGGGAGTCGCTGTGGAGGACGCCGCTATAGACCCGGAAGAAGGACTGCCGGCCCACGTAGGGGTCGGCCAGCGTTTTGAAGACCAGGGCGGCCAGCGGTCCGGCGTCGCTGGGGCGAAGTTCTATCCCCTTGTCCTGGAGGAGGTCGGTGGCCTGGACGGTCGGGCTTTCGGCCGCCGAGGGGAAGCAGCGCAGGAGGGTATCCAGGAGGGGCTGGATGCCGATGTTGCGCGTGGCCGAGCCGCACAGCACGGGAACGATGGTCCCGCTCTGGACGCCCCGGCGCAACCCCTGGCTGAGTTCCTCCTCGCTCAGTTCCTCTCCCTCCAGGTATTTTTCGATCAGGGCGTCGTCCGTCTCGGCGATCTTTTCGATCAGGGCCAGGCGGTACTCTTCGACCTGGGCGCGCATCTCCTCCGGAACCTCGCCTTCCTCAAACTGGCCGTCGCGCCTGTCGCTGTAGAAGAGGGCGCGCCGGCGCAGGAGGTCCACCACGCCCCGGAAGGACGCTTCGGCCCCGATGGGCAGTTGAAGGGGAATGGCGGCCCGGCTGAGGGCTTTCTGCACCTGTTCGAGGGTTCGGAAGAAGTTGGCGTTGTCGCGGTCCATCTTGTTCAGGAAGATCAGGCGGGGGAGGCCGCGCCGGCCGGCCAGGGTCCAGGTCGTCTCCGAGCCCACCTCCACCCCGGAGGCCGCACAGAGGACCAGGACGGCCCCATCCACCACCCACATGGCGGCGTAGACCTCGCCCAGGAAGTCGGCATAGCCGGGGGTGTCGAGCATGTTGACCTTGGCCTCGGACCATTCCAGGGGCAGGAGGGTGGTGTTGACCGACATCCGGCGTTTCAGTTCTTCGGCGTCATAGTCGGAGACGGTGTTGCCCTCGTCCACGCTGCCCATTCGGCCGATGGCCCCGCTATCGTAGAGCAGGGCCTCGGCCAGGGAGGTCTTGCCGGCCCCCCCGTGTCCAAAGAGCCCGATGTTGTAAAGGCGATTCGTCGGGTACGTTTTCATCCATTTACCTCCGGTAGCGTTTTATCGGTCTGCTGGAGCCAGACGGACATGCCGGCCCTGCTTCTGGAACCCCCGGCCCTCCTATCGGAACGGTCTGGGGCCGGCCCGGCCGGCGTTCGGCCTATTATACCGCAATTCGCCCTCCGGTCAAAAATCAAGGGTTCCCCCGGTAGCCCAGCGGCTGAATCAGGAGGAAACGGGCCTCCCTGGGGCCAGGGTTTTCCCAGCCGTAGTCGGTGCCGTTACGGATGTAGAGGCTATCGCCGGCCTGGAGGTCGTACTGCTCCTCTCCCACGTAACAGCGCAGTTCCCCCTCCAGGAGGAAGAGCAGAGTTCTTCCCTCGCGCGGGGCACGGCGGCTGCTTTTCCCCTGGGGGAGGACCACCGCCTCGAAAGCATCGGGATGGAATTCGCCCTCCGGGAGGAGGGCCTCCACCTGGAGTTTTTCCCCGGTCGCCTGCAATTTGCGCCGTTCGGCGGCCCGAACCACCTCCACGGCCGGCGACTCCTCGCTGGAGAAGAAGTAGGTCATGGGCACGCCGAAGAAGTTGGCGATCTTGCGCAGGTTGGCCACGGAGATATTGACCCGGTCGCGTTCCAGCCGGCTCAAAAAGGAAGGGGTCAGGCCGGCCCCTTCCGAGACATCGTGTAGGGTCAACTTATGCTCCTGCCGCAAGGCGCGAATCCTTTCGCCCAGGGTCGGCATCGATCACCTCCTTTTCCACCCCGGATGCGGCCGGGGGAATTAATTGTACAAGCCATTTCGTTTTTCGTCAAGTAACCTGTTCCCCGCTCCCGGGTGCGCGCCATTTTCGATTAAAATGGCGGGCGCCCGGGTGCCGCTTATGAAAGGTGATCCAGAAGGGGGTGAGTACCCGTACACCCTGGGGGTGGTATTTGATTTCAGATAGGGTATGAATTATAAAATATCATGGAACAGGTATTGACAAACTCTTGAAATTGTGCTATCATAGCCCCAGCCGCAGTCCGGCCCGGCCGGGGGGAAGGAGGCTAAGGGAGGGGGAAAAGAAATGAACCGGGAAGGAAGAGCGGGTGGGGTACGGGAAACGAGGATAAGGGAGAAAGATGAGGGGAAGCAGAACGTAAGAAGGGGGAGGGTTGGGCGAAAGGATGATGGGCCGGGGAAGGAATATGGGTGAGGGTGGAGGGGGGCGCACGACCATGCACCCGCAGGTAGTTACGCTATAGAGAAGTAATTTGCGGGGAGCAACGATTCCGGAAGTGAAGCGCGAATTTGACAATTTTAGCCATTAAGGCTAAAATAAAAGAAAAGCGAGGTGATCGATGTCCATGGCTCGTTTTACCAGCGAGTATGAGTTGCAAAGGGTCGTACAGCGGTGTCACAATATCCTCTGGGAACGGCATGGTTTTGACCCCGCGCAGGCGTTTGACGAGTTCAGCAAATTGTTGTTTGTGAGACTCTATGACGAGGTCACCATGGCCGGGACACGGACAAGCATCCATCGGGGCGAGTCTCCACGTCGGTTTTCTACCCGCGTGCGGTGGCTGTTTGAACAGGCGAATGAAACTCCCGGCTTCAGCGGAATCTTCCCATCGAAGCAAAGTATTGCCGTGGACGACATAGCCGTCTATGAAGTTTTCCGGCAGCTCCAGAATTACAGTCTTCTGGAAACAACTTCATCCGTGGATGGGGCCGAAATCAAAGGCACCATCTATGAACATATGATTGGAAACACCTTTCGGGGAGAATTGGGACAATTCTTCACCCATCGGAACATCGTGGATTTCATGGTCAGAATGATCGGCATTAACGAAGATATGGTCGTGTATGACCCGGCGTGTGGCTCAGGGGGGTTTCTGGTCATGTGTGCACGGATCCTCCGAGAGCAGATGCCACCTCTCTCGCGCGAGACAATAGCCCAGAGGCTGAGGGAGTATAGCCGGCGCTGCTTAATCGGCACCGAAATCAACGAACGGACATCCCTTGTTGCCCGACTGAATCTCCTCATGCACGGTTTGGATTATTCCAACATTTTCACGGCCAACGCGCTCATTGCGGGCGATGAACGGCTTTCCTCACTGCTTCGTGAGGGGTCTATCGACGTTATTTTCGCCAATCCACCTTTTGCCGGCTATGAAAAAGACCCGGCCGTATTGGCCCAATTTGAATTGGGTCGTAACGGGCGGGGAAAGCCGGTATCGGTTACCCGGGAGGTTTTGTTCATTGAGCGTATCATTCGCTTGCTGCGGCCTGGGGGAATGGCGGGTATCGTGATCCCTCAGGGCATCTTCACCAACCGTAGTCTCTCTTTTGTACGGGATTACATTATGCGCAATGCGCAGGTCCTGGCTGTTATTGAACTGCCCGATTGGGCTTTTATCCCTTCCGGAACCAGCGTTCGGGGCAGTTTGTTATTCATCCGCAAAACGGATTCTCCCCCAACCGATTATGAGGTCTTTATGAAACGAGTAGCCCACATCGGCTTCACCTCCACCGGACGCCCCGATGAACAGAACGATTTTCCCGAAACCCTGGAAGAATTCCGTCGTGGAGAGGCCCGACATATGATCTCGGTCAAGGATATCCGCGGCCGCATCGATGCGAAATTCTATCTGCCGGAGCACCGGGGCGTGATTCGCCTCTTTTGTCACAACCCGAGGTATCGCCTGGTCAAACTTTCGGAAATCGGTACATTTTGCACCGAAAAGGTGAACCCTCGCCGCCTCCCCGATGAGGAAATTCAACTGGTGGAAACGGGTTGTGTAGACCCTTCCCGTCTCACGATTACTCCCCGGCGGATCAAAGCACAGGATTGCCATTACACCTCTTTAAAAGTCCTCCGGGCCGGCGATATTCTGATCAGCCGGCGACGGGCTTATCGGGGCGCTGTCGTTATCGTTCCTCCGGAAATGGATGGCGCTCTGGCCATTCCGGAATTCTCAGTGCTCCGCTTACAGGAAGGTATCGACCCCGGTTACGTAGTAGAAATCCTCCGCTCGCCAGAGTTCCTCCAGTTAATGACCATCTATTCTACGGGTGAGATGTCCGGGCGAATCGCCGAAAAGGACCTCCGTCAGTTACAGATCCCGCTACCCGATGACCACGCCCGAATTGGCGCAGAATTGGTGGCCCACCGAACGCGGATTCGGGAATTGGAGAAACTCATACAGGCAGAACAGGATAGGATTCGGAGCCTTACCAGCCAGATCATCTCAGGCAGGTAGAATCGGTTACCGGGTGACTTCAAACCCTTCGGGTCTATAGCAAATCTCGCGCCATCGCCACGGCTCGTGAGAAGCCAGGGCGGGTAGATTTACCCGGTAACGATGTCCCGCGCGGCCATCCTTCCCGGGTTGAAACACATCGCGGTAATCCCCGACTCCCCGTAGAATACCATTTGGGACCGTAAATAGCTGTAGTCGGGTCAGATACTGATACCCCTCAACATCGTCAAACCGATATACACAGATGATAAAAGATGTGATGGTTACTTTCAGCAGGTTGGGGCCAAATTTATAGTACGGAGGTAATCTGGGGGGACAGTCTCCCAGATCTCCTTGCATATCTCGCACAAAATTGTCATTTTCATCCGTGCTAATTTGCTCCGGACGAACATCCTGTGTTCGATCCAGGTCGGGGTCTCCTTCTTTATGAGTCTTGACATCCACGTGGACCACAGCATCCGGGGTACTCAGACGGGTCTCGGAACCAATAGGGAGACCAATAGGGAACCATTCCGGAAGAGTGCGATTCAAGAGGCCGATGATTACAATCTCGCCTACCTGTTCCCAGGGGGCAGAAGGCTCCTTCGGGCTGACTTTCATCTTACCTTTCCATGCCCCTCGTACTTTGTTGGCCTCATTATACCAGGCTTGAAGATTCCCGGCATTACTGTATAATATGTAGAAAAGCCTATCGGTATATGCCTGCTCCAGCCTGAGAATATAATTCGCCAGGTCTTGTAAGGTCGCAAAATCCTCTCTTTGCATCGTCTTCCTCCTGGGTGAATTATAACAGGATTTTCCCCCTACGCAAGGGGACTTTTTCGCCCATAAAGAAGGGGTCAGGAGCGTCTCCAAGGGGCCTCCCGGCCCAAGGGAAAAGCCCTCCCCGAGGATGACCGTGGGCCAAAGGGTGCCTTAGGGGAAATCGCGTTGTTTCATCTAAACACCTTACCGAAATAGAGTCGTTGCCTCACAAAGACCGTAGCATGAGCCCACAACGCCTCTTGAAGAGCCGAATTACAATGCCACCGGGTTGAGCGACCGGTAGAGGCGGGTCAGTGCCTCCTTGACACTCGGATCGACTTCCGAGGAAGCCATAACCCGCTGATAGGGGGTCTGAGGCCGATCATACCGCCGGCGAACCTTGCCGTCTTTGACCTCTTTTTCTTGCAGGCGCACTACCGGCCGGAAGAAGTTCACCCAGGGACGCAGGACCGTATAGAGCTTCCGGAGAGCCGCCAAAGCCTCTGGTGTTTCGTAGCGGCCATATCCTACATACTGCCGAACGACCGTCCAGTTCCGTTGCTCCTTGGTCATTCTTCCGATAAGGGCGGGAGCGGAACTTCCGTTGCTGGCAATAGCGGAACAGGTGCTGATTGATGAAGGCGGAGTCGTTGTCAGAGTCGATCCCCCGGAGGGCAAAGGGGAGGCGCGTGGCCATGGCCTCCTTTGGCGGCACGCTCTCCCCGGTTAGGAAGAACCTCCTTCCCGTGGCAAAATCTACTCCATTGATGGTCCAGAAGAACTCCCCGTCCGACCAACTTCCGCTGTGAGCCACCAAGTCGAACTCCATCCAGCCCGGAGAAGTCGGACGATCCTTCCAGGTACGTACCGGGATGCGAGCCTGCAACCGGGAGCCGGGCTTGGTCGGGGCACGCCGGAGCCGGGATCCTTCTCGACGACGGATCGGGGCCAGCCGACGTTCCATCGTGGAAGGGCTCATTTGCAGCAAGAGACGCCGCTCTTCTTCGGTAAGAACGATTTCCCCATGCTCCTCCATCGAGACCAGAAGGGCGGGCAGAAAACTGTGGAGGTAGCGGGTAGAAGGCCAGCCCAACCTTGCGGGCCAGGAGGGTATCCAGCGAAGCCGGGTAGGTCCGTTTCCGGCGACGCCGATGAGGACGAAGGGAAAGGCCGTGACGCAGGAGGTGGAAAGCGATGATAACCGGTAGTAGCTATAAAGCCGTCCAGGATGGCGGTCTTCTCCTTTTTCGAGGCTTGGAGGTAGCGAGGGCGGATACGGTCCAGGAGCTCTTGTTTTGCTCATCTCATCGCCTCCAGACATCTTCTTTTGGGTAAGATTCTTTATGAGGCAATGATACATCATTCGGTAAGATTTTTCATGAGGCAAAACGGAAATTTGCTTTCCCTTCTGGCCAGGGATATAATACCCCCAACAGGCTCCCTTGGGGCCTGGAGGGAGGTTTTCGATGAAAGACGAGGGCAAAATCGACCTGCTCCTCCATAACGGCGTGGTGGTCACGATGGACGCCCGTGGGCGCGTCTTTGACCCTGGGGCGGTGGCCGTGGAGGGGGGCCGCATCGTCGCCGTCGGGCCGGAGGAGGAAGTGGCCGGCCGTTTTCATCCCGCCGAGGCGGTGGACTGCCGCAACGCGGCCATCATCCCCGGCCTGATCAACGGCCATGGCCATGCGGCCATGAGCCTCCTGCGCGGCCTGCGCGACGACCTGCAACTGGACGTCTGGCTCTTTGGCTATATGCTCCCGGTGGAGACCCGCTTCGTCAACGAAGAATTTGTCCGCTGGGGAACCCTCCTGGCCTGCGCCGAGATGATTCGCGGCGGCACCACCACCTTCGTGGATATGTACTACTTCGAGGACGCCGTGGCCGCTGCGGCCGACCAGGCCGGCCTGCGGGCCCTCTGCGCCGAGACGATCATGAAACTGCCCACCCCCGATGCGACCAGTTACGATGAAAGCCTGGCCTATGCCCGCCGCTTCATCGAACGCTGGCGCAGCCACGAGCGCATCATCCCGGCCCTCGGCCCCCATTCCGCCTACACCACCACCCCGGAAATCCTGGCCGAGGTGCGCCGGATGGCCCTGGAATACCGCGTGCCCATCCTCATCCACCTGGCGGAGACGGCCCACGAGGTCGGCGAGATGCTGGAGGAGGTGGGGCTTTCCCCGGTGGCCTGGGTACAGGCCCAGGGACTCTTCGAGGGGGTGCCGGTCATCGCCGCCCACTGCGTCCACGTGGACGAGGGGGACATCGCCATCCTGGCCCGGCACGGCGTGGGGGTGATCTCCAATCCCACCAGCAACCTGAAACTGGCCAGCGGGATACCCCCCTACCGCAATTTCCTCCGGGGCAATCTGACGGTGGGGCTGGGGACGGACGGCTGCGCCAGCAACAACGACCTGAACCTGTGGGAGGAAATCCGCCTGGCCTCCTTCCTGGCCAAAGTAACCAGCGGAGACCCCACCGCTTTGCCGGCCCGTCAGGCATTGGCCATGGCCACCATCGAGGGCGCCCGCGCCCTGGGCCTGGGGGAGAGAATCGGCTCCCTGGAGGTCGGGAAGCAGGCCGATATCGCCGTGGTGGACCTGAACCGGCCGCATACCATCCCCCGTTACCGCGTGGCCGAGGACAACATCTACTCCCAACTGGTCTATACCGCCGGCCCCGATAACGTCCGCCACGTCCTGGTGGACGGGCGTTTCCTCCTGCGGGACGGCCGCTCCACCACCCTGGACATCGGCGAGATCGCTGCCCGCGCCCAGGCCATCGCCGATGAGATCGGCCGCTTCGTCCTGGCCCGGGAGGAGAACCTCCTGGACAAGATTCTGGCCATCGGCGGCGTGGAGCAGGAGGAAATCTTCGAGGTGCAGGTCAAGGCCCGCGTGCCGGCCCAGACCCGGCTGGAACAACTCCTGGCCTTTCCCCAGATCAGCGACCGCCGGCGCAGCGAGCGGATTCAGTACGATACTTACTTTCTCTTCCACGACGAACGCCGGGGCCGGCTGCGCTACCGGGAGGACAACCTGATCGACGAGAACGGCCGCCTCCATCCCACCTATACCCTGACCCTGACCTCGCCGACGCGGCGCGAGGAATACCCCAACGCCGCCATCCTCTCCCGCGCCCGCTACACGGCCACCGCCGACCGTTCGCTGCGCTTCTATCGAGAGTACTTTCAGCCGGACGAGGTCCGCGAGGTGGAAAAGCGCCGTAGCCGGGTGCACATCAGTTACAAGGGACAGCACTTTGCCATCAACCTGGACCACCTGCTCAAGCCGGCAACCGGCTCCTTCCTGGAGATCAAGAGCCGCACCTGGTCCCGCGCCGACGCCGAGAACAAGGTGCGCCTGATCGGGGAACTCCTGGAGATGTTCCAAATCCCCCAGGAGGACCTGGTCAAAAAGGAGTATGTCGAGTTCTAGGAAGCGGAATGGCCGATGCGCCTTCTGATCGCCGCCGATGTCTTTCCCCCTCGCTGTGGCGGGGCCGGCTGGAGCAGTTACCACCTGGCCCGGGCCCTGGTGCATCGGGGACATGAGGTGCGGGTTGTCGTCCCCCGGGAGGGCGGGAAGGGGGTGAGGGAGCGCACCCATGGGGGAATCCCCATCCGCGAGTTCGGCTATTTTGCCCCCTTTCTCCCTCTCCTGCGCAACGTCTGGCGCAACGAACTTCTCTGGCCCCGGCTGGGGCGCTTCCTGGCCCGGGAGGTCCGGGAGGGAGGGTACGACCTCATCCATGCCCAGCACAGCCTGACCGTCCCGGCGGCGGTCCGGGCCGGCCAGGCCGCCGGCGTCCCGGTGGTGGCCACCGTGCGGGACTACTGGCCGCTCTGCTACCGCGCCACCCTGCTCGGCCGGGGGGAGGTGGCCTGTGCGGGTTGCCGGCCGGACCGGGCGGCGTCCTGCCTGGGCGGCCCCTGGGCCCTCCCGGCTTACCCCTACATCCGCGGCAACGTCCGCCGCAAGGCCGGGGCGCTGGCCCGGGCCGATGCCGTCATCGCCGTCAGCCGTTTCCTGGCCGGCCGGCTGGCCGCCATCGTTCCGGCGGAAAAGTTGCACGTCCTGCCCAACCTGGTGGACCTGGAGGAAATAGACCGCATCGTCACCCAAGAGCCGGACGTACCTTTTCCCAGGCCCTTCCTCCTCTTTGTGGGCAAGGTGGAAGCCAACAAAGGGGTATTCGAACTTCTGGCCGCCCTGCGG
>Ga0209162_1001484_pt1 | contig 22930 bp, 21 predicted proteins | sample YNPNPMetaG_FD_187121 | JGI IMG/M metagenome (GOLD analysis project Ga0209162, IMG submission 187121) | Anoxygenic and chlorotrophic microbial mat microbial communities from Yellowstone National Park, USA - YNP NP MetaG (SPAdes) (version 2) ...
GGCCAGGTGCTCGTGCGCGTGCGCGCGTGCGGCGTCTGCCGCACCGACCTGCACATCCTCGACGGCGAGCTGGACCGGCCCAAGCTGCCGTTGATCCTCGGCCACGAGATCGCCGGCGAGGTGGCCGGCCTGGGCGAAGGCGTGACGCAGTTCCAGGTCGGCGATCGGATCGGCGTGCCGTGGCTGGGCTGGACGTGCGGGGAATGCCGCTTCTGCCGCCGGGGACAGGAGAACCTGTGCGAACGCGCCCGCTTCACCGGCTACACGCTGGACGGCGGCTACGCCGACTACACCGTGGCCGATCAGCGCTACTGCTTCCGCCTGCCCGACGGCTACGATTTCGTCGAGGCCGCGCCGCTCCTGTGCGCCGGGTTGATCGGCTACCGCTCCTACCGCATGGCCGGGCCCGATGCGCAACGGCTGGGCATCTACGGCTTCGGCGCGGCCGCGCACATCATCGCGCAGATCGCCGTACACCAGGGCCGCCAGGTCTACGCGTTCACCCGCCCCGGCGACGCCGAGACGCAGGCCTTTGCGCGGCGGCTGGGCGCGACTTGGGCCGGCGACTCCACGGAGCTGCCGCCCGACCCGCTCGACGCGGCGATCATCTTCGCGCCGGTGGGCGCGCTGGTGCCGGCCGCGTTGCGCGCGGTGGCCCCGGGGGGCGTCGTGGTGTGCGGCGGCATCCACATGAGCGACATCCCGTCCTTCCCCTACCACATCCTGTGGCAGGAGCGCGTCGTCCGCTCGGTGGCCAACCTGACGCGCCAGGACGGCGAAGAGCTGTTGGCGGCCGCGCGCGCGGCCGATGTGCGGCCCAGCGTCCAGCCGTTCGGCCTGACGCAGGCCAACGAGGCGCTGGAGCGCCTGCGCCGCGGCCAGATCACGGGCGCGGCCGTACTGGTGCTGGAGTAGACGCATGTTTCAAGTCACCGACCCCGGCGCGCGGGCGCTGTGGGGCCTCATCATCATCCTGCTCGTGGGCCTGATGGTCGGCTCATGGTTGAACCGTCGGCGCAGCAAGGCCATCGGCCTCTGGCTGCAGGCGGGACTGGCCCAGCTCGGCGGCCGGACGTCGTGGCGCTGGGTGCGCGGCATGAGCTCCGGCGCGCAGATCACGATCGAAGGCGCCAACCGGCCGTTCGCCCGGCTGGAGATCGGCTACTATCTGCTGACGCGCGAGTTTCCGCTGCTCTGGGGCATCGAGCGGCTGCGCGGCCAACGCGACCTGCTGACGGTGCGCGGCGACCTGCGCGAGCCGCCGCGTGGCGAGGTCGAGATCGTGCCGGCCGCGGGCGACCTGCGCCGGAAGCTGGCCGATCAGCCCGGCGCCGACGCGTTCTGGTGGGAAGACGGCCCGGCCGGATTGGCCATCGCCGGCCGGGGCGAGGGCGCCAGGGCCGCGGCGGGCAAGCTGCGGCCGTTCGTCGAGCAATACGGCCCGCACATCCGCCGGCTGTCGCTCCGCCCCCGGCGGCCGCATCTGATGCTCTTCCTGAACCTGGCCGGGCCCGAGGCCGCGCCGGCCTCCGAGCTGATCCGCACACTTCGCAAGGCGCTGGATTAACCCGGTTTGCTTGTTGTAGAAAATGACTTCATTATTCGTTTGACCATATTTATTTGAATTGCCGATCGGTATCTTCTCAACAAAATGGGGGGCGACGGAAGTTGCAGACCCCCTTTGAGCGAGCTTGCAGCCGGTCTGCCCGCCCTGACCTCCGGCCACACGGGCCAGGGCGACCGGCGTTCCCTGGATTATCGAGAGGATACGCCGATTAAAACAAGTCAGGAGCAGGCAAATGAATGCGGAGACTGTCGCAACTCTGCTGTCAGCAGGCGAGGGAGAGCACGTCGAATTCAAGGAGAAATACAGCTCACGCATTATCGAGAGCCTGGTGGCGTTTGCTAACACAACCGGCGGATGCGTACTGATCGGCGTCAACGATCGAGGGCAAATCGTCGGTCTCGCGGATGCTAATCGCGTGGCCGAAAGCGTACTCAGTGCATGTCGCGAAGCGGTCAGTCCACCGCTGTCACCCGCCATTGAAATCATCAGGCGGCCAGAAGGCGTGTTGGTCATTGCGCAGATCAATGCAACGGGCCGAATGCACACCAAGAGCGGCGCAGTGTTTGTCCGCCATGGCCGACAGACGCGTCGCGCAACGGCCGAAGAAATCCGCCGGTTGACGCTGCGCGAAATGCCGGAGGTGTACGAGTCCCTTCCTTGCCCGGGCGCACGATGGGCCGACCTGGATGAGGCGGCATTGCGCAAGTACTTTTCGGCGCGGGCCCCCGGCGCGGTGGACCAACAGGGTTTGAGCCTGGAGACATTGGCTATCGGTCAAAAGTTCGCCATCCAATCCGATAACACGGTCGTGCCGACAGTCGCCGGCTGCGTCCTGTTCGGCAGCCATCCCGAGTGGCTACAACCAGCCTGGCGGATCACCGCATTGCGTTTCAGTGGCACTGAAATCACCGCGCCCATTGTGGATCGGTTGGATACCCAAGGCCCGGCATTGCGGGCAATCGAGCAGGCCGAAGCTTTCCTGCGCAGAAACCTGAGGGTCGCCCGGCTCTTGGTGGATCGCGGCACTCACTTTGAGGAACAGGATGTGCCGGAATACCCGCTGGCTGCCGCGCACGAGGCCATTGCCAATGCAGTAGCGCATCGCGATTATGCTGTACCTTCCCCCGTCTTTGTCCGGCTCTTCGATGACCGCCTGGAGATCCAAAATCCCGGCGGCCTGTTGCCCGGCCTCACTCTGGAACAGGTGCTGGCGGGCGGGGAATCGCGGCGGCGCAATCCGGTGATCGCCGAGGTGCTGCGCCAGATGGGCAAGATGACGACCGTCGGTCGCGGCCTGGTGCTCATTCGTCAGGCCATGATCGAATTGGGATCGCCGTCGCCGGAATTCGTCAGCGATAACCAGACTTTTCGAGTGACGTTGCCATCGCGTCACACAAAACTGCGTTAGCCTTCACATCAGGAGTTTGCCATGTCTGCTGAACCGATTGCCCTGGTGGTCCACGCCACGCACGAAGCCGGCTTCAAGATCGGCGGCATCGGCGCGGTGTTCGACGGCCTGCTCAGCTCGCCGGCCTACAACGCCGCGGTCGGCCGCACCATCCTGGTCGGCCCGATGAACCGCTGGAACACAGCCGAGATGACCCAACTGACGGCGCCCCGCAACCGTCTGGAGATCATCTATTCGTCGCTGCACGGCATCAATCAGGCGCCGCCGGAACTGGCCGACCGGCTGCGCGGCATCGAAGAGCGGATGAGCGTCCACCTGCTCTACGGCACGCGGCAGTTCGGCGATGCCCGCCACGAGGTGATCCTGGTAGACGCGAACGATATCGCCGGCGAAGTGGTGAACGCCTACAAGTATTATCTGTGGCAACACTGGGGCCTGCCATGCGATCAACTGGAAAAGGTCCACGAAGTCAACATCTATCTGAACGCGGCCGAGCCGCTCTACGAAGCGATCGAAGCGGTGACGGCCGACCTGTCGCCGGTGGCCAGGCGCTATATCATCGCGCACGAATGGCTGGGATTGCCGGTGGTCTTCAGCGCCATCCTGCGCGATCCGAACCGCTACAAGACGATCTTCTACGCGCACGAAGTGGCCACCGCGCGGCTGTTGGTCGAAGAGCACAGCGGCCACGATACCCGCTTCTACAATGCCCTGCGGTTGGCGCAGGCGCAGGGTTACCGATTGGACGAGGTCTTCGGCGATCAGGGCTGGTTCTACAAACACGCGATCATCCAGCGCGCCGGCGTGTGCGACCGCATCTTCGCGGTCGGCGACCTGGTGGTGGACGAATTGCGCTTTCTCGGCGGCGTTTTCCGCGACGCCGGGATTGATCTGGTCTACAACGGCATCCCCTATGCGCCGATCACCCTCGAGCAAAAGCTGCGCAGCCGTGAGCGGTTGCGCCAATACGCCGAAAACCTCCTCGGCTACCGGCCCGACTACGTCTTCAGCCATGTCTCGCGCATGGTGCTCAGCAAGGCATTTTGGCGCGATGTGCGGGTGCTCGAACACCTGGAGTGGTCGCTGGCCGCGCGCGGGCAAACCGCCGTGCTCTTCGTGGTCTCGACCGTCCTGCCCACGGGCCGCCGGCCCGAAGATGTCTACCGGTGGGAACAAGAATACGGCTGGCCGGTGGGCCATCGGGCCGACAACGGCGACCTGCAGGGCGCGGAAACCGATCTCTTCTTCCATGTGTTCGAGCCGTTCCACTGGGGCCGCCACGCCATCCGCATCGTGCTGATCAATCAGTTCGGCTTCGACCGCGCCCGCTGCGGCCTGCGCATGCCCGAGGACATGACCTTCAACGACCTGCGCATCGGCACCGATCTGGAGTTCGGCCAGTCCATCTACGAGCCGTTCGGCATCGCCCAGTTGGAGCCGTTGACGGCCGGCGCGCTGTGCGTGGTATCCAACGTCTGCGGTTGCATAGGCTTCGTCAGGCGGGCGGCCCCTGAGCGCCCTGCGGGGAACGTGGTCGTGGCCGATTACGTGAGCCTGCCGCCTGGCTGGCACCTCTACAGCCCCTGGGACGCCTTGCGCATCGAACGCACGACGCGCGACAGCATCGAGTCCCACAACAGCCTGTTGGCCGCCCAACAGATCGCCGACCGCCTGCCGCGCAACGACGAAGAGCGGGCGCGACTGCTGGCAGAGGGCCAGCGCGTCGCCGCGCGGATGAGCTGGGAGGTGGTGGTGCGCGACTATCTGCTGCCGGGATTGGCCGCGGCTTGAAAGGCTACCGGTTCATCTCGTAGATGATCCGCAACCCGTCCAACGTCAACCACGGGTCCACGTGTTGGATGACGGGCGTTTCGCGCGCCACCTTCTCGGCCAGGCCGCCGGTGGCGATCACCTTCATGTTTTCGCCCAGCTCGCGGCGGAAGCGCGCCACCAGCCCCTCGACCAGGCCGATGTAGCCGAAGAAGATGCCGGCCTGGAGCGCCATCACCGTGTTCGTGCCGATCGCCTTCGCCGGCGGCGCGATCTCGACGCGGTAGAGCTTGGCCGCGCGGGCGAAGAGCGCCTCGGCCGCGATGCCGATGCCGGGCGCAATGGCGCCGCCCAGGTAATCCCCCTCCGCGGTGATCGCGTCGAAGGTCGTGGCGGTGCCGAAGTCTACCACGCAGGCCGGGCCGCCGTACTTCGCCTTCACCGCCGCGCAATCCACCACCCGGTCGGCGCCCACCTCGCGCGGGTTCTCGTAGCGGATGCGCACGCCGGTCTTCACGCCGGCATCCACCACCAGCGGTTCCTGCTCCAGGTAGCCCCGACACACCTCCCGGAAGACGCCCGTGAGGGCCGGCACGACGCTGGCCAGCGCCACGCCGGTCACCGCCGTGGTCGCCACCCCCCGATGCGCCAGGAGCTGAAGCAGCAGGATGCCGTACTCATCGGGCATCCGGTCGTGGACGGTGGCCACGCGCCAGGTGGCGTGCAGCCGCTCGCCCTGGTAGACCCCCAGGGTGATGTTGGTATTGCCGATGTCTATCGCCAGTAGCATGATGCACGCTCCTCTAACAGCAAGTCTCTCCTGCCACCTCGGCCCGCCGGACTTCGGCGATGCGATTGTGCTCGTCCATCAACAGTACGGTCGGCGCCCAGTCTTCCGGCGGTGGCTCCGGCAAGTGAGCGTAGGCCATGATAATGACCTTATCGCCTACGTGCACCAGGCGGGCGGCTGCGCCGTTGAGTTCGATGGCCCCACTGCCGGCCGGCCCCGCGATGACGTAAGTCTCCAGCCGCGCGCCGTTGTCCACGTCTACCACATGCACCTGCTCGTAAGGCCGGATGCCCGAAGCTTTGAGCAACTCACAGTCAATCGTGATCGAGCCGACGTAGTGCACGTTGGCGGCCGTCACCGTCGCGCGGTGGATCTTGGCGAGTAAAAATGTGCGATACACTATCCCTCCAGCAACATGTTGTCAATCAATCGCGCCTTGCCGATCCGCACGGCCAGCGAGAGGAGCACGCCCCGGCTGCAATCGCCCAGCTCGACCAGGGTGGTCGGGTCGGCCGCGCTGACGTATTCGGGGCGCGCCAGCGGCTCGGCCGCGAGGACGCCGCGCATGATCGCGCGCAGGCGCTCGCCGTCATGCTCGCCGGCCAGCCAGGCGTCGCGCGCCGCGCAGAGGGCGCGATAGAGCACCGGCGCGGCCGCGCGCTGCTCCGGCGTCAGGTAGACGTTGCGCGAGGACATCGCCAGGCCGTCGGGCTCGCGCACGATGGGGCAGACGACTACCTCCAGAGGGAAGTTCAGGTCGCGCACCATCTGCTGGATGACCACCGCCTGCTGCGCGTCCTTCTGGCCGAAGTAGGCCCGGTCGGGCTGAAACACGTTGAACAGCTTGGCGACCACCGTCGCCACGCCCCGGAAATGGCCCGGCCGCGCCGCGCCCTCCAGCGGCTTCGTCACCTCTTCGACCGTCACGTAGGTCTGATAGCCGGCCGGATAGACCTCTTCGACCGGCGGCGCCCACACCAGATCTACGCCGGCCGCTTCCAACAGGCGCAGATCGCGCTCAAGGTCGCGCGGGTAGGCCGCCAGGTCCTCGGTCGGCCCGAACTGGGTCGGGTTGACGAAGATCGAGACCCCCACATGGTCGTTTTCCTGCCGCGCCCGCTCGACCAGTGACAGGTGCCCGGCGTGCAGATACCCCATCGTGGGCACCAATCCCCAGCTTCCTGTCAGTTCCCGGCGAATGCGCCGGACATCGGAGATGGTTTGTACGACGTGCATGGTTTGGCTCCTGGGAAGTAAAGCGTAAAACGTGAAACGTCAAACGTCAAACGTATTGGCGGCTTGGCGGCTTAGTTGGCATGGTAGCGCGTGAGCACGTGAACACGTGAGCACGTGAACACGTGAGCACATAAGCACGTGGACACGTTAGCACTCTGTCATGCCGCGCACCAGACGCCAGATCGTCTCGTTGAGCGGCGTCGGCACGGCCAGCCGCCGGCCCTCGGCGACGATGACGCCGTTGATGCTGTCTATCTCGGTGGGCCGGCCGCGCTCGATGTCTTGCAACATGGAGGAGCGGTTGGCGGCCGTGGCGCGGCATACCTCTTCGACACGGGCCACCGGATCGGGATAGGGCAACGTGATCCCGCGAGCGGCCGCCACGGCCGCGGCCTCACGGGCCAGGTCGGCCAGCAACGCCCGACGGTCGGCGGTGGCCAGCAGTTCGCCGTTGGGCACGCGCCACAGGGCCGTAAGCGGGTTGATGGCCGCATTGACCACGGCCTTGCCCCAAAGGATCCCCTCGATGTCCAGGGCCTCCTCGACGGCAAACCCCGCCTGCCGCAGCAGCGCGACTAAACCGTAATACGAGCCCTCGGCTTGTGAACGCGGTGATGTAACACAAGCCTCCGGCTTGTGCTCCGCTGAACGCAAGCCGGAGGCTTGCGGTACATCTCCACGCAAGCCGGAGGCTTGCGATACGGGGACAGCGCCGGCGCCGGGGCCGAGCAGGGTCGGGCCGCGGCCGGCATGGCGCACTTCGGCCGGACCGAGCAGGGTGGCGGCCTCGAACGTGACGCCGACGACGGTTCGCGTCGCGCCCACCGCCCTTGCCACGCGGGGGCCGTTGTCCAATCCGTTCTGCAACGTCACTGCCAGGCCGTCCGGCGCCAGCACCTGCGCCGCCCACGCGGCCGCCCGATCGGTCTGATAGCTCTTGACCAGCAACAGCGCCACATCGGCCGGGGGCGCCTGGACCGGATCGGCGACCGCCCGTATCGGCACGCAACGCATCGTGCCGTCCATCTCGTGCACGCGAACGCCCGCGCCCGCCGCCGCGGCCACGCCTTCGGCCCACGTGCCCAGCATCCACACCTCGGCGCAAGAGGCCAGCCGCGCGGCGAACAGACACCCCAGCGCCCCCGTGCCGATCACGGCCACGCGCATCGGGCCCGTCACCCTGTCGCCCCCTCGCCCATCAGCGCCGCCCACTCCGCGTCGTCCATCGGGAACGCGTGCTCGGGGGCGGGGAAGCGGCGGCCGACCACGTCATCGCGATACGCGGCCAGCGCCTGCTCCATCTCGGCGAAAAGCTGGGCGTACTGCTTGACGAAGCGCGGGGTGAAGCGGTCAAACAGCCCCAACAGGTCGTGCAGCACCAGCACCTGGCCGTCGCACCCCGCGCCCGCGCCGATGCCGATGGTAGGGATGCGCAGGCGCCGGGAGATCCACTCGGCCACGCGATCGGGCACCATCTCCAGCACCAGCAGCGCGGCGCCGGCCGCCTGGAGCGCCTCGGCGTCGGCCAGCAGCCGCTGCGCATCGGCAGCCGTCTTGCCCTGGACGCGATACCCGCCCAGGCTGGCCGCCGATTGCGGCGTCAATCCGATATGGCCGACCACCGTGATGCCGGCCGCGGTGATGGCCGCCACGATGTCGGCCATGGCCCGGCCGCCCTCCAGCTTCACCGCATCCATGCCGCCCTCCTTGATCAGGCGGCCCGCGTTGCGTACCGCCTCGGCGCGGTCGGCCTGATAGGACATGAACGGCAGGTCGCCGATCAAAAACGCGTACTGCGCACCGCGGCGCACCGCACGACAATGATGGAGCATCTCCTCCATCGTCACCGGCACGGTCGAATCATAGCCCAGGACGACCATCCCCAACGAATCGCCCACCAGGATGCTATCCAGGCCGGCGCGGTCGGCCGCCAGCGCGCTGGGGTAGTCGTAGGCGGTCACCATCGTGATCGGTTCCCCGGCCGCTTTCTTTGCCTGCAACGTCAGAATGGTGGTCTTCTTGCGCGACATAGAAGCCTCCAGAAACGAAAAAGCCCCGCGCCGCGGCGCGAGGCATGACCACACGAACATCATCGTGTCGTCTCGGTCGCCGCTGCGATCCAAGCGACGGATTGTGCAAGAGAACGCCGGCTCATTGCCTGCGTTGCAGGTCAATGGCGGGTTCATCATACCACAACTCGCTCTGCGGGCCAATTTCACCCTGCCGCGCCGCAGGGTTGTCGTCGTGGGCCGGACAAAAGGCGATTTGGGCTTTGCACCCCTGGATGATATAATTCCACATTGGAATGTTCGCTTTCTGGGAACGTTCTATCCTGGACAGGAGCATATGCGTGGTTAGTCCGCTCAACTGGCTGCTGGGCCTGTTTTCTCTCGATATCGGCATTGACCTGGGCACGGCCAACACCCTGGTCAACGTGCGCAATCGCGGCATCGTCATCAACGAGCCATCGGTGGTTGCCATCGAAAAGAAAACCAAGAAGGTGCTCGCCATCGGCGCCGAGGCCAAGGAGATGGTGGGCCGCACGCCGGGCAACATCGTGGCGGTGCGGCCGCTGCGCGACGGCGTGATCTCGGACTTCGACGTGACGGAGCAGATGCTCCATTACTTCATCCACAAGGTGCATGACCGGATGGTGTTGCGCATCCCGCGGCCGCGGGTGGTCGTGGGCATACCGAGCGGGGTGACCGAAGTGGAAAAGCGCGCCGTGTACGATGCCACGATCAGTGCAGGCGCGCGGGAAGCTTATCTGCTCGAAGAGCCGATGGCCGCGGCCATCGGCGCGGGACTGCCGGTCTCGGAGGCGCGCGGCAGCATGATCGTAGACATCGGCGGCGGCACGACCGAGGTGGCCGTTATCTCGCTGGGCGGCATCGTCGTGGCACGTTCGATTCGCGTCGCGGGCGACGAGATGGACGAAGACATCATCAACTACGCCCGGCAGAAGTACAACCTGCTGATCGGCGAACAGATGGCCGAAGCCGTCAAGATCGAAGCCGGCTCGGCCTATCCGCTGGAGCAAGAGGTGATGGTCACCCTGCGCGGCCGCAACCTGATCACCGGCCTGCCGGAAGCGATCGAGATAAGCAGCGTCGAGCTGCGCGAGGCGCTCCGCAATTCGGTCGGCATCATCATAGACACCGTGCGCCAGGCCATAGATGAAACGCCGCCCGAACTGATCTCAGACCTGATGCAACACGGCATCGCGCTGGCCGGCGGCGGCGCCCTGCTCAAGGGACTGGCCCAACGCCTGTCGGAAGAGACCAAGATGCATGTATATGTGGCCGAGGATCCGATGAGCTGCGTGGCGCGCGGGGCCGGCAAAGTGCTGGAGAACTTCGACGTCCTCCAATCCACGCTGGCCAGCATGCAGCGCGGCAGCACGTTGCATTGAGTGCAAAAGACGGACGGGGAACGGCGGAGCGTCGGCCTGTTGAGGTGCCCGCCCTCGACCATCTGCGCTTTGCATTCTGCATTCGGCTTTCACTATGGCTCACGTTTCCAATCGGACGATCTTTTTCTTCGTGCTGGCAGCCGTCTGCATCGTGCTGCTGATCCTCTCGTCATCCAACCGGATTGCACCGGTGGAAGGCGCGGCCATGCAGGTGGGCCGGCCGTTTCTGCTCGCGTTCAGCGAAGTGGGCCGGCTATTCAGCAACGTCATCACCACCGCACGCGATCTGGCGACCCTGCGCGCGCGCAACAATCAGTTGCAAACCGTGGTGGATACGTTGACCATTGACAATTTACGCCTGAAGGAGACCGAAGCCGAAAACGAACGGTTGCGCAGCCTCCTCCGGTTCGCCCAGCTCAACCCGAACTACGATTTCCGCGGCGGACAGGTCATCGCGCGCGTCATCAGCAAGAGCCCGAGCAACTACCTGGCTTCCATCTCCATTGATCTCGGCGCGGAGCACGGCATCAAGCCGGGCATGCCGGTCGTGACCGAGCGCGGCCTGGTCGGCCGCATCCATAAGGTGGGGCCGCTCTCGTCCACCGTGCTGCTGATCACCGATCCCAGCAGCGGCGTGCCGGCGCTCATCCAGCGCAATCGGCTGGTGGGGGTCGTCAGCGGCCGGGCCGGCGCTCTGCCGGTGATGGAGTACATCCCGCAAGATGCCGACATCTCGGTGGGCGACCTGGTCATCACTTCTGGCCTGGGCGGCGGCTTTCCCAAGAATCTGATCATCGGCCAGATCGTCGAGGTGCGCCAGCGCGATTACGAGATGTTCCAGCAGGCGACGATTCGGCCGACCGTCAACTTCGACCGCCTGGAGTTCGTGCTGGTCATCACCAACTTTGTGCCGCTCCCCGGCGAACCCGGCGAGCCGGACAGCGTCGGTTGAGACGAGCAACATGAGTCCACAAAGCCGAATCCGCATTGATCATCGCGATCTGACAGGCGTTTACCTGATGATCGTCGCGGTGGGGCTGGGCGTGCTGGTGCAGGCCACCCTGCTGGCGCGCATCCGCCTGGAAGGCGCCGCTGCCAACCTTCCGCTGGTGATCGTCGTCTGCTGGAGCCTGCTGCGCGGCCCGCTCGAAGGGGCGCTGTGGGGCTTCGCAGGCGGCCTCTTGCTCGACCTGGTGGCCGGATTGCCGCTCGGCGCCTCGTCGTTGGCGCTGATGGCCGTGTGTCCGCTCGCCAACCTGGGCAAGAAGAGCATCTTCCCGGGCCGCTCAACCCTGCCCGTCTTGCTCGTTTTGCTGGCCACGCCCGTGTTCGGCTGGATCGTCCTCCTGGCGCGGGCCATGGGAGGCCTGGCGGTGGATTGGCTGATCGCCACAGTGCGGATCATCGGACCGGAGATGGTGCTCAATGCGCTATTGACGCTGCCGGCCTATCCTGTCTTGCGCTGGCTGGCCACACAAACCCGGCCGACCGCCATGGAGTGGTGAGCGATGAGATCCGCCACCGATCGGACCGAAGCCAGGCTCCTGCTGTTGCGCGGCGCGGTGCTGGTCATCGTGCTGGTGATGATCGGCCGGCTCTGGCAGATCCAGATGGTCGAAGGGGAGACCTACCGCATCCGCGCCGACCGCAACCGCTTTCGCGAAGTGGATGTGCCGGCCCCGCGCGGGGTGATCTACGACCGCAACGGTCAGATCCTGGCCCGCAACCGACCCAGCTTCACCATCGCCATTGTGCCGGGCGACCTGCCCAAGACCGCGACCGGCGAACCGGATCCCGTCGCCGAAGCCGCCGTGCTCGACCGGCTTGCCGCGCTGCTGGCGCAACCTGTCCCTTCGCTGCGCCCCAGCCCCACGCCGACGCCATCGCCAACGCGATCGGCCCGCCAACAGGCCAAAGCAACCGAAGCCATCACCGCCACCTTACAGATCCCCGACCGGCAACCATGGTACATGCCGCGACCGGAGATCGAAAAGGCGATTCGAGACGGCCGGCTGGGCGGCGCCTACCAGCCCATCGAGGTGGCGAAGTACGTCAACGAAGCGACCGCGTTCCTGGTGGCACAGGATGCCGTCAACCTGCCGGGGGTCCTCCTCCAGCTCAACCCGATCCGGGAATATCCCAGCGGAAGCCTGACGGCTCACCTCATCGGTTACATGGGACACATCCCGGAGGACGCAGTGAACCAATACAAGGCCAGGGGCTACGCGGCCAATGAACAGGTTGGCCTGACAGGACTGGAGGCCTCGTTCGAGCACGAGATGCGCGGCCGGCCCGGCCGCCAGACCATCGAAGTCAATGTCAACGGCCGGCGCATCCGCACCGTCGGCCAGAGCGAGCCGGCCGTGCCAGGCCACAACCTGGTGTTGACCCTCGACCTCGAGCTACAGCGCGTCGCCACCGAGGCGCTACAGGCCGCGCTGGACAATTCGAGCGGCTTCACCAAGGCAACGCAAGGGGTCGTGGTGGCTCTCGACCCGCGCAACGGCAAGGTGCTGGCACTGGTCAGTCTGCCCAGCTACGACAACAACCTATTCGCCAAGGGAGTGACCCCTGAGGCGTGGCAGGCGTTGCTCAATGATCCTGACCGGCCGATGTTCGACCAGGCCATCGGCGGCCAATACCCGCCCGGCTCGATCTTCAAGCCCATCGTCGCCGCAGCCGGCCTCCAGGAAGGGGTGATCAACGTGCGCACCCTGCTCGGCGACGGCTGGGACGGCGCCAACGACGGCGTCATCTGGCTGCCGAACCAGTACATGCCGTGGGACCGCAGCAAGGACCAACCGTTCTACTCCTGGAACCACAAACTGGGATTCGGCTGGGGCAAGATCACCGTGCGCGAGGCCCTGGCGGTGTCGGATGACATCTTTTTCTACCAGTTGGGCGGCGGCTATCTGGAGATCTTCCGCGGTCTGGGCGTAGATGCCATTGACTACTACGCCAGACAGTTCGGCCTGGGCGAACCCACCGGCATCGAGCTGCCGGGCGAGAGCCGGGGCCTGGTGCCCGACAGCAAGTGGAAACGCCTGAACTACGCGGAGCCGTGGTTGACGGGCGATACCTATAACCTGAGCATCGGCCAGGGATTCCTGCTGGCGACGCCGATCCAGATGGCCAACGCCACGGCCGTGATCGCCAACCGCGGCTACCTGTACCGGCCGCAACTGGTGGATCACATTACCGATGCCGAAGGCAAAGTGGTGCGGCCCTTCCAGGCCGATCTCCGTCGCGAGGTCGCGGTGGATCCTGCACACCTGGACACCGTTCGCGAAGGCATGTACGGCGCGGTCAACTGGCCCCAGGGGACGGCCGCCAACGCGCGCATTCCGGGCATCGCGGTCGCCGGCAAGACCGGCACGGCCGAGTTCGCCCGCGACTGGAACAAAGACGGCCAGCCCGACCGGGACGAGAAGGGCAACCTCCCGACGCACGCCTGGTTCACCGCGTTTGCGCCTTACCAGGACCCGGAGATCGTGGTGACCGTCTTCGTGGTCAACGGCGGCGAAGGCTCGTCGGTGGCCGCGCCCATCGCCGCAAAGGTCTTGCGCGCCTATTTCCAGATTGACGCCACGCCGACGGCCACGCCGCCGCCGGTCACACCCACGCCCGGCGGCGCGACCAGGTCAGGAGGCTGAACAAAGCGATGAGACGCATCTTGTGGCGCAGATTCGATTGGGTGCTCTTCGGCCTGGTGCTGCTCCTCAGCGCCTTCGGCGTGCTGATGATCGCCAGCGCCCTGGCCGGCAACGAAGTACTGGCGTCCTGGCCGTGGCGACAGGCGGCCTTCCTGGTGGCGGGCATCTTCCTGCTCTTCCTGACGGCCTCCATAGACTACCGGCTGTTGCCCAGCATCACCTACCCTGTCTATGTCTTTCTGCTGGCAGCATTAGGAGCCATCAAGGTCATCGGCACGACGGTAGGCGGCGCCCAACGCTGGCTGGCGCTGGGCGAGTTCCTGCTCCAGCCGTCGGAGCTGATCAAGCTCAGCGTCATCCTGGTGTTGGCGCACTACCTGGCCACGCGCGAACAGAAAATGGAAAGCTTCCTGACGCCGCTGCTCGGCCTCCTGCTCCTGGCGCCTGCCGTCGTCCTCATCTACCTGCAGCCGAACCTGGGCACGGCGCTGGTGCTGCTCGTCATCGCCGGGACGATGTTCTTTGTGGCCGGGCTACGCTGGCGGCATGTGGCCGTTCTGGCCGGCGCGGCGGCCGCGGCCGCCGTCCTGGCCTGGAACTATCTGCTCCATGACTACATGCGCGATCGCGTGCTCATGTTCCTCAATCCGGCGGCCGCGGCTCCGGCCGACCGCTACAACGTGGAACAGGCGATGATCAGCATCGGCGCCGGCGGATGGCTGGGCCGGGGCCTGTTTCGCGGCTCGCAGAGCCAGTTGCATTTCCTGCGCATCCGCCACACCGACTTCATCTTCTCGGTCACCGCGGAAGAGCTGGGCTTCGTCGGCGCCACCCTGCTGATCCTCCTGCTGGCGCTGCTCGTGTTGCGCCTGCTGCGCATCGCCAGCATCGCGCGCGATAGCTACGGCCGCCTGATCGTGACCGGGGTGACGGCCATGATCCTGTTCCAGACGGTCGTCAATATCGGCATGAACCTGAGCCTGTTGCCGGTGACCGGCCTGCCGTTGCCCTTCATCAGCTACGGCGGCAGCGCGCTCTGGGCCATGCTGATCGGCATCGGCCTGGCCGAAAGCGTGGCGATGCGTTACCGCAAGATCGAATTCGAATAGGACGTAAGGAATAAACAGAAATGGATGCATCCAAACCTGTTCGCGTGCGCATGGCGCCCAGCCCCACCGGCTACTTCCACCTGGGCAGTGCGCGGACGGCATTGTTCAACTGGCTGTATGCCAGACATACCGGCGGCCGGTTCATCCTCCGCATCGAGGATACCGACCGCACGCGCTTCGTGCCCGACTCGCTCCAGGACATCATGGACAGCCTGCGCTGGCTGGGACTCGACTGGGACGAGGGCCCCGAGGTCGGCGGGCCATACGGCCCCTACTTTCAGTCGGAACGCCTCCCCCTCTACCACGAGTGGGCCGAGCGCCTGGTGCGCGCCGGACTGGCCTATCGCTGTTACTGCTCGGAGGAACGGCTGGAAGCGCTCCGCCAGGAACAGCGCGCCCGCAAAGAGCCGGTCATCGGCTACGACCGCCATTGCCGCACCCTGACGGCCGCCCAACGCGCCGAGATGGAAGCGGCCGGCGCGCCCTCGGTCGTCCGCTTCGCCATGCCCATCGAAGGCGAGACGCATTTCGTGGACCTGCTGCGCAAGATGAAGCCGTTCGACAACAACCAGTATCGCGATCCGATCCTGCTCAAATCGGACGGCTTTCCCACCTATCACTTTGCCAACGTCATAGACGATCACTTCATGGAGATCACCCACATCCTGCGCGGCGACGAGTGGCTGAGCAGCGTGCCGCTGCACGTGAACCTGTACAACGCGTTGGGCTGGGAGATCCCCGTGTTCGCCCATCTGCCGCTCATCCTCGATCCGAGCGGCGCGGGGAAGCTGAGCAAGCGGAAGAAGAAAGGGGAGGGCGACGAGGAGCTGTTGACCTACATCCGGGAATACCGGGCCGCGGGCTACCTGCCCGAAGCGATGTTCAACTTCCTGGCGATCATGGGCTGGGCCTACAGCGCCGACACCGACCTGTTCACCCGTGAAGAGGCCATCGCCCGCTTCGACATCCACGACATCAACCCGGCCGCCGGCGCCCTGCCGCTCAGCAAGCTGCAATGGATGAACGGCCACTACATCCGCCAGCTCGACCCGGCCGATCTGATGGAGCGCCTGTTGCCGTTCCTGGCCGGGCCGCTGGGCATGACGGTCGAGGCGCTCCGCCGACATCCCGCGCTGCCGATCCTGACGCCGTTGATCCAGGAGCGGCTCAAGACCCTCGACGAAGCGGCCGCGCTCATTGACTTTGCCTTCGTCGAAGAGATCAGCTACGAGCCGGCCATGCTCGTGCCCAAGGGGCTGACGCCGGCGCAGGCGTTGGAGGCGCTGACCGCGGCCACCGCGCTGCTGGCCGAGCTGCCCTTCACCGAGGAGGGCATGGATGCGCCGCTGCGCAACCTGGCCGAACGATTGGGCCTCAAGGTCGGCCAGCTCTTCGGCATCCTGCGCGTGGCCACGACCGGCAAGAACGTCGCGCCGCCCCTCTTCGGGTGCATGATCGCGTTGGGCCGGGAAAAGACACTGGCCCGCTGCCGCCGCGCAGAAGAGCTCTTGCGCCGATTGTGAGCGTTACCCCGCCGATTTGCACAGCAACGCGATTTGTGCTAAGATATCGTCCGTCGTTCGGGGATAGTTTAATGGTAAAACGTCTGACTCTGGATCAGAAGTTTGGGGTTCGAATCCCTGTCCCCGAGTAAGTACGCTCCAGGCCGACCTGATTACATGGGGTAAGACGGTCGGTTTTGTGTTTTTAATAGCGGGAGAGGGTTGAGAAATGGCAACATCAGCGCATATCATCGAGGTTTCCGAGGCGACTTTCGAGCGCGACGTCATCGCGGCGTCGCATCAAACGCCGATCGTGGTGGATTTCTGGGCGCCGTGGTGCGGGCCCTGCCGCATGCTCGGCCCGACGCTCGAGAAGCTGGCGGCCGAGGCCAACGGCCAGTTCCGCCTGGCGAAGCTCAACGTGGATGAGAATCCGGGGTTGGCCATGCGCTACAACGTGCAGGGCATCCCGGCCGTGAAGGCGTTCCGCAACGGCAAGGTAGTGGCCGAGTTCGTCGGCGCGCTGCCGGAAGCGCAGGTGCGCCAGTTCATCAAGAAGATCGCGCCGGCGCCGGCCGAGCAGACCGCCGAGCTGGCGGCCGCGCTGCTCGCCGCGCATCGCTGGGCCGATGCCGAGCGGGCCTACCGCGCCGTAGCGAACAACGGCGCCCAGCCCACGGCCACCCTGGGACTGGCAAAGGCATTATTGGCGCAGGGGAAAGGGGAAGAGGCCGCTCGCGCGCTGGAGGCCATCAAGGACGGCCCGGAATTCGCGGCCGCCGAGCGCCTGCGCGAGATGGCGCGCTGGCTGGCCTCGGCCGGATCGAACGGCGCCGGGCCCGATCCCAATAGCCCCGAGGCGCTCTTCCGCCTGGCGGCCGGCGTCGGCGCCAAAGGCGATATCCAGGCCGCGCTGGAGGGTCTGCTCGCCGTGCTCCGCCGCGACAAGCGCTTCCGGGGCGGCGAGGCGCAGCGCATCATGCTCGCCTACTTCGACATCCTGGGCGATGCCGATCCGCTGACGCGCGAATACCGCAATCGCCTGGCCTCCGTGCTGTTCTGATCCTTCGCGTGCCAGGCGTCTCACGGGCGCCTGGCACGTCACGCCACCTCATTCGTCGAAATCGCCCGCGGCGGCGGGCATCTCCACCCGCACCAGCTCGCCGTGCAGGTTGATCACCACCCGAAAGCCGAGCATCGCCAGCCATTGCCGCGCTTCGACCGGCAGGGTCTGATCGAGCATCTGCTCCAGGTTGATGTTTTGCAGCGCCGAATCCACGGCCGCCTTCGTAAAGAGATCGTCCCGCCCCATCATGCGCAACATTGCCTGGGCCGCCTCATCGCGATGCTCGGCCAGTTGCGCCATGAACTGCTCCAGGACGGCGCGATCTATCGGTCGGGCTTCCACGTGACGGCGAAAGCCCTGATCGTCTATCACGTAGTAGGCGGTTGAGCCGACGTAGCTCACCGACACCGGCTCCCCATCCTCGGTCACCACCAGATCTTCGAAAAACGGCATCGCTCTTCCTCAATTCTCGATTGCGTTCAACAGCGTTATTATACCATAGGGACGGGGCGCATATGTCATCAGACATAGGGAAAGGCCCAGTGGCCCGGGCCATGGCGGGCATCGTAGGCCCGCAACGCCGCAGCCATGTCGAGCGAAGCCTCGGGAGGCTGGTCGCGCATCCACCAGGCGAAATCCGAGACCCACGGCAATCCGCTCAACACGGAACGTCGGAACATCTCGGCCATCGCGCCGCCCTCGGCCAACAGGCCCGATTCCCGATAGCCGGCATCCACGACCCCGCGGTCGTACTCCACGCGGCGGATCTCGACCTGCCAGCCGGCCGCATCCCCGCGCAGGAGGGCATAGCTGGCACGCGGATCGCCGTCGTAGGAGATGCCCACCGCGCCGACATTGACGACCAGCCAGCGCGCCACGCGGCGCACCATCGGCACGTGGGTGTGGCCGCCGGCGACCGTCTCCTCGGCCACGCGCGCCAGGTGGCGCGCGGCCCACGCCTCGGGCGAATCGGGCCGGATGCCGACGAAGAAGTTGCCCGGCAAGCCATGCACCAGGCGGAGCGGCGGGGCGCCGGCCAGTTGCGGGCTGGCCTCCAGGGGAAGGCGGGCGAGGAGATCGAGATGCCGCGAGGTCAGGTGCTCGCGCGTCCACCAGAGCGCGGCGTAACGCCGGCGGTCGGCATAGCGCGCCTCCATGCGCGGGGTGCCGAGCTGCAGGACCGCGTCATCGTGGTTGCCGAGCAACATCGGCCAACGCAGATCGGCCAGCCGGTCGAGCACCTCGGCCGACCAGGGACAGCCGTTGACCAGGTCGCCCAGGATGAAAATCGCGTCGGCCGCCTGAGCCGCCAGATCGGCCAATACCGCTTCGAGCGCGGGCAGGTTGCCGTGAATATCCGAGAGCAATGCGATCGTGATCACCGACGCCATACCGTCGCGGCAAAAGATCATGGGCTGGTCTGGCGCCAGTATACGACCACAACGGCAATCTGGCAAACTGCCGTCAGCGGCCCATATCGGCCGGCGACGTGACCGGATCGGCTTGAGCCTTTCCTCCTGAGCCGGCGGGCAAGATCGCCTTGAAGAACGCGCGCAGTCGTCGGTTGGTGGTGAACCGGTAGTACGGCCCGGAAACGAGCAACCGCTCTTGTACCAGGCCGGCCTGCAGCAAGATCTCGATCTGCGCTAACGCCTCCTGGCCGGAACACCCCAGGTCGTGGGCCACTTCCCGGTACGAACACCAATCGTCCGCAGCAGCCAGATAGGCCGCCATGTCCCACGGCACGCAGCGATCGGCACAACGCTGCAACAAGGGCATCAGGTCGGAGAAAGCCTCATCGTGGAGCGAATTGAGCAACCCGTCCGGGAGATAGCTCGGCTCGCCAGGAGCCAGGTAGAAAATCAAGGGGGAGTACCTCCGATCGGTTTTAGAAACAGGCTCACACAAGATCAGATTGCTCTCGTTCTCCGCCTCATGAAAAATACCACACAATCGCGGGGCTGTCAAATAACAATACTGTTATCTGACCGAACGAACGCGGCGGTGCGAAAGCGGCGCTGGAGCGCCGCAATCCAAAAGGGGGCGATTTGTCAGCGCGCTCATCCTCGATTAGAATCAGGGCGTTTTGGCAGGTGATCATCCGCTTCGACAGGGAGCGCACGCATGAGGGTACTGGTTGGCTCGCGCAATCCGACCAAGATCGCCGCGGTGGAAGACGTGTTCGGTCGCTGCTTCGGATCGGTCGAGGCGATCGGCGTCGAGGTGGCATCGGGCGTTTCTGCGCAGCCGATGGGACTGGAAGAAACCTTTCTGGGCGCAGAGAATCGGGCGCGCGGCCTGCTGCGCGTAAATGCCGCGCAGGGGTGGAATGCGCAGTTCTGCGTGGGCATCGAGGGCGGGGTAGCGCTCCTGCACGGCCGCTGGTTCGCGTTCGGCGTGATCTGCATCGCCGACGAGCGCGAGCGCCTGGGCTTCGGCGTGACATCGCATTTCGAGCTGCCCGCCGAGGTAGCGGCCGGCCTGGCAAACGGCGCGGAGCTCGGCGAGGTGATAGACGAGTTGACCGGCCAACGAGATACGCGGCTCGCCGGCGGCGCCATCGGCTATCTGTCGCACGGCCAGCTCGACCGCCGGGGTCTGGCCCGCCAGGGAATCTTCATGGCGCTGCTTCCCTTCATGAACGAAACGCTCTTCTTCCAAAAACAAAAAGGAGATTGACACTATGCGCATCGTCGTCATCGGCGGCGTCGGCCACGTGGGAACTTACATGGTCCCCCGCCTGGTCGAGGCCGGCCACGAAGTCATCGTCATCAGTCGCGGCCAGCGCCAGCCCTATCGGCCGCATGCGGCCTGGCGCAAGGTCCAAATGGTGATTGCCGACCGCGCGGCCGAAGACGCGGCGGGGATCTTCGGCCAGCGCGTGCGCGATCTGCGGCCCGATGTAGTCGTGGACATGATCTGCTTCCGGCTGGAGAGCGCGCGGCAGATTGCCGAGGCGCTGCGGGGGCAGGTGCAACACTTCCTGCATTGCGGCACGATCTGGGTGCACGGGCCCACGGTGCAGGCGCCGACCGAGGAGACGCAGCCGCGCCGGCCGTTCGGCGAATACGGCATCCAGAAGGCGGCCATCGAGGCGTATCTGCTCGATCAGGCGCGGCGGGGCGATCTTCCCGCCACCTGTCTCCACCCCGGCCACATCGTCGGGCCCGGCTGGGCGCCGGTCAACCCGGCCGGCAACTTCAATCCGCAGGTCTTCGCCACCCTCGGCCGCGGGGAAGAGCTGGCCTTGCCCAATCTCGGCATGGAGACGGTGCATCATGTCCATGCCGACGACGTGGCGCAGGCCTTCTGTCAGGCCATCGCCCACTGGAGCACCAGCGTGGGCGAGAGCTTCCATGTCGTCTCGCCGGCCGCGCTGAGCCTGCGCGGCTACGCCGAGGCCGTGGCGGGCTGGTTCGGCCAGGAGCCGCGGCTGAAGTTCTTGCCGTGGGACGAGTGGCGCCGGACGGTCTCCGAGGAGGAGGCGCGAGCCACCTGGGACCACATCGCGCACAGCCCCAACTGTAGCATCGCCAAGGCCCGGCGGCTGATCGGTTACGCGCCGCGCTACAGCTCGCTGGAAGCCGTGTACGAGGCGGTGACCTGGCTGCTCGAGCACGCGGTGATCCAGATCTGACGCGCGACGAAGTCTCAGTAGATCACAGATTCAAGCTCAGAGGGGGTCTGTGACCCCCGACCGCCGGTCACAGACCGGCTTGGAGCAGCAAAATTGTGATCTACTGAGTCTTGTGATAGGGGCGCGCGGCCGTGCGCCTGCGCCGCCCTGCGCCTTTCGTGTTGCCGCGGCGATCACCGGTCGGGGCGAGAGGCGCCGGCCGCGACGTCCACCAGCTCCGCGAGCGCCACCCATTCCCCGCCCTGGCCCTCGACCGTGACCCCCGGCACGATGATCCCATCGTGCGCCAGCGCGTCGAGCGCGGCCGCGACCTCGCGCGGCGGCCAGCCGAAGAGCAGCGCCAGGTCTCGACTGCGCGCCGCGCCCACCGAGCGCAGGTAGAGCTCGGCCAGCTTGCGCCGCGCCTGCGCCTGGCGGATCGGCCGCGCCCGTTCGGGCAGGTCGGGGTAATGGCGATGGACGCACTCGTAGATGAACGCGTAGTTCCACGCGCCCGCTTCGGCCACGCCCACCGGCAGGATCTTGAAGTCGGCCTGGAGGAACTCCAGCGCCCGGTTGAAGGGGGAATCGCTGGCCTTGCTCGTCATGTGCGCCAGCTTGCGCAGGCTGATCGTGTCGAGCGGGCCCTCGTTCAGCAGCGTCTCGTAGATCGTCTTCGCCTCGAAGGTGAGCCGGCCCTCTTCGTATTGGAGCAGATAATCCTTCTCCGGCTCGCCGTAGTTCTCCGAGAGCGCGTAGAAATAGGGCGCGATCTCCAGGCTGATGATCGTGGCCCGGCGGCGCAACACCTTGGCGTAATACCAGACCCGCTTGCCGAGGAGCTCGTCCTTCCACCCCCAGGTGATGTGCCCCGGATCGTCGTGTTCGTCGGCCACGGGTCGGTCGCCGGCCACGGCCACCCACAGGCTGGGCAACACGACCTCCTTGATCGGCCAGAAGTAGACGAAGCCGCGCTCTGCGACGAAGGCGATAGCATCCTCGCGGCGCGCGATGCGCCGTCGCAAGCGGAAGGTCTCGGCACGGAAGGACCGGAGGGCTTCCAGAGTTATCGTGTAGCTCATATCAGATCATCCGGTTTGTTTCAACCAGGCCGCGATCTCGGCCAGGAGGGCCGCGATGGGCGTGCGGTCGGGGTGGATCCAACGGATCTGCGGGTCGTCCGGCCGGAACCAGGTGTTCTGCTGGTGCACGAAGCGCCGCGTCTGCCGCTTGATGCGCGCCACGGCCTCGTCCAGCGAGATCTCGCCCCGCAGGTATTCGCCGATCTGCCGATAGCCGATCCCGCTCATGGCCGGCAGGTTCCAGGCGTAGCCGGCCGCGGCCAACCGCGCCACCTCCTCCACCAGGCCATCGGCGATCATACGGTCGACGCGAGCGTCTATGCGAGCAAAGAGCTCTGCGCGCGGCCGCGCGACGCCGATCTGCAAGATGCGGTAAGGAGGCGGCGCCTTGCGTTGGAGCTCGGAGATCGGCCGGCCGGTCGCCAGGCACACCTCCAGCGCACGAATCACGCGGCGCACGTTGCGCGGGTCAATGCGCGCCGCGGCCACGGGATCGAGGCCGGCCAGGCGGCCATGCAAGGCCGCGGCCCCTTCCGTGGCGGCCTGGGCCTCAAGCGCCGCGCGCAGCTCGGGCCGCGGGGCCACCGCGGGGACGGTCCATCCCTCGATCACAGCGCGGACGTACTGGCCCGTGCCGCCGACCAGGAAGGGCAGGCGGCCGCGGCGCCAGATGTCATCTATGGCCGCGTAGGCCAACCGCTGATACTCGGCCACCGAGA
>Ga0209162_1001485_pt1 | contig 22928 bp, 23 predicted proteins | sample YNPNPMetaG_FD_187121 | JGI IMG/M metagenome (GOLD analysis project Ga0209162, IMG submission 187121) | Anoxygenic and chlorotrophic microbial mat microbial communities from Yellowstone National Park, USA - YNP NP MetaG (SPAdes) (version 2) ...
AGAGCAACAAATAGTCGAAGAAGAGTGCTGGGACGAGGGTTGCCATCGTGTGCCTCCGTGGAAAGATTGCCTATATCTTTACCGCAAAAGGCGTTTGATGGCAACCTCAAAAACTGCAAAAGTATAGGAGTCTATCCCAAAACTTGGTACAAGTGCAGGGACAGTGCATTTGAGTATAATGCAGGCATCCCTTCTTCAGCGAGGTATATCCAATGAGTGGAAAACGCGCCAAGCAACTGCGCCGCCAAGCCCGCTAGAAAATCCTCAAGACCATCTGGCGGGTACCCGACACGGTTTGGCCAGAGGTACAAAAACTCTTGCCTCCTGAAAAACCCCTGGGCACCCCAGGCCGCCCCGTCGTGCCCTTTCGCCAAGTTTTCGACGGCATCTTGTATGTGCTGCGGACGGGCTGCCAATGGAAAGCCATCCCCAAGGAGTTCGGTTCAGGTAGCACAGTTCATCGGCGCTTCCAAGAGTGGCGCGCCCGCCGTGTCTTCAAACGATTCTGGCGTCTGATGCTGAAGTGGTATGATCGTCGCCACGGGATCGCGTGGACGTGGCAAGCGGTAGACGCCAAGACCGTTCCCGCCCCGCTGGGCGGCGCAGACACGGGACCTAATCCGACCGACCGCGCCAAATTGGGCAGCAAACGCCATCAATTGGTGGATGGGCGCGGGGTACCCCTGTCGGCTGTGATGACGAGTGCCAACGTGACCGATATGAAAACGCACCCGGCGGTGTTGGATGGCATTGTGGTGCCACGCCCGCGTCCCACGGCCAAGCGCCTGCAGCATCTGTGTGAAGACAAAGGCTATGACTATCCCGAATGTCGGGAGCAGGCCAAACGACGCGGTTACATCCCGCACATCCCGCACAAGGGTACTGACCCCAGTAAACTCCCCGCAGGACAGAAGCGACATCCTGCACGCCGCTGGGTCGTCGAGCGAACGCATGCGTGGCAAAACACTTACCGCAAGTTGCGGGTGTGGTGGGAGAAGAAAACTGAAAACTGGGAAGCACTGTGGCATTTGGGAAACGTCCTTATTGTCTACCGAAGGATAGTTTTGGGATAGACTCTAAAGACAAAAAAATCGGAACGCGCCTTGCTCGCGCGTCCCGAACATGACCGATGGCTACTTTTCGCGCAGATTAAAGCCGGCGATCTTCCAGGTGCCACCGATCTGAGTTAGGACAAGTTGCAACGTTCCCTCGCGATTTCCCACGAAGGTCACACTGCCGTCCAATTGCCCCTGATCGTTCGACACATTCCGTGACGTGTATGACCACTGGGTGGGTTGAACGCGTGCGTTGCGGATGAGATTGGCCAGGTTCTGAGGATTCCGTAACTCCTGCTGTAACGAAGGCGCACACAAGTTATAGGCTCGCGTGTAATCCTCGTTCTTCAGGGCGGTCATAAACTCATCGCCCACATTGGCGATGGGTTGTGTTAATCCAGCTCCCAGACCAACGCTCAAGACGATCACGCCCACACAGACAAGGCATAACACCAGGACTGCGCCGGCGATAATCAACAGCATTTTCTTGTTCATTGTTCCTCCTTGTCCCCACAGTAACACCAATCGCGCATTGTGTCAATAGGGGGTAAAATTGATGCATTCGGGCATTCAGCGTATAATTTTGCTATGCCATTCGGAAAAGCGACAAGTATCGCCTGTAGCAACATTGCCTTTATCAAATACTGGGGCAATCGCGATGCAACGTTGCGCTTGCCCCTCAACAATTCGATTTCGATGAATCTCGATCACGCGACGACCATCACCACTGTCGCGTTTGATGCCGCGCTCAACGATGATGAAATCGTCATCGGTGACCAGAAGGCGAACGCGGCACAACGCGCGCGCGTCGTCGCACACCTGGATCGCGTGCGCGCTCTCGCACAAATCGAGACGCGCGCGCGTGTTCACTCGCGCAACACTTTTCCGATGGGTGTGGGGATTGCCTCCAGCGCTAGTGCCTTTGCCGCGCTCTCCCTCGCCGCGACGCGCGCGGCAGGGTTAGACCTCTCCGAGCGTGAACTTTCGATTCTGGCGCGACAGGGTTCGGGTTCGGCGTGTCGTTCCATCCCGGCGGGATTCGTCGAATGGCAGGCGGGCACATCGAGCGCGGATTCGTACGCGGTGCAACTCGCGCCCCCGTCATTCTGGGATTTGCGCGATGTGATCGCGGTGGTGAGTACCACCGAGAAACACGTCGGCTCAACCGAAGGACACGCGGCTGCCACCTCCAGCCCTTTTCTCGCGGAACGGCTCAAGGGATTGCCCGCGCGACTCGCGCGTGTGCGTCACGCCATCGCCGCGCGCGATCTGGCAACACTGGGTAGCGCCATCGAGGAAGATGCCATCGAGTTGCATATGATTGCGATGACATCCCGTCCTCCCATTTTTTACTGGTCGCCGGGAATGGTACGCGTAATTCAGGCGGTTCACCACTGGCGCGCGGAAGGACTGGGCGTGTATTTTACGCTCGATGCCGGACCCAATGTCCATCTCATCTGTGAGGCACGCGACGCTAATGCCGTTGCCGCGCGCGCGTGTGAGATTCCTGATGTGTTGCAGGTGATTGTCAATGCGCCTGGCGATGCGGCGCGTCTGACAGAGGAACATCTGTTTTGATGTTGAGTTACGTGGTGCGTGGAACTTGTAAGGCGAAACGTGAACGCGTCCTGCATGACGAAGCAGGGCATGTGCAAAGTCGGTAGATTGTCACTTCGAGCGAAGCGAGAAGTCTCGTTTGCATCCTACGAACGAGATTTCTCGCGGCGAAAACCGCCGCTCGAAATGACAAAGGGGATTGTCAAGCAACCTTCCCCCTGCATGACAAACGCGACGCGTCGCGCTTGCCATACGACTAGCGCGCGTGTATAATGCCTTTGTTCAATCCACTGGAAAGGATGTTACGTGAATACGCTGATTTCAGGCGGAGTCAATCTGCTCATTTTCGCGGTCGTACTGGGCATTCTGGTCTTTGTGCACGAACTCGGTCACTTTGCTGTTGCCAAGCGTTTGGGAATCCCGGTGCTTGAATTTGGGTTTGGCTTTCCGCCGCGCCTCAAAAAACTTTTTACCCGCGACGGTACCGAGTACACGTTGAATGCCATTCCCCTCGGCGGCTTTGTGCGTTTGTACGGCGAAGAAGACCCCAGCGTCGTGGGAGGATTTGCAGCGGCAAAAGCATCGGTGCGCGTGCCGATTTTGCTAGCGGGTGTGACAATGAACGTCATCCTCGCGTTCTTGCTCTTTGTGCTCAACGCTTTTTTCGCGCCGCCATACGCTTCGATTCAAACCACCACCATTGAAGAGGTGATGCCCGACTCGCCTGCCGCGCTGGTGGATTTACGCAAAGGCGATACCATCGTCTCGGTGAATGGACAATACATCAAGCATGATTATCCGACGTTTCGGCAATTGATTCGCGAGAACGCCGGACGTGAGGTGACGCTGGAGGTGCTGCGCAGGAATCAGATGCTGGAGCCGATTCGTGTGGTGCCGCGCGCGAATCCACCGGCGAACGAAGGTCCGCTCGGCATTCGTCTGATGGGCTGGGTGGGCTTGCGCGTCACAAATGTCGCGCCCGGTTCGGTAGCCGACAGGGCGGGCGTGCGAATCGGTGACGTGCTGTTGTTTCTCGTCGAGCCTCAACGTCCGTTGCGTGATCAGAACGAACTCGCGCAATTTGCGCTGGCTCATCAGGGCTGGAAAATTGAATGGCGTCTGCTGCGCGGCAAAGAATTGAGCGATCCTATCGTCGTGCAAATTCCCGACCCGCTCGATCCGAAAGATGCCACGCTGGGCTTGACAATGCAACTCTCGTTGCTGGAAGCGCCGCTCAAAGCCATTCAGGACACATTGCTCATTCTGGCTTTGATTCCCGTCTTGTTCGCGCAAATCTTTGCGGGTGCTGTTCCTGCGAATGCTGTCGTGGGACCTGTGGGCATCTATCAATTCACTGGCGAAGTGGCACAACGCGGCGGCTTGCTAGGTGTAGTGCAACTGCTTGCCCTCTTGAGCCTGAACCTGGCAGTCATCAACTTGTTACCGTTCCCCGCGCTGGATGGAGGACGCCTGGCTTTTATCATCCTCGAAGTGTTGCGCGGTGGAAAACGCATTGATCCTCGCAAAGAAGGCTTGGTGCATCTGGTCGGCCTGGCGATCTTGTTGGGCTTGATGCTGATTATTTCCTACTTTGACATCTTGCGCCTCATCGCCGGTCAGCCGATTTTGCCTGCACCGTAATCGGAAACACCTGTGCCTCAACTGGATGAAACTGCTCGACTTGAGGAGGACGCGCCACGCTGCCCGAATTGTGGCAAGCGCGTCCGCGCCGAGATGACGGTTTGCCCCGCCTGTGGCGTCGAGTTGTTGCCGCGCCGCGCGCGGATTCGGTGCAAACGCTGTGGCAGTCGCATCCCTGCGGATGCTACCGTGTGCCCGCGTTGCAAGGGCGATCCGCGCGCGGCACGCGTGTCGGTGTTGCTGGCGCGTGGTGCAGCGCTTCTGCTTGGCGTGTTGGCGATGATATGTCTCGGCTGTCTGCTCGTGCGCGTGCTGACGATGAACCTTCTCGTTCAGGGGTTCAGTTCGGCTTCGCCGACTTCTGTGCGCGCAACGGTCATTTACGTCATCGAGGTCGTGGCATCGCCAACGCCATCTCCGACGGTTACGCCCAGTCCCTTTCCCACCGCGCACGTTTCGCCCACGCCTACCCGACGCGGCGCGCGCACAGCGACGCCCGGCATCACCGCAACGCCGACCTTGCCGCCCGGTTTTTATCCGACGCCACAACTGCTGGCGCCGGCAAATATGACGGTGTACAGCGGTACGAACGCCAGCATCTTGCTGGAGTGGTTACCTGTCACCTCGGGTACGCTACGTGAAAACGAGTGGTACGAAATTCGTTTGATGTACACCGCGCGTGCCAATACCCCCGGGGAGTATCGCCATTACACCAAAGAAACGCGCTGGAGAGTGCGCACCGATTGGTACAACGATCTGGCGCAGGACGCGCGCGAAATTCGATGGCTCGTTACTGTTGTGCGAGTCGAAGGACTAGACCCCTTTGCTTCGTCCATGCGTACGCCTGTCAGTCTGCCCAGCGCGATGCGGGTGTTTGTCTGGCAGTAGGGGTTTGGAGATTAGAAAGGGGAGGTTGAAAAGTGGAACGTCAAGTGATTCACAGCGATCACGCGCCCAAAGCGATTGGGCCGTACTCGCAAGCGATTCGCGTCGGCGATTTTGTGTTTTGTTCGGGACAACTGGGGCTGGACCCCAACACGGGCAATCTCGTTAGTGGAGGCGTCGAAGCCGAGACGCGGCGCGCGCTCGAAAATCTGGCGGCGGTGTTGCAAGCCGCTGGCACATCGCTCGAGCGCGTGGTCAAAACAACCGTCTTTTTACTCGATATGAACGACTTTGCCAGGATGAACGCGGTGTACGCGGAATTTTTCCCGGCGAATCCGCCTGCCCGTTCGACCATTCAAGTCGCGCGCCTTCCCAGAGATGGACGCGTCGAAATCGAAGCGATTGCAGTGCTCCCGTAAACAGAGACCAGGTTTCTGGAAGAAACCTGGTCTCTGTTTATTTTCGTTCCAGATATTGCTTGCGGTAGTACTCCAGGTACTCGCCGCTTTTCAACTTGCGCCACCACCACTCATTTTCCACATACCATTGCACCGTCTTGCGCAACGCCTGCTCGAACGTGTGCGTCGAACGCCAGCCCAGTGCGCGCAGTTTGCTCACATCGAGCGCGTAACGCCGATCGTGCCCGGGCCGATCGGGGACTGACTGGATGAGCGATTCGGGTTTGCCCAGCAGTTTCAAAATCATTCGCGCCATCACGATATTCTCGGTCTCTTCGCCAGTTCCCACGTTGTACACTTCACCGATTTTGCCGTGATGGAGCACCAGGTCAATCGCTTCGCAATGGTCGAGGACGTACTGATAGTCGCGCACCTGTTTGCCATCGCCGTAGAGTGGTAACGGCAGGTTGTCAATCGCGTTGGTGACGAAGAGCGGCACCACTTTTTCGGGATACTGGTACGGCCCGATGTTGTTCGCGCCGCGCGTGATGGTTGCCGCAACGTGATGAGTGACGACGTAAGCATGGATGAGCAAATCGGCGCTGGCTTTGGACGCTGCATACGGCGAACGCGGCAACAAGCGATCGTCCTCGCGCGAGCGTCCCTGTTCCACCCAGCCGTACACTTCATCGGTGCCGACTTGATGATAGCGCAACCCAAATTTCTTTGCCGCTTCAAGCAAGACGTACGTGCCGTACACATCGGTCTTGATGAACGCATCGGCATCCATAATCGAACGATCCACGTGTGTCTCGGCAGCAAAGTTGACAATCGTGTCAATGTGGTGCTCGCGGATGGCGCGCTCCACCGCCTCGGCATCGCAAATGTCGCCACGAATGAACGCATAGCGCGGATCGTGCGCCACATCGCGCAAGTTGTCGAGATTGCCGGCGTACGTCAGTTTATCAAAGACGATGGTGTGATAGTCGGGATACTTGTTGAGGATATAGCGCACAAAGTTCGAGCCGATGAAACCCGCCCCACCAGTCATCATCAAGTTCTTCATGGCTACATTTTCTTCCCGCGCATTGCGTAGGCATCTTCCAGCAACGCGCTAATGTCTTCGGGTGTCAATTGGTACGTATCGAGTTCACCTTCGCGTTCCCCGCGCGTGATGACTCCCTGTAAAATCATTCCTTCGTCGGTTTCCAGAATCCGAATTTCGGACAAGTTGGCGCGTTCGATGTACTGACCCACGAGGCGCAGAATTTCGGAATAGCGCAGTGTGGCTTCACCGCGTTGGGGTCGTCGCATATTAGCCTCCCTTGATCAAACGTTGCACATCGTCGAAGGACAGGATGTGTGTTTCAACACGTCGCCCCATTGTCTCACCTGTGTTGTAGAGTACCGTGCCGGTAACAATCACGCCGTTTTCAAATTCCATCACGCAAATGTTACTAATGCCGCGTTTGGCGACGAATTTACCAATCGCGTGCAACATTTCGGGATACGCAAGATTTTTGGAACTTACTTTCATCGCTGCTCCTTCCTCAACGGCTCAAATGCCGACCTGACTGTAATCCCCGATCATCATCTTGAGCGTCTTGGTATGCCCTCCGGCGCGCGCGACCTGTGTGTTCCGTCCAATCAAACTATCCGCGATGCGCGTGGGAATGTCTACAATCGTACTGTGTTCAAGCACGACGCTATGCTCAATTTCGCAATTGCGCAGAAGGCAGTCGTGATAGATGGAGGTGTAGGGACCCACAAACGCGTTTTCGATGCGTGTCCGCTCGCCGATGATGGCAGGACCGCGAATGCGACTGTTCTGGATGACCGCGCCAGCCTGAAGTACCACGCGCCCTTCGATGATGGACGTGCCATCCACCTGACCTTCGTTTTTCGCTTCCAGCGTGTCCAGAACCAACCGATTCGCTTCCAGAATGTCCGACATTTTGCCGGTGTCAATCCAGCCACCGCTGAGCAAATGCGCGCGCACATCCAGATTGTGATCAATCAGATACTGAATCGTATCGGTAATCTCCAGTTCGCCGCGCGCCGAAGGTTGAATGGCATTGACCGCTTCAAAGACGTGATGGTCGAACATATAAATTCCAATCACACCGTACGGCGAAATGAATTGTTTGGGCTTTTCGACCAATCGCTTGACGCGCCCATCGCCATCCAGAATCGCGACGCCCATCGAACTGGGATCGTCGAGTTTGTAGAGAATGATTTGCGCGTTCATCGTGCCTTCACGAAAGGCATTGACCTGAGGTACGATGCCATCGCGGATGAAATTATCGCCCAGAAACAGGATGAAACGTTCCGTGCCGATAAAGTCGCGCGCGATTTTGATGCCGTGTGCAATGCCGCGCGGCGCGTCCTGCACGATGTACTCGACGCGCGCGCCAAAGCGCGTGCCATCGCCGACAGCGGCTTTGACCTGATCGCCGGTTTCGGGACTGATGACGATGCCCAGATCGGTGACGCCGGCTTCCACCAGGTCTTCGATGGCGTAGAACAACACCGGCTTGTTGGCAACGGGCACCAGTTGCTTGGCGCCAGTGTACGTGAATGGACGCAGGCGCGTGCCTTTACCGCCTGAGAGAATGAGTCCCTTCATTTTGCTTTCTCTCCACTCACATAGTATTGATACAAACTTGCTTCGCCCTTGACGTTATTGAGCACCGCGCCGATGAGGCGCGCGTTCACTTTGTCGAGTAACGCTTTGGCTTTTCTGGCGTGCTCGCGTTTGGTCTTGCCCGCGCTGATGACGAGTAACACGGCATCCACTTTGGAAGCGAGGACAGCGGCATCGGTCACAGCAATCACCGGTGGTGCATCGAACAAAATCATCTCCGCGTGTTGCTCCAGCGCGGTAATCACTTCGCTCATTCGACGCGACGCCAGTAGTTCGGCTGGGTTGGGAGGAATGGTCCCGCTCGGAAGCAAAAAGAGATTGGGGACGCCGGTCTCTTGTAGCGGTGGCTGGCTCATCAACGCGTCGTCGCGCATCATATCGGTAAAACCAGGAGTGCTGCGCGCGTCGAAGATGTGATGCAACGAGGGACGACGCAAATCACAATCCACCAGAATCACTTTTTTGCCCGCCTGCGCGATGACCACCGCCAGATTTGCCAGCGTCGTGGATTTGCCTTCTTCAGGCGATGCGGAGGTCACGACCATCGAGCGAATTGGTTTGTCCAGACTGGTGAATTCAAGATTGGTGCGCAACGTACGATACGCTTCGCTAATCGGTGAACGTGGATTGGAAACAGTAATCAGAGTGGATAAACGGTCTTCGGGCATTGGGAACTCCGATCAGTGGGTCAGTATTCAGTGGTCAGTGTTCAGTGTTCAGATGGGATTGCCGCAGTGAGGGCAGAGTTTTTGCGCGCGGGGTTTGGTGCGCGTCGGCGCGCTCGCGCGTTCCGCCATCGTGGGAATGGAGCCGAGTACGGTAACGCCAATGATGCGTTCAAGGTCTTCTGCCGTACGAATAATGTCGGATTCTAACCATTCGAGAGCAAAGATGATGACCAGTCCTACAAGTGCTCCCAGCACTGCACCCGCGAGGGTGTTGATGGAAGTTTTGGGCGAGAAAATCTCTGGTGACGTCGCGTTGATGATGTTGACCAGAACGCGGTCGCGTTGATCAATTTGCAAGTTCTCTTGATTGTGATACGAGACAAACACTTCGGCGAGGGTTTGCGCCATCTTCGCTGCCACTGCCGGCAGGGGATGGCGCGCTTCGAGTGTAATCGTCAGCGTAGATTCATCCGCGTTAAAGTAAATCTGGCTGGCAAATTTTTGTGGCGTCACATCGAGTTGCAGTTTGTCAATCACCTGCTGTGTCAGGATGGGCGATTGCATCTGCTGCACGTACAAACGCAACAGGTTTTTGATGGCAAGGGTTTGTCCGTAATCCGATGGACGCGAAGGGACGGTGCTCAGCGTCACGGTGGATTTGAAGATGGGAGTTTGCAGTTTGCTGAACACGTACGCACTGCCAGCAGTGAGAATTGCCAGCACGACGATGATCCAACCGCGTTTCCACAAGACACGTGCATAGTCTTTGAGTTGCATTCTATTCTCCACAACGCACAGGATTGAATCGTGCTACACGATGCACAGATATTTTACCACGCTACCTGTTACCTGTCTAATCACCTTTCGCGCGGAATCTCGCCCAGGACGGCTACACCCAGCGCTTCCAGATCGCGCGCGTCGCGCACCGACGTGTCCAGATAGTCGAGGAGGAAGGCAAGCGCGATGCCTGCCAGCATTGCCAGCACCACACGAATCGGGATGTCGAGTTGTTCGCGCAACGAAGGACCCACTCGCACGACGACAGGACGATCAATCACTGCGACCATCGCGCCACTCGCGCCAAGTTGAGCAAAGTACTTGGCGTTGTTTTCGCTCAGATTCTTGACAGCGGCTTGTGCAATCTTTTGTGCCTGTGCCGCATCGTGCCACGTGATGGTCATTGACATCAGACGACGTTGTTTTTCCACTGCGGCGCTGATATTCCCCTTGCTCACTTTGAGATCGCTCGCGCCCATTTGCGCGAGGAGCGCGTTCACATCGTCCGCAAAAGCATCGCTCTTGATGATCTCGACGAAATCGTCGCGAATGTACTCGGAGGCTTGGTACGATGTGAGAATCGGATCGTAACCCGAAACTTGAGTCGCCGCTGGCGCATTGACGCCGATGGTAAAGCGGACGCTGGCTTGATACAACGTGGGCGGTGATGGGCGCAACACCCAACTGCCGATACCAACGACGATCGCCAGTACCGCAATCAGCCACCAGAAACGTGCAATCACGCGAACATAGTCTCGTAGTTCCATAAAAATTTTCCTTTGAATCACATCAGACTGGTCTTGACCAGCGCGCTCAGTTTGTCTTTGAACACCGACACGCTGAACTTGTCCGCGTGGCGGCGCAAAGTCAACGCATCGTAGCGCGTATCGTCGAACGCGCGCACGACCTGCGCGAGCGCGGCGGCAGTGGGTTCGTAGAAAAATTCGCCGGTGACGCCGGGCACAATCGTTTCGAGCGCGCCGCCACCAGCAAACGCAATCACCGGCTTGCCCGACGCGTTGGCTTCGAGCGGCGTGATGCCAAAGTCTTCTTCGCCCGGAAAAAGGAACGCGCGACAGCGTGCCAGCAACTCGCGCGCCTGCGTATCCGAGACGCGTCCCAGAAATTGAACATTCGATTTTGCCATCGCTTGCAAGCGCGCGCGATCGCGTCCATCGCCGGCAATCACCAGCGGCAAGCCCAACGCGTTGAACGCTTGCACGGCAAGGTCAATGCGTTTGTACGGCACGAGGCGCGAAAGAATCAAAAAGTAATCCTCGCGCGTTGTCGAGACGGTAAAGCGTTCCGTGTCCACCGGCGGATGGATGATGACTGCATCGCGCTGATAGTATCTGGCGATGCGCTCGCGCACTACATTGGAAATCGCGACGAACTGCGTCACGCGTTCTGCCGCGCGCCGATCCCACGCGCGCAAGCGTGCAATGACGAGAGGTAACACCAGACGCGGCAAACGCCCGATGCGTTCGCGTTCGATGTAATCGGCATAGTTCCACAAAAAGCGCGCGGGAGTCAAGCAGTAGCAGATGTGGCGCGCTCCAGCAGGCACACGCACCCCATGGGCAAACGCGCTGGTGATGCTCAGGATGAGGTCATAGCCGCGCAAGTCGAGCGACTCGAACGCGGCAGGGTAGAGTGGCAAGAGCGCGCGCTGATTTCGGACCGGCAGGCGATCAATGAACGAGGTGCGAATGTCCCAGGTGCGATACGACGCTGGCATCGCGGCTTGCCAGTACGTTGAGGTGAACACCGGCGCGTCGGGAAACATTTCGTGCACCACTTCCAGGACGCGTTCGGCGCCGCCGTACTGATTAAGCCAACTCGCGACCAGCGCGATTTTCATCAACGGCATCGGTGCTAGTATAACGCAAAGCGGCGTGTCGCGCAAACTGATTGTTGTCGTGCGCGCATAGTCGCTTGACAAGCCGCCGGGCGACTCAAGTCGCAGCAACAGTACGGGCGAATAATGATTCGCCCCGACGCGCCTGCCTCCGCAGGCTGTATTCTAGCCGCCGAAGGGCGGCTTCGGGTATGTGTTGCAGCGGTTTCAACCGCCCGTGCCCAACTTTGCACACGCCCTGGTGGTCTGGTTGGCGCGTCTCGCTATTCTGTGTTACAATCGGCGTGGTCAAAATCTTGCGGAGGAAAAAAGACGATGCCCACTTTTGCTGCTAATCTGACGATGCTTTACCCGGACAGTCCCTTTCTGGAACGTTTTGCGCGGGCGCGCGCTTCGGGCTTTCGTTTTGTCGAGTATCTGTTTCCGTACGAGTACGAACCTGCGGTCCTGGCGCGCGCGCTGGCGCAGAACAATTTGACGCAAGTGTTGTTCAATCTCCCCGCAGGCAACTGGAGCGCTGGCGATCGCGGCATTGCGGCCCATCCTGACCGCATCCACGAGTTTCGGCAGGGCGTGGCGCGCGCGCTCGAGTACGCGTCGGTTCTGGGTGTGCGTCAACTCAACTGTCTGGTGGGCAAGCGCGATGAGCGGATTCCGCTGGAGGAGCAAACGCGCGTGATGATCGAAAACTTGCGCTATGCCGCACGCGCGCTCGCGGAGCGAGAGATGACGTTGCTTGTGGAACATCTCAACCCGTACGATGTCCCCGGGTTTTTGATTATCACACCTCAGAGGGCTTTGGAAATTCAGGAGCAAGTGGGTGCACCGAATCTGAAAATTCAATACGATGTGTATCACGCGCAACGCACCGCTGGCGAACTGGCGTACACCTTGCAGAACTATCTCGCGCGCATTGGGCACATTCAAATCGCCGACAATCCCGGTCGGCATCAGCCCGGCACCGGCGAAATCAATTATCGTTTTCTGTTCGAATGGATTGACAAACTGGGGTATCGTGGCTATATTGGGCTAGAGTATGCACCGCAAGGCACCACCGAAGAATCGTTACGCTGGGTGCGCGAGTATGGTTATACGTTGTAGTGAAGAATAAAAAAGTGAGGATGACTATGACCGAACGCATCGGCTTTATCGGCCTGGGGATTATGGGCAAACCAATGTCCCTGCACCTTTTGCACGCTGGCTATCCGCTCACTGTGCTCACATCGAACAAAGCGGCAGGAGAGTTGATCGCCGCTGGCGCGCGCGGCGCCGATTCGCCTCGCCACGTCGCTGAACAAAGCGATGTGGTGATCACCATGCTCCCCGATTCGCCCGATGTGGAACAAGTTGTCCTGGGCAAGGATGGGGTGCTGGAAGGTTTGCGCGCTGGTGGCTTGGTAATTGATATGAGCACGATCTCACCTGCTGTCGCGCGCAAAATCGCACACGCCGCGCGCGCGCGGGGCGCGGACGCGCTCGATGCGCCCGTTTCGGGGGGTGAGGTGGGCGCGAAGAACGCGACGTTGACGATTATGGTCGGCGGTTCACCCGCCGCGTTTGAACGCGCCAGGCCGATTCTGGAAAAAATGGGCAAGAGCATTACGCTCATCGGCGAAGCCGGCGCAGGACAGATTGCCAAAGCCGCCAATCAAATCATCGTCGGCGTGACGATTGCCGCGGTGAGCGAGGCGCTGCTCCTCGCGGCAAAAGCCGGGGTTGACCCTGCCCGAGTGCGCGAGGCACTCCTGGGCGGCTTTGCCGCCTCGCGCATCCTCGAAGTGCATGGCAAGCGAATGCTTGGGCGTACCTTTGCCCCGGGTTTCAAAATCAAACTGCATCGCAAGGATATGAACATTGTCTTGAACACAGCGCGCGAGTTGGGTGTGGTGCTGCCAATGTCTGCTAACGTTGCCGAATTGATGAACGGGTTGATAGCGAGCGGCGCTGGAGAACTCGATCATTCAGCGTTTATCACCCTGCTGGAAAAACTCGCGAATTTTGAAATAGCCGCAGGATGACTCCCAGCCTGTCTGTCATCGCGAGCCGAGCGACAGCAATCTCCAATATCCTGGGGGGAGATTGGCAAACCGCGCTCGCAATGACCGACGTAGTTACGAAGAATTTTTGCTTTTCGATTTGCGATTGTATGCCATCGGCAATAGGCAATCGAAAATCGGCAATCTCTACGGTCGGCGGCGGCGCAGCGTCGCAGGAAAACGGGAAGGCGACGCTGCGTCCGAGTTCGTCGGCGGTCATCTTTCGATGGAGGAAGAATGCCCTGGCGTAGATGGAATGTGATTGTTGTTTTGGTTCTGGCGAATTATGTTGTCTTTGGCTTGCTTGCCGCTCTGGTCTTTCCTGCACCAACCTATGCGCCGTTGGTGCGTACCCCGCAACCGACTTTTACACCAGGTCCCAAGCCCTTGCAACGTGTCGGTACACTGACCTATGATTTTCTTACTCCCACCGCGCTGTACACGCGTGTGACAGTGACCCCCACGCTCTCGCCTCTCGATGTGCTCACGCCGGGCGCGACGTTGCCGGTGACCGCTGCACCTCTCATCGTACCCACAGCAACGCCAGGCGCGCCGTGAGCCTCGTCTAGGGGAGGAGCACCTGATCTCCTTCGTTCACCCCGCTGATGATTTCCGTTTCATTGCCATCGCTCACGCCGATCTCGACGATGACATCGCGCGGTTCGCCCGGCGCGACGACGCGCACAGCTTTGCGTGTCCCGACACTCGTCAGCGCGCGATTGGGTACCAGCAACACTCCTTGCTTTTCGATCGTCAGGATGCGCAGATTGGCGCCCATTCCCAGACGCACCTCCACATCGCGCCGATCAAACTCGACGATGGCGGTGTACACCGTCGTCCCGCGCTGAGATGACGCGGCGGGATACAGTCGCGTCAGAATGCCTGCAAAGCGTTCGCCGGGGAACGCATCAAAGCGCACTTCGACTTTTTGTCCCACCTTGACATGCGCCACATCAATCTCGTCAATCTCGGCAACGATTTCGAGCGCGCGCAAATCCGCAATCGTGGCGAGCGGGGTATAGCCGCCCACCAGTTCGCCTTCGCGCACACCGATTTCGGTCACAGTAGCGGTGAACGGCGCGGTCAAGCGCGTTTGAGCCAGCGCGGCGCGCGCGTTCTCCAGTTCCAGTTGCGCGTGGGTCACCGCGTTTTGTAGCCCCTCGATTTCCTCTTTCGACAGTCCATTCATCACGCGATTGAAATTGGCGCGCGCAATGTCCAGATCGGCGCGCGCGATTTCTCGCGCCGCATCGTTCTGCGCGGTAGGATTGGCGTTGTAGGCGGCTTCGGCTGCCGCGAGCGCGAGCGTGGCTTTGCGTAAATTCGCGCGCGCGATTTCAATGTCCTCTTCGCGCGGCGCGGCTTTGCCACGCGCCAGATCGAGTTGACGCGATTGCAGGTTCAATTCGGCTTGACGCACGCGGCGCGCCACTTCATCCGCGCGCAAAAACAAAATCACATCGCCCGGGTTCACCGAATCGCCCTCGGTCTTGACGATGCTCTGCACGATGCCGGACATTGGCAGGGACAGGCGCGCAAATTTTTGGGCGCGCACTTTGCCCGTTGCATTCACCGCCGCGCTAATGTCTCCGCGACGCACAACTGCCACCGAACGTGGCGCTTGGGTTTGCCACGACCAGAACAACCAGAGTCCAATTGCCAGAAGGGCAATCAGGATGATGACGATGAGCACGCGCACTCGAGTTTGGGTCAGACGAGGAAATGAGGCGAATTTCATAGCATACTCCTGAAAGAGACGACGAAGGAAAGAACGAAGGACGATTAATTACTCTGCCGTGCCATCCATCACGAAATCGCCCCACCCCCTGCCCCCTCCCCGTTGGGGCGAAAATTTTTTCGCCCCAACGGGGAGGGGAATCAAAGGATGGGGTGGTGGCGGGCGGCTTCGCCGCCCGCCACCACCGCGCCCCTGCTCTCCTCGTCAAGCGGGGAAGGCAGGGGATGAGTGGGATTTCTCTAGAGCACGGATTGCGATAAGTTAGTCGGCAAAGTCGGAGACAGTGTACGCGGCGGTGGTGAGTGCTCTGACGCGTTCATCCACCAGCACCGCCGCCCACGTTGTATCCATCAACACCAGTTCGATGTCGTAAGGTCCGTCAATGCCGCGCGCGCGCAGATCGCGCCCGGGGATGGTGATGGAGGCGATCTGCCTGCCACTCTTGAGCGTGAGCGGCGCGGTAAGCGATACGATGTGTTGTCCCCGCGCACCGCGCACCGTCGCGCTGAGCGCGAACGAACCTGCGCGCGCCACCTCCACATCGGTTTCAATCACCAGCGCGCCTTGCTCGATGCGGGCGCGCGTCTCACCGCTGAATCGCGCCGTCGCCGGCGAGATGGCAAAAATCGTTTGTCGTTCGCGCGCGATATTTGCCGCGCGCGCGGTGACTCGCAGCAGGTAATAGCCGCCGCGCGACAAATCGGTGAGTGTGGCGGTGTAGGTGCCCGGCGTGTTAGTCGCGTGCAAGGGCACCTCGATTGGACTTGCGCGCGGCGAAACGCCATCGCCCAGCCAGAGCACTCGGGCGCGCATCTCCGCTGGCATTTTGTTCGAGAGTGCGGCGCGCACTGTGACCGGCGCACCCGACGCGTACGTCGCGCGATCGGTCTCTATGTCCAGACGCACATCGGCATCGAGATCGGCGTAGGTGGTGAGGACGAGCGGCTGTGTGCCCTTGTCCACTCGTCGCGCAACGAGCGACCATGTTCCTGCTGGCGCGCGCGTCATCGCATAGCCGATGAACTGAGCAATGTCAGCTTTGATGTACGACGCGTCGCGCGGATTGTCGGGAGTGTAGCGCGTACCATCAGGCGCGCGCAGATGCAGTTCTACATCGCCCTTGTTCCAGCGCGCAAAGAATCGTGCGGCGCGGTTAGCATCCAGAGTCACCGCGCGTGTGATCGTTTCCCCGGCGCGCAACGTATCCACGTTCATCGGTGTAATGTTGCGCGGCGCGATCGGCTCTGCCGAAAAAGTCGCAAAACCGAGTGGTCGCGCGTCGGGATCGCGCAGCGCGTTGCGAATCCAGCGCGCGTACGTTTGTTCGGGGTAGAGATACGACGTTGGATTGAGCCACAGCGGAAGTGGCTCCCACGCATGCACGTCCGCGTTTGTCAGGCGACGCACATTCGAACCACTGAGGGCGTGTGCGCTCCACACTTCGATCAAACCATCGCTCGCCGGCAACTGCTTTAAGAAATCGAGTCCGCTCTGGGTGCGCGCATCGCCGATGAGGAGATCGTAAGGCACGGTGACGCGCGGCGCGTGCGTGCGATTGAAGAGTGCGGCGTACTCGGGTGTCAATTCGATGGCGGAGGGTTCATCAGGACGCTCTTCAAGTTCGCGCGTGAGCAAAGGATACCACATTTGCACGCCCGCCTGCGGTGTTCCCAGAATGATGACGCGACGCACGTCGTTTTGATACAGCGTGGATTCCAGATACGCGCGCGCGTTCAAGCCGCCCATCGAAAACGCAATCACATCCACCTGCGACGCGCCGGTCTGAGTTTTGACCTCGGCAATCACATCGCGCAACGCTTCGGCGTTTTGATGCAGGGTCTTGTACGGCGAAATGCCGGTCGCGTAAAAGACACGGAAACCATCTCGTTCAAGATACTGACGAAAATAATGAAACTCGCTATCGTCCAGATGATCCGATTCTGCCGAATGCCAGCCATGCACCAGAACGACAGGCAAGGTCAGCGCGCGAGAGAGCGTCGTGCCCATCACACTCAACCCGTGCGTCGTACCGACCCAGAGATGATTTTGCGCGTCGAACGCGAGCGCGGTGATGTGATTCGCCGCGAGCCCATCGGCGCGCGTGTAGGTCTTCCACGTCGTCCCATCGAACAGTGTCAAGCCGCGCGCAGTGCCGAACCACACGCGATTCTGCGCGTCCACTGCGATCGCGCGCACGACGTTATCGGCAAGACCATCGGCTTGTGTGTACGTGCGGAGCGTTTTGCCGTCAAAGACTGTGACGCCCGCATCGGTACCAAGCCACACGCGTCCATCGCGCGCAAAAGCGATGGCGTTGACACGATGACTCGCAAGACCCATTGCCTGCGTGAGACGCGCCCACGCGCGTCCATCGAAGAAAAAGACGCCATCGTTGTTAGCGACCCAGGGGTTGCCATTCGCGTCGAGCGCGAGAGTCGAGATATAGTTGCTGGTGAACGAGTACTTGCTCCACTGTTCGTTTTCGAGACGCGCCACGCCGTACCCCAGCGTGCCGATCCACACGCGACCCTGTTTGTCCACTGCGACCGAGGTGAGATAGTTGCTGGGAATCGCTGAATTGGCGGTGGTATACGTTTTGCGTTCGGCGCCGTCAAACAAGGTGAGTCCGCCGCCGCTGGTCGCGATGTAAGTTTTGCCAATGGCGCTGATAGCGATGCCGCTGATGGCGGAACTCCCCAGACCGTGCGCGGCGGTGTAGGTAACCCAGGAGTGCTCGCGCACGCGAGTCACACCGCGCTCTGTGCCCAGCCACGCTGTGCCATCGGGGGCAAAGGCGATGCTGGTGACGTAATCCGCTGCGAGTCCATCGCGCTGGGTGTACGTCTGAAAAATCGGCGGGTCTGCGCGCGCGGAGGTGGAAAAGAGGAGAGATGAGAGGAGAAATAGGAAAGCGAAGCGCAAAGATCGCAAGTTGGGATAGCGCATAGGTTATCGGTCAGTTACGGCTGGTCTTGCGCATCTCGGCACGCAGGCGTCCCAGTGGCACATCGGGCGTGAGGTCAACGAATTTCATCGGTGCGACCAGAATCGGATGCACGGCTTGAATGGCGCGAAACATTGCTTGCGCCGTGTGACGATAATCGGGATGCCCCTGCGGTGCCGAACGCAGTTCGATAAGATGATACGCCTCGCGCAAATTCAAACACAGGTTGTAGCGCACCCGAAAACCGAACGGGACGACATACTGTGCTTCTTCCGGCATCTCGCGTGCCAGTTGTTCGTACAACTTTGCCGCGCGTTCCATCGCCTGTTCGTACGCGGCGCGAATCTCGGGCACGCGCGCAATGTCGGCATTGATGGTGTAGCCATGCGCAGTAGTGAATCGCTGGCGATCGGCGGTGACAACGCGATGGCGTTGGAGATCGCGATACTCGCCGATGTTCAACAACAAATCGAATTCGTAGGTGGCATGTTCAAAGGCGCGCCCCGGTTTGTGCCGCCGATTCTTGCGTTCGCCGACGTACGTCTGCACGATGCGCGCCTTGTCCTCTTCGCTCAGTTCGCGCACGCGCGCGAGGATGTGCGTCTTGGGCGCATCGGAGGCGGGGTACAAAATTGCCGCGACCACCCGATCGAGCGCGTCCACGTCGTAGTGAACCAGCGTCACTTTTTCGTCGGTCTGTCGTGCTCGCGTCTCTGAGCGCGTGAGAAATTCGTTTGCCAGCGTGTGCGTGCTCGCGCGCATCTCGCGCAAAAATGCCTGAAACATTTTGCCTTTGTCATCGCTGGCACGTCGCACAAACGGACCAAGCACCTGAGCCAGTTCATAGTGCGCGGCGCGCGCGATGGTCTGAATCTCCTCCAGCGGATCGGCATAGAGGCGAATGAGGAGATATTCCAGCGCGCGCCCATTGCCCCACACGCCCACATTCGTCAGGGTTGCCATCGGCAAAAAGTAGCGTAGCATATCGCAGGCGCGCGCGCGCAGGGCGTTACGATAGGCGGTTTGCGCGCTCTTCAGAAAATCATCGTCGCGAATGTCCGCATAGCGCACCACTTCGCCTGTTGCCGCGTCCTCGAATTCGAGTGAGGTGATGGGATAACACGCGGCAAGGTGTTCGATCATTCGCGGCAAATGGTGTGCGTACGCATCAAAGAGCGTGTCGAGCGTGGTGAGGTAGGCGTTGCCCCAGGGCGAGTCCAAAATTTTGCGCGGGCGATAGTAGCGATATTGTCCGTTCACCTTATCGCCGAAGGAAACATAGCGCGAGGATTTTTCGAGATACGAAATGCCCACGCGTCCGTGTTCAATCGCTTTGGCAGCGATTTGCGAAATGTCCTGACACGCGAGATGCGCGCCGCCCAGCTCGCTAACCGAATCGTCACCGTAATCGGAGAGGAGACGACGAAAGAAATCGTCGGCGCGCGCGAGATCAAGCGCGGGTGCGGGCGGGGGAGGCTCGGCGATACCTAGATCACGATGGGATAAAAATTCATCGAGGAACAAACGACGCACTCCTTTCGTCGAACGACTGTATCGCGAAAAGAGCGCGCCTTTGATCGCTTCAGGGAGGTTTCTGAGCGCCACAACCGAGCGCGTGGTGTTGGTGAAAAAAGGCTCTACACGTCGCGCTTCGTCGGGCGAAAGCACTTCGCTGGAGGGAATCAACTGCGCGACGAAATCGTCAGGCAACATGGTGGCTCGATTCACGCCGAGAGTTGTTGTTCGATCAGTCGGCGCGCGCGCGTGGAGACGTGCGTAAACTCGACGGCGATGTGATAGAATTTGTCCTGCTGGGTGACGCGCGTGACCCGCACATCCGCCTGGGCAATGCGGTTGTTGTCCAGCAGGAATTCGACGGAAAGAGGTTCGCCCACCTTGAATTCATCAGGCGATTCGAGGAGCGCGCCGACGGTGCTGAGATTGAGGGTACGCACAAAGCCGGTGTGCAGTTCTTGATTGGGGTCGAGATAACGAAAGGCGGTGAGCAATTTCACCGTGCGCCGTCGGGCTTTGCGTCGTTCAACTGTTTTTTGACGTGGCGTGCTTTTCGTTCTGGCAGGACTGGAACGCGGCATGGTTTTCCTCCAGAAATATGACCGCTGACGGATGACTGCCGACTGTTGACCGTCGCTCGGTTTTCGTCCCCTGTGGGTGCGCAGCGTCAATGAATGCTCAACTCATTCATCGAACAGGAAAACCGGTTCCTGATAAAAACGCACCTGGCGTTCGCGCATTTTGGTTTTCATCCACGTCTCCAGCCACGCGTTCTTTTGCGCGAGCGGCTCGTCCGCGCGGAGGAGAGCCAGAGGGATGTTGATGCGCATAGCGCGCCCCGGAATGATGTGGCGCGTGACCCCCATTGGCAGTTTGCTTCCGTTGAGCGCGAGATGACGGATTTCGTCGGGACGATAGCGCGGAAAGATCATCAGCGCACTCACGCGCGCGTGCTCGGCAAGCAAACATTCCAGATCGGTGTGCGCCACACGATACATTTCACCGCGCCCTTCGTACGCCGCCACGACGCGATTCAGCACGCGCGCTTGATCTGCCAGCGCGTGGCACGTTGTCCGCAACGCGAATACCGTGCCATCGTTCAGCACCAGCGTACCGATACTGGCGCGCTGGGCGAGCGCGGCTTGCGCCTCTTCCCACAACGTCGGTTCGATATGCACCTCGGGTAACTGACGGAGCGCCGCGAAAAATTCATCGAGCGGTACATCAATCAACAGATGATTCCATGTTTCGAGTTTCAAACCCGGTGCATCGTACTCGACGATTTGCACGACCACGTCGCGGCAACCGATGCGCTGCAAAGCCGTGATGCGCGTCGCTCCATCCAGCAGAATGTAGCGCGCGTCGGCTTCCACGACGATGGGCGGATTCTTGAGGAGTTGATCGTTTTGCAAGCGCACCATCAATCGTTCGACGCGCCGCGTTTCGATATGTTCATGCAACAGCACATCGCGCAATGAAACGATGCGCAGTTTCACCTCGAGGTGTTGGGGACTGGGCGCACGCGTATTATAGACGAAACCCGCAGGAACGTCAATCCCTCGCAGGGTACTGTTCGCAGAGAACTGAGGCGTCATTGCCTCATTCAATCGAACGTCAGAGTTCGACTCTGGGGAGTTGTGCCATCGCCTGAGTGATCGCTTCTTGAGGATATTCGTAATCTGGTAGTTTACCTTGAAGATAGGCATCGTAACCCCCGAGATCAAAATGTCCATGTCCACTGAGATTGAACGCGATGACGCGTTTCTCGCCACTCGCTTTGCAGCGGAGGGCTTCGTCAATCGCCACGCGAACGGCATGCGCGGATTCCGGCGCGGGCAGGATGCCCTCGGCGCGAGCGAATTGCACGCCGGCTTGAAAGACCGCGTTCTGTTGCACCGCGACAGCTTCGATCAGCCCTTGATTGTGCAGCATTGAGATAATCGGCGCCATCCCGTGATAGCGCAAGCCGCCGGCATGAATCGAAGGTGGGATGAACGTCGCGCCGAGCGTATACATTTTGACGATGGGCGCGAGTTTCGCCGTGTCGCCATAGTCGTACGCATACACCCCACGCGTGATGGAGGGAGCCGCTGTGGGTTCGACTGCGATGATGCGCGTGGCTTTTTTGTGCACGATTTTGTCGCGCACGAACGGTAGCACAAAGCCACCAAAGTTCGAGCCACCACCCACACAGCCGATTAGAATGTCCGGTTCGACGCCGGCTTTTTCGAATTGCTTTTGCGCTTCCAGGCCGATAATCGTCTGGTGCATCAGGACGTGATTGAGCACCGAGCCGAGCGAGTACTTGGTGTACGGTTGATGCGTCGCCGCGTCTTCCACTGCTTCGCTGATGGCAATGCCGAGTGAACCGGTGCACTGGGGATCAGCTGCCAGCGTTGCCGCGCCGGTCTGTGTATCGGGCGAAGGGGAAGGAACGACGCGCGCGCCGTACGTTTCCATCAAGATACGGCGATACGGTTTTTGTTCGTACGAGACCTTGACCATATACACCTTGCACTCGATATCGAACAGGTTGCAGGCAAACGAGAGCGCGGTGCCCCATTGTCCTGCCCCGGTTTCGGTGGTGATGCGTCGTGTGCCTTCGAGTTTGTTGTAGTACACCTGCGCGATGGCGGTGTTGAGTTTGTGCGAACCGACCGGCGAGACTCCTTCGTACTTAAAGTAGATTTGCGCCGGTGTATCAAGGATTTTTTCCAGGCGCCGCGCGCGAATGAGCGGCGAAGGACGATACAGTTTGTACACCTCGCGCACCGGTTCAGGAATTTCGATGTAACGTTCCTGACTCACCTCTTGCTTGATGAGTTCCATCGGGAACAATACCGCCAGGTCTTGCGGTCCGACGGGCTTGCCAGTGACGGGATGAATCACTGGCGGCAAGGGTTGCCCCAGGTCTGCCTGGATGTTGTACCACGCCTTAGGCATTTCAGTTTCGTCGAGTAAAAATTTTGTGCGTTCCATTTTGAATCCTCCTCAAAAGTTGATTACCGACGGACAACTGCCAACCGCCGACTGTCGTGAACGAATTTTTGAGTCGCGTGATTTGTTCTCCTCAGGTCATTGTTCCCTCCTTTGAAAATCCTCGCGATTGAAATCGCTGCGTGCGCGCCCGTGCAGCAGGGGCGCAATCAATTGCGCCCCTGCTGAAGGTCGCCTGCCTGCGCAGGCGAGTGCGCGTCCGCGCAGGCGGACGC
>Ga0209162_1001487_pt1 | contig 22865 bp, 19 predicted proteins | sample YNPNPMetaG_FD_187121 | JGI IMG/M metagenome (GOLD analysis project Ga0209162, IMG submission 187121) | Anoxygenic and chlorotrophic microbial mat microbial communities from Yellowstone National Park, USA - YNP NP MetaG (SPAdes) (version 2) ...
TGGGGATTGCTTCGCTTCGCTCGCAATGACAACTCCCTGTCCTGCTCATCACCCTAAAAACAAAAACATGTTATTACTGAGGATTGCTTCGCTTCGCTCGCCCTCGGGCTAAGGCCTCGGCGCGAGCGCCATTCGGGCAGAGTCCTCTGGCGAAGCCTTCGGCGCGTGGCGCAATGACAACTCCATGTGCTGCTCATCGCTCACAAAAACAAAAATCAAGGTTAGATAAGGAGTTATCGCCCTTATGACAACTTCAATCGCGAAATTTGGGCTATTTAATATCTTGAACAATGTCGTCAAACTCTGTAAAACGTGGGCATTCAGTTTCAGGTGTTATTCTAAATAGTAAGTCGAGGAAACACGACATGATGCCTAACAAAAAACTCATGACCGCCTTTATGATTGCAACCATTATGCTCATAGGGCTTTTTGTACGATTGGATGACCTGATGGAGTGGAACAAGCAGCCTGATCGTGCATTTTTCCAAGGCCAGCCCCTCTCCACCACCTTCGATGCCCCTTATTATCTTGCGTTGGCAAGGGATCTGGCTCACGGAGAATACGAACGATTCAGCCAAATGCGGGCGGTGCCAGCCAACCCGCTACCGCCCACACCACCGCCGTTGCTTTCAGTAATGGCGGCGGCCCTTACAAAACTGGGCATGAATCTGAACTGGGTCGGCGCCTTGCTGACGCCTTTTCTGGCGCTGTTTTTGGCCCTTCCCATGTATGGCATCGGCAGCCTGCTTTTAAGCCGTACCTCAGGGCTGGCCGCAGCCATAGTAGCTCTCCTCGCCTTCCCTTTTGTGGCCAGAAGCAGCATCGGGTGGTTTGACACCGATTCGTTAAACCTGGTCTTTGTATGGTCGCTTTGTTTTTTGGCCATCTATATCTTGAAAAGAGACGGTATGAGGCGCTACCTGGCCTGGGGCTGTTATGTGATTTTGGGATTGCTCTTTGTATGGTGGTGGGATCAGGCCAGAAAGGTTGCCGCCGTTCTTGCCATACTGCCCGCTGTCATGACATTCCCAGTGTTTTTGTGGCGTCTGCGCAAGGAAAAGACATTTTACGCAGCCCTCACAGGCATGGCTGTGCTGACAGGCATATTGGCCTATCTTGCAGTCCATTGGGGGCTGGTCGCAGAAGCTCTTCAGAAATATGGCTATATCTCCAAACAAGGGGGGTTACTGCCCAACATCGGCGTCAGTATCTCGGAGCAACAGACACAGGGCATCATGACAACCCTGGCCTCAGCCACAGGAGAGACCTTGGCCCCATTTTTGGCGATTCTCGGATACCTTGCATGGTTGATACGCAAAAGGGACCTGCCGGCCCTTCTGGTGTTAACAGTGCCTGTCGGGCTTGCATGCCTCAGCCTTTTTGCATACCGTTTTCTCATATTTGCAGGGCCTGCCATTGGTCTTGGAATCGGCATGTGCTGTTTTGAACTCCTGAAGCTTTCAGAAAAAAGACCTGTATTGCGCTATGCAGCCATAGCCCTTCCTCTTTTGATATGTGTAAAACCTGTATATCTTGCGAATAAAAAGGTGCTTTGGCCGTCTGAGCAGCCGTATATCCTGGAAGGCATGGTGGAGGCGAAAAAAGTGACTCCTGCCGATGCCATAATATGGACCTGGTGGGATCACGGCCACAATCTCATCTATTGGGCGGATAGGGCCGCCGTCAGTGATGGACAGTTCCACGGCGGATTTAGAACAGTGGCCAATGCCATACCTTATACGGCAAATGATGCACGGCTTGCCGCAAATTTCATGCAATTTTTCGTGACCAGGGGTGAAGACGGTCTCAACACCATCCTACAGGCCATACAGACAAAAGAGGACGAAGCAAGGCGAATGGCGGAGGCCATCTCATTTTTGAAGCGAGTCCTCGCGGCAGGGCCAGACGAGGCCAGAGAGATCATAAAGGAACAGGGGCTTAAATCAGTAGCCGACATGAATTCCATCGACAAATGGCTGGCATTCTTCTTTCCTTCAGTTTCACGACCCCTATATTTCTTCACAGATAAACGCACCAGCCATGTGCTTTCCTGGATCTTTTATTTTGCCACATGGAATCCCGTAACAAAAAGCGGCGGAACGGCCATATATGAACCATTTACAGGGCTGTCGGAGTCATCCTCAGGGCTTCTGACCTCCCAGGACGGCCACACAAAGGTAGATCTGACCGCAGGCAGCATAGATTCCGGCCAAAATCACGGCATGTTACTCTTTTCTCATAAATGCGGAAAAGAAAAACGGTTTTATGGCAGGCCCATAGGCCATGTATTTTTGTACAACTCCGAGGACGGAACTGGCGCAATCATGAGCGACAATCTGGCCGACTCTGTGTTCAATCGCCTGTTTATATGCAAAGAAGGGATGGAACCCTACTTCAAGCCCATACTCACGGGAAATACGGCATATCAGTTGTGGGAGGTAAGGGGAGACCGCATCCCAAATGCGAAGGAATAGGTTACAGCAGGCATTCTCACTCCCGCCATCCATGCTCTCCGACGAGTTTGACGAATCTGACGCCTGTGATGGTCTCCTGCGTGATGCGGCCTGCGGACTTATGAACGCGCACCAAGGTCTGAGAGAATTCATCGCCCACTGGAATGACCATTACAGCCGAGTCTGCCAACTGCTCTAACAAGGGTTCAGGCACATAAGGGGCGCCTGCTGTGACCAAAATGGCATCATAGGGCGCATTTTCCCGCCAACCCCATGTGCCGTCATCCAGTTTGATATGTACATTGGAATAGCCCATGCCGTGCAGTATGGTTTTGGCGCGAAAGAGCAGGGCTGATATGCGCTCCACACTATAGACAAAGCGGCTGAGCTCGGCCAGAATAGCAGTCTGATAACCAGAACCAGTGCCGATCTCCAAGACCTTTTCATGGCCTTTAAGCCCTAAAAGTTCGGTCATGAGGGCAACGATATAGGGCTGTGAGATGGTCTGGCCGTGGCCGATGGGCAGGGGAAAGTCGCTGTAGGATTGATCCCGCAATGCCTCATCCACAAACAAGTGCCTGGGCACCTTGGACATGGCGGCCAGGACCCGTTCATCCCGAATGCCGCGAGCGGCGAGCTGTTGGCTCACCATGCGTTCTCTGGCTATGCGAAATTGGTCAGGCATGATTTCAAATCACTTCACGACAGGGTGTTTCTTTTGAACGATATGCCGTTTTATCAGCGGCTGGGCACTGGCACATAATACTGGGCACTGCGCACCCGGCCGTTTTCCAGGACCACCATCAAGGCCTCTACCTCAGGATGAGTGAAGCGCTCAGAAAAGGGCAGCTTGTGCCAAAAGTACCTGCGGACCTCATAGTAGTACCATTCTTCCTGGCCTGAGGCATTGGTGCGAGTGGCGTTTGGAGGCCCCAACATGCGCAGCACATCCTCCTGGCTCTGGCCAGGCTCTATGAGGGAGGCGTCTATGGCCAGATGATGCCTGGGCGTGCCGGCACAGGCGGTAAGGACAAGGACAAGAAAGAGAAAGAGGCCGGCCTCTTTCAACCATCTGAGTTCAATGGGTTGTGACGGGGTCATAAACGGTTTCATGATTGTAAGTTACCATGCCTTGGGCTTAAAGTCATTGTCATTTCGAATGACGACCTGGTCTCCTGATTGGGCGAGCACCCAGAGACCCTGATGATATGCAAAACGCGCCACATCATCGGGCATCACTATGGCGGCTATGGCGCCCTGAAGCCTGAGTTTTGCATATTCGGGATAGTATTGCTTAAAGATATTCAAACGGCCTATGTGTTCCTTGACATCCTCCACCGTGGCATGGCTCTTACACTCGATGGCCACAGCCACCTCTTCGTTGATCACCAGCAGGTCTATCTCAAAAACAAAATTGTTATTTTTGTCATAGGCTATAAGGTTCTGTATGGTTCGATGAACAGGAAGCCCCTTCTCCTTAAAGATTCGCACAGCCGCAGGCCTCACCATCTCCTCCACAAAATCGCCCAAGCGGTTGCCCAACCGCCCTATCTGCTCCCGCAACTCCTGATAGGCCTTTGCCAGCTTCTTGTCTGTCTCCTTAAATTGGCGATCTGTCTCTTTAAACAATTCCAATACTTCTTCGTATGTAATGGACATGGCCTTACCTCCCTCTCTTTTTCGTAAGCTATTCACAAAAATTTGACATGTCAAGCCAGATTGCCTCATGCCTCCTGAATCACCACAGCCACCGCCATCTCCTTTTCATGGCTGATGGTGAGATGCAATTTGACGCCAAATAGAGACAATCTATTGATGGCACTGGGGGAAAGGGTGAGACACGGCCTGCCATGCCTGTCCCTGTGAATCTGCATGTCCTGCCAGGAGATAGGCCCAATTCCGCAACCCAATGCCTTGGCGCAGGCCTCCTTGGCAGCAAACATCCCTGCAAACGCCGTGGCAGGCCGCACCTTCGCCCTGGCATAGGCCATCTCCTCTTGAGAGAAGATGCGATGCAAAAAACGCTCGCCCCAGCGGTCGATAAGGCCTTCGATGCGTGAAATAGAGACTATGTCCACACCAAGACCGCAAATCATGGGCCTAAAACCAATGCAATGACGGCAAATGGCCAACACATGCTTCAAAATGCCTACAGAGGCAGCCCCCGTTTCACCAGGGAAAGCATCTCCCGCACCGCCCGTTCCAGTCCCACTAAAGCAGCCCTGGCGATGACGGCATGGCCGATACTAAACTCATCTATGAAACTGATGGCCGCTACTCGAGTGACATTGTGATAATTGAGGCCATGGCCTGCATGCACGCGCAGCCCCAATTCAGCGGCTAGTTGCGCCGCCTCAAGAATGCGGTCGAACTCCTCGTCCTCTTGTGAAGGCGATGGGGCGTCTGCATATCGGCCTGTGTGTATCTCCACGCAATCAGACTGCACCTCTTGAGCAGCTCGTATCTGGTCCTCCTCAGGGTTTACAAAGAGGCTCACGGGAATCCCTGCCTCATGCAGGCGTGAGACGGCCCTTTTGACCGTATCCCTGTGGGCTATCACGTCCAGACCGCCCTCTGTGGTGAGTTCCTGACGCCTTTCCGGCACAAGGGTCACCACATCAGGTTTAATTTCACAGGCGATGGAGAGCATCTCCTCTGTGGCCGCCATCTCCAGATTGAGCCTGGTCTTGACCGTCCTGCGCAAGAGCTCCACATCCCGATCCTGAATGTGCCGCCTGTCCTCTCGCAGATGCACCACAATACCATCCGCACCTGCCAGCTCCACCAGAGAGGCCGCTGTCACAGGATCCGGCTCACTTCCACCTCTGGCCTGCCGAATGGTGGCGATGTGATCCACATTTATACAAAGTTCTGCCATGTTATTGCCTCCGTTTAATATGCTTCTAAACTCATACTCCCTTTGTTGCATGCGTGCAGCCGCAGACTCCTCCTCATGGTCCTCGCCCAGGATGTGGGCAAGGCCATGGATCAACAGGTCTTCCATGCGCTGCTGAAGGGAGATACCGGCCTGAACGGCCTCCCTTGCCGCTGTCTCCACTGAAATGACGATGTCTCCCAAGACCAGATTTGGGCCTGCCGAGCGGTCTAATGGTAAATCTACCGATGCATCCATCTGATGGAAGGCCGAATTGGGGGCCAAGTCATCAGCCAAGGCATAGGCCAAGGCATAGGCCAAGGCATAGGATTGTTGAGCAAAGGAGATGACATTTGTAGGCCATGGCCTGCTGAACCAAAGGGCATTTAACTCCTTTATGCCCGCATCCGTGGTAAGTAAGATGCTGAGCTGGGGTTCGTCTTTGAATACCAAGGATGCTGACTCACGGCTTAACAGGCGAGAAATGTGGCGCAGCAGGAGATGTGCAGCCCTTTCAAAGGCCAGCATATTAAAATCCCATGTGCCTGCGGCCTTATTTGTGATGAATACAGGCATACTCACCCCTTCTGATTGAAGGCCGAGGCCCCCTTACGCCGATTGTCAGCATCCTCATAGGCCTGAATGATGCGGCTTACCAGCTTGTGCCGCACCACATCCTGTTTGGAAAAGAAGACAAAGGAGATGCCCTCGATGCCCTCTAAAATGGCCCTGGCCTCCACCAGGCCCGACACCTGGCGTTCGGGCAGGTCTATTTGAGTGACATCCCCTGTGATCACTGCCTTGGAGTTATAGCCCAAACGGGTAAGAAACATCTTCATCTGTTCGGTGGTGGTGTTTTGTGCCTCATCCAAAATGATAAAGGCGTCATTTAAGGTGCGACCGCGCATAAAGGCCAGGGGAGCCACCTCTATCACACGCTTTTCTATCAGGCTCAGGACCCGCTCAAAGGGCAGCATGTCGTAAAGGGCGTCGTAAAGGGGCCTCAAGTATGGATTTACCTTTTCTGCCAGGTCGCCCGGCAAAAACCCCAGTTTTTCACCAGCCTCCACTGCAGGTCTGGTCAAAATGATACGCTTTACCCGGTCCTTCAAGAGATAGGAGACCGCCATGGCCATGGCCAGATAGGTCTTGCCGGTTCCGGCAGGGCCTATACCAAAGACGATGTCATTTTCTTGAATGGCCTCGATGTACTGTGCCTGGTTTTTGGTCTTTGGGGCAACAAAACGCTTGCCTGAGACCACCAGGGCCTTTTCATGAAAGGTCTTGAGCAGATCGGCGTCTTTGTCCTCCTTTATCAACTGAATGGCATGCTCCACATCCCTTTTGGCCAGAGGACGGCCTTCCTCCACCAAGTCATAGATGCCACGAATGGTCTTGTCGGACAGCTCCACATCTATGGGAGCACCCACGATGGTAAGCTCATTGCCTCTCATGGAGATATTCACCTCAAAGGCCTTTTCTATGGTCTTGAGATGCATGCCATGTTCACCACAGACCTGAGCTGCAACCAGGTTGTCCTTTAAGACAATGACCGATTGGGTTAAGCGATTGGCAGTATTTCTGGCCATATTCCTCCGTTTTTCAGTTCATTTGGGCAAGGCTACGGGACCTCTCTGTGGCAGAGCGCACCGCATCCATGATCGCTGCGCGAAATCCCCTGTTTTCCAGGGCATACAGGCCTTCTATGGTGGTGCCGCCTGGGCTGGTCACCATGGCCGTCAGATCAGCAGGGGATCTTCCTGTTTCCAGGCACAAAAGTGCCGAGCCGAATACGGTCTGTACGGAAAGCATGGCGGCCACATCCCTGGAAAGCCCTTCACGCACACCTGCATCTATCAATGCCTGTATAAAGGTGAAGACATAGGCAGGTCCGCTTCCGCTCAGACCGGTTACAGCATTCAAAAGCTCCTCTGACAACACAACCGCCTTTCCAATGGCATCAAATATGGATTTGGCCAGTTCAAGGTCCTTTTGTTGGGCATATCTGCCTGCACACAGGGCTGAAGCCCCAGCCTGAACCAGGGCGGGTGTGTTGGGCATGACGCGCACCACTCGCGTGCCATCAGGAAGCATGGACTCCATAAACTGCGTGGTAACACCGGCAGCAATGGAGATCAAAAGGTGACTCTGTGTAAGTCGAGGGCCTATATCCGTCAATACCTTTGCCATCACCTGAGGCTTAACAGCCAAAAGCAGGACATCGGCCCTACCCACCACATCTTTGTTGTCTTCAAAGAGCTCAATTTTCAGCCTGGCCTGCAGGTCGCTTCGCCTCTGTGCCGAGGGTTCGGATGCCACGATCTGAGAGGCATCTAAAAGCCCCTTGGCCAGAATCCCTTTGATAAGGGCCTCGGCCATCTGGCCTGCCCCTATAAAACCCAATCGTCTAATCTCCATGCGCTGCTCCTTTTACAAGAATTCAAATCTATTGTGAAAAAGGGCTATTGAGCCCCTCTACTAATTCATACACCTTTACTGGCGTGGTCTTTCCCTTCACCAGGACATCCCCTACCTCCCGCAGGGCAAGGCCCTGAAGCTGTGAGGCAGTCCGTTCTGAAACCAATATAAGTGTGCCATAGGTCTTGTTCAGGCCCTCTAACCTGGAGGCCAAGTTCACTGTATCGCCTATCACAGTATAATTCAAAAACTCCCCACTGCCCAGGTTACCCACGGTTACATCACCCGTGGCTATGCCAATGCCAATATTTAGATCCTGCATGCCATCCACATGGGAGGAACGCAGCTCTCTCATCACTTGCAACATCTCCAGGGCTGCCTGAGCTGCCCGTTGGGCATGGTCCTGATACTCAATGGGCGCACCAAAAAAGGCCATGAGGGCATCGCCTATGAGCTTATCCAGGGTACCACCATGCTTAAAGATTACAGGTATCATTCTGCCAAAGTAATAATTCAAAAAGGCTGCGGTCTGTTGTGGGCCTAAGCGCTCAGAAATGGTGGTAAAGCCACGGATGTCCGCAAACAAGACCGTCACTTCCTTTTTTACGCCTTCAAGGGATGGTTCCACACGACCACTCACCAACTCGGAGACAAAGACAGGAGAGACGTACTTGCCAAAGATATTGCCTATGAGGTGCACGGTCTTGCGCTCAAATACCTTTCTTACCACCAAACTCCCAAAAAATTGCCCCACCACTCCAAGGGACATGGCGGCAGTATCCACTGCCACAGACCACTTGGCAAACGCAAAAAACGACACTCCCTGAATACAGACGAGGAATAGAAAAAACAACCCCATTTCCTGCCAAAAGGCCAGAGTGGATATGAAAAACAGGGCCGAAAGCACGGTCACAAGCAGGATAAAGGCGACGGTAGGCCATTTCTCCATGTGCAGAATAAAGTCCCTCTGCAACATGGTATCTATGGCATTGGCATGGCAGGCAACCCCCAAATCCCTGGGTGTATAGATGCGCTCCACGTTCAAAGTAAGACCACGAGGCAGAATCCCTTCCGTATCAGAGCCCAGTCGAGTTATGGGTGTTTGAAAAAAATCCTTTTCCACGGTCAGGCTGCTTCCCAAAAGCACGATTTTACCCTTGACCTGAGAGGCATCAAACCGCCCTCGCACTACATCTACATAGGAAATCACAGGAAATGCCTTATAGGTGCCCCTAAAATTGATAAGCAGCTCGGGATATGGAAGTTCAATGACTTGAGGCGGCACTCCCATACGAAAACAGTCCAGCCTGGAAAAATCCAGTTGATATTCCAGATTGTAATATGCTCGAATCACCTCTAAGGAAAAGGATGGCAAAAGTTGTAAGGAGCCGTCCTCCATGGGTCTGGCATGAAAAAAATGGACCCTTCTTAACACATCGTCTGCATCAGGGGTCAGGTCTATGAAGCCATCGCCCACCATGCCCTGCTGAAACAGATGCAAGGGGGCTATCTCTCCAACGCCAGAGGCCGATGCCACGCGTGCCATCACCACATTACCTGCATCTGAAATGGCATGGGCAAGCGCCATGTCCTCCATTGGGTCTGAATCCGGCGTAGAAAGCAGCATATCCAAGGCAATGATCTCAGCGCCAGCCTCTTTGAGGTGTAAAATCGCCTGGGCAAGCTGGCTCCTGGACCAATAGCGGGTCCTGTGCAACTCCAATACACTCCTTTCATCCAAGAGTACCAGCACCACTCGACCAGAAGCAGGAGCTCCTCCACGAAAATAGAAATTTAGATCATATAGAAGATAGTCCAGGTGAATAAGGGCGTGAAACAGATACAAACATACTGCCATTAAGGCGATAGACACTGCCACCAAGGCCGAGACCTTGGTTTGAAGTCGCTTGACAGCCTTTACAGTAAGCATTTCATGGCATAATAAGGCCCTTAGCCATCATGGCCTGAAATGGCAATGTTGAAAGGGGACTGCCTGGTTCAAAAAGCCCTTCATAGAGCCGGTCAGAAAACCAGATGGGGATTTGGCTTCCCACACCTCCGATGGGTGAGGAGACAATGACCACCACTCGACACCTTTGAAGTACCTGATATTGCCGATCCGCCATTTTAATCTCAGCGGCATCCCTGTCAGTTATGACCAGATTGGTCTTATACAGCCCACTTGTCTGTTCCACATCCTTGACGATATAATTTTGCCTCTTGACTCGCGAAGCCCTGTCCTCAGCCCATGCCACACCAGGCCATATATCTAAAAAACTCAAAAACGGCAGGTTCTCAGGCTCAAAAAGGGAGACAATGTCCCTGGCCGAACGATTGCTCACCACATACCTCACCATTCCCCGCTCTACAAGGGCGTTTCTATCCACTGTATCCTTGGAATAGAGCACCTCACCACTGCGGCTAATCACCTTGGGAAACAGGGCGGGCTTGACAGCACTGCCACGGGGCAGACGCCTGGCATCCAGCACCAACCAGGTCGCCTCTTCACTGTCTGCTCCACTTAAGGCGCCAAATGCACCGGAAGCCGCCTGTTCTGAAATGCCCTGGTGTGACTGGCCTGAAAGGGTGTTCAAGACATGGACAGTGAGCCCCTCTACGCCGTTTATAGGTGTATATTGAACCACCTCGTAATACGGATTGCCGCCAGAGTTCACCCAGTGCTCTTCCTTGTCTCGATAGCGCAAAAAGGCCTTTAGTCTCATAAAGAAATTGCCCCTGCCCAGGGTCTTTAAGGTCTCCCGATCATCCACATGGATACTAGCTGCCAGCCTGACAATATTTGAAGAGGCGGTGACGCGAGCGGCTCCGATGGTCATGGGACGAGAACCTCCGTTTTCATTGAGATATGCCCTGCCTATTCCATAGATGAGGCCTGCATCCCAATCAATCCAACCTGCATCAAAGCGCTCCTGATAGGGCAGAAATGGGCTGTCCACCCCTGAAAAGGCAGGCAGAGTACTTATCAATAAAAATAAAATGGTCAACAAACAAACTAACGAACCATACTGTCCCTGTTTCATCACACTCACCCCTCACGACTGGACTCCAACTGAACATAAACACTTGGCACAGGCTTTTTGACCTTATACTCTGCCACTATGGACTTAAGTGCCTTTCGGATCTCGTCAGCCGTCTTGGCGGCCTTGAGTCTTTTGAGCTGGGCGTTGAACCAGACCCAGTCACGCTGCCCATTGCCCATGGCCAACAACACCTTGGGATGGGCAGTGGCACTCAAGGATTCAGCAGGATAAAAGAGTTCTTCATATAACTTTTCACCAGGTCTTAGGCCTGTAAACTGTATGGGGATATCCACATAGGGTATGAACCCATACAACCTGATGACCTGCTCAGCCAGATCAACTATCTTCACAGGCTCTCCCATATCCAACACAAATATCTCACCTCCATTGCCAAGAGAGGCCGCCTGCAATACCAATTGACAGGCCTCATGAGTAGTCATAAAGAAACGCCGTATCTCGGGGTGAGTAACGGTGACAGGCCCACCCTTTTGAATCTGCCTTCTAAAAAGCGGCACCACGGACCCAGAAGACTCCAACACATTGCCGAACCGTGTAATAATGAACGCCGTATCGGAACGATCGTTTAAGTTTTGACAATATATCTCAGCCACTCGCTTAGTGGCTCCCATTACATTGGTGGGCTTTACCGCTTTATCAGTGGAAATGAGCACAAACTTTTTAACACCGAATTCATGGGAGATATCTGCCATCAGCTTAGTGCCAAACACATTGGTCTCCACGCCGGACTTTGGATTCAACTCCACGATTGGGACATGTTTATAAGCCGCTGCATGAAAGACAATATCAGGGGTCTCCTCTTCAAAAATGGCACGCATTCCATCCGGGTCACATACATTACCCAGCACAGCCCTGATGGGCAGATATGGAAGACGCTCCTTGAGTTGCATCTCTATCTGATAGAGGGCAAACTCGCTGGCGTCCAATAAAATGAGCTTATTGGGAGAAAGCTCGGCTATCTGACGACAGAGCTCGCCACCGATGGAACCACCAGCACCGGTTACGAGGACATTTTTGCCCTCTAACTCCTGTTTTACTAAGGAATCGTCTATGTGCACAGGCTTTCTGCCCAGGACATCCTCGGCCATCTTTACAGGCTCTATCTGCACATAGTCGGTATTTTTAATGCGCAGATTCCCTGTCATGATGGTCTCAAAGGAAGGCATCATGCGGCAGGGCACCCCTATTGCTCTACATATGGCGGCTATCCGCCTGATGGTATGGGGAGGTGCGGATGGGATCGCCAAAAGCACCATATCCACATCCAATCTTTTTGCAATAACGGGCAGTTCTCGTGTACGGCCCAATATCTTTACACCAAGTATCTCCTTACCCACCTTCAGACGGTCATCGTCCACAAAACCAATGGGTTTGTAGAGGTTCTGCTCCTTATGGAGTAAATCCCTTAGAAGCAGCTCTCCTGCCCTGCCTGCACCTACTATGATGGTTCTTGTGCCACGCTCCGGAGTTGAAAAGCCCTCGGTATAGAAGCGATACAGGAGACGCCCGCCGGTCATTACAGATACCAATAATAAAAAATCGATGATGAATATAGAAAAAGGCACCTTGACAGAATAAAAGGTGAACACATAGGAGACCGATACTGCCACAAAAGCCGCCTCTATGATACGAATAAGGTCAGCAGTGGCTATAAATCTGACAACTATTCGGTCCAAACGGAATGGGAAAGCAGCCACTATCTGACAAAATATGATAAACGGCAGAGCGATATATAAATTTTTCAGCTGTTCAGCGGGCACATTAAAATTGTAAAAAAGCCAGGTCGCTCCAAACCAGGCGGCTACCACAGCAAAAAAATCGTAAAAAAAGATGACCGCCCTCACCCAAAGCCATCTGCGGTTCAAAAAAAAGAAACGCACCCGCTTAACAAGCTGCCTCATTCAACACCCTCCGTATCTATGGGCACTACCTTACGCCCTCCATATTTTTATCTATTTTTATAAAAAAATACAAGTACCAAACAGACCATGCCAAAAACCAGATATAAAAATTTATATAATATATTCCAAAAATACCAGAAATACCACTCAAAAACATGGTGATGCAGCCAATCTTGAGTACATGCCTATGCCCATGCACACCGTTTTTGAGTTTGACAAGGCGTTGATAATAATGATTACAATGGGCATGCCATATCCTTTCTCCATGCAACAAGCGTTTTATCAATGTTATGGTGGCATCCACTATAAAAAATGAAAAGACCAGCACAGGGAAAGGCCAAGGCCACAGGCCGGCATCCCAGCCCAGAACACCAAAGGCGCCTGCCAAAAAACCCAACGGAATGGAACCGCTATCCCCCATAAACATACGAGCAGGGGGAAAATTATAAAAAAGAAAGGCAAGAGAGGCCAGGCTCACCACCCAATTTATACATGCAAATTCCATATCTCCTGCCAGCCAAGCAGCAAACCCATAAAAGCCAAACCCCCAAAACGCCATAGCACCGGCCAAACCGTCCGAACCATCCATAAAATTAAAGAGATTGGTCATCCAGACAAGACAAAACAATAAAAAAATCAAAAATGGCCACGACACCTGCACACTAAGGGTTCCATATAACCAGAAGGCAGAGACCAGGATGTGGACAACGAGGCGCACTACAGGAGAAAGCCGCAGCAAGTCATCCAAAAAGGATATGACGATCAGACTGAGAAGGCATGCATAAAACAAAAAACCAAAAGCATGGGGACCCTTTTGAACAAACCCCCAGGCAATAAGCACTCCAAACCAGATACATAAACCACCCAGCCTTGGCACGGGCCTGTCATGGAGGGAACGGCCGCAGGGGATATCCAGCAAGGCCTTGGGCAAATGGTTTAGCAGGCTTAAAAACAAAAGGGAACCTGCCACAAGGGGCAGGACAAAGGCACAAAACAATGGGAAAAGGCAGGGCATGTTATTCCTTTTGCAAAAACCAGCCGACAGTCTGTTCCAAGGCCTCCTTGGCCCTAAAAACAGGCCGCCAACGAAGCTCTTTCAACAGACGGGCGTTTTCCACCTGGAGACATGCGGTAGCCCGGCCTATATATCCCTGAAAAAATGGTAACAGCCCTGCCAGGCGCCAGAGGACAACAGGACATTTTATAATCCGGCTACGGCTTTTCATGCAGGCAATCAGATGTGCTAACAGGTCAGTAAAGGATAAATCCTCTCCATCGGCCACCAAAAACGCCGTATTCAATGGGGATTGCTGTCTTATTATATGCAATATGACATCTACCAGGTTATGTACATACACCAGGCTACGCAATCCACTCTTTTCAGGTACCAGTATGGGCACATCCATCTTTAAAAGCTTCATGATCTTCAAAAGATTGCCTTTCATTCCAGGGCCATAGACAGCGGAAGGCCGCAATATAACGAGGTCGATGCCCTGATTCTGATTTGCCTCCAAAAGCACCTGTTCGGCCATAAATTTGGAACGGGCATAGGGTGTCATGGGATTAAAAGGGCTTTTTTCGGTAAACGGCGTAGTTGACATCTCTCCATGCACCTTCACCGTGCTCAGGAACACGAACCGTTTTGCGCCGAGCTGACATGCTTTATCAAACAATTTTTGAGTCTCGGTCACATTGATATGGTGCAACAGGGCCTCGTCAACGCCCGATGTAACACCTGAAAGATGCACCACGGTGTCTATGCCGGACAAGCCGTTCAGCACATTCCATGCCTGTTCATCCCTTCGCAACCAGGTGATATCAGTGCCATTGAAGGGCACACGGGCATTTTTGCGAATGACTCCAATGGCCTCTATGCCTTCTTGCACAAGGGCATTACACAAAATGCCACCGATAAAACCATTGGCCCCTGTTACAACTACCTTTCCCATATGAACAAATCCTGATAGTATTCCCTGTAATCCAATGCATTAAAGTGTTATAAAATACCATATGAAAAGACCAAACCAAATACCATATCTCGTATATGCGAATGAAAAAGGCCAGATCTTCGATTTCCCAGGCCTTCGCATGGCAGGCCGCAGCGGTAATCTCTTTCACCCCATTCAACCCACAGACCTGATTCCACTGCCTGAAGGCAGCGAGTTATTCGTGCTGCCGGACCGTCTGCCAGTGGGCTGGGACTCGGAAAAGGACGAGATGGTCGTAGTGGACAGCATTCCTGGCCAAAGGGGCAAGGTAATGGCAGTGGCGGCCTTTATAGCACCGGCACACACACAGCTTGCCATGGCCGCATTTCAAAGGGAGAAAAAGGACCTGCCGCCACTTCCGCTCTTCGCCTATACCGCAGTGGGCTGGTATGGCAACAGTTTCTGGGTTCCGGCATTTAGAAGTGACTTGGACATTCGGCAAGACGCCAGGCACTTTGATCTGACTGCAATACGCAAAAACACCACCAGCAGAATGAAAGAAGCCCCACACAACCGGCTTATTCAGCATCTGGGCAGATGTAGCCTCACCTATGGCTGTCCTGCGGCAAAAAACCTGTTTCTCAACCGCTATGAGGCACCTTTGCCCACCTCACCTGCCTGTAATGCCAGGTGCCTCGGCTGCATCTCACTTCAGCCGCCCAACGGCCCGCCTGCCACACAGGAACGGATTCGTTTCGTTCCCACACCAGAGGAGATAGCCGGAATCGCAATACCCCACCTGAAACAGGCCCCAAGGGCCATAGTGAGCTTTGGCCAGGGCTGTGAGGGTGAACCGTTGTTGCAGGCGGAAACCATAAAAAGTTCTATTCAACTCATGCGAAAGGCCACTTCTCGTGGAACCATAAATCTGAACACCAATGCAAGCCGTCCTCGTGCAGTGGAACTTCTGAGGGAAGCAGGGCTGAACAGCATGCGCATCAGCCTAAACAGCATTCGAGAACACTATTATCACGCCTATTACCGGCCTGTGGATTATACACAAAAGGATGTAATTGCCTCCTGCAAGGCCATGAAGGAGGCAGGGGGATTCGTCTCCTTAAATTACTTCATATTTCCTGGTTTGACGGATGAGGTGCAGGAGTTGGAGAGACTGGAGGAGGTCATAGCAGAAACAGGCCTGGATTTCATACAGCTCAGAAACCACAACATAGACCCCGACTGGTATCTAAATGAAATTCACTACAGCTACAGTGGGCATCGCCTCGGCATAAAAACCATGATAAAGATGCTAAAAAAACGCTTTCCACACCTGGGGTTTGGTTATTTCAATCCATACCTTGAGAAAGCAGAATGATTCAAGGCGAAAGCCGCCGAAATTTACTGTTCCATTGAGGCCACCACATAGCTGTTGACCCATGCCATGGCATCCAGGTAACACTGGGAAAGGGTGGAGACAGGGACCTGAAGCTGTTGTGCCATGGAGGCTATGGTTGTCTCATCGTGTTGCTCCAGGGCCAGCACTACATTCATAAACGGCCGCAACTCACCTTTACCCTGTAAAAGCGACTCTTTAATCTCATCCACTACAGGCAATTCCTCCAGAATCTCGTTTAATGGCTTACCCAACATGGCGTCCATAAAGGAAAGAATGCCCATAAAAAATACTGTGGAGGCCAATTCATTTCTGTTTAAGACCTTAACGAGATTTTCACAGGTCTTGGCCCTGAGACAGGCCGAGACCATCAGTTCAGATGGGCGATCAGCGGACAGCCTGGAGGACAGGAATATGGAGAGCCAGCGCCTGACCTCCTTTTCTCCAATGAATGCGATGGCCTGTTCCACGGAGGAAACAGTGGTTCTAAGGCCGAATGCAGCGGAATTGATGATCTTCAAAAACTTGAAACACAGGGCCGGGTCATTTTGAATCAGACGGGCGATCACCCGCATGTCCATCTCAGGCCGGTTCAGCTCCACCATCAGCTTGAGCAGGGAGACCATGGCTGGTTGCAGGGCCTTGCCCGTAATGACAATGGGTTTTGCGAAAAAATAACCCTGAAACAGGACAAATCCCAACTCCTTAGCCCTTTGGAACTCCTCTTCTGTCTCGATCTTTTCGGCAAGCAGGGCCAGGTTATGCCGGCTGATGGAATCCAGGAGCCTTTTCATGTCCTGGCCTTGAACAGCCCTCCAATCCACCTTCACAATGGTTGCCAGGTCCAAGAGTTCATCGAAACTTCCATCAAAAACAAAGTCATCCAGGGCCAGCACAAAACCACGCTGGGCCAATTTTTTGCAGGCCTCCACTATATCCGGAGTTACAGTGACAGTCTCCAGTATCTCTACAACTATCTGTCTTGGTTCCAATGCCGGCAGGCCGTCCAGCAATATTTTATCAGGAAAATTTATAAAGGCCTTCTTTTTACCGCAGACCTGTTCAATGCCCAGCGCACAAAAAAGATTGTGCAGCACGGTGGATGTGGCGGTTTCGCCGTCTATCTGTGAAAAGGCATTCTGAAGGCTGGAACGGTAGAGCAGTTCATAGGCTACTGTCCGCTGCCGGGTATCGAGAATGGGCTGTCTGCCAAGGTAGATGTCCATAACTTGTTACTCCCGTAACAAAAAAATAACATGACAAAAAATAATATGGCAAGTAAAAAATACAAGATTAGCTTAAATCTTGACACCAGATTTCGCGCAGGCGGCTCCATGACCTTGCTCTATGAATCCTTTACAGCCCTGTAATTAATCATTGAAATTCGGTAAAAATCCAAATAAATAAAGGGGCTGAGTTCCCAATCACGACAAAATGGATGGGTATGGAGACAGTATAATCCGGCGTTTTTATATAAGTTATCACGGCCTTATAAATAGGTTGCCATGTGCATTGGTCTGTCTCATCCAAATATAGTGCAAAAGGACAGACACATTTCTGAACAACTTTTTTAATTAACTCTATTGGGTGACAGCGGTGAAGCATTTGTTCCATGCGGCGCATAACTGCCATCCCTGGCAGGATGCGCCGCCGGCGCCCTCCATGGCGCCTATTCCACAAACACTCCACCACTGCCGCCCTTTTCGCCCCTACGGAACTCCATGTTCATAACTGGTTCCCTATTCCTTTTTCTTTTAATCCTCTTGAGATAGGATTGACCTGCTGTAATGGATGAACCAGTGTTTCTGTGAATAAAAATCGCAGAATTGGCCTTTATCCACTGTTAAACAAAGTTCAAAGGATATCTAGTGTTTTTTAAGCGTCGTTTACGATTGGGCGTGAGGTTCCAGAGGGGCGACTGAAGGAATTGGCATAATTAATCAAAAAATTGAATTAAAAATATTATTCAAGAATGTGACTGTCCTTTTTTGTTTTTACTGTCCTTTTTTGTTTTTGGCTTATCACGGCCTTATAAATAGGTTGCCATGTGCATTGGTCTGTCTCATCCAAATATATTGGAATCTTTTACATTTTCATTTATTTTATCATAGAAGTTTAGAGAGCATCTCCCCTATTTTCAGGGCTAATAACCCGGCAAGCACACTAAATACCACATTTGCTGCTGCAAACACCCATTCCCCATCTTGAATCAGTTTGCCCGTTTCATATGCGAAGGTGGAAAAGGTGGTATAGGCGCCGAGAAAGCCAACCACCAAAAAAAGACGCCAGATGGGGTTAACCATCAGTCTTTGCGTTAACAAATACATCAACAGACCGATGAGAAAACTGCCGCTCACATTTATGACAAATGTAGCTAATGGAAAATCCCTCCCCCATTTCTGGCCTATCCAAACAGCAATGGTGTATCTGGTGATGGCCCCTATAAACCCTCCGAGGCCCACCACCGCTAAATTTATAAGCTCCATGGCGTTTGTCTTTTATAAGTCTGCCTGATCTTTGTTTTTAAGTGTTGTAGCTTGTTATGCGTTTTTTGCCATGCGAGCCTTGATCTGCTGGATCCCATTTTCAAGCACCTCAGCCCTTCCACGCGAGCCCATGCCTTTGTATATCTTGAGGGCAATTTCATAGGCATTCAGCGCCTTTTCCAGTTCCCCACGTTCCTCAAAGATATCTCCTATGCCTGTGAGATAGAAGGCTGCCTTGCCGCTATCCCCAAGTTGTTCCACCAATTCCAGGGCCTGCATAAAGTAGGGATATGCCTTTTGCTTGGCGTTTTGCGCCTTGTAGATGTCGATGATCTTCTCGCACAATAAGATCTCACTGACTGGGTCGTTGTATTTTTCACAGATAGCCATCGCCCGCTGGTATAGAGGAATGGCTGGTTTAAGATTGCCCCTTTGCAGGTGTAGATCCCCAAGTTTTTCGCAGGTATTGGCGATGTCGGCATCCAGTTTATAGGTTTCAAATACCGCCAGGGCCTTTTCAAAATGTTTGATGGCATCCAGGGACATGCCTCGGTTATAGCACATCATACCTTCCTGGAAGTCTTTTTTAGCGGCTTGTATCTCAGGGTTATGCTGTAATTCTTCTGGTTCCATGGTGTCCTTTCCCTCATAATATGTATTTCGAGGTATTTCTTGCATACGCTCTATGGCCTTTTGGGCCAACTCCCCCACAGTGATATACTTAAATTCTGCGCCATCAAAAAGGCCAAGTTCAGCCCTGTCGTCTCTGAGGTTAGAGACGGTTCGTTCAGCCTCCTTGGCACGGATCTGCCCCAGTGCCCATACCGCATGGCCCCTTATGATGGGATCGGAGTGGCTTAGGAGGTCGAATAAGGCAAAAAAGGAACTGGCCCGTACCAATTGAGGATGCAATTCCCCAATCCTGCCTATGGCCCAGAGTACAGCAGGTATGTGGCCAGGGTCAGATGTAATGAAACCCAGGATGTGTTGTACAAAGGTGCCAAATATCTTTGGGTTGTGGCGAATAATCTCTCCAAGACTTTCTATGGCGCCCCATCCTGCCTGGGCTGAATCGTTTGCAACAAAGAGGAGGGTCCTTATGAAATCACCCACCACACCAGGCCTAATCTTGACAATCTCCTTAGTGATTATGCCAATGGCCATTACACAATGCCAACGTAGCTTCACATCAGCAGAACAGAGTATCCTTTGGAGATTGCGTATGGCCAGCGGGTCTTGGACCGCCATTAGTTTTAGGCCGGCCGTATCCATGTTTTGAACCAGGCGTGTTACCTCCTGTCTGGAGAATCGACGGCGTATTTGAGCGTGTTCAGTAGGGGTTACAGATGGTTTTTCAATAAGCTGGAGCCTTTTTTCAGGCCTGTTTTTTATGACCTCTTGTATGTCGTCGGTGAGCCTGATGAAAGTCAATGTGCCTCTGATCCTTTTGCCGTCAGGTGTCCTGCCTGATGGGTGTATGAGGTGTGTATTGATGTCGTAATCAGGCATGAAGCTATCTAAATAGTCTTCCTCAGGCATGAGGTTCCAGGCCAGGTCCCAGTCATCATCCGTGGCCACGCCCATGGCTTCTATGATGGCAGCTCCCAGATTGTGTCCGGTTATGTCGTGCACATAGACAGCCCCACATGTACAAAAACCTGTTTCAAAGTCCCCCATCCGTTTAGGCTCGAATTCTTTGGGCCGGCCTATGAGGCTGTCACAAAAAGGACATCTGGGTGGGAATGCCTGTGTCTTGCTGCTATGCCTAACCATATTATGAATTCGTCTTAAGTTTGGCCAGGAAATCATCCTGAACCGGATGGCCGGCTGCCTTGGCCTTCATGGCATGCTGCAATGCCCCTGCTTTGTCGCCTTTGTGATATAGGGCCACGGCCAGATTGTTGTGGGCTAAACCGAAGGTGGGGGCAAGGGAAACGGCCTTTTTCCCTACATCTATGGCCTCATCTATACGATTTAAGGCTATCAAAACAGTTACGAGGTTGGTCAGGGCTGGCACCATATCGGGCTTTTTTTCTATGGCCATCTGTAGATACTTCAATGCCCCTTCCCAATTCTGTTGTTGGATATAGGCTGAGCCGATGTTGACCATAGCCTCTGTTGCCTCTGGATAGATCTCCAGGGCATTTTGGTTCTCTGCTATGCCCTCCTCAAGTCTGCCCATCTGAAGATAGAGCACTCCAAGGTTGGAACGGATTTCAAAGGAGTAGGGATCGATTTCCAATGCCTTTTGAAAGGCCGCTACTGCTTCGTCATAGCGTTCAGCCCTCCAATAAGCGAGGCCAAGGCGATGAAGGGCTATAACAGAGTTGGGGTTGTTTTTTGCCTCTACCTGGAGCTGTTCCAGTAGAGAAGATATCTTGTCGTCCATAATGTCTCCTGAATTAGATAGTTGGAGATATTATATAATATAAAATCATAAAAAACACATCATGTTTGTTAGTGGTTGTTCCTAAGTAAATAGAATTGGCCTATAAATCTCCTGACCACATCTGAAAGGTATTTTAGGCGCTACACTCTTCCGCTGGGAGAGGACTGTGTGGGGGTAATACAAACCTGATTGGATCAAGGCACAACGAGTCGTACTTGCGCATCTTGCGCTGGTCAATGAAGCCCAAACGATGCAGATCTGCTGCCGTCTTGCACAGCCTCCAGTACTCGACTTTTTAGCCTTCGTCTTTGTTGTAGTCATGGCAAATCTCCAGGGATCCGTCTTCAAACCACGCCTCGAGTTACATACGGGCAAGAGACAGTAAATCTTGGGCAATTGGCTGTAACGCCTCTCTACGCCTAAAGGCGGGGGCTGTCAGTTTTCGGAACCTTCGGTGAGCGTTGCCCAGATATCCTCGACATGAATTGGATTGAGAACACGAACACCTTTAATCTCAAAGGACTGCTCTCCATTATAAAGGACCGCGCCAGGCAGGACCTGCTTGACCCCCAATCTATGAAACCACTCCAGTCCCTTGAGGAAGGTTGTGGAGAAGGTCGCTGCGGACTTGATCTCAACGGGTGTGAGCACCCCCTTTTCTCGAATGAGCAGGTCAATCTCATTGCCATGGGAGTCCCGCAAGAAATAGACCTCCGGCCTGATTCCACGGTTCAAAGCGCTTTTCATGATGTCCGCTATGACAAGGTTTTCGTAAAGGTTTCCTCGCAGAGGGTCTCGAGAGGCCTGTTCAGCCGTGTGAATGCCGAGCAGAAAGGCGGCAAGCCCCACATCGGTAAAGTATATCTTGGACGACTTAATCACCCGCTTTTGAACGTTTGTAAAAAAGGGGGGTAGTTCAAAGACAACATAGGAGGCCTTCAGCACCGAGAGCCAGTTTCTGATGGTCGTGGCAGAGGCGCCCACATCGTTTCCCAGCGAGGCGAGATTGACAACCTGTCCCACACGGCCAGCCAACAAGGTCAGAAACCTCTGAAACAGCGATAGATCGCGCAACTGAATCAAACTACGTACATCCCTCTCGACATAGGTCTGCAAGTAGCTATTGAAAAACCGGCGCGGCTCCAAACCCTCTTCATGCAGTCTGGGGAAAAACCCCTTACAGATTAAATCGAAGGGGTCACTTGGCAAATTGTAACTACGAATTTCATGGAGGGAAAACGGCCATAGGGCCAGCATGGCCGTACGGCCTGCCAGCGACTGGCTGATGGCCTCGTGTAGTAACGGCTGATGGCTTCCAGTCAAAATGAACTGCCCGTGTTTCTTGGTCTTGTCCACTATACCTTGAATATAGGAAAGCAGGACAGGAAGTCGTTGTGCCTCGTCCAGGATACCGCCGTTTTCCATCCGTGCAAGAAACCCTCGCGAATCGGCCTCAGCCGCCATGCGCACATCCGGGTCCTCAAGTGAAAAATACGGTGCGGATGGAAAGGCCATGCGGGCCAGGGTGGTCTTGCCTGCCTGACGAGGGCCAAGAATGGTCACCACAGGGTACTCGGCGGCGGAGCGCAACAGTTCTTCGGTGATGTCACGTGTAATCATGTCATGATGATACTGTCAGTTTGTGCAAAAAGCAAGTTCAATTTTTGATTTGCACAAATATTAGCTTAAACCAGGCTATGCACTGCCCCATCTGTGCCTTTAAGAGGTCATCTGAAAGAGTCAATGAATTTATCTACGTCCCTACGGTACTGACGGAATATCCTTAGGCTTGAAGCCCTCTGTGCCAATATAAGTGAGACATCTGCCTAACGTTCAAGGTCAGGGGCGGCGCGCTTTTTTGCACAGCTCGAAAACAGCAAAAGGACAGACACATTTCTGAACAACTTTTTTAATTAAATCTCTTGGGTGACAGCGGTGAAGCATTTGTTCCATGCGGCGCATA
>Ga0209162_1001490_pt1 | contig 22857 bp, 24 predicted proteins | sample YNPNPMetaG_FD_187121 | JGI IMG/M metagenome (GOLD analysis project Ga0209162, IMG submission 187121) | Anoxygenic and chlorotrophic microbial mat microbial communities from Yellowstone National Park, USA - YNP NP MetaG (SPAdes) (version 2) ...
CTCCCGGCGTGCTGGTCATCCACGAGTGGTGGGGGCTAAACGATTGGGTCAAGCAACAGGCAGATGCGCTGGCGAAGGAGGGGTATGTCGCGCTGGCGGTAGACCTGTATCGCGGCAAAGTGGCGATCGAGGTTATGGAGGCGCATGAGCTGAGCCGTGGGCTACCGGAAGACCGCGCCGTTCGCGACCTCAAGGCGGGCTTTCAGTATTTGCGCCGCCTGCCACAGACGCGCGGCAAGCGTGTGGGGGTCATCGGCTGGTGTATGGGAGGCGGATGGGCGCTGACGCTGGCACTGAACGAGCCGCAGCTGGGGGCGTGTGTCATCTATTACGGTCGGTTGCTGACCGATGAAGCCGCGTTGAAACGCATCGCCTGCCCAGTGTTGGGGATTTTTGGCGACCGCGACCGCGGCATCCCAGTGGAGCTGGTGCGCGCGTTTGAAAGCGAGATGCGCCGCCTGCGCAAGAGAGTGGAGATTCACATATTCCCCAACGCAGGACATGCTTTCGCGAACCCCAACAACCAGCAGGGTTACCACCGCGAGGCAGCAGAGAAAGCACGGCAAATCACCCTGCAGTTCTTGCAGCGTACGCTGGGGAGGTAGTCTATTCGTTCTCCGGCGGCAGGTTCAATCGCCATCGCCGTGGTGACACAATAACCAGCGTTCCGCTCTGCAGCCAGCGATTCCAGCGCAGGCGCACCAAACGGTTCAGCACCTGCTCCTCTTCCGGATCGCGGGGGCGGGTGCGCGGCAGGCGTTTCAGGTCGCCGCGCTGCATCATCTCGACAAACATCTGCCGCTTTTGTGCCTGCAGGTCACTCAGCTTCATCCGCCGCATCTTCCCGTTGCACCTCTTGCCAGAGTGCTTCCAGCATCTGCGCGGTTCCCTCCTCACGGGCGCGTCGCCACACGTATGTGCCAGAATTTGCAGCTTTTTGAGGAGAGTCTCTTCGGGGCATAGATGTTCCCTTCCTCGTTTAAGATACACATTTCTCACGTGAACGTCAAGGTGGTACACTGGTGCAGGGATGGAGGCGCTTTCGGTGGAAGCAACAATTGAACATGGCTTTGTGGAGGAGGATATGCTACGGATAGAGCAGGGGGCAACCGATTATCAGGTCTTCCAGCGTGGTGCGAACGATGAGGCTATTGTGGCTGTCAGCGGCGCGTGCATGATAGAGGCGTCCGACGTGGTGGAAGCACAAATCATACAGGGCGAGAGCCTGTTGCAGGACTGGAGCGCGTGCGGGCAAGCGGAAGGTGCGCGCTGGCAAGCATCGGTGCTTCTGAAGACAGGTGGTCCCTACACGCTGCGCTTTCGCCTGCGTCACCAGCCGGAGCAAATTGCCGAAGTCAAGGAACTGCTGGTGGGCGACCTGTGGGTGCTTGCCGGGCAGTCCAACATGGAGGGTGTTGGCGATTTAATAGACGTGGAGCAACCCCATCCTCTGGTGCACAGCTACACCATGGCGGAAAGCTGGGAAGTGGCGCAGGAACCGTTGCACTGGCTGTGCTGTTCCATAGACCCGGTGCATCATCCAGAAGGCGTACCCCCCACATCGGAGGCACACGCCGAGTGGCACCGCACCCGCAGCAAAGGTGCAGGGCTGGGTTTACCGTTTGCGAAAGCGATGGTGGAAGCCACCGGTGTGCCGGTAGGACTGGTTCCGTGTGCGCATGGCGGCACATCCATGACGCAATGGAGCCCGGAGCTGGCGCATCTGGGTGGAGGTTCGCTGTACGGTTCCATGCTGAGGCGCGTCAAGGCGGTAGGGGGTAAAGTGAAGGGGTTGCTGTGGTATCAGGGTGAAAGCGACGCCAACCCCAATGATGTTCCCCTTTTCGCCGAGCGGTTTACCCGCATCGTGGAAAGCGTTCGCGCCGATTTTGGCGACCCCAACCTGCCCTTCTACACGGTGCAAATCGGACGGTTTGTCGTCGCCATGCCGCCAGAAGGGGAGCTCGCGTGGAATCAGGCACAGGACGTACAGCGCAGGCTGGCGGAGGAGATACCCCATACCGCCGTGGTGGCGTCGGTAGACCTGGAACTGGACGACCTGATACACATCGGCACGCAGGGTCTGAAGCGACTCGGCAGGCGTCTGGCAAATATCGCCCTGAGGGAACTGTTCGGGCGAAGCGACATTCAGAAAGGACCTCGCCTGATAGGGGCTTTTCTGGACAACCCTGAAGGTACCCGCATCCGTGTGCGCCTTACAGACGTGAACGGGAAACTCACCGCACCCGGACGGGTAGCAGGCTTCTCCATCCGCACCGAACAGAACCATCTGTATCGTATCATCTACAAGATGGAGGTGGACAAAGCCGCGCCAACCGACGTGCTGTTGCATCTGACGGAACCCTGTCCGCAGAACGCTTATTTGTGGTACGGCTTCGGCATCGACCCGTACTGCAACTTGAACGACGAGGCGGATATGGCGGTGCCGGTGTTCGGTCCCGTGTCTATTCAGCGCTAAATGGGGCTTTCCCGATACATCATGAATACAGGCACGGGCAGCCTCTACAAGAAGGCTCAGGAGACAGATGGAGGGATTGCCGCTAAACCAGATACTGTCGGGCGACTGTGTACAGGTCATGCACGAACTGCCGGAGCGGTCGGTGGATATGGTGTTTGCCGACCCACCGTACAACTTGCAAATCCATCAGGAACTGTACCGCCCCAACATGACGCGGGTAAACGGCGTCGACGACGAGTGGGACAGGTTCCAGAGCCTTGTCGAATACGACCGTTTCACCGAGGCGTGGCTATCTGCTGCCCGAAGGGTGTTGAAGGACACCGGTACCATCTGGGTCATCGGCACCTACCATAACATCTACCGAATCGGCAAGATTCTGATGGATTTGGGTTTCTGGATTCTGAACGACATCGTGTGGGTGAAGACCAACCCGATGCCGCAGTTTCGGGGAGTGCGCTTTGCCAATGCCCATGAGACGCTGATTTGGGCGCAAAAGGTACGTGGAGCGAAATACACCTTCAACTATCACGACATGAAGGCGTTGAACGACGACCTGCAGATGCGCAGCGACTGGTATCTACCTATCTGTACAGGGCGCGAACGCATCCGCTTGAACGGCGAAAAGGCGCACTCCACCCAGAAGCCGGAAGCGCTGCTGTATCGGGTGATACTCGCCAGTACGAACGTGGGCGATGTGGTTCTCGACCCCTTTTTTGGCACGGGCACCACGGGGGCGGTTGCCAAACGCCTGCGACGGCACTGGATCGGCATCGAGCGCGACCCGCGTTATGTGGAGGTTGCGCAACAGCGCATCGCGCAAGTGGTACCTGCGCTGTTGGAGGCGGTAGAGCTGGCAACCAGCAAAATCCGGTCGCGTGCGCGGCTTCCGTTCGGTGCGCTGGTTGAAAACGGCTACCTGAGACCGGGCGATGTGCTTTTCTTCAAGGGCAGACGCGAGATGGCGGCGATGGTTCTGGCGAACGGGCACCTTCGTCTGGGCGAGTATGAAGGTTCCATCCACCAGCTGGGGCGACTCATCACCGGCGCGCCATGCAACGGGTGGGAACACTGGTACTTTCTCGACCCTGCAACAGGTATACTTCAACCGGTAGACGTGCTCAGAAAGAGACTTCTGGCGAAAATGAACGAGCAGGTTTTTAAAGAAGCACAGGAGGACAGCCTGCTCTTCGGAAGCGATGGAGGAATATGACTTAGCGGTGACACGGACGGACGCCACAGAGAGGGTAACTATCGGTGTGCTCGCGCTGCAAGGCGACTTCGAGGCGCACCTGCAGATGCTGGAACGTTGCGGGGTGCAGGGGAAAGAGATTCGCACGGCACAGCAGCTGCAGGAGGTAGATGGCTTGATTATCCCGGGCGGCGAGAGCACGACCATCATGAAGTTGATGCAGAGGTACGGCATCGATGCGGTGCTTCAGCAACGCGCCAGGGAGGGAATGCCGGTATACGGTACCTGCGCGGGCTTGATTGTGATGGCGCGGGAAATTGAGGGCTATCCCCAGCAGCCACGTCTGGGTTTACTGAACGTAGCGGTAGCGCGAAACGCTTTCGGCAGGCAGGTGGATAGCTTCGAGATAGACCTGCCCGTGCCCAAACTGGGCGATCCTCCCATTCGCGCGGTGTTCATTCGCGCGCCGTATGTGACCCGAACCGGCGAAGGCGTGGAGGTGCTGGCAAGCCTGGACAGCAAAATCGTACTGGTGCAGCAGAACAACCTGCTGGGCGGCGCGTTTCATCCGGAGCTGACGGATGACCAGCGGCTACATCGTTATTTCGTGGAGATGGTGCGTGCCTATCGAAAGCAACAGTGACCGGTTGACACCGGTCACTGTTTTATCGCAAAGGCTACTGAAGGGAGCTGTTAGGACTCGGCATACGGGGGTTTCTGGGTATCGAAAGGTATCAAACCGAGGCTGGCGGCACGCCGGAAGGCCTGAACACGGTTCGATACCTGCAGCTTGTCGTAAATGTTGGCGAGATGGAAGTCCACGGTGCGCTTGCTGACGAAGAGAAGGTCGGCAACCTCCTTGCTGGAGCGACCCTCGATAATCAGCGACAGCACCTCGATCTCGCGCTTCGTCAGCTTAACCGAGCGCTCATCAGAACCTTTATGCTTCGGTGTAGCCATGGTACTCATCTGCTCCTTTTTAGCTCCTTTCCGTTTTTCGCGCCGCCTCCAGAGGGAATATTCCATAATCGGTGCGCGTTCCACAGCAACTTTTCGGTTTCGAACCGCGAACCGAGATAAACCGGTAATGTCACGGGGAGCCAGCCAAAGGCGGAAGCCGTGCGCCAGTGACAATTGACCAGTATATAGATGCCAAACCGCATGCGCAGGTTCCTTTCGTTTTCGATAATACGGTAGAATGCAAGACATGAGGTGTATCGAGTAGAGGTATACAACCATGCAGTGGTCACCCAATCCCGGTAAAGAACTGACACGCTCGTTCGAAGGGCAGGTCTGGGCGCGGTATCCGGTGCGGACCCACGTGGTGCAGCCGGGGGAAGACATCGCGGAGGTCGTCCGGCAATATGCGGCACCGCACCTTCAACAGGGCGATGTTCTGGCACTCAGCGAGAAGGTGGTGGCGATTTGCCAGAAGCGTGCGTTTCCTGTGGAGGAACTTCAGCCCCGTCCTCTGGCACGATGGCTGAGCCGCTTTGTAACCAAAACACCGCACGGCATCGGCATCGGCAGTCCGGTAACGATGGAGCTGGCACTGCGTGAGGCAGGGGTATGGCGCATCCTGCTGGCAGCGGCGGTGGCGGCGGTGACCAAACCGTTTGGCATTCGTGGCATGTTCTACCGCGTTGCCGGGCGCAACGTGGCAGCGATCGACGGCCCCACCCCCTATACCCTGCCTCCGTATAACCGTTATGCTTCCCTTGCCCCGAGGAACCCGAACAAGGTGGCGCAGACCCTTGCAGACGAGCTGGGAGTGCCGGTAGCTATCGTGGACGCCAACGATTTGGGCGTGGAGGTACTCGGCGCGAGCCGTGGGCTGAACCGCGCGCTGGTGGTGGAAATGTTCCGCGATAATCCGCTGGGGCAGGGCAGTCAGCAAACGCCGTTGTGTATCCTGCGTCGCGTTGGCTAGCGGCAGGTCATGTGCCATACTCGCAGCAGCTCCGCGACGCTCCACGCCTGCGCGAAACAACCGCGCGGATGGTGGGGTGGGTCACCGTCAAAGATTTCGGATACCGTGCCAAGCCCTGCCTCGCGCAGGTGCTTTTCAAAGGGTTTCAGTAAACTGCGCAGACGTGAAAGCACGGCTGGCGTTCTGCCGGCAGAGAAAAGCAGGGCATCCGCGTATGCTCCCAGCAGCCATGCCCATACCGTGCCCTGGTGGTATGCGCTGTCACGGGCAAGGACATCGCCCTCATAACGCCCGCGATATTCAGGGTCAAAGGGCGCAAGGCTGCGCAAGCCGTAAGGGGTCAGCAGATAGCGTTCTACCGCGTGCAGGATGTGCTTCGACATGTCGCGGGGCACGGGAGGCTGAGGTATCGCGAGGGCAATCAGCTGATTGGGGCGCAGACGGGGGTCCTGTCTGCCCCTGTCGTCCACTACATCGGCAAGGTATTGCAGCTGCGGTATCCAAAACTTGCTCATGAAAGCCTCACGTGCCTGCCTCATCAGGTCTTCAGCCTGTCGGGCGGTGGCAACATCGGCGTAGCGACGTGCCGCCTCGCACAGCACCCTCAGAAACTGCAACCACAGGGCAGCGATTTCCACCGGCTTGCCCTCGCGCGGCGTTACCACCCAGTCGCCCACCTTCGCGTCCATCCATGTGACCTGCCAGCCGGGTTCGCCGACACGCAGGATACCATCGGCAGGGTCTATCCGAATGCCGAAGCGTGTGCCCTCGCGGTAGGCTTGCAGGCATTGCTTCAGACGGGGGTATATCTCCTCGCGGAAGAACGGCTCATCTCCGGTTTCCTGGCGGTAGCAGTCCGCCATCCAGGCGAACCACAGCGTGGCATCGGCGGTGTTGTACTCCGGCTCCTCGCCCGCATCGGGGAAGCGGTTTGGTATCAGCCCATCACGCATGTATTTCGCGAAAAGGCTCAGCACCTCTCGCGCCTCATCGTAGCGCCGACGCACCAGCAGGATTCCGCGCAGCGAAATCATCGTGTCGCGCCCCCAGTCGGTGAACCAGGGATAGCCAGCGATGATACTGGTGCCCTGCGGGCGACGGATGACGAACTGCTCCGCGGCGCACCACAGCGCACTTGCCAATGGATGCTCACAGAACGGCGGCGGCACCTCCTGTTCTTCGGGAGGCTCTGTGGGTATCTGTTCGAGAGGCTCCAACGATACCGCGATGACCACGCCTTGCCCACGCTGCAGGTCACAGACCAGCGTGCCGGGCGTCCACAGGTCTTCCGTGCTGTCCAGACCTCGCTCTGCCTCCACGGGGTAGTGGAAGGCGTAGTACCAGTCGGAGTAGGGGATGAAGGAGGCACTGCCCGCGTACAGGAAGACGGATGGGAAGCCCGGATAGGGGCTCAGCCGATAGCAACCGGGGGCGACCTGTTCGGCGTAAGGGTCTATGATGTTATTGGCGTAGGTGAGGGAGTGGTAGTCCCGACAGGCGAACAGCGGTATCAGGCGAAGCCCCGCCGATTTCCTTCCCGACAGAAGGTTGTAACGGACGGCGACCGCGTTGCGATGGGGAAGCAGCCAGACCTGCCGCTCGACGACGGCTTTGCCCGCCGTGTAGAGATGCGTGGGGCAGGGATGGAGGCTGAACCGTTGCAGGTGGTGGATACCGTTCGGGTGGATGGCTCCATGATAGAGGTGGCTGGAAAGGGGGTAGGTCTCGGAATTCATCTCCACCCACGCCTCTATCTCCGCCAGCACCAGCACCCTGCCTGTCGGGGGCGGAGTGGCGGCCGTGAGTAATCCGTGATAGCGACGGGTACGCAATCCGGCAATAGTGCCACACGCAAAGCCTCCGATGCCGTTGGTCAACAGCCACTCTCGACGGCAGGACGTCTCCATCTGGTGAAGAACATTTCGAGTAAAAGACAGATTGGGCGGGCATTCCGCGCGCATCTTCGCCTCCTAGAGAGGGCATTATACAGAAGGAGAGAAGATTCCTGTTTGCCCAGATGTGGCGGGTGTATGGAAAATCGCCGTATTGACAGAATCGCAACCGCATTATACAATAAGCGAAACCGTGTCCGTCATGCCCCACCGATGGGCTACAGGGGGACAGGAAGATGCCAGACGATATATGGCACTCGTGGTTGTGTGTCTATTTCCGTAACCGTGCGCTGCCCACGCAGGAGGCGCATGACTGCGCGCACGAGGCTTTCTTGCGCTACACGCAGCACGCGGAAGCACCAGCCTGGAACGACGGCAATCCGCCCGCCCTGTTGTGGCAAATCGCGCACGATGTGCTGTGCGAGTACTGCCGTCAGCGCGACCGACACGCCCGGCTACAGCAGAGGCTGATACAACATCAGCGTTGTGCCCCTCCGTGCGATGTCGAAGAGATGGCAATCGATGCGGTCGAGTGCGAACGGTTCATGGCTTCTTTGCCCGGCCGACTACGCGAGGTGCTACAGTTGCGCCTGCAGGGGTACACGTATGCGGATATCGCGCAGGCGCTGACGCTTTCGCAGGGCACGGTGAAGAGCTATGGCGCGCAGTTGCGGGAGAAATTTCGGAAATATTTCGGTTACGACCCAACCAAATCGCCCTCGCGAATCGGCAATATTCATGGAGGGCTTTCGGAGGAGGCTCTCCCATTATCCGAGAAGGAGGAGGTTGACGATGCGCAAGGCACTGGTATGGACAGCGGTGGCGCTGTTCGTGGCAAACGTGTTCGCTCTGCCCCGCACGCTCGCCGCGCTCGGACTGTGCGGGGGGGGGGGACGGCTCCGGTTCCCCTCACGCTGATGAATAGCGGATGTGGGTGTGGCGGCGTGGGAGACAGTAGTCTGTCATCCCCGATTTTGTCCAGTGTAACTGCGGATAGAGCATTCAACGGCGTGCAGACGTTCCTCTGTGAGACGGGAGGTGTTCGTCCGCTGGCAGCTGGTTGCGTTGACCTTGAGGATGATTGCATCTTTCGGGGATCCATCATACAGTACCGCTGCGTGAACGAGTGGTGGATGCCGACGTGTTTCGGTCAGTTCGAACAGTACGAGCGATGGAGGTACCGATGGCAGTGCGGCAACTGCTATATTGTGCGATGCTGCGACTGGTCTCGCAGCGGTTGCTGCGATCAATTGGCCAACCCGCCGTGCCAGGACAATGACCCTCCGTGTAGCAGTCGGCCTTGTGCTGAGCCGCAGATCAACTGCGATTGAACCAGGACGTTGGTCACGCCCCAATGTTGTACGGGGTGTGACCCTTGCGAAAGGGAGGCAATCATGATGTTCGAGACGCACAGACTCGGATCGCGTGCCCCTGAGCTGGTATCGGCATCACTAGTGGGGGTGCTCGTCTTAGCCGTCGCGCGTATGTTGGTGGGTACTTTGCTGTGGGCGATATACGCCGGGATGCCGCCTGTCCTCTGGGGGAAGCATATTCCAGAGGGTACCACGCTTGCTACATCCGATATACTGGCGTTGATGCTTTCTCCAGCGATATGGACCGGCTATCTTCTGTTCGGCAGTATCGCCGGTGCGCTGGCGCACCGCTTTGAATCGCCTGAAGATTCGCGTAAGCGACGGCTTGCCTTGTTTTGCTGTTGGACATTGCTTCTAGTGAGCAGTGGGTGGTTTCTATGGGTCACGGGCGTCATCGTCGCACTCAGTGGCAGACATGGTGCCCTGCCTGGCGGCGACTGGCGATACGGTGCTCTGGCGTTTCTCGGTGCATCCGTCGAGCCCTCTGTCACGGGCGTCGCCATCCTGTGCATGTCGAGATGGCTGCAGTCCCTGCACGCGCCCATCAAGAGCCTTTTGGAAGCGAGGTGGTAACCATGCGCAGAAACGGTTTCACGTTGCTGGAGTTGCTCATCGTGATAGCCATAATCGCCCTGCTGGCGGCGTTGCTGTTGCCCGTCTTCCAGCAAGCGCGTAAGAAGTCTTACGAACCCGTATGCATCAACAACCTGCGGCAGTTCTACGTGGCGTTCAGCCTCTATCGTGAGGATTACGGCGAAACTGCCCGCTTTCAGGCGTTGTTGTTACCATATATCCGCGACACACGAGTGCTGCACTGCCCGGCAGACACCTACAAGCGTGGGGCGGCATTCGCAGGCTCCGACAAGGGAGATAAATGGATAAAGACCAGTTATTACTACTACCGCCCATTCAGTGACGACTTCATCAAGATTCTGGAACAGGCTGACCCGAATCACGGCATCGCAGTGTGCATTCTGCACGGAAAGCGGCGACAGGGGCCTCAGGGACCGGGGGCAGATTTCGACTACGTGGGCAGGGTCTTGCGGTTGCGGATGGACGGCTCGGTGTCCAGTAGCTATGCAGAGATTTTCTGCTATAGAGAACGCCCCGCGTCTCCTTACCCAGCAGAGACACGCCACCCGTGGTACCTGTATACCGATATTCGCCCCATCCCGCAGGAGGTTATCGATACCGACCCCGCTTTGCGCGGGAAGGAATACTGGCCGTGTGAGTGAGGGGAAGCGGGCTAGATGAGTCGTATCGATACACCGCAAAAAGCAGCCACATGAGTACCTCCATGATATGCTGAAGTGGGTGGATTCATCCCGCCACTGCCTCGCCTATTGCTCGCCTGGTAGGAACTTTCCTCCTTGTGCAGAATCAAGACAAGAGGAATCCGCCCTCGCTTTTCAAAACGTTATAATCGATTTGTGTAAGTGTGATATATCGGAGGTTCGTTTTCGTCGATGCAGAAAGCAGCGGCTGCAGCTCCCTCGGGGACGTCGCAAAGGGTGGGTGAGACTCTTTCGGTGACCTCGCCGGTGCGCCCGCGCGCGCTGGTGGTTGGGTTCGTGGGGATTGTGGTGCTGTGCGTGATTGTCTCCGCGGGCGAGCTGATTGCCAAGAACATCCAGATAGGCATGATGCAGCTTGCACCCGCGCTGGTGGGCGTGCTGTTCGTGCTGGTAGCAGGCAATCAGCTGCTGGGATGGTTGTTACCACGCTGGAAGCTCACGCCTGCGGAGCTGACGGTGGCGTTTGTGTTGATGATCCCCGCGCCCATGATTACCTCCCGCGGGCTGATGGAGCGGTGGCTGCCGCTGCTGGTGGGCGTCAACTATTACGCGCCCGGCAACCGCTGGGATGTGCTGTTCTTTCCGCACATTCCTCCGCAGCTGGTACCGTGGGACCCCACGAAGGGCGCGCGGCAGGACGTTGCGGTGTGGTTCTATGAACGGCTGCCCGGCGGCGTAGCGCTGCCCTGGGCGCAGTGGCTTGTGCCTTTGCTGGTATGGCTGATTCTGATACTCGCCGTGTACGCCGCGTTCTTCTGCATGACGGTCATCTTGCGCAAGCACTGGGTGGAGGGTGAGAAACTTTCCTTCCCGCTGGTTCAGTTGCCGCTGGAGATGATGCTGCAGCCGCAAACCTTCCTGCGCAACAAGCTGATGTGGGCAGGTTTTGTGTTCTCGTTTGGGTTATTTCTGGTCAACGGATTGCATCAGTGGATACCTACCGTGCCTGAAGTGCCGCTGATGATTCAATTGAACCCTTTCTTCACCGAACGCCCGTGGAATCAGGTGAGCTACTGGGCTATCTGGATTTCACCGGCGGCTATCGGCTTTTTCTATCTGATGCCCACTGACCTGTTGTTCAGCTTCTGGTTTTTCTACCTGCTCGGCAAAGTGCAGGAGGCGATTGCGGGCGCATATAGCGAGAACATCCCCTTCGAGCACGCGACCTTTGGGGCGCATGTGGCGTACCAGGGAGCAGGCGCGTTCTTTATGCTGGCGATACTCACCCTTTACAGCGCGCGCCATCACCTGCGTCACGTGTGGCGTCGAGCCATTGGGGCTGTTCCTCCCGACGAGGCGGAGAAGAGGGAGATGTTCTCTTACCGCGTGGCGGTGTGGGGGCTGGTTGTCAGTTTGCTGGTCATTTTGCTCTGGGCGCGTTACTTCGGGATGACGTGGCAGGTGGCGCTGTTTCATTTCGGGGTGTACCTGTTCGTGCAGGCGATTATCATGGCGCGCTGTACGGCGGAGGGCGGCTTGCTGATTACCGAAGGATGTTTTACCCCGATGGATATCTACACCTTTGGGGAGCGGCAGATGCTGGGGGCGCGCCAGCTGACTTTACTCTCCTTTCTGGACGGGATGCATACCCGTGACCTGCGCGGGATGTTGCTGACCGGCTTGCTGGACGCGCAAAAGGTGACTGAGCAGGCACGCTTGCGGGCGCGGCGAGTGCTGTGGCTGCTGGTAGGAGGAGTGCTGTTCGCTATTCTGGTGGCGCTGGTGATACAGATGTGGCTGCCCTACAAGTACGGCGCCATGAACCTGTACAGCTACGTCTACAGCGGCGCAAGTATCCAGTTCTTCCGCGAGAACGCACCGTTTATGGGCACTGTGCCCACGCATCGCGAGTACCCAAACGGACCGCTGTTTACCCTGATCGGCGCGCTGGTGTGTGCTTTGCTGAGCTATTTCCGCTGGCGTATCTCGGGGTTTCCCTTACATCCGCTCGGCTACGCCATGGCGCCGTCGTGGGGTATCGTGGTGTTCTGGTTTTCGATGCTGGTAGCCTGGCTGATTAAGTTGCCCATTGTGCACTACGGTGGGATGCGCACCTTCCGCCTGCTGCGTCCCTTCTTTCTGGGGTTAATCTTCGGCGAGTTTCTGGCGGCGTGCATGTGGTCGTTGATAGCTTGGTTCTGGCAACTGCCCACGCCAACCTTCCCGTGGCCGTGATTACAGCAGCCCGCCCGTCACGCAACTGAAAAAGCCCAGCACGGCGTTGAGCAGGAACACTTCGTACCAGTCCATCTCGAGGAAGTAGCGCAGGATGAACAGGTCGATGAACCATGCCACGATGAGTAACAGCCAAAGCTGCGTGAGCAGCGCCACCAGAAGGGTAACGCTCGAGTTAAGCACCATGAGCGTGGTAATGGGCAGCATGGTGCGATAGCCTTCCCAGAAGCCCACACGGAACGGTTCGCCGGCGATGCTGCCCGTGATGCGCACGGCAATCCAGAGGATGAAAGTGTCGAACAGCCACTTGAACGCGGTAAGCAGGGGCATCCACAGGATTGCCAGCGTGCGAACGCTTGCCAGTAATTCGAGGGGGGCAGGCAGACTTTCTTGCACCGCCTGCAACGCCTGCGCGAGGACGATGCCCAGTATCAGCCCAGCAAGCAATACCGTCAGCCCCACCGTCCAAAGCGGCAGGTTCAGCACTCGTTCCCGCCAATCGAGAGTGTCCACGGTCGTTGCATCAGCCTAAAGTGCACATCTATCTCGGGCTGCCCGTCTGAGGGATAGAGCCGCTGGTAGCTACCATCGGGCTGCATGATTCGAGCGCGACGGTTGTCCTGCAAGTAACACTCCAGCGCTTGGTCGCGCAAATAGCGGATGTGTTCGGGACTCTCCACCGGGAATAGCACTTCCACCCGGTGGTCGAGGTTGCGGGGCATCAGGTCTGCACTGCCGAGGTAGATTTGTTCGTCGCCGTTGTTCCAGAAGTAGTAGATGCGGCTGTGCTCGAGGTAGCGTCCGAGCACGCTGATGACGCGGATGTTGTCGCTCATTTTCGGCACGCCCGGTCGCAGGCAGCAGATACCCCGAACAATGAGGTCTACCTGCACGCCCGCGCAAGAGGCTTCATACAGCAGGTCGATCATCTGCTTGTCCACGAGGGCGTTCATCTTCAAGATGAGGCGTGCGGGCAGTCCCTGTTCCGCATGGGCGATTTCGCGCCGAATCAGTTCCACCAGCTTTTGCCGCAGGTTCACTGGCGCAACCAGCAGCTTGCGGTAGTCGTGCTTTTTGGAGTATCCGGTCAGGTAGTTAAACAGGTCGGTGGCATCGGAGCCAATTTCCTCATCGCAAGTAAACATCCCGATGTCTTCGTAGATTTGGGCGGTGGTGGCATTATAGTTTCCCGTGGAGAGGTGAACATAGCGGCGGATGCGGTCGCCCTCCTGACGCACCACCAGAGCCACCTTGCAGTGGGTTTTCAGCCCCACGAAACCGTACACCACATGCACTCCTGCCTGTTCGAGCCTTTGCGCCCAACCGATGTTGCTCTCTTCGTCGAAGCGGGCTTTCAGCTCCACCAGAACCGCCACCTGTTTGCCTGCTTCTGCCGCTTCCAGCAGTGCCTGCACGACGGGCGCGTTTTTCCCAACGCGGTAGATGGTCTGCTTAATCGCCAACACGTGCGGGTCGCGAGCCGCCGTGCGCAGGAACTCAACAACCGGCTCGAACGAGTCGTAGGGGTGGTGCAGTAGGATGTTGCCCTGTTGGATGGCGTGAAAGATGTCGGCCGTATCTGTGTTCTGCTGCAGGGGCGGTGGGATTGCGGGATGATACGGCGCGAACTTCAAATCGGCTCGTGGGATCTCCGCATACACTTGCATCAGGCTGCTCAGCCCCAGAGGATGCGGTAGCACGTACACATCTTGCGGATAGACCTCCAGATTCTGCATCAGCAGGTTACGCACCCGGCGGGGCATCTCGGGACCGATTGCCAGCTGCACGACAGAGCCGAACTTGCGCCGGTGGATGGTCTGCCGGATGGTTTCGAGCAGGTCATCTGCCTCCAGCTCGCGGATTTCGATGTCGGCGTCGCGCACGATTCGGAACGGGTAGGCTGCCATAATACGCATCTCGGGGAACAGTTCGTGCAGGTTGGCAATAACGATGTCCTCCAACCAGGTGAAATACAGATGGCTGTTTGAGTTAGGCAAACCAGAGTGGTCGGTGCGGTGCAAGGGAACCAGTCGGGGCAGGGTGTTAGGCACTTTGACCCGGGCAAACCGCTCGTTGCCCTCGTGGTCGGCAACCACCACCGCCAGATTCAGGCTGAGGTTGGAGATGTGCGGGAAGGGGTGCCCTGGATCGAAGGCTAAGGGCGTTAGCACTGGGAAGACAAACTCGTGGAAGTACTGGCTCGCCTTGCGTTGTTGCGCTGCCGTCAGTTTGGAGTATGGCAGGATGTGAATGCCCGCTTTGCGCAGCTGCGGGATAATCTGGCGATGCAAGCACACGACCGATTGCCGATAGAGCCGAAGCGATTTACGACGGATGCGTTCAATCTCCTCTTTCAGGCTCATACCGTCGGGCGGAAGCTGCGTGACCTGTGCCTCGATCTGCTCGCGGATGCCAGAGACACGCACCATAAAAAACTCATCCATGTTCGAGCCGAAGATGGCGAGGTACTTCAGCCGCTCCAGTAAGGGGTTGCGTTCGTCCTGTGCCTCCTCCAGCACCCGTTGCTGAAAGTCGAGCAGGCTCAGCTCGCGGTTGAAGTAGCGAATGCAATGCGTTGTTTCGCCCTTTGTTTTCGGCATAGTCGTGCCTACAGCGCTAACTAGACTTCGCGGTGCGTCCTATGATTTTTGCTACTTCAGGCAGCCGTTTCTGTCATTCTGAGCGTTAGCGAAGAATCTCTGAGATGCCTCACTGTCTTCAATGTCGCAACAGGTGTATCTACCTCTTCTGACCAATAGCAACCATCTGTTTCGGCGTGAGCAGCCACTGCAATACGGCAGCCGGTGCGCCACTCAGGTCGTCCACCGTCATGTGACAGACGCCGCCCTTCTTGAAGACAATCTGCAGGCGCGTCTCGCCCAGCAGCAGGTTAGCCAGTGCGCTCATATTCGGTTCGTGCCCCACCAGGGCAAGTGAGTCGACGCGGCTGTATTGCTTCAGTTCTTCCCACATATGGTCGGGATGGGCAAGAGGCAGCAGGTTCTCTGTGAAGACGATAGAGTTCTGCACCTCCAGCCCTTCGCGCAGGATTTCCGCCGTCTGGCGGGCGCGGACGTAGGGGCTGGACAGGATTATCTGCGGCGCTACGCCTAGCACCTTCAGCCCCCTCGTGATGTCGCGCATCTTCGCTCGTCCTTTATCGGTCAACGGACGCTGGCTATCGTCCTCATAGCCGACTGTGAAGTGTGGAACTGCGATGGCGTGGCGCACCAGATACAGCTTCACGAACTGCCCTCCTCTCTTTGTGATGCCACAGACACAGTCTCGCTGGCTTCTTCGACAGGTGTCTCCGCTGCTGCCTGCTCCTCTGGGTCTGACCCTACTGTTACCACCTCCGCCACTGCCTCTGCATCGGTATGCGCGGGCATCGTCTCCTCTTGCGGGGCTTCACTGGAACCGGCCAGCGCGTACTCGGACGAGGTGCTGGTCTCCTCGCCACAAACCTCCTCGCTCTCCGTCAAGATGCCAGCGGCTTCCTGCCACGGGAACTTTGCTTGCGGCGTGGCACGCCAGAAAGAGTGTACACTACCCATGTTCTGAAGATAAACGTCTACCCGCTCGCGGTGAACTCGCTCGTAAAACTCACGCACTGAGCTGATGTCGATGCCGTCTTTACGAGGACGACTGGCGTACTCTTCCAGCGTGCGCAGAAGTACCTCAGCGTCCTGAATCTCGCCCATGAGCGTCTGGTAGCTATGCATCTGTGCGGGCAGGTCTTCGGGCATATCGGTGAGCAGCGGTTGCACCACCTCGAAGCTATAGCGGAGGCGTTTGAAGGCGATGCGCACGCGGTGGATGGTCGCCACGTTGGCTGGATCCACCATTGCCAGTCGGCTCAGCACCGTGTGATAGGCGTCATCCACTGGAGCGAACACGTCGACCGATAGCGAGTGTAGAGACTTGACTGCTGCACGGATGGGCTTGGCAAAGGCGTTGCCCACGTCCTCGATATCCTTGTGAGCGCGGCGCAACAGCTGCTTTTCCGTCTTCTGCAGGTACCGGTGGAAGGGTTCGATTTCGGGCAGCTCCGAGAGCCTTTGACTTGTTTCCAGCAGCATCACCTGCGTATCTCGCAGGGCGTCAAAAGCGTCCAGATGCGCTTTCAGGTTGCGTCGCACCTTTCGCAGGGCCGGTGACGCCGCGAAGAAGTTGAGAAAGTCCACCAGCGCCAGCAGTCGACGCATGGCGACGCGCAGGTCATGCACCGCCTCTTCGCTGAACTGCTTGCGGCAGAGTTTGGTCTGTGTACGCAGCGTGCGCAACCGCGTTTTCGCCGTCTTTTCTAACAGGCAAAGGGCATCTGCTTCCATCCCGACTTTCACCTCCTAAGCGATGTCTAGGGAGACCCCAAACACTTCTTCAAAGAGACTCTTACGCTTGCTAATGCGCCACTTTTCCAGCAGCATATCTCTCTCCCCCGCGATGGAAAGACACCATCGGTTCTTGTCCACGGGAACCAGCGTCAGGTCTTTCACCGCGTGGCTACGGCTGGTGTCCAAACTGTCCGCCAGGCGCAAAATGGCGGTTAACTTGGTAACGATGAGGCGGTCGCGCTGCGAGAGAGCCCGGAACTCCTCATCTTTGAGCGATGGCGACTCGCGACGATGGTAGCGAATAATCTGTGCCACGATGTCCTGTTGTCTGGGCGTCATGCCGAGGATGGGGCTGTTCTTCACGATGTAATAGCCGTGCTTTTCGTGGTCTACTGGCTGGATAAACTGTCCGATGTCGTGTAGCAGGGCAGCTACTTCCAGCAGGAGTTTTTCCTCCGCCTCCATGCGGTGTAGGGGCTCGGACTGCTCAAATAGGCGCAGCGCCATTTGCGACACCTGCGCGCCGTGCTGGATGTCCATCCGGTATTTCTGCGCCAGTCTCAACGCTGATGCCCGTACCTGCTGTTCCACAGAAGGACGCTGTACGACGGCTGCCGGCAGCATATCCCACAGGATGCCATCTTTCAGCCCCACATGGGGGATGCGAACCTCACGCAGCCCGCTTTCCCGCGCCAGCATGTGTAGCACGATGCCTGCGGGGATGATGACATCAGCGCGGTCAGGACGTAAGCCTAATTTCTCGATGCGTTCTTGCACCGTCATCTTCCCGATGGCTTCGATGAGCGTCTCGATTTCATACAGGGTGATGAAAGCGTTACTGCGCCTGCGTAACAATCGGCAGCGGAGGTCGCCCAGCGCTTCGACGTTACCTCCTGTGCCGATACACATATTCAGACGCTGCGTGCCAATCTCGCGGTCGAGACGCTGCCGCGCCAGCCCGGCATACTCCCTCACCAATCGGCTGAAGGAGAGCAAATCGTCGGTCACACACCCGAACTTCTGCAACAGGCGCACGGTACCCAGTCGGTAGCTCTCGCTGGACAGAATCGTCTCGCCCTCGCTTAAAACCACTTCTACGCTGCCGCCTCCGATTTCGATTAACATCGCATACTTGCCGTGCAGGTCAATCACTTTTGTCACGGCGAGGTGAACCAGTCGCGCCTCCTCCTCACCAGAGATGACCTCTACCTGAATGCCTGTTTGCTGGGCGATGCGGTCGACGAAGATGTCGCGGTTCTCGGCTTCCCGCACCGCGCTGCTGGCGACGGCGCGCATTCGCGGCACGCCTAAGTGTTCAATCACGTCGCGAAAGCGTTGCAGCGCCTGAATCGCTGCCTGGATGTTTTGTTCGGAGATGTAGCCTTGTGAGAAGGTGTCCTCCCCCAACCGCACAGGGGCGCGTTGATACTCTACCAGCTCGAAGCGGGTGGTATCCACAAGTCGTACCACCTGCATTCGAACCCCATTCGAACCGATATCGATGGCTGCTAGCATTCCTTCTCTCTATCCCCCCGCCTTAGTAACACACGGTAGTTATCCGCGACGGTTCCGCTTTCCTTGTTGCACCAGCAGTTGCAATGGCAAGTCTTCTCGCTGCCACTGGGTGAAGCTGCGCCACACCACGTGCCCGTCCAGATACGCCACGTTGCCGCCATCCTCGTGGTTGCCTACCCCGTTGGAATACAGGATGTCCCCAAAAACAGGAGTGTTGCTTTCATCGCGGTTGGAAGCAGGTGGCACATACCAGTACGACACGGCCGGTGCCGCCCGCTCACGCCTAGTGCGCGGTCGGTCATCGGAGGGGCAGAAGAAGATGTTCAGGCTGTCGGTGTAGGCAGAGACATGGCGCACCCAGCGTTCCTGTTGCGGGTAACGCTCATCGTAATCCTGAGCGTACAGCTGCAGCGCCTGTACCAGACGACGCAGGTTCTCGCGGCAGACCGTGCGGTGGGCGGCTTCGCTACCTTTGCCGTAGAAGCTCAGCACCATTGCCATCATCGCCACTATCATGACAAACACTACAAACGCTTCGAAGTGGCGGCGGTGCAGGGCGCGATTGAGCCAGCGTTCCTTCCAGGTGAATGGCATCACAAATCCCCCCTTTGTCTGCGCAGAGGGATTCCTCTTCTATAATTCGATTCCTCTTCTATAATTCATTGTAACATTTTTTTAACCAAAAGGGAAAGATGAGTATCGGCTATATGACGCCCTGTGCTCTGAGGCTGACCCACCTGCCGTCGCCGAGGATGACGTGGTCCAGCAGATCGATGCCCAGCAGCTGCCCCGCCTGATGGAGGCGTTTCGTTATCTGGATGTCCTCATTGCTGGGAGTGGGGTCGCCACTGGGGTGGTTATGCGCGAGGATAATGGAGGAGGCACTATGGCGAATGGCTTCGCGAAATACCTCGCGCGGATGGAGCAAACTGGAGTCCAGCGTGCCTTTGGTCACCGTGCTTTGCTGCATCACGCGGTTTTTGGTGTTGAGCAAAAGCACAATGACATGCTCCTGTTTCTCGTCGCGCAGCTGGTGGTGGAGCAGGGCATATACATCTTCGGGACGGGTAATGGCAGGCTGTTCACCCATCTCTTCCAGCGCGATGCGTCTGCCCAGCTCCACCGCCGCCAGCAGCTGTGCCGCCTTCGCCAGTCCGATACCCTTCACCTGCGCCAGCTCCGACGGCTTTGCGCTGGCAATGGCGCGCAGGCTACCCATGCTGGTCAACAGGTGCTGCGCCAGCTGCACCGCCGTCATCTCAGGGGTTCCGGTGCGCAGCAGGATGGCAAGTAGCTCCGCACTGGAGAGCGCGTGGGCACCAAACTGCACCAGCCGCTCACGCGGTCGCTCATCCACGGGCAGCTCTTTGATGGTGTATCTGGCTGGTGGCTCCGGCAACTCCCTCTCCTATACGCGCACCAGTTCGCCCGTCTCCGCAGAGCGGTAGATACCATCCAGGATACGCATGACCGCCACGCCGTGCTCGATGGGGGCGATGGGCGGCTTGCGCTTCAGGATGCACTCCACGAAGTGCTCGATCTCCGCCAGATGTCCTGGGATGTTGGGCGCATGAGGCACGAAGTCCTCCGGTACGCCGTGGCGGTCGGTGAAGATACGCAGTGGCTCCAGTGTCGCACCGCCCTTCGTGCCCATCAGCTGCGAGTAGAACACATCCCGCTCGATATGCGATGCCCATGAGGCATCCAGCTGACACACCGCGCCGTTCTTGAAGCGGATAAGCGCGGTAGCCAGGTCCTCCACGTCGAAGGTGCCGCCCTTCTGTGGGGTTCCCCAGCCGCCCTGTCCGCGTCCGTAGGGACCGAACTTGGCGAAGGTGGCGCCGAACACCGCTTCTGGCTCCGGACAGCCCATCAACCACCACGTCAGGTCGAGCACGTGTACACCGATGTCGATCAGCGGTCCGCCTCCCGACAGCGCTTTGGTAGTGAACCAGCCGCCGAAGCCGGGGATGCCGTGCCTGCGGAGCCATCCGCACTTCGCGTAGTAGATGTCGCCCAGTTCACCCGCGTCGATATGGCGTTTCAATGTCTGGCTATCGCCGCGGAAGCGGTTGTTCATGCCCATCATGAACAGCACTCCCGTTTTCTGCGCCACCTGAAGCATCCGTTCGGCATCCTGCAGGTTGTGCGCCAGCGGTTTCTCGCACAGGACGTGGCAACCCGCCTCCATAGCAGCGATGGCAACGGGGGCATGCAGGGCGTTCGGGGTGCACACCGACACCGCATCTAGCTCCACCTCCTCCAGCATCTGCTGGTAGTCGGTAAACACATGCGGCACGGCGTACTCGTCCGCTACCTGCTTTGCCCGCTTTTCATCGATGTCGCAAACCGCGACGACCTCCGCCTGCGGAAGGCGCTGATAGCCCTGGATATGCAGACTGCCGATGCCGACGCCGACAACGCCGACCCGCACTCTCTTTTTACCGGAACGTGTTGCTGGCACTGTGGGTTACCTCACTCTTCACACGAAATGGAGTAGTATACAATTGGGCAGGGACAGGGAAATATCCTGCAGGTTAGCAGATTAGTGCTATTGCTTTACCTAACTGTTTTGCTATGTTGCAATGATACCCAGTCTGACTACCGGCGCCCTCCGCTCAAAGCCCTCCACACATACCAAACGCGCACAACAACAAAAACAGCGATGCAATAGGTGGGGAGTGCTTGTTTGGCGATATGGTAGGTAGGTTTGGCGACTTGGGTAAATCGGCTCTCTCGCATCGGTGTCTTCCTCCGCAGGGGGTATTCCACATCACCACACCTCTTTGCGGCAGAGCGTTTTTTCCTCGCCGCCCGAAAGTGGTAAAATAGTAACGCAGAGCGATTACCACATCATTCAGGAGCAAACAGTGAGTCTGTACGTCCAGAACCGTGTGCGCAAGGAGCCGGGTATTTGCGGGGGTGCGCTCAGCATTCCCGAAGAGCGGATGCCTGTTTCGTTCATCCTGCGTTGCTTCGCGGCAGGCATGAGCCACCGCGAGATTCTGCGTGCCTATCCCCAGCTCAGCGAAGAAGACCTCCGACTGGCGCTGCTCGCGGCGGCAGAGAAACTGGAGCAGGACGATGAAGCTGCTGCTGGATAGCCAGATAAGCGCACAGGTCGCGGCACACCTGCGCAAAATGGGGCACGACGTGCGCGAGGTGCGCGGCGACCCGCTCCTGCACAGCGCATCGGACGAGACACTGGTGCAGACCGCCTGGCGAGAGGGGCGGGTGCTGCTAAGTGCATCGCCAGCGTTTGCCCGCCTGATTTCGCGGCAAAGCGGCTGGCGCCCGGGAGCCATTCTGCTGCTGGCGGGTGACCCGCGTCCGCAAGCCCAGCTGAAAACCCTCATGGAACTGCTGCGGAGACTACCCGAAGCAAAGGTGATGACCAGCCTGATTATCGTGGAGGGGCAACGGGCCCGTGTCTATCCGCTGGTTGTCCGTATTCCAGAGAAGGTCACCCCCGAGCTACAGCCCCGCCTGCCAGAGCCGCTTCCCTCGCCATCAGCGACACCTTCCATCCGCTCGTACCTTGCCTGTCCCGTTTGTGGTTATACCATGAAGCCCCTGCATGGATGCAAACAGGTCTGTCCCGCCTGCGGCTACCTCAGCTCCTGCAGTATGGACTGAAGCCTCGTCTTCTCAAAGGGAAAATATCTTGCGGTAGAGAATGTTTTTGGCAAGCTGATGGACGGAGGAAGAGATTGGCGCAGTATATCCCAACCATTATCGGTTCGATTGCGGGTGACATCATCGGTGCGCCTTACGAGTGGAACCGAATCAAAACGACAGAGTTTCCCCTGTTCAGCGCAGAGTCGGATTTCACCGATGATACTGTGATGACCATCGCCGTTGCCGACAGTATCCTTTCCGGCAAAGATTTTGCCGCGATGATGCGCGATTACGGCAGACGCTACCCGAACCGGGGCTATGGAGGCTTTTTCCGTCGCTGGCTTCGTTCAGACAGCCCGCAGCCATATGGGAGTTTTGGCAACGGCTCCGCGATGCGAGCCAGCCCCACCGGTTTTGCCGCCTCCACGCTGGAAGAGGCACTGGAACTGGCAAAGCGTTCCGCAGAGGTGACCCACAATCACCCAGAAGGTATCAAAGGCGCCCAGGCGACCGCCGCCGCCATCTATCTTGCCCGCACCGGGCACACGAAGGCCCAAATCCGCGATTACGTTACGCGCACCTTCGGCTATGACCTCAACTTCACGCTGGACGAAATCCGACCCAGATACCGATTCAACGAAACCTGCCAACAAACCGTGCCCCAGGCGATAGTGGCTTTCCTGGAGAGCATGGACTACGAGAGCGCGATAAGGCTGGCAATCTCTCTGGGCGGCGACAGCGACACGCTGGCGTGTATCACGGGAGGGATCGCCGCCGCGTACTACAAGGAGATGCCTGAAGCGATTGTGCAGAACACCCTGAGCCTGCTTCCCGAAGAGTTCCGTGAGGTCATCCGGCGGTTTGATGAGAAATACGCAGAGCTAACTGTCACTGAGTAGCAGTCATGTGCTCAGGCAAGCGTTTACAGCAGTGACAGCGTGAATAGAGCGTCTAAGGCAAAAAGACCTCGTCGCGCTCAGCGCGTTCAAGACGAGATAACAAGTCGTGCAGCTCCTGGTGATACTCTACATCACTAACCCAGTCATCGTCCAGCAGG
>Ga0209162_1001491_pt1 | contig 22854 bp, 23 predicted proteins | sample YNPNPMetaG_FD_187121 | JGI IMG/M metagenome (GOLD analysis project Ga0209162, IMG submission 187121) | Anoxygenic and chlorotrophic microbial mat microbial communities from Yellowstone National Park, USA - YNP NP MetaG (SPAdes) (version 2) ...
CATGAGGACGACGCGGCGGCCGGCGTCGGCCGCGCGCAAGGCGCCGCAGGTGTGGGTGCGGCGCAGCGAGCCGAGAAAATCAAGCGGAATCTGTTGAGCCATGCTGGAAAACTGCGTGAGTCGGGATGGTAAGGGACTATTGTAGCGCGCCCCCGGCGGCAGGCGCGCGCCGCACGGGCCTCAGGCGGAAAGGGTCAGGCAGTCGATGATCACTCTCCAGTGGCCGTCCGGCTGGCGGCGGAACACGGAGGTGAAGCTGCCTTCCCGGGTGCAGAGGATGCCGGGCTGCGTCTCGCGGGTGAGCGAGAAGCGCCCCGAGGCGCAGGCCAGGCTGAACTCGGCCTCGAAGTGGTTGGCTTCGCGCTTCAGCTCGATGAGGCCGTTGTCGAATTCGCGGCGCAGCCAGGCGAGGATCGCTTCGCGGCCGTTGACCACAGGATGGCCCGGCGCCTGGAGCTCGGCGTCAGGCGCATAGAAGATTTCGACGAGCCGCTCGGGATCGCGCCGCCGGATGCAGCGTACGAACTCCTCCTCGAGCAGTTGGAGATCCCGGGTCGTACTGTCCAAAGCCAGGAACGGCATGGCCTCAACCTTCCCACAGGCAGTTTGGCATCTTCTCCGCGGGTGTCAAGGGGAGGCGGCCCCGCAAGGAGCCGGGAGCCGCGGACCGCCGGCCAGTGTCCAAACAAGCATGGGTTTGCGCGCCGCCCGGTGGATCTTGGCGGCCGCCGCGCTGGCGGCGGCGGCCAGCCTGTTGCGCACCGCGCTGGAGCGCCGCGCGGCGCCGGTACCGCAGAAGCGCGAGCGCCCCGCGGCGGGCGTGCCCGCCGCGCTCGACTCCCGCGAGCTGAAGATCCTTCACTTCTACGCGCCGCGGATTCCCGAACGGGGCAAGCCGTTCACGATCTGCTATGGCGTGCTGAACGCCAGGCGCGTGGAACTCGACCCGCCCATTGCGGAGCTGTCCCCCTCGATCAACCGCTGCGTCGAAGCGAGGCTCGACAGGAGCGCGCGGCTCGTGCTGCGCGCATACAACGAGGCCGGCGAATCGGTGTCCGCCGCGTTCGACTTGCCGGTGAAGGAGCCCGCGCCGGAAATCCTCTTCGTGGACGTCAGCCCGCGCGAGCTGCGCCGCGGCGACCGCTTCACGCTTTGCTACGGCGTGCGCTTCGCCACGCGCGTGCGCGTGGAACCCGGAGGGTTCTCCTTCCCGGCCTCGGAGAAATACTGCGCCACCTGGTTCCCGGCGCAGGCCCCCGCGCGGCTGATTGCCGAATCGCCCGGCGGGGCGGTGGAAGCGGCGCTCCCGGTGCGCATGGCCGGGCCCGGACCGTGAGCGCAGGGGGCATCACCGCTCGCCGGGTTGCTGGATCGATTCGAGGTACCGGACCAGCCGGTCGATGAGCGCCGCCGAGTGGCTGTCGGCCGGGGACACCGGGATAAAGACGGGTCCCCAAACGGGCATCCGCTTGCCGCCGTGAGCGGGGAACCCTTCGAGGCCGCCGAGCAGCCTCTGGACGCGCGCTCTGGGAAACGTGCCGCCATATTTGCGGGCGAGCAGGGTGAGGTCGGTCGGGCTCATCCGCAAGGCCTCCGCCGCCGGCCCGTCGCCACGGCCCTCCATGCCGTGACAACTGGCGCAGTAGGCCACGTAGAGCTCGCGCCCGCTCATCCCGGAAGCCCGGTTGCCGGCATACGGCGCGGGCGGGGCCTTCGGCGGGGCCGTGCGAAGGGGAGCGGCGGCGGCGAGCAGAAGAAATGCGGCCACAGCGCAGGAGCGATGGCGTTTCATGGTTCCTCCCGATAGTCAGCGTAGGCCGCCGCGGCTTTGGCGGCAAGCCCTCTGCGCGCTTGCCGCACAGGGGTCGTTGTGGTAACAATGGAGGCAGACTGATTCCTGCCGCCCAACCGGGTGAATCGGATACGTTTCTGTCATACAGGAGTCTACTGTGGAATCCTCCAACCGCCGTCTGATCCGGCCCGCGCTTGCGGAAGTCAAGGAACGCGCCGCCGCCCGATCCGCGAACCCGCAGACGAGGAAGCAGGCCCCGCCTGACGTCACCAACGCCGAGAATTTTTACTACGTGAAGCAGATGCAGTCGAAGACGCCGCTGGTGGTGGTGATGCACGACGGCGAGGAGCTGCACGGCACGCTCGAGTGGTATGACAAGGGCTGCATCAAGCTGACACGGGACGAGGGCCCGAACCTGCTGATCTACAAGTCGGCCATCAAGTACATTTACAAGGCCTGAGACGGCGCCCCGTTGCAGCGGCGCGCGTATTGCGGGCGCGCCATATGCGCGCCCTTCCTCCTGCGAACATTTACGACAGCCGCGCTTGCGACCGCGGCGCAGCCCTTCGGGGCGTGCGTGCGGCCTCATTGCAGCCGCAACGGAGAACGTGCGTTGCCGGGGCACGCGCCGCGTTGCCTTGAAGCAGGGGCGCCTCCGGCCGCGGCCCATGCCGGTGAACGGGCCGCCTGTCCGGCCTATGGCGACTGCGAGCCCGCCGATTCCGCTTCCAGCCGTTCCTTTTCAAGCGCGCGGGCCCGCACCTCCAGCCGCTGCCGCCGCCGCTCGCCGGCCTCTCGCCAGCGCCGCTTCTCGGTTTCCGTTTCGGGGATCACGGGAGGGACTTCGCGCGGCTTGCCCTCGGGCGAAAGCGCCACGAAGGTCAGGTAGGACGAGTTCGTGTGGAGCACCACGCCGGTTTCCAGGTCCTCGACGAAAACCTTGACGCCGACCTCCATCGAAGTGCGGAACACACGGTTGACGGACGCCTTCAGGATCACCAGCTGTCCGATGCGGATGGGGTGGAGAAACGTCATGCGGTCGACCGAGGCGGTCACCACCGGACAGCGCGCGTGGCGCATGGCGGCAGTGGCGCCGGCCAGGTCCACCAGGTGCATGATCCGCCCGCCGAGGAGGTTTCCGAGCGTGTTGGCGTAAATGGGGAGAGCGAATTCCGACAGCTCGCTCGCCGACTCGCGCACGGGACGGCCTTCCATGACAAAAAGGTACCATGAGGGTCATGGGGCGCCTGGAACAGTTGCAACAGATGCTCGAGCAGGATCCCGGCAACAGCCGCCTGCAATACATGCTGGGAATGGAGTTGCTCGGGGCTGGCCGCGCGGCCGAGGCGGCGGCCACGCTGCGGGCGCTGATCGAGCGCGACCCGAACTATGTGGCCGCCTATTATCAGGCGGGCCGGGCCTGTGAACAGGCCGGCGACTTCGACGGTGCACGCGAGTTTTACCGCCGCGGCATCGAAGCCGCCCGCCGCGCCGGCGACCGCCACACGGAGAGCGAACTGCAAGCGGCGCTGGATATTTTGGGGTAAATCCACGCGCAGGTTGACCGGCCGAGGTGTAACGTTAATTAACCCCCATTCGGGATGTTTCGCAAACGGATAATCCTGGGAATTACGTAAGATTGCGCTCTTTTGCGCTTTGTATTGGCGGCTTCCGCTCTTAAAATTGCTACTGTCCTGCGTTTTACCGCTTTTCAGAGAGGAGCAAATATGATGCGTCTGCTCTCCCGATGGACAGTCCGGATTCCGGCTGTAGCCGCCGTCATTCTGTTGACGGGTTCCTGGCTGCGTGGAGAGGTTCCGTCCCGAGTCAAGGTCTATTCTGCTGCAAGCCGCGGGGAGGTTGTAGCGCCGGGATCGCTGGCCGTTGTGCGCATTGATGGCGAGGCCCGGTTCGTCCCGGAGGCGACATCCATCGACGCGTGGCAGACCGCGGATCCCCCGGTTGACCTGGGCGGGATCCGGGTCCTGTTCAATGGAGCGCCGGGACGGCTGATCTATGTCACCCCGGAAGAAATCTTCCTGGTGCTTCCCCCAGATTGCGCTGCCGGCGAGGCCCAGGTGGAAGTACGCGATTCCGACGCGCAGGTTGTTGCCAGGGGGACTGCCCGGGTGGAGATGTTGGCGCCGGGCCTGTTCTCCGAGGACAACTCGGGCAAGGGCAAAGGACGAATCTACAATGCCGAGACCTGGGAGCAAGGACCGTTCCGGGTTCGCACTTCCTTAGCGGACGGCGCGAAATCCCGAACCCGCATTCTGCTGTCAGCCACCGGGTTGCGCGGGGCTGTTGCGGGCCAGCCTCGCGACCAGGGAGCGGAGCGCGTGCAGGTCGATTTTATGGCGGGAACCGCCCGGTGGTCCGTCGATGCCGACTCAATTTCCGCTGCCGCGGATTATGCAGGTCTCGACATAGTGACTGTCACGCTCCCGAGCGAACTGAATGGCAATCACCTCATCCACGTCGGCATCCGGGCAGGCGAGGCGGAGTCCAACTACGTCAGCTTCGAATTGCTCCTCGAGGATCCTCCTGTGGTGGAGTCCGTTGTTCCCGCTCAAGCCGGTCCCGGAGAGGTAATTCGCATCACCGGCAAGGGACTGGCCGGCGCCACGGACGGCAGGGACCGCGTCATCTTCGAAGCGGAGAACGGGGCCAGCGCCGTCATCACTCCGTTGCGCGCCGAGGCAGTCGACGATGACGCTGCGCAGACCGCTTTGGAGGTGGTTGTCCCTCCCTTGCCGGGCGGCGAGGCAGGAGCCTGGTTCGAAGGCTCCGTCAAGTTGTGCGTTGAAACGGACGGATTGGCCGGCTGTGCGGCGGAACCGTTCCGGATCCTCAAGGCAGAAGCCCCGCAAACACCGCCGGGAGACGTGCTGCTGGGTGTGCTCGAAAAGATTTACGAGGCAGCCGGGAAGGCCGCCGGATCCGAAGAGGATGCCCAGACCATCGCAGCGATTCGTGAGCGCGCCAGAGCCGACCTCCGCCGGAAGATTGATGCAGCCCTTGCGGGCGTTCCGGAGGAGATCACATTGGCCCTGGAGGATGGCACAGAAGTCAGGGTGCTTTTCGACCTTACGGCAATTGGCAGGATGGAGACCCTGCTTGCCAACGGCAGTTCCTCTCTCCAAAAGAGCCTGGAGCTGCTGGTCGCCAGAACGGGAAACCAAACCCGGGCGGCAGTGGACGCGGAGCTGGAGCGCCAGCTAATGGAAGCCAAGTTGGAATACGATGACTACAAGAGGCTTGGCGAAACCATCGCCAAAGGCCAACTTGCCATTGCAGCCAGCTCCTTGACCGCGTGCCTGGTTTCGGGTCCGGTTTGCGTCTTTCTGGCGGAAGCCCTCACCACCATCAGTCCCATTTTGGCCGGAATGGCCCTCATTCCTACCGCGACAGTCATGTCGATTGAGTTCGGGCCCAACACCCTGACCGAACTTCGTGTCTCTCCTTCTCGTATCGAGATTGCTCCCGGGCAGTCGACGGAACTGGACGTGCGGGGCCGTTTCAGCTCGTTGATGGACCCTTCCCTGGCTTTAGAGGAGGCCGCCTCAGTCGTTCTCTCCCGTTTCATCGCGGACGCCTTCGGGCTGGGTTTCTCGGCCGGCTATTTGGTTGAGAAAACGATCAGGCCGGCGGTGAAGCTTGTCGTGAGCAAGATGATGGAACTTGGTCTGGCCAATTATGCCAAGCCCGGCACGCCCACAACCCGGGACGTTGGATTGTCGTGGGAAACCGTGAACAGCAATTGTATCCGGGGCTCTTCGCCCTCCTCGAGCGCCGCGTTTTTCCTCGGATCCTGGGAGGTTCGCGGCATCCGCGGGATGGAGTCGGCAGAGCGGTGCCAGTTCGCCGCCAAGAAGGATCGACTGTTGATGCTGCCTGGCGCCGAACAGCCGGCCACCGCGCTGATCCGGGTAACCGGACCGACAGGTTGCTACCCCCTGCCGTCCAACGCACCGCTGCCGTTGTTCACGAAAGTATTTCAGGTGACCGCCCCGAATGCAGCAGGCAAACGTCTGGTTCTTGGACAAGTCGCCGGAAGTAGCGAGTACATGCTGTTGCAGTCGCTCCCGCTTCCCTCGCCAAACGAGCAAATGATTTGTGGATGGATCACGCTCGCTCCCGGTTGCCGGGTTGAAGCCTACTTGCCGACGCCGCAGGAGAGGAGTGGCGATTACAGCGCTTATCCGAGTCTGATTGATCCTCTCGGCCCACCGTTCCCTGGCAATATCATCCCGCGGGCCAGAATGGGTCCGGGAGGATTGTTCGGAATGCCCGTGAAATCGGTTGATGGCTGCGGCCAGTAGTGGCATCCGGCCTGGACCCGCGTGTGTGAGACTGGGCGAAGCCCGGGAGGGAAGCCGGCAGGCTGGGCCGGGCCAGGAAGGCAGTTTCCCCGAGCGCACTCACGCTTGTTGCGCGCCGGAGACCGAGCGCAGGCGTTCCCATTCATCCCGGAGGAGGCTGTAGACGCAGAGGTCAGTACAGCCGCCGCGGAGGCGGCCTTCGAGCGTGAATCCGGGCCGCTTCTCCTGGTGCGGCGACACCGCAATCAGCCGCGAGACCCGGAATCATCTCGTGCGCGGCGACTGTTTGTCGAGCTGCGACACAATTTCCCGAAACCGCTTATGCCCTGCCAGCCGCCGTAAGGAGGGATCGTCACGAGGGTCAGGGAACCGGATGCCGGGCGGCAGATTGCCTTGCCGCCGCACCGCAGCCTCCAGATTCACAAGCGCAGCCTCTGATTCGCCCAGTTCGGCCAGAGCACATGCCATATTGTAGTAATAGAGCGGATAGTCCGGATCTTCGCGGACGGCATTTTCAAACAGCGACCTGGCGCGCTCGAGCTTGCCGCCGAGCGCATAAGCCATGCCGAGGTTGTCCGTAAGGATACGGCGTTGCATCTGATCCAAAACGGGCCTTTGCCGGGCAATGTCAAACGCCTTCTCGTATGCTCTGGCGGCCTCGTCCCAATGATTCTGGTAAAAATGTGCGTGGCCCAGATAGAGGTGCGCTGTAACCAGTGCCGGGTCAAGCCGGGTTGCCGCCGCAAGGCGTTGCGCGGCCCCTGCGTAATCGCGTTGCCGGTAAAGCCGCAGTCCCTCTTGCAGCTCTCTTTTGGCGGGAGAGTGCGGGCCTTGAGCCGTGGTTGCGGGCATTGCCACCAACATCAGGATTCCTGCCATCACTCCGGGGGACCCGGCGTAGCGCCAAAGGATCATCGTGCTCTCCCTGCGCGAAAGCGCAAGAACAGACTGATGGCGAGGAAGGCGACGGCCGCGCCGATCATCCACGAGAGGAAGAATAACCCGTACATTATGAGCGAGCCTTCCGAAAACCTCCAGAACCTCTTGTTCAGCACGAGCGTGATCAGCAGCGTCTCCACCTCCGGCCTGCCCAGATATGGCATGAAGAGGCCGATCAGAAGGGACAAGGCGAGCCGCCTGGCCGGGGTCACGGGCACCTCGTTGAATCGTACGGCGTTTCCGGCTCCTTGCACAGAGGCTTGCCCTGATCGTGCGGGACGCAAAGAGACACCACAGCCTGGCAGGATCCGCCCTGGGGATCAGTAGCACGGAACGTCACCCGGTAATTTCTGCCCTCGCCGGTTCCATCGCGCTCACTGCGAAGTTCAAACAGGTTGGGGCCGACGATGCCGGCATCGGGGCAGGACCGGCCGCTGCCGGAGCCGGTGCTCCAAGTGGGCTGGCTTTGGTAAATGGACAGCACCTCAATCGTGACAGGATCACCATCCGGATCGACGACACCGGAGATCCGGCCCCGCACGAGGCTTCCGTTCGGCGGCCAAAGCTCCCCCTCGAGGCTGATCGTGGCGCGCGAGCAATCAGGAGCATGGTTCTCAATGACATCCACCCGCACTGATGCAGAATTTTGTACCAGAGGATTGCCGGGATCCATGAGAACGATCGTGATCTGATCGTCGTGAACCCCGGGGGCAGCGGCAGGGATGTTTACCGTCACGGTGAAAGACGTTGAAGAGGATGGGCCAACACTGATTGTGGGAGGGGCCTCGATCGGGAACCCCCGGGCAGAGACGGCGCTGATGGAGAATGTTCGCCCGGGGCCAAAGTTTTCCACGCCAACCCGGAAGCTGGCGGCGGCGCCCAGAGGGGCACGGAGCGATCCGGGCCCTTCAACCCGAAAGGTCTGGGCTCGAAACCTCTGCTCAACGGCGCGCTGGAATGTGTCGCCTGACGGGCCGAGGCCGCGGCTGACAACCAGGAATTCTTCTCCAGGCGGCACGAACCGGAACTGAAAGTAACGCGGGGCGACACGTTGAGCCGGAATTTCCTGAATCAACTGGCCATCAGGCCGGACAAGTTGCACGGTAACTCCCAAGGGCTCTTCCGAGAACCTGAGTTCGGCAAGCACCGGTTGCCCCGCCACCGGCTGCCCGGACAGAGGCTTCGTAGTGACTTCAGGGCGCTCACCGCTCACATCCCTTGAGAGATATCGCACGCCACCCGACAAGCGAAATGCGGAGGATGCGATCACCTGCAAGGAGACCTGGCCGACGCCGGCCAAGCGGACGGTCCATTCCCCCGGCTGCGGGGAAAGAATCCGGTAACTCTGCACTCCGGAGATCGAGGTAATCTGAACTCCCGGAGAACCGGCGGTTACAGCCGCACCGGCGGGGGTTGTGATCTGGAACGAAGGAAGGATCCCGCCCGCGGCATTCAACACGAACTGGACTGAAGTGACCGTCCGGTCGATCATCACCGGGACAGTCACAACAGAGCCCGCCGTCATTTCGTAGACGCCACCAAAAAGATAGGCGGCATCGGGCTTTCGGGCCTCAAGCAGGATCTCCGCCGCCTGGCCGGCCTCCGTGGAGCTCGCCTGGATCAGGACACCTCCGGTCAGGGCGGTGAGGGCGGCCAATTGCCTTCGCGCGGAGGGGGAGGTCAATTCGCTTTCCAACGCCTGGTTCCATTCGCCCTCGCGTTCTCGAAGCCGAGGCGTGGCACCCCTGGAGGGTGAACCCGCGACCGTTTCGGAAAAGGAGACACAGTCACCGGTCAGGATTGCATCGATCCTGACGCTCTTGTTCGAGGCGGCCGCGTGCACCAATGGGCCCAGCCCATAATCTCTCGCAGAAGCGTCGGTGGCCAATATCGCCTGTCCACCTTGCCCTACTTTGCTGATCGCCCGAAGCAGGGCTGACATGGATGCCTCGGGACAATCGCCCCCGCCCGACGCGAAAAGAGCCTGAATCTGACTCCGGAACAGATTCAGGTCGCAGGAGCGCCCGCGATCGGTCACGTCGTCCTTGAAAGTGATCAGGTTCAGCACGGGGGACTCGTCGCTTGCCATCAAAATATCCAGCTGGCGGCTGATCATGGACTTCACGGAAGCGATATCGTCGGACATGCTTCCCGTGTCGTCAACAACAAAGGCGACCTGTCTCTGTTTTCTGGACAGAAGCCGGAACAGGTACTTTCCGGCGTCTTCCCCCAACTGGCTTTTCATCTCCAGTTCGAGTTCGCGCATGAACTTGCCGGTGGCAAGCGCCGCGGCATTTCGAGCCTCGTCAAATTTTGCACGCTCGCTGTCGTCTTTATTCAGTTCCCGGTGGCAGCATTTGTTCACGGGGGTGGTCGAGCACTCGTTCCCGAGCAACCACCCACCCAGGCTGAAATAGCCGGAAGTGAGACCGTCGGGAGAAAATGAAGGCGGGGCACATGCGAGCGAGGAAGGGGGATTCTGCTCAATGGAAGCGGGATCAACCGCAGGGAGAGCGTTGTTCACTGCGTTGGTGTGCGAATAGTAATCCTGCAATGTATGGAGCGCCCGGCCGAGCTTTTCCTGTGCTCCCTCCCGATCGCAGGCGCGGAGACTTGCAATGATTTCTGCCTTCAGCCTTCGGAGCCTCTCGGCGCCACCAGCGAGGTTCTCGTTGTCAAAGTGGGCCGCTGAATCGTTCGGCTCCCGCAAGTCAGTCCACCAATTGGCGTCGCCGACTTCGTCCCTGGAATCGGCATCGAAGCCAAGCTCTCCGAGTACCGATTCAGTGATTGCCTTGTGGATGTCTTGCTTGAATGCCAGTCCGGGAACGGACAGAAGCACCAATAACACGCCCGATTTCATCACTCGCGGAACAGGAGTTTTTGTCATGGCGTCTCTGGAGCGATGGTAGGCCTGTCTTGACGCCAGATCAAGTCCTCGAATGGGGATCATACAGCACGAAATCATTTCATCCAAACGGGTGAAAACGGGTGCCGGATTTATCCATCCGGAAGCTGTTTCAGACCGGACCAGGGCGCCGCAGGGGAAGAGCGGGCGTCGATATTCCTGACGCCGCCAGTGACCGGCAAGGCCGGATTTTCGCTGCGGGAGACCGCGAGCCACAGGGGGCGGGCTTGTCCCCGGGAGCGAGGTTCCGAATGGAACCGTGGCGGGATTACGAGGAATGCACGCGTCAGCCCGCCCAATGGGCGCGCAGGCGTTCCCATTCTTCCCGCAGGAGGCCGTAGACGTAGAAGTCGGTCCAGTCGCCGCGGAGGCGCTGGGCGCGGCGGAGACGGCCCTCAAGCGTGAAGCCGAGCCGCTTCGGGATCGCCTGCGAGCGGAGGTTGCCGCAGGCGCAGCGGATCTCGACCCGCTCGAGCTGCAAGGTTTCGAAGGCGAGGCGCAGCAGCGCGCGGACGGCCTGCGTCATGATGCCGCGGCCTTCGAAGCGGGCCGCGATCCAGTAGCCGATCTGCGCGCTGGCATTCCCGCTGTCGATGTCGTGCAGCCCTGCCAGCCCGGCCAGTTCCCCACCCGCGCGGATGCTGTAGGCGGCCGTCTTGCCCTGTGCGCGGTTGGCCTGAACCTGCTCGAGGAAAGCGCGCGTATGGGCGGGCTCGGCCGTCGATTCGACCCACGGCAGCCAGCGCCCGAGCCGCTCGCGGTTCTCACACACGGCGGCGAAGATCTCTTCGGCATCGTCCGGCTCGAGCTGGCGGAGCTCCAGCCCTTCGGCCGCCTCGATTCGGGCAGGGAAAACAGGCCCGGCGCCGTTCATTCCCTCCAGCTTACTGCGCGGGCGCGGCGGGTCACTTTACCGTGTGGTCCAGGGGGCGGCCGGTTTTCTGGTAGAGGCCGCGGCGCGCCTTCTTGTCGCCTTCAAGGATCTTGCGCGCCGCGGCGGCGACGGCCTCGGCTTTGGCGCGCGGAACCACGACGACGCCGTCGGAGTCGGCGACGATGATGTCGCCGGGCATCACCAGAACGCTGCCCACGGTGACCGGCTGGTTGTAGCTTTCGATCTGCACCCGGCCCGGGTTGATGCCGCGCGTGTGCAGGCGCTGGTAGACGGGGATCCGCTGGAGGATGTTTTCGTCCGAGTCGCGGCAACCGCCGCTGGTGACGATGCCGCGCATGCCGCGCGAGAACCAGTTGAGCGCGTTGTTCGAGCCGCAGAAGCCGGAGTCGCGCGTGCCCTGCGCATCGATCACGAGCACGGCGCCGGGGCTGAGCCAGCGGGCGAACTCCTCCGGGGTGAGCGTGCTGTACCAGCGGCCCTCCCATTTGGCGAACTCTTCATGGCCGGGGAAATCCGGCGTGCGCGCCTGCGCGGGCACGATGCGCAGGGTGACGGCGAAGCCGGTGATGCGGTGGCGGAATTCTTTCTCGTCCCGCCACAGGGGCAGGATATCCGGCGTCATGGTCATGACGTCGGGCAGGCCGACGATGTCGAGCCCGTCGTTGACGTCGGCCACGCGCAGGCCTTCGAACAGTTTCAGGAGCCGTTCGTTCTCCGCCGCGTCGAACGGCTTCGGCTGGAGATACTGGCGGCTGAAAGGCGGCTGCGGCTGCGCCGCCAGCAGCAGCGGGAAGAGAATTGCGATGAAGTTGCGGGTCATGGCCATTCTTTCCTTTGATATCCTGAAGAGGAACGCTCCATTCTACTTCCAGAGAGGATCATCCTGAATGGCACTCAAAGTCGCGATCAATGGCTTCGGCCGCATCGGGCGCAACGTCCTGCGGGCTGGCTTGAACAACCCTGACATCGAGTTCGTCGCCACGAACGACCTGACTGACACGAAGACGCTGGCGCACCTGCTCAAGTACGACTCCGTCCTCGGCCCGCTGAACGCCGAGGTCAGCGCCGGTCCGGACACGATCACCGTGAACGGCAAGGCGATCAAGGTCTTCCAGCAGAAGGACCCCGCCGCCATCGACTGGTCGAGCCTCGGCGCGCAGATCGTGATCGAGAGCACCGGCAAGTTCACCGACGCCGAAGCGGCCAAGGCGCACCTGAAGGGGACGGTGAAGAAAGTGGTCATCTCGGCGCCCGCCAAGAATGAAGACATCACCATCGTGATGGGCGTCAACCACACGGCGTACGACCCGGCGAAGCACCACGTCGTGAGCAACGCCAGCTGCACGACGAACTGCCTGGCGCCGCTGGTCAAGGTGCTGCACGAGACGTTCGGCATCGAGAAGGGCTCGATGACGACGATCCACAGCTACACCAACGACCAGAACGTGCTCGACTTCCCGCACAAGGACCTGCGCCGCGCCCGCGCCGCCGCCATCAACATGATTCCCACCACGACCGGCGCGGCCAAGGCGATCGGCCTGGTGATGCCGGAGCTGAAGGGCAAGCTGGACGGCTACGCGATGCGCGTGCCGACGCCCAATGTGAGCGTGGTCGACCTGGTGGCCGTCCTCAGGAAGAACGCGACCGCGGAGGAGATCAACGCCGCCCTGAAGGCCGCCGCCGAAGGGCCGATGAAGGGCATCCTCGCCTTCACGATGGACCCGGTGGTGTCCACCGACATGCTGCGGAACCCCAACTCCTCGATCGTCGACGGGCAGATGACCAAGGTGCTCGACGGCAACCTGGCCAAGGTGGTCTCCTGGTATGACAACGAGTGGGGCTACTCCTGCCGCCTGGTGGATCTCTGCCTCTACATGGCATCCAGGGGCCTCTGAAACCCGCTTCTGCTTCCGGTTGTCCGCAAAGCCCCGCGCAGCGCAAGCCGCGCGGGGCTTTCCGCATCCGGGGGCGGGCGGCGCCATGCTACACTCGCGGCGATGATCGCGGAAGCAGCGGGAGCGTTGCTGGCAGGGGCGGGCGTGCTCGCCTGGGGCGCGCGCGGGCGGTCGGCGCAGCTCTTCTGCCGGTCCGTGTGGCGGGGCCCGAAGACGCGGCGGGCGCTGGCGCTCACCTTTGACGACGGGCCCAGCGAATCGACGCTCGATCTGCTGAGCTTGCTGCACACCTACGGCGTGCGGGCGACGTTTTTCATGATCGGCCACCACGCGCGACGGCTGCCGCGCGTGGTGCGGCGCTGCGCGCAGGAAGGCCACGAGATCGGCAACCACTCGGACCGCCACTACGGGCTGTGGCTGCGCGGCCCGCAGTTCATCCGCGAAGAGATCGAGCGGGCGCAGGAGAGCCTCGAGCGGCTGGCGGGCGCTCCTCCGCAGCTGTTCCGCGCCCCGTACGGCGTGCGCTGGTTCGGCATGCGGAAGGTGCTGCGGGAACTGGGACTCACGCACGTCGCCTGGACCGTGCTCGCGCGCGACTACGCGCTGGAAGCCGAGGGCATCGTGAAGCATGTTGCGCCGCGCGCGCGCCCCGGCGCGATCCTCTGCTTCCACGACGGACGCGAGCTGCGCCATCGCCCGGACATCGGCCCGACGCTCGCCGCGCTGGAGCGGCTGCTGCCGCAGTGGATCGAGGAGGGCTACGAGTTTCTCACCGTGAGCGAGCTGGCGGGACTGCGGGGAGGGCAGCCGCAGCCGTGAGCCGCGGGTCCGGCAGCCTGCGCAGCGCCATTGCGCTGTGGACACCGGCGGCGGCGATGCTGCTGTGCTCGCTGATCAGCTACATCGACCGCAACACGCTGGCTCTGCTCGCGCCGACGATTCTGGACGAGTGCGGCATCAGCGCCGAGCAATACGGCTGGATTCTTTCGGCCTTCTCGGTCGCCTACATGGCGGGCAACCCGCTGTGGGGCCGCTGGCTGGACCGCTCCGGCGTGCGGCGCGGCATGGGACTCGCCGTGGCTGTGTGGACGGCCGCCTCGGCGGCGCATGCCTTCCTGTCCGGCTTTTGGGGATTCGCCGCGGCGCGCGCCCTGCTGGGCTTCGGCGAGGGCGCCACGTTCCCCGGCGGGCTGCGCACCGTGGTGCAGACGCTGCCGGACGGGCTGCGCAGCCGCGGGGCCGCGCTCGCCTACAGCGGCGGGTCGCTGGGCGCGGTGATCACGCCGCTCGTCATCACCCCGATCTACATCGCCTGGGGCTGGCGGGCCGCTTTCCTGTTCACCGGAGCGGTCGGCGCGGCGTGGCTTCTTCTTTGGAGCCGGGCGAGCCGCCGACCCGAGCTGCGGGCGCCGCATCCCGTGCCGGGCCGCGAGGCGGCGCGGCTGGACTGGCGCGACCGGCGGCTGTGGGCCTTTGTTGCCAGCTATGCGCTCGGCTGCCTGCCGCTGGCCTTCGTGCTGTACCAGTCACCGCTCTACTTCGGGCGCGCGCTGGGCAAGACGCAGGCCGAGATCGGCAAGGTGCTGTGGATTCCGCCGCTCGGATGGGAGTGCGGCTACTTTTTCTGGGGCTGGCTGGCGGACCGGCTGGCGCGGGGCCGCGACAACCCCGTTCCGGTGTTCCGCGGCCTGGCCGTGGCGGCGCTGCTCGGCACTCTGCCGCTGGCGGCGGGCGCGCGCGTGGGCTCTTTCCCGGGGCTGCTCGGGTTGTTGTTCTGGGCGATGTTCATCGCCGGCGGCAACGTCATCATCGCGCTGGGGTATGCGACGCGCGTGGTGGCGCCGGCGCATGCCGGGCTGCTGGCCGGCCTGGGCGCGGGCTCGTGGTCGGCCTTCGTCGCGCTGACCATGCCCCTGTTCGGAAGGCTCATGGATCTGCGAGCCTGGGATGCGGCCTTTGGGCTGGCCGCGGGAATCCCCGTCACGGGGTTCCTGCTCTGGCTGTGGCTGAACCGCGGCAGGGCTCACGCCGCCGGTTGCCGGACGTAAGGCTCGAGCAGCTGCTGCAACAGGGGCGTGCGGGGATAGGCGTGGCCGAGGTATTGGCGGAAGCCTTCCGCCCATTCCACGCCGCAGAGGCGGCCGCGGCTGCGGGTCCATTCCTCCATGGTTTCGAGGAAGTCGTCCATGCCGTGCTGTCTCCTGAGCCAGGCCCGCTGGCTTTCGTGCGCGGCCAGCATGCGCCGCTTGGTGTCCATGACGCTGCCCACGTCGATGTAGAAATGCGCGGGCACGACGTTGCCGTCGCGGTCGATGCCCTCGGCCGGGTCGACGTAGTAGAGATGCGGGATCGCCTTGAGAGCGGGCGCCTGGTCATAGGCCTGGGTGTGGTAGTTCGGAGCGGAAGCGCCGAAGCAGGCGTCGGTGGCCAGCTTGCCGGTGGCCTCGTGGTCGCAATGGTAGTCGCGGGGCGAGGCGGCGAGGACGATGTCCGGGCGGAACCGCCGGATGGCGGCGGTGACGCGGCGGCGCGAGGGGTCGTCCTCGAAGATGGAAAGATCCTTGAAGCCGAGCGTGTGGTGCTCGGCGCCGATGACGGCGGCGGCGCGCTGCGCCTCCAGCCGCCGGATGTCGGCGATCTCTTCCGGGCTGTGCTCGGTGCTGCCGCAATCGCCCGAGGTCATGGTGAGAATGATGACCGTATGGCCGGCGGCGGACAGGAGGGCCAGAGTTCCTCCGGCCAGGAACTCGGCGTCGTCGGGGTGGGCGTGGAGGCAGAGGATTCTCATGGCGTGGAATCCGGGGAGACGCGGACCAGTTCGCACTCGCAGCAGTCGCTGCACCGGCGGCACTTCGCGCAGAGGTGGTTGTCACAGGCGTCCTTGGTGCACCAGACGCAGATGCGCGTGCTCGGCTCGCCGCAGATGCTGCAAACGAAGGGAGAGGGCGGGTTCACTTGCGCGGGGGTTGCCTGAGCATCCGTTCCCTGCATTGTTGGGCCTCCTGTTCGGCGGTTTCCCGTTCCCGCTCGCGCACGGCGGAAAGCTCGAGCACGTGGCGGCGGAGCCACTCGCGGTCGCCGGCGGCGGCGAGTTCGCTTTCCACCAGGTCGGCCACCGCCGGGTTCTGATATTTCCGGATCGCCTGGCTCAGGGAGGTGGTCAGGTCGATGAAGGTTTCCAGTCGAACCAGAGTCTCGACGGCGAGCGTGAGGCGGTTGGGCCGTTCCGCCAGGCGTGCGGCGGCGTTCCGGGCATGCGACAGCGTCTCCAGGCAATCGCGGTATTGCTGCTCGTATTGCTTCGGGGCCCCGGCGGCGGTCCACCGCTCCGGCTGGAGCCGCTCGAGCAGCGGCCTGACGCGATCCAGCCCCTCGGAGAGCTTCGCTGCTCGCGGCTTCAGCTCCCAGTCCGGCAGAAGGCCGGCCTCGGGCGAAGGCCCAGGATCCTGGCCGGGGGCCGCGAGCAGGAGAAGCAAGGCTATGTGCGCGAACACTCTGTAGCCAGTGTACCTGTACGTGGCGCCTGTTTCCAGACGGACGGAATGGCCGCGCGGGGGCGCCAGCTCAATTGCCTGGCGGCGGAGGTGGAGGAGGCGGCGGTGGCGGAGGCGGAGGCGTTGCGCCCGTGTCTCCCGGCAAACCGCCGCCCGCGGGAGGAGGCGGCGCGGGGACGCCGCCAGGGGCGCCGCCCCCGCCTCCCGGGAGCCGGGGCGTCCGAACCAGAATCTGCCAGACGATATCGGCCATGAATTGAAGCACGCGCCCGCGATCCAGGCGCCGCATGGCCGAAAGCGGGCTGTTGCGGTACACGACCAGTTCTTCGCCCGCATTGAGGATCTTCGGATCGCCGTCCCGCGGCATCAGCCGGTGCTCGACGGCCACCTGCCCTTCTTCCACCACGATGTGCGTGGTCTCGTCGGCGGGATCGACGCTGACATCGAAAACGGTGCCGCGCACCGAGATGACGGCCGTCGGCGTGTGGATGCGGTTCGGGTTCGGCGCGCCGCCGAATTTCTGGATCTGGACGCGGATGCGGCCGAGCCAGACATCCACCAGGTCCCGCCAATTGCCGCTGTTGGCCCGGAACGTGACGCGGGAGTTCGGGAAGACTTCGAACGTGCTGCCGTCCGCCACCCGGAAAACGGCGTAGCCGTCCGGCCCGGTGACGATGATCTGCTGCGGCTGGATCTGATCGCCGGCATTCACCGCCCACAGCCAGGAGTCCTTGAGCAGCGACACGCTGCCCTGCACCACCACGGCGGTGGCGGCTGCGGACGGAACGGAGCTGTTCCAGAACTGGGCGCACGCCAAGGGCGCGAAGACCAGCGACAGAACGGTCGCCGCCGCCCCACACAGACTCCTCATGCGCACGGTCCGCGACATCGGGACCTCGAAAGCTTTACTTTACCACCAAACGTGTGTTGCAAAAAGAGGTCCGGCTGCGGATTTTTCTGATTTGTCAACAACCTGGGTGAAGCGGCCGGCCGATTCCGCCGATGCAATCAGGGTAGAATGGACGCAGGCGTGAGTCAAAAGGCCACAATCGCGGCATTCGCCGTCCTGGCGGTTTCTGCTGTTCCGGCGTCGCCGCAGACGCCCGCATGGCGCCAGATCGGGAACACAAGTCTTGTGGCCGGGCTCGCCTCCCCTGCCGGAGGCCGGGTGGACCGGCTCTGGTTCACCCCGGACGGCGCGCTTTACGCTGCGCTGCCCTCCGGCCTGGTATTTGTCAGCCGGAACGGGGAATCGTGGCAGCCCTCCGCGGCCGAAGCGCCTCCCGCACCGGAATTCGACGCCACCGCGCCCGAACCGAATGCCGTGGTTCGGGCGGCCGGCCCCGCCTGGTATGCCGCCGGCAAACATTTGTGGAGGTCGACCGACCGCGGACGCACCTGGAGCAATCTGACGGCGCTCGGGACCCGGTCGATTCTGGGCGGAGGCATCCGGGATTTCGCCGTGGACCCGGCCAACCCGGAACGAATCGCCGTGGCTGGCGAGACGGGCGTCTGGATTTCGTCCGACGGCGGCCGCTCCTGGAGCGGCCTGAATGAAGGACTGCCTGCCTTGGCCGTGCGCCGGATCGTGGCCGCCCCGGCGGGGAGCCGCGGCGTTCGCATCGCGGTGGAGCAGGAAGGCCGGCTGGAAGAGTACGAGTGGTACCCGGGGCAAAGAATGGGCTGGTTCCCTTCCGCCGATGAGACGGTGTCGCGGGAGGAGCGGCTGCTCCGGCGCTGGAGCGAGCAGTTGAACGCGCGAATCACCGCCGTGTCGGAAGCCGGGGGCACGATCTACCTCGGGGATGAGTCCGGAAGGTTGCTGGCGAGTTTCGACGAAGGGCGGACGTGGCGGATCGCCGAGTCAGCCGGCGCGGGGGCGGTGCTGCGGATCTGGACCGACCCCGGCGACAGAAACTTCGCCCTGGCGGCGCTGGCCCAAGGGGGATCGGATGCGCCGCGCCTGCTGCGAACTCTCAACGGCGGCGCCTTTTGGGACGACCTGACGGCGAACCTGCCCCGGGGCGATGTGTACGGCGTCGCCGCCGACCGGCAGACGGGCGCGCTTTACGCGGCGACCGCCGCCGGGCTGTACTTCACCTTTGCCGATCTCCGCGCCCCCGCCCCGGCGACCGCGTGGCAGCCGCTGGGCGCCGGCCTGCCCCGCGGCGCGGTGCGCGACGTGCGGCTGGACGAAGCAGGCAACACGTTGCTGGCGGCGGTGGAAGGCTATGGCGTCTTCGCCGCGCCCGCGCCGCACCGGCGGCGCGCGCCGCGGCTCGTGCACAGCGCGGATCTCGGCGAGCGCCCCGCCGCGCCCGGCGCCCTGATGACCGTGATCGGCGCGCGCGTATCGGCCGCATCCGCAAACGCCGAGCCGGCGCCGGTGCTGGCATCGGATGAGGCGGAGTCGCAAATCCAGCTCCCGTTCGAGCTGACCGGGGCCTTGGTCCGCGTGACGGTGGAGGCAGGGCAGCAGCGCTACTCGTTTGGACTGCCGGTCGCCTCCGCGGCACCTGCCATCCTGGTCGACCGCGACGGCACGCCGATGGTTCTGGACGCGGACTCGGGCGCGCCCATCGAGCTGATGAACCCGGCGCGGGGCGGCATGACGCTGGAGATCCTGATGAGCGGCCTCGGGCGCGTGACGCCCTCCTGGCCGGCCGGGCTGCCGGCGCCGCTCGAAAACCCGCCTGCGGTGATAGCGCCGGTGCGCGCGTGGCTTGGCGGGGTGGAATTGCGGGTCGAGCGGGCGACGCTGGCGCCCGGCTACACAGGTTTTTATGTGGTGCGCGCGGAGCTGCCGGCGCTGCTCGACGAGGGCATTCACGAACTGGTGGTGGAAGCCGGAGGGATCCGCAGCAACCCGGTCCGGGTGTACGCCGTACCATAATCAGGCGAGGAGTGAAGACGGATGATGCTGTTGCGGATTGCGGCCGCCTGTGCGGTGATGGCCTTTTCCCTGGCGGCGCAGGCCCAGGAAAAAGGAGAGAAGCTGGCGCCCTATTATCCGACGCCGGAGTCCGTTGTCGAGCGCATGCTCAAGCTGGGCGGGCTCAAGCCGGGCGAGAAAATGTACGATCTGGGATCGGGCGACGGGCGGATCGTCATCATGGCGGCGGACAAGTTCAAGGCGAACGCCGTCGGGGTGGAGTTCGACGAAGACCTGGTGAAGCAGTCCACCGCCCGCATCCGGGCGCTCGGCCTCGAGAAGCGCGCCCGCATCATCCATGGGGATTTGTTGCAGCAGAACTACTCCGACGCGGACCTGATCACCATCTACCTGCTGCCGTCGGCGGTCGAGAAGGCGCGCCCGCTGCTCGAGAAGCAGCTGAAGAAGGGGGCGCGGGTGGTGGCCCACGATTTCGGCATTCCGGGCTGGACGCCCGCCAGGGAAGAGCACATCGAGGACGACGGCGAGGGGCGGGCGCACACGCTGTATCTGTACGTGAGGTAGCCGGGGAATGATCCACGCCGATCAGATAGTGCTGCCGTATCTGTGGCGGCGCTACCTGAGCGTGCTGCGCGCCATGGTGACCGGCGCCTGCCTCGGCATCCTGCTGGCCGGACGGGGCCTGGAGGCGGGCACGTGGATCTTCATCCTTACGGTGGTGACGGTTTACAGCCTCGTGTCCATCTTCTGGCGCGCGGCGGAGCGGATCGACAAGGGCGGCATCGTGAACACGGCGCTGGACGTGGCCACGTTCCTGCTCTGCGTGGCGCTGGCCGGCGCGGAGAACTTCTGGCTGCAAGCCATTGCGGCGTTGTACGTTTTCCTGGCCGCCTCGACGCTGCTTGAGTGGCGGGACGTGTTGCTGACCACCGTGCTGACTCTCGCCTTCGTCAACAGCCTGAACCTGGACGCCGCCGACCGGCTTCAACCGCTGCTGCTGATCCTGGGCATGTTCGGCTGCGTGGTGGCCCTCCAGCGGCAAAGCCTGCTGGAGCGCCTGGCGGCGGCGTCGCGGCAGGCGGTGATGTACCGTCTCGACGCCATGCGGGCGCGCGAAGACGAGCGGGAGCGCATCGCCGCCGACCTCCACGACGGCCCGCTGCAAAGCTTCATTTCCATCCAGATGCGCCTCGAGATCCTGCGAAAGATGCTGGCGCGGAACTATGAGGCGGGCATGGAGGAGCTGCGGCAACTTCAGGAAATCGCCGGCCGGCTGGTGACCGAAGTGCGGACTTTCATCCGCGGCATGCGGCCGGTGGAAATGGACGGCGCGGGGCTGGCAGCCACGTTGCGGTCCACGGCGGCCCTGTTCCAGAAGGATTCCGGCATCCCGACGACGTTCAAGGCCGCGCCGGCAGCGATGCATGACGATCTGGAGGCGCGTCCGGAAATCGTGCAGATCGTCCGCGAAGCGCTCAACAACATCCGCAAGCACTCGGCGGCCTCGCGCGCCGCCGTCACGCTGGACCGCCAGGACGGGCAGATCCTCCTGCGCATCGACGACGACGGCACGGGCTTCCCGTTTGCCGGGCGCTTCACGCTGGAAGAGCTGGAGCTGCTGCGGCTGGGGCCGCAGAGCATCCTGCGGAGAGTGCGCGCCCTGGAGGGGTCGCTGACGGTGAATTCGCACCCGGCGCACGGATCCGAGATCGAGATCCGCATCCCGGTCTCCGCCTGACCCGCCGGCCACGCGCGGCAGGCGGCGTGCGCGATTTGCCGGCCGGCGAAGCGCGGGTCATACAATCAGAGTCATGAGCACCGCCGCGCCGCTGCTGGCCACGCCCGAACAACTGGCTCTGTATGAGCCCGTGATCGGTCTCGAAGTGCACGTGCAACTCGGCACGCGCACGAAAATCTTCTGCGCCTGCCCCAACGAGTTCGGGGCGGCCCCGAACACCAACGTCTGCCCGGTGTGCCTGGGAATGCCGGGCGCGCTGCCGGTGCTGAACCGCGCCGCCGTCGAGCTGGGCATCCGCGCGGCGCTGGCGCTGAACTGCGAGGTCCGCCGGCGCAGCGTGTTCGCCCGCAAGAACTATTTCTATCCGGACCTGCCCAAGGGCTACCAGATCTCTCAATACGACCAGCCGCTGGCCGAGCACGGCTGGGTGGACATCGAAACCGGCGGCGGCGCCAAGCGCATCGGCGTGCGCCGGCTGCATCTGGAGGACGACGCCGGCAAGAGCACGCACGACGGCTATCGCGACAGCGACCGCTACTCCTACGTGGACCTGAACCGCACGGGCGCGCCGCTGGCCGAAATCGTCAGCGAGCCCGACATCCGCAGCTCGGAAGAGGCCTACGAATACCTGACCCGGCTGAAGCTCGCCATGCAGTTCGCCGGCGTCTCCAACTGCGACATGGAGAAGGGCAACCTGCGCTGCGACGCCAACGTGAGCGTCCGGCGGCGCGGCGCGCCGGAATTCGGCACCAAGGTCGAGATCAAGAACCTGAACTCGTTCCGGTTCCTGCGCCAGGCCATTGATTTCGAGATATCGCGCCAGGTGGCGCTGCTGGAAGCCGGCGGCACGGTGGTGCAGGAGACGCGGCTGTACAACCCGGAGCTGGACGAGACATTCTCGATGCGGGGCAAGGAGGAGGCGCACGATTACCGCTACTTCCCGGAACCGGACCTGCTGCCGCTCGTCATCAGCGACGAGTGGTTGGAGCGGATCCGCCAGTCCATGCCGGAAATGCCCGCCCAGCTGCGGCGCCGCTTCGTGGAACAATACGGGCTGCGCGATTACGACGCCCAGGTGCTGACCGGCTCGCACGAGTTGGCCGACTATTTCGAGGCCGTGGCGAAAGGCTGCGGCGATGCTCGGGCCGCCGCCAACTGGGTGACCGGCGATCTGGCCGGATTGCTCAAGGCGGAAGGGCTGACGATCGAGACCTGCCCGGTGGCGCCCGAGCGGCTCGCCGAGCTGATCGTCCTCGTCCGCGAGGGGAAGCTGACAGGCAAACTGGCCAAGGAGATCCTGCCGAAAATGTTCGCCACGCGCGAAAGCGCCGGCGCGATCATGGAACGCGAGGGGCTGCGCGCGATGTCCGATTCGGGCGAGCTCGAAGCGATCGTGGATCAGGTGATCGCCGCCAATCCGAAGCAGGTGGAGCAGTATCGCGGCGGCAAGACGACTGTGCTGCAATTCTTCGTCGGCCAGGTGATGAAGGCCACCCGCGGCCAGGCGAACCCGGCCGCCGTGGCCGAACTGTTGAAGCAGAAGCTGGGTTGAGGCGCCTTTCGATAGCGCCGCGCCGGCGATCCGGGCGGGGACGGCGAGCGAAGCGTGGTTCCACGCTTTTGAAGCCGCGAGCCGAGCGCGCCGCAGGCCCGCGGGAACGAGCCGTCAAAACGCTTCATTGCAAGGGCATCGGCGCCTGTGGGGGACAAGGGGGGGTCCTGAGGTCATACCCACCTCCACCAATGAGCCCATCGGCGCCTGTGGGGGACAGGGACGGGCGACCGCAGCGAACACCCTGCCTCGCGGCGCATCATCGCCATGACCGCTCACTCCGGCCGGACTCATGGCGGACTCCGGCCTTCGTTGGCGGCTCCGATGCCATGCCGTCGCGCCTTCCGAGCCGCGAGCCGAACGCGCCGCAGGCCCGCGGGAACGAGCCGTCAAAACGCTTCATTGCAAGGGCGGCGGTACCCGGGC
>Ga0209162_1001493_pt1 | contig 22805 bp, 18 predicted proteins | sample YNPNPMetaG_FD_187121 | JGI IMG/M metagenome (GOLD analysis project Ga0209162, IMG submission 187121) | Anoxygenic and chlorotrophic microbial mat microbial communities from Yellowstone National Park, USA - YNP NP MetaG (SPAdes) (version 2) ...
CTCCGGCGACCTCCGGCGACCGAGGTCGCAGCTAAAGAGCCTGGGCGTCGGCCTCCGCCGACGCCGAGGCATCCCCGCAGCCGGCCCATCCCGGCATCGGCCGGGCGGCCGGGCGTCGGCCTCCGCCGACGCCGAGGCATCCCCACAGGGGGATGTCCCGGCGCCATCGCGCCTGTTAGCCGCGATTTCAATCGCCGGCGACCTCCGGCGACCGAGCCTTCCGGCGACCGAGGTCGCAGCTAAAGAGCCTGCGGCTGGGCGTCGGCCTCCGCCGACGCCGAGGCATCCCCGCAGGGGGATGTCCCGGCGCCATCGCGCCCGTTAGCCGCGATTTCAATCGCCGGCCCATCATTGCTCCCGCTCCTCATCGCTCAACTCGATGTGATAGCGCTCAGGCATGACCTCATCTCCACTTTATGTCTTGTGATGAAGTTGGTATACTATGGGGTGTTATGACTTTGAGGTGACGCATGGAGATCGAAGCTAAATTCGCAGTGCCCGACCGGCCCACATGGCGCCGGCTGGCGCAATTGCGCGAGCTGGCCGGCTTTCGCCTGGTTCCGCGGGGCGTGGGTCAGGTGGCCGACCGCTACTTCGACACGCGCGACGGGCGCCTGCGGCGCGGCGGTTTTGCCTGCCGCCTGCGCGCCGAGGGCGACCGGATCGTCGCCACGCTCAAGGGGCTGGGCGGCGCGCAGGGCGCGGTGCATCGCCGCGCGGAAGAGGAGGTGGGCCTCTCCGCGTGGGATCCCGATCCGGCAACCTGGCCCGAAAGCCCCGCCCGCGAGCTGGCGCTGGAGCTGGCCGGCGGCGCTCCGCTTGAGCCGCTGTTCGATCTGACCCAACGCCGCATCCGCAAGGACCTGCTCGCCGGAGAACGCCTCGTCGCGCAGCTCAGCCTCGATTTCGTGCGCGTGCACCTGACCGCCCTGCGCCGGCCCGCGGCCGCGGCCTATTACGAGCTGGAGATCGAGCTGACCGGCGACGGCCAGGAGGCCGACCTGGCGGCCGTGACGGCCGGGCTGAGCGATGCGTGGGGATTGCAGCCCGAACCGCACTCGAAGTTCGAGCGGGCGTTGGCGCTCCTCGAGGCGCGCCGGGCCGCCGTCGAACTGAACCTGACCCCCGCAGAGCGCCGGACGCTCGCGGCCCACGCCGCAGCGGCCGACTCGCCGCATGGCCGCCGCGCCTGCGCCATCCTTGCCTGGGACGAGGGCCGGCCGACGGCCGAGATCGTCCGGCAATGCGGCCTCTCGGCCGGCCGCGTGCGCTACTGGGTGCGCGCCTTCCGCGACCGACGGCTGGATATCTTCCCGCCGGCCGCCGCGACCGAACCGGCCGCCGCGGCGGAGCTTACGGTTTCGGCCGCGCCCCCTGCGAAGATCGAAACCGCCGGTCGGCCGGCCCCGGCGCCCCTGGCCGCGAGCCGCATCCGCACCGCGCGCCGGCTCTGCGAGGCCTATGGCGTCGACCTGCCCCACGCGCAGCGGGTGGCCGATCACGCGGCGCGGCTGTTCGAGCTGCTCCGGCCGATCCACAAGCTACCCGGGAAACGCCGCCGGCTGTTGCGCGACGCGGCGCTCCTCAACACCATCGGCGAAGGGCCGGCGGCCGGCGGCCGATCCGGCCGCGATCTGATCCTGGCCGCGCCGCTGCGCGGCCTGAGCATGACCGGCCGCCTGGCGCTCGCCTGCACCGTGGCGCTCAGCGCGGGGCCGGCGCGGCCGGAGCCGGAGGCCGATCCGATGTGGCTCGCCCTGGACGAAGCGCTGCGCGGCCAGGTGCAGGTCATGGCCGCGCTGGTGCGCGTGGCCGAAGCCCTGGATGCCTCGCGCACGCAAAGCACCGAGATCGTGGCCTGCGAGGGGGCCGACGGCCCGCTCTGTCGCATCACCCTGAGGGGACCCGCCGCCGATGCCGACGCCCGATGCGCCGAACAGGCCGCCGACCTGTGGCAGCAGCTCGTGAAGCAACGGCTGACGTTCGAGGCATTGCCCGCGGTAGAGGTCGCGGCCGCCGAGACGGCCCCCCCGGCCGGGCCGCCCGCCTTGCCATCCCCCGAGCCGCTGGCCGCCACCGACTCCATGGCCGGGGCCGGCCGCAAGATCCTTGCGCTCCACTTCGGCCGCATGCTCGCCAACGAAGCGGGCACGCGGCTGGGCGAAGACCCCGAAGCGCTGCACGACATGCGGGTGGCCACCCGCCGGATGCGCGCGGCGTTCGTCCTCTTCGCGCCCTATTACGACCCCAAGGCGCTCAAGCCGCTCGGCAAGGGCCTGCGCCGCACCGGCCGCACCCTGGGCGCGGTGCGCGATCTGGACGTGCTGATCGCCAGGGCGCGCGCCGCCAGCGAACGTCTGGCGGCCGAGGGCCGCGGCGACCTGATGCCGCTCCTCGAGGCGTGGGAGGCCGATCGCGCGGCCGCGCGCGGCCGGATGCTGGCCTATCTGGACGGTCCGGCCTATCGCCGCTTTGTGGCCGACTTCGCGGCGTTCCTGGCCGCGCCGCCGGCCGCGGCTTCTCCGACCGCGTCGGACCAGGTGCGCCACGTCGTCCCGCGGCTGATCCTGGAGCGCTACGAGGCGGTGCGGTCGTTCGAGCGATTGCTCCCCGCCGCGGACCTGGCCACCTATCACGCGCTGCGCATCGAATGCAAGGGGTTGCGCTATGCGCTGGAGTTCTTCCGCGAGGTGTTGGGCGAAGAGACGCCGGCGCTCATCAAGCAGGTGATCGCCATGCAAGACCTGCTGGGCGAGCTGCAGGATGCCCGCGTGGCCGAGGCGCTGTTGACGACGTTCCTGGACGCGCGCAAGGGGGCGGCCGCCGATCGCGAAGGCGCGGCCGCACTGGCCGGCGTCGAGGCTTACCTGGCCGAGCAGCGCAGCCGCCAGGCCGAGCTGTTGGCCGGCTTCCCTGCTCCCTGGGCCGGGCTGATCGGGCCGGAGTTCCGGCGTCGGCTGGCGCTGGCGATCGCCGCGCTGTAGGAGGCGAGTGGTTTGAGCGAGCCGGGCGCACCGTTGATCGGCGTGTTCGATTCGGGCGTGGGCGGCCTCTCGGTGGCGCGCGAGATCCGCCGCCAACTGCCGTCGTGCCCGCTGGTGTATCTCGCCGACCAGGCCCATGCGCCCTATGGCCAGCGGCCGTTGGCCGAGATCCGCGCGTTCGCGGGCGGCATCGCGCGCTTCCTGCTGGAACAGGGCGTGCAGGTCGTCGTGGTGGCTTGCAACACGGCCTCGGCGGCCGCGCTGCACTGGCTGCGCCGCGAGTTCCCGGCCGTGCCGTTCGTCGGCATGGAGCCGGCCGTCAAGCCGGCCGCCGAGCGCACGCGCACGCACCATGTGGGAGTGATCGCCACGGCCGCCACGTTTCAGGGCGAGCTGTTCGCCAGCCTGGTGAGCCGTTACGCGGCGGACGTGGTCGTGCATACGCAGGTGTGCGCCCAACTCGTGCCGCTGGTCGAGGCGGGCGAGCTGGATTCCCCGCGCACCCGCGCGGCCGTAGCCGGTTATCTGGCTCCCCTGATGGCGGCCGGGATAGACGAGCTGGTGCTCGGCTGCACGCACTATCCCTTCCTGCGGCCCCTGATCGAAGAGGTGGTAGGGCCGAAGGTGGAGGTGATCGATCCGGCCCCCGCAGTGGCCCGCCAGGTGGGCCGGGTGCTGGCGCAGCGCGGATGGCCGGCCGCCGACGGGGATGCGCCGGACGCCGGCCCAGAGGCTCCGGCCGATCGCTTCTACACCACCGGCGACCCGGTCCGCTTTCGGGCCGCGATTCACCACCTGCTCGGCTGGCAGGTCCAGGTGGAGCCGGCAAGCTGGGACACGGCCGGCCGGTTGTGCCGCTCCGCTCCATAACCCAAAATATCCCAAATTATTTGGGATATTTTGGGTTATCGCCCTTTTGGCCGTTTATGCGCGATTATGGTATCATGGCGGGCAGGTTTTTTTCTGCGGCCGCGCTTCGCCGTCACGTGCCAGGCACCTGGGAGGGTGCCTGGCATGTGAAGCAGCGCTCATTTTCATCGCGCGTTGTGCGCCGAGCGGCGCATGGATAACTGGACAGATGTCTCGCAAGATCCGTCCGCCTGTGATCTGGTTGCTCGTTGCGGCCGGCCTGCTGTTGATCGCGTGTCTGCCGGCGCGCAAACTGCACGGCGTGCCCTACGATCGGCCCCGGCCGGCGCCCGACCTGCCGCTCGCCGATCAGTTCGGCCGGGCCTTCTCGCTGGCCGATCAGCGCGGCAAAGTGGTGGCCGTCTATTTCGGCTATACTTCGTGCCCCGACGTGTGCCCCATCACCCTGGCCCAGCTCACCCAGGTCTGGCGCGGGTTGAGCTCGACCGAAGCAGACCGTTTCCAGCCCGTCTTCGTGACGGTGGACCCCGAACGCGATACCGAACCCGTGCTGGCGCGCTATCTGAGCGCGTTCGACAACGCGCTGGCCGGCGACCGGCCGCGCAACTTCATCGGCCTGCGCGGCCCGGCTGAAGCCCTCGCCCGCGCCCTCGACGGCTACGGCGCCAGGGCCGAGAAGCGTCCTCAGCCCGGCTCGGCCATCGGCTACACGATGGATCATACCGCTTCGATCTTTCTCATTGATCCTGCCGGCAATCTGATCGAGTGGTTTCCCTATGGCGCTGCTGTGGACGATATCCTGGCAGACGTTCGTTATCTCATCGGACGCGAGAGGTGACCATGAGCCTGAAAGTTTTCACGACGGTTGTTGCGCTGATCCTGGTTGTTGCCGGATGCACCGCCGTGCCGTCGGCGGGCAATGCGCCGGCCGGGCTTGCGATCAGCGAGCCTTGGGTGCGCGCCGCGGCCACCGGCAACAGCGCCGCGTACATGCTCATCCGCAACGGCGGAACTGCGGCCGATCGGCTGGTCAAGGCCGAAAGCGATGTGGCCGCGGCCGTCGAGCTGCACGAGATGAAGATGGAAGGCGGCATGATGAAGATGGCACCGGTCGAGGGGATCGCCATCCCCGCGACCGGCCAGGTCGAGCTGAAGCCGGGCGGCCTGCACATCATGCTGATCGGCCTGAAGCGCGAGCTGAAGGCCGGCGAGAGCGTGAAGCTCACGTTGCATTTCGAGAAGGCCGGCGCTCGGGAGGTCACGGCCCAGGTGCGCTGACCGGCGCCATGATGATCCTCGCATTCCTGCATTTTGGCCGGCTTGCGGCCGGCTTGTTTACCGCAGAGACGCGGAGAACGCTCGAAGAGATACGCCCATGAAATACGACCATCTCGCTCGATCCTGGTCTGTCCTGCTGCGCAGGTTCGGCCTTGCCCAGCCGACGTTCATCGGTGTGGCGATCGGCGGGGGCCGCGGGGCCAACCTGCTGCTGGCCGCCGGAGACGATCCTGGGGAGGATGTGCCCACCGTCCGCGCCGGCCGGCGCCGCGAAGTGCAACCGGCCGGCCCCGAGGGTCGCGAGCGCGCCGAGGCGCCCTCGCGACGCCGCGAGGAAGAAGCCGAGCCGCCGCAGCGCACTGCCGGAGGCGGCGGCGCCGGCGGGGCCGGCGGCCGGCCGCGTCGGCCCTCGGGCGCCGGGGGCGGCGCGGCGATGCCCTTGCCGAAGATCCCGTTGCTCTGGATCGGCATCGCGTTGCTGTTGCTCCTGTGTTGCCTGATCGCCTTCTTCATCTTCGCCGGTCGGCCGGGCGGAGAAGAGCCCACCCCCGCGCCGGCCGCGATCGGCCTGCCGACCGAGGCTTCCGCGCCGACGCCGGTCATGCAACCTTCGGCCGCTCCGGCCGGGAAGCCCGCCACGCCCACCGCGGCCCCTCAGCCCGCCGCGACCGCCACGACCGGCAGCGGCCGGCCGACGGCCGCCTCCCCGACAGCGTCTCCGCCGGCCGCGACCGTCGCGACCGGCGCCAGGGGCCAGTCCTGGACGATCATGCTCTACCAGGACGCGACCGACAAGGCCCTGGACAAAGACATCTTCCTCGACCTCAACGAGGCCGAGCGCGCCGGCTCGAGCGAAAAGGTGCAGATCGTCGCCCAGATCGAGCGCTATCAAGGCCCCGGCCGGGCGGCCGGCTGGACGGGTGCCCGGCGGTTCCTTGTCACCCGCGATCCCGACCTGAACACCGTGCGCTCGAAGCTGGTGGCCGACCTGGGCAACGTCAACATGGCCGACCCCAAGACGCTGGTGGATTTCGCGCTTTGGGCCATGAAGACCTACCCGGCCGACAGGTACGCGCTCATCCTCTCGGATCACGGCATGGGATGGCCCGGCGGCATGACCGATCCGAACTCCTCGGGCGCGCATGCCACCAACGCGCCCCTCGCCGCGCAGATGGGCAACATCCTGTACCTGAACGAGCTGGACCAGGCGCTCGGCCAGATCCGCAGCCAGGCCGGGCTGGACAAGTTCGAGCTGATCGGCCTGGACGCCTGCCTGATGAGCCAGCTCGAGGTCTATACCGTCCTGGCGCCCCACGCGCGCTATGCGGTCGCATCGGAAGAGACCGAGCCGTCGTTGGGCTGGGCCTACACGAGCTTCCTGCAGGCGTTGAATGCCAACCCCGCGATGACCGGCGGCGATCTGGCGAAGCTCATCGTGCAGAGCTACATCGTCCAGGATCAGCGCATCGTGGACGACCAGGCGCGCGCCGAGTTCGTCGGCCGCGGCTCCTATCTGGGCGAGGTGGGAGCGCCTTCGGCGCAGGTGGTGGCGCGCGAGATGCAACAGGACGTCACCCTCACCGCGCTCGACCTGGCCGCGGTGCCCGACCTGGTGAAAAGCGTCAACGAATACGCCGTGGCGCTGCAACGGGTGGATCCGCGCGCCATCGCGAAGGCGCGCAGCTACGCCCAGCCGTTCACCAGCATCTTCGGCAGCAAGACGCCCCCGTCCTACATCGACCTGGGCCACTTCGTCCAGCTCCTGAAGCGGACGACCGAGGACCGGGCCGCGGCCGCGGCCGGCGATCAGGTGTTGGCCGCGCTGCGCAAGGCCGTCATCGCCGAAAAGCACGGCCCGGAAAAGCCCGGCGCGACGGGGGTCGCGATCTACTTCCCGGTCTCGCAGCTCTATGCGCATCCCTACGCCGGGCCGCAATCCTACACTGCCATCGCCAGCCGCTTCGCGAAGGAATCGGCGTGGGACGAATTCCTGGCCTACTTCTACACCGGCCGGCGCTTCCAATCCACCGACGTCGGCGGCGCGGCCGTGCCCGGCCGCTCCGAGGCGGTCCGCTCGCTGGCCGCCGGGCAGATCCAGATCGGGCCGATCAGCGCATCGAGCAAGACCGCCGCGCCGGGCAAGCCGGTGCTCCTGAAGACGACCATCAGCGGCCCGAACGTCGGCTACATCAAGTTGCTGGTCGGCTTCATAGACAAGGCCGGCCGCTCCATCAACGTGGCCGACACCGACTACCTGGATAGCCCGCAGGTCGCCGAGCTGAACGGCATCTACTACCCGGTATGGCCCGACACGGGCAAGTTCAACCTGGAGTTCGAGTGGGAGCCGGTCGTCTTTGCGATCACCGACGGCAAGAGCCGGGCCGAGGCGCTCTTCATGCCCGAGACGTTCGGAAAATCGCGGCAGGAGGCCACGTACTCCGTGGAAGGCATCTACACCTTCGCCGAGACCGGCGAAGCACGGCCGGCCCGGCTCTACTTCCGCAACGGCGTGTTGCGCCAGGTGTTCGGCTTCACCGGCCAGGAGATGGAGGGCGCGCCGCGCGAGATCGTGCCGACCCCCGGCGACACCTTCACGGTGTTGGAGCGCTGGCTCGACCTGGACGCGCAGGGCAAGGTCACCAAGGTCGCCTATCAGAAAGGCAAGACGTTGACCTTCGGCAACCAGCCCTTCAAATGGAAGACCCTCGACGCCGCGGCCGGCGACTACGTCGTGGGCTTCATCGTGGAAGACCTGGACGGCAATCAGATCGTGGCCTACACCCAGATCACAGTGAAATAGGTCGGCCACTCATAGCAAAGGCATGGAGGAAGAATGGCTCTGGAAAAACGCAATCTCTATCGCTTGCCGTGGTCCATGAACGACAACCCGATCGCGTGGCTGGAGATCACGGACGTATGCAACATCCACTGCGAAGGATGCTATCGCCAGCGCATGACCGGCCACAAGACGCTGGAGGAGATCAAGACCGAGATCGCCTTCTTCAAGAAGTGGCGCAATCCCGACAACGTCTCGATTGCCGGCGGCGAGCCGCTCATCCACCCGCAGATCGTGGAGATCGTGGCGCACATCGCCCAGAACGGCCTCAAGCCGATCATCCTGACGAACGCCGTGGCCCTGACGCCGGAGCTGCTGCGCGAATTGAAGAAAGCCGGTCTGGCGGGCTTCACGGTGCACATTGACAGCCATCAGAACCGGCCGCGCTGGAAGGGCAAGACCGAAAAGGAGCTGAACGAGCTGCGCCAGCAGGTCACCGACATGGTCGCAAGCATCGGCGGGCTCTATCTGGTCTTCAACTCGACGGTCTACCCTTCCACCTTCGGCGAGATCCCCGACGTGGTGCGCTGGGGCCAGCAGAACTTCGGCCGGGTCCACGGCCTGGTGTTCATCACCTACCGCACCGCGGCCTACGAAACCAGCATCGCCACCGACGCCTTCGACCAGCAGGTGGATCTGCGCAAGTTGAGCTATGTGCGAGACCGCTTCGACGAGAAGTTCATCACCTCGCCCGAAGTGTACGCGCTGCTCAAGGAGACCGTGCCCGCATATGAAGCGGCCGGCTACCTGGGCGGCAGCATCCGGCACGACTCTTACAAATGGCTCGCGGCCGCGATGATCGGCTCGCGGCGCGCGGTCTACGGCTCGGTCGGCAAGGTGGGCATGGAGGTGGCGCAGGTGGGGCATCACCTGCTCAAGGGCACCTACCTGGCGTACCTTTCGCAGGCCAAGATCGGCCGCAAGGTGTTCCTGCTGGCGCCCTGGGACAAGGCCGTGCGTCAGGCGGCCCGGCGCTGGTTGGCCGACATCGTCCGGCATCCGACGCGGCTGTTCGACGGCATCTACGTGCAGAGCATCGGCATCATCCAGGCGCCCGACCTGTTGCCCGATGGCCGCGCCGACATGTGCGATAGCTGCCCCGACATCACCTACTACGAGGGCCAGCTCGTCAACTCGTGCCGGCTGGACGAATATCGCCTCTTCGGCGGCTTCCTGACGGTGGTCGAGAAGAAACCGGCCGGCGTGGAGAATCCCTGACATCCGCCCATGTCGCTCGATCTCAACCCCATCACCTTCATCCGCAGCCTGTGGCGCATCCTGGCCGGCCGGCCGCATGTGCCGCCATCGCTTCAGGACAACGCGCTGCTCATGACGATCCTGCGCCGGCGGAGCGTGCGCAGCTTCAGCGACCGGCCGATCCCCGACGATGTGTTCGCGGCCATCCTGGAGGCCGGCCGGCTGGCGCCTTCGACCGTCAACCTGCAGACCTGGTCGTTCATCACCTTCACGGCCGCCACGTGGCGGGCGACCTTCGGCGCCGGTTTGCCCTTTGGCGGCCAGCGCGCGGTGTTGGTGTTGGCCGATACCAGCCGCTACGCTGAGCTGGCCGAGGCCTTCCCGCATACCCCGCTGGTGATGTACACGATGGCGGTCATCAACGCGTCGCTGGCGGCCATGAACATGAACCTGGCGGCCGAGGCGCTCGGCGTCTCCTCGGTGATGCTCTCCGAGACGGGGCGCAGCGGCTTCCTGGATCTCGGCTACCTGCGGGAGACCCTGCAGCTTCCCCCCGGCGTCGTTCCGCTGATGACGATCGTGTTCGGCTATGCGCGCGGCCCCTATCCGCCGATGCCGCCCAAGCTGCCGCTCGACCAGATCTGCGCGGAGGCGCGCTATCGGCGCACCGACCCGGCCGCGGTGTCGGAGTGGCTGGCGCAGATGGTGGCGGGCTACAAGGCCAGCCATCTGCTGTCGTCGTTCGACGCCCAACTGAAGATCTATCGCAGCAAGATCGGCCGGGCCGAGGCCGATCTGCGTGCGGTGGTGTTCGGCGGGAACCCGCCGGCCGATTTATGAGTCTCATCTACACCATGCTATAATGAGGCCGGCCAATACATCAGGAGGCGTGTTCTTGGAGCATCGTCCGAAACTGCGTTGCAGCGTGGGGGTGACCGCCTACAACGAAGAGGCAAACATCGGCCCGCTGCTGGATGCGCTGCTGAATCAACACCTGCACGACGTGGAGATCACCGAGATCATCGTGATCGCCAGCGGCTGCACCGACAACACGGTGCCCATCGTCGAACGCTACGCCGCGGAAAATCCCCTCATCAAGCTGATCGTCCAGCCCAGGCGCGAAGGCAAGACGGCCGCGATCAACCTCTTCCTGGCCCATGCGCGCGAAGATATCTGCGTGCTCGAGAGCGGCGACACCCTGCCGGCCGAGGATTCGGTCGAGCACCTGGTGCGCATGTTCGCCGACCCGACCGTGGGCATGGTCGGCGCGCACAAGGTGCCGGTGAACACGCCCGATCACCTGGTGGGCCTCTTCACGCACCTGCGGCTGCGCCTGGAACACCAGCTCTGCCTGGAGATCCCGCGGCTGGGCGAGATGATCGCGTTTCGCAAGGTGCTGGATCGCATCCCGCCCGACGTGGCCATGGACGAGGCGTTCGTCGAGGCGTTCATCATCCAGCGCGGGATGAGCGTGCGCTACGCGCCGGACGCGGTGGTCTACAACACCGGGCCCGATACGATCAGCGATTTCGTCCGCCCGCGCCGGCGCAACCATGCCGGCCATCTCTATCTCAAATCCAAGTACGGCTACGCGGTCTCCAGCATCCAAAACACGCGCGTGGCCAGGGTCGCGCTGAAGGAGCTGTGGGGGGCCATCCGGCTGATCTGGGCGCTGTTCCTTCTGGCCGTGCTCGAAGGCTGGTCGCGGCTGTTGGGCTGGTACGACTTCGCCATCAAGAAGGAACGGCATGTGGTCTGGGATATGGCCTGGACGCAGAAGGCCAACGTCGAGGCCGAACGCCATCAGGCGGCCGAGAGCGACGATCTGCAGCCGACCGCGCTGGCACGCAAGGCATGAATGGCCGTCCTGAAAGCCCCCTCGATGCGCGATAGAGCCACAACGCTCCTCAAAGCCATCATCAGCCTGGCGCTGATCGTCATCGTCTTCAGCCGGGTAGACCTGGCCGCGGTGACGACGCAGCTGGCCGCGGCGAACCCGTGGCCGGTGCTGCTCGCGCTCTTCTTCTACCTGTTGGCCATTGCGGTCAATGCGGCCAAGTGGCTGGTGTTGCTGCGCGCCCAGGGCGTGCGCGTGCCGTTCGGCGAGCTGTTGCAAATGCAGTTCGTCGGCTTCTTCTTCAACAATTTCCTGCCGGCCAACGTCGGCGGCGACGTGATGCGCGGCTACACCCTGGCGCGTTACACCGATCGGCGGACCCATGCCGCGGTCTCGGTGGTGGTGGATCGCCTCGTCGGCCTGCTCGCCTACATGAGCACCGCCGCGCTCGCCGCGTTCATCCTGGTGAGCGTGACCGGCCGCCGCGACCTGGAGGCGGTGGAAGGGGTGGCGGCCCTGTCGCTGGCCGTGTTGGCGATCGGCTTCGGCGTCCTGTTGAGCCGCCGGCTGCGGGCGTTGCTCTCGCAGCTGTTCGGCTGGCGCTTCCTGCGGCCGCTGGCGCCGATCTGGCAGGGGATCTCCGACGCGCTCAACGCATACCGCTTCCGCTACGCCGCGCTGGCGGCCGCGTTCGGCATCGGCCTGATCGGCATCCTCTGCACGACGATCGTCAACTGGTCCCTGTCGCAGGCGGTCGGCGGGCTGATGTCGCTGCCGGCGATCCTGCTCTTCAACCCGCTCATCGCGCTGGTGCTGATGTTGCCGATCTCCATCGGTGGGCTGGGCCTGAACCAAGCGGCCTATCCCTTCTTCTACGGCCTGGGGGGTGTGCCCGCCGACCACGCGGTGGCCGTCTCGGTGCTCATGCAGGCGATCATCATCACGGGGAGCCTGCCGGGCGGGGTCTTCTGGTTGCGCGATAAGGAGCGGCGCGCCTGAAAAGGCTGGGGGCTGGAAGCTGGAGGGGGGTATGAGCGGACCGATTGTGGCGCCGTATGGCGCCTGGAGATCGCCCATCACGGCCGATCTGATCGTCGCCGGCACGGTCCGGCTGGGGCAGATCGCGCTCGACGGGGCCGACGTGTATTGGAACGAGGGCCGACCGACCGAGGGCGGCCGCAACGTGATCGTGCGCCGCACGCCGGACGGCCGCACGGCCGACGTGACCCCGGCGCCGTTCAACGCGCGCACGCGCGTCCACGAGTACGGCGGCGGCGAGTATCTCGTCCACGACGGGGTCGTGTATTTCGCGAACTTTGCCGATCAGCGGCTCTATCGCCAGGAGCGGGGCGCCGCGCCGCAGCCGATCACGCCCGCGGCCGCGCTGCGCTACGCCGACGCGGTGATGGACGCCCCCCGCGGCCGGCTGATCTGCGTGCGCGAGGATCACACCGCGGCCGACCGCGAGGCGATCAACGCGCTCGTCGGCGTGCGCGCGGGTGGCGATGAGGGGGGCGGCCAGGTGCTGGTGAGCGGTGCCGACTTCTACGCCAGCCCCCGCCTCAGCCCCGACGGCCGCCGGCTGGCGTGGCTCGCCTGGAACCACCCGAACATGCCCTGGGACGGCTGCGAGCTGTGGGTGGCCGACGTGCAGCCCGACGGCGCGCTGGCGGGGGCTACTTTGGTCGCCGGCGGCCCGGCCGAATCCATCTTCCAACCGGAATGGTCGGCCGACGGCGCGCTCTATTTCGTCTCCGACCGGACGGGCTGGTGGAACCTCTATCGCTGGCGCGATGGCCGCGTCGAGCCGCTGTGCGAGATGGCCGCCGAGTTCGGATTGCCGCAATGGGTCTTCGGCATGTCCACCTACGCCTTCGTCGCGGCCGACCGCATCGCGTGCGCGTACACGCAAGGTGGCGTCTGGCGCCTGGCGTTGCTCGATACGACGACGAAAGCCTTCACGCCGCTCGATCTGCCCTACACGGAGATCGGCGGGGTGCGCGGGGGCAACGGATGCGCGGTCTTCACCGCGGCTTCTCCCACCGCGGCCGCGGCCATCGTCCGCCTCGATCTGTCCACGGGGCAAATCGAAGTGTTGCGCCGGTCGAGCCAGGTCACGGTGGATGCGGGCTACCTCTCGGTGCCGCAGCCGATCGAGTTCCCGACCGAGGGCGGCCTGACCGCGCACGCGCTCTACTATCCGCCGACCAACCGCGACTACCGCGCGCCGGAGGGCGAACGGCCGCCGCTGCTCGTCCTCAGCCACGGCGGCCCGACCGGCGCCACCTCGTCCGCGCTGAGCCTGGGCCTGCAATTCTGGACCAGCCGCGGCTTCGCGGTGGTGGATGTCAACTACGGCGGCAGCACGGGCTACGGCCGGGCCTATCGGGAGCGGCTTAACGGCCGTTGGGGCATCGTGGACGTGGACGATTGCGTCAACGCGGCGCGCTATCTGGCCGGCCGAGGCCTGGCCGACGCCAATCGCCTGGCGATCCGCGGGGGCAGCGCGGGCGGCTACACCACCCTGGCCGCGCTCACCTTCCGGGACGTCTTCAAGGCCGGGGCGAGCCACTTCGGCGTCAGCGACCTGGAGGCGCTGGCGACCGACACCCACAAGTTCGAGTCGCGCTATCTGGATCGGCTGGTGGGGCCATATCCCGAACGCCGCGATCTCTACGTGGCGCGCTCGCCGATCCACTTCACCGAACGACTGGCGACCCCGTTGATCCTGTTCCAGGGACTGGAGGATCGGGTGGTGCCGCCGGACCAGGCCGAGAAGATGTTCGCCGCGGTCAAGGCCAAGGGGTTGCCGGTGGCGTATGTGCCGTTCGCGGGAGAGCAACACGGCTTCCGCAAGGCCGAGAACATCAAGCGCGCGCTGGAGGCCGAGCTGTATTTCTACGCGCGCATCTTCGGCTTCGAGCCGGCCGACGAAATCGAGCCGGTGCCGATCGAGAACCTGTAGCGCCGATGGACGCGCCGATTTCCGTTGCGGCCGCGGCCGGGCTGTACGCCGCGGCCGGCAGCAGCCACGACTTCGCCCACGTCCTGCGCGTGACCGCGCTGGCCGAGCGCATCGCGCGGGCCGAAGGGGCCGACCTGGCGATCGTGCGCACTGCGGCGTTGTTGCACGACATCGCCGAGAGCAGCGGCCGGGCCGATCACCATCTGCGCGGCGCGGAGCGGGCGCGCGAGCTGCTGGCCGATCAGCCGGCGGAATTCGTCGAGGCGGTGGCGCACGCCATTGCCGCGCACCGCTTCCGGGCGGGGCCGGCCCCGGCCACGCTGGAAGCGCAGGTGGTCTTCGATGCCGACAAGCTGGACATCACCGGCGCGATCGGGGTGGCGCGCGCGTTCGCCTATGCGGGGGAGCACGGCAACGCGCTGTGGACCGCCCCCTGGCGCGCGATCGCGGCGGAGGGCGGCGACGCGTTGAGCCGGCCGGCCGCGCTCGGGCCGGCCTACACCCCAAGCCATGAGTTCGTCTACAAGTTGCATCGCATCGGCGAGCGGCTCTACACGGCCACCGCGCGCGCCATCGCCCGCGAACGCGAGGCGTTCATGGTCGCGTTCTTCGACCGGCTGGACGAGGAGGTCGTCGGCCTCGCCTGAAAGCTCGTACGGGTATGACGTAAGTCATAGTCAAACAGGACGTGACTGATCTAAAGTGGTACGAAAAACCACAAGCTCCTTGAATTCTTTTAGCGACTTTGAACTGACAGGAGAGCGTTCGTGAACGAATCAACCTCGACTGTTTTGCCCACAACCGTCACCGCCACTGCATGGCATAGCCTGCCGACAGGCGAGGTGCTCGATCTCTTGGGCGTTCGTGAAGATCGCGGCTTGAGCAGCCAGGAAGCGCAAAATCGGCTGGCGGTCTTCGGCCCCAATGAATTGAAAGAAGCGCCCCGGCCGACCTTTTGGGCGCGGCTGCTCGATCAGTTCAAGGACTTTCTGATCCTTATCCTGATCGTCGCCAGCGTGATCTCCGTGCTCCTGGGCGACTACGTCGAGGCAGGGGCGATCATGGCGATCGTCCTGCTCAACGCCATCCTCGGCGTCATTCAGGAATCGCGAGCGGAGGCGGCGCTGGCTGCGCTCAAAAAGATGACCGCGCCTGAAGCCCAGGTGTTGCGCGACGGCCGGCGGCAATCCTTGCCCGCGCGCGAGCTGGTGCCGGGCGATATCGTCTTCCTGGAAACGGGCAACTATGTCCCCGCCGACGTGCGGTTGCTCGAATCGGTCAATTTGAAGATCGAAGAGGCCAGCCTGACTGGCGAATCGGTGTCGGTGCAGAAGCATGCCGAGCTGGTGCTCGACCCGGATGCGTCCCTGGGCGACCGCAAGAACTGCGCGTTCAGCAGCACGGTTGTGACATATGGCCGCGGCCGCGGGGTGGTCGTCAGCACCGGCATGCAAACCCAGATCGGCAAGATCGCCGATCTGATCCAGAGCTTCGAGAATGAGCCGACGCCGCTGCAACGCAAGCTCGATGGACTGGGCCGGACATTGGGCATCGCCGCGCTGGCCATCTGCGCCCTGGTGTTCGTCGTCGGCATGGTCCGTTTCATGCTCAACCCCACGCCCGGCGTGACGCTGCTCGAAGAGGCGCTGGATTTCTTCATCGTGGCCGTGAGCCTGGCGATTGCGGCCGTGCCGGAGGGGTTGCCGGCAGTCGTGACCATTTGTCTGGCCCTGGGGATGCAACGCATGGTGGCGCGCCACGCGCTCCTGCGGCGCCTGCCGGCCGTCGAGGCGCTCGGCTCGGCGACGGTGATCTGCTCCGATAAGACCGGCACTTTGACTCAAAACGCGATGACGGTCGTGCAGGTCTATGCGGACGATACTCTGCTATCCGTTACGGGCGAGGGCTATGTCCCGCAGGGCGACTTTCTGGAGACCACCGGCGAGACCGAAAGCCCCGTTGAGGCGGCCCGCTATCCGGGCGTCAGCCTGCTCCTGCGCGCCGGCCTCCTTTGCAATGACGCCAAGATCGAGCTGGACAGCACGGAAGCCGGACAGGACGATGGCGCGGGCGGCAAGAAACGCTGGCGCATGGTCGGCGATCCGACCGAAGGCGCGCTGGTCGTGGCGGCCGGCAAGGCCGGCTACTGGCGCGAAGAGGTGGAGCGCGATCTGCCGCGCGTGGCCGAGATCCCCTTCGATTCGGATCGCAAGCGCATGACCACGATCCACGACATGCGCAGTTCCCGCTTTTCGACCGAGAAGGCGCGCTGGGAACAGCTCTTGGGCGATAACCGCTATCTGGCGATCGTCAAGGGCGCGCCGGATATCGTCCTGAGCCTGTGTACTCATATTTATCGCGACGGCAAAGTCGTACCGCTGACCCAGGCGGATCGCCAGAGGATCCTGGATCAGAATGCTGCGCTTTCGTCCAATGCGTTGCGCGTCCTGGCGGCGGCCGTGCGCCCCCTGCCCCAGATACCACAGGATGACGATCTCACGCCGGCCACGGTCGAGCGCGATCTGATCTTCGTCGGCCTGTGGGGCATGATCGATCCGGCGCGGCCCGAGGTGAAGCCGGCCATCGGCGTGGCGCGCAATGCCGGCATCCGCACCGTGATGATCACCGGCGATTATCCGAACACCGCCGAAGCCATCGCGCGGGAGATCAACCTGCTGCGACCGGGCGGAATGGTGATTACGGGCCATGAGCTGGATAAGATGGACGAGCAGACGATGACCGAAGTGGCTTCGAAAGTGGACGTCTATGCACGGGTCTCGCCGCAGCACAAAGTGCGCATCGTGGATGCGCTCAAGGCCCTGGGACATATCGTCGCGATGACCGGCGACGGCGTGAACGATGCGCCGGCCCTCAAGCGGGCCGACATCGGCGTGGCGATGGGGATCACCGGCACGGACGTCAGCAAAGAGACCGCGGCCATGGTGCTCACCGATGACAATTACGCCTCCATCGTCGCCGCGGTCGAAGAGGGGCGCATCATCTATTCCAACATCCGCAAATTCGTCTTCTATCTGCTCTCCTGCAACGTCGGCGAGATCCTGGTGATCTTCGTGGCGACGCTTCTCGGCTGGCCGCTGCCGTTGACCGCCATCCAGTTGCTGGTCCTCAATCTGATCACGGACGGCGCGCCGGCTTTGGCGCTCGGCCTGGAAAAAGGCGATCCCGACATCATGAACCGGCCCCCGCGTCATCCCGATGAACCGGTCATCAATCGAGAGATGCAGATGGGCATCGTGATTCAGGCGCTGGCGATCGGTTTTGCCGTCCTGACCGCGTTCCGCATCGGCCTGGCCTGGTTCCCGGAGGCCCTTCATCATGCCCAGACGATGGCCTTCGCGACCTTGTCCATCTCCGAGCTCTTCCGGGCTTATACGGCGCGCTCCGAGCGCTTCAATATCTGGCAGATCGGCGTATTTTCGAATAAGTACATGCAGTACGCGGTCGCGTCGTCCCTGGTGATCTTGATGGCGATCATCTATGTGCCCGTGTTAGACCCGATCTTCGATACGGCTTTCCTGGGTGTTCGGGAGTGGCTTGTGATGACGCCGCTGATCCTGACGCCAGCGGTCGCAGCCGAAATCACCAAAGCCGTGATTCGCCGGCGGGCGACACGGCCGCAACCGGCGACCGCTTGAGATCAAGATGGCTCAGATGGCTACACGCGGCGGGCCATGAGGGCCGCACATATGGCACGGAGGCAAGACAATGGCTGAAATCGAAGTACAACGCGGGCGTTTCTTCGAGGAATTCGCGGTCGGCGACAGCGTGACGACGGCCGGCCGCACGATCACCGAAGCGGACCTGGTGGGTTTCGCCGCGCTGAGCGGCGACTGGAACGCCATCCACACCGACGCCGAGTTCGCGAAAGGCACGCTGTTCGGCCAACGGGTGATCCATGGCCTGTTGGGACTCTCGGTCGCCTCGGGCCTGGCCGTGCGCACCGGCTTCGTCGAGGGCACGGTGATCGCCTTCCGGGAGATCGGCGAGTGGAAGTTCAGCCGGCCGATCTTCATCGGCGACACGATCCACGTGCGCGCCACCGTAACCGAAACCAAGGCCATCCCCCGCCTCGGCGGCGGCAGCGTGACGTTCAACGTCGAGGTGGTCAACCAGAACGGCCAGGTGGTGCAACATGGGACGTGGACGATGCTGGTGAAGGCGAGAGCGTGAAACGTAAAGCGTAAAACGTAAAACATCCACAATGTCCCCTTTACGTTTTACGTTTTACGTTTCACTCACCACCCTTCCCCTCTTGACCACCTTTGCCACGCCGTTTGTCCCGAACCGATAGGCCAGCATCCGGTAGTCGTCGGCGTCGAGGATCAGCAGGTCGGCCTGTTTGCCCGGCTCCAGGCTGCCGACGCGGTCGCCCAGGCCGATGGCGTAGGCCGCGTTGATGGTGGCTGCGGCCAGCGCCTCGGCCGGCGCCAGGCGCATGGCGCGGCACGCCAGCGCGATGATGAACTGCATGTTCTCGCACCAGCAGGTGCCCGGGTTGAGATCGGTGGCCAACGCCAGCGCGGCGCCCTGATCTATGAGCGCGCGGGCCGGGCTGTAATCGCGCTGGCCCAGGCCGAACGGCGTGCCCGGCAGCGTTACGGCGATCGTGTCGGAGGCGGCCAGGCGGGTCACGTGTTCGGCCGGCGTCGTCACCAGGTGATCGGCCGAAGTCGCGCCCAATTCGACCGCCAGCAGCGTGCCCCCCAGCGCCGCGAACTCGTCCACGTGGATCTTCAGTCCGAACCCCAGCCGCTTCGCCGCCTCCAGGATGCGCCGGGATTGCGCCAGGTCGAATGCGCCCACTTCGCAGAAGACGTCGCAGAAGAGGGGCCAGTCGGCGGGGAAGTCGTCGCGCAACGTCTGCCAGCGCGCCCGCGCCGCCGGCAGGATCTCCCGGATGACCAGGTCCACATACGCGTCCGGTCGGTCCTTGTATTCCGGCGGGACGGCGTGCGCGGGGAGAAGGGTCGGCACGAGATCCACCGGGTGCGTGCGCTGCAGCTCGGCGATGGCCTCCAACTGCTTCAGCTCGTCCGGCAGGTTCAGGCCGTAGCCGGTCTTGGCCTCGGCGGTCGTCGTGCCGTGTGCCAGCATCCGGTCGAGCCGGCCGCGCGTCTCGGCGACCAGAGTCGCCAGCGGCGCGGCGCGCGTATCGGCCACGGTGCGGGCGATGCCGCCGCCGGCCGCCATGATCTGCAGGTAGGTCGCGCCGGCGATGCGCATCTCGAACTCGGCCGCGCGGTGGCCGGCCCAGGGCAGGTGCGTGTGCGGATCCACGAAGCCGGGGATCACCGCGCGGCCGCCGGCGTCCAGCGTGGCGGCCGCCGCGATGGTCGCGGCCAGCTCGCCCTCCTTGCCGACCGCCAGGATGCGGCCATCGGCGATCGCGATCGCCGCGCCCGCGAGGATGCCCGGATCGCGCAGCGCGGCCCCGCGGCGCGGCCCCGGCGGTCCGGCCAGCGTCACGAGCTGGCCGATGTTGTGGATGAGAAGGTCGGCGTGCTTCATCATACCCCGATGCCCCGACTGTAGAGCCATGCCATTCCCAGCAGGTAGCCCACCATGATGATCAGCGCGTCCACCTCGACGAAGCCCAGCCGCCGATCCAGCCGCGCCAGGTTGCCGATCAGGCCCAGGCTGGTGAGGATGAGGCCCAACATGCCGACCAGCGCGAACTCGGGCGCGATGACGCCGAAGAAGCGGCCCTGCACGTAGAAAAAGTCGGTCAGGCTCAGGGCGAACATGTTGAAGGCGTTGCTGCCGAAGAGGTTGCCGACCGCCATGTCGTAGGCGCCGATCCGCACCGCGGCGATGGAGGTCGCCACCTCGGGCAGCGAGGTGACAACGCCGACCAGCGCCGTGCCGATGAAACCTGCGCCCAGGCCGGTGATGCGGGCGATCTCCTTGCTGCTGCTGACGAGCCAGGGCGAAACGACCACCAGCAGCGCGGCCGCGGCCCCGAAGCCGATCAGCGCCTGATAGAGGGCCGGCGTCCCTTCCGCCACGGCTGCTTCGGTCGGCGCCTCGGCTGCGGCCGGATTGTTGATCTGGATCAGGCGCAGCCCCACGACGTACACGGCGGCGATGAGGAGGCTATCCAGCCCGACCCAGCCGATGCGGGCTTGCACATCGGCCAGAAAGAGGGTCAGGTTGCCGAATTCATCGGCCGCGGCGGCCCCGCCGAAGGCATAGCGGGCATGGACCTGGCGCCGGCCGGCCCGCTGCCGATGGATGCCCGTGCTCTCGATGATCGTCGCGCCGCTGACGCCCGCCCCTGCCCACGCGTCCACGACGGCATCCAGCCGGCCCGGGTCATCCAGGACGAGCATGACCATGTACATTCTCGTCCCTCCGCTCTTACAGGTGTTCCGTGCGCGCGGCCTCGAGCACGAACACCGTCGCGCTGTACATCGGCATCCCTTCGGCGGCCGGACGCGCCTCGGTGCGCAGGCGACAGTTCGCCTGGATGATGCGCAGCACGTCGTCCACCTTGTCCGGCTCGACGCCGATCAGCAGCGTGACGTTGCCGCGGCGCAGGAAGCCGCCGGCCGTGTTCAGCCGCGTCAGCCGATAGCCAGCGGCCAGCAGTCCGCCCGCCACCGGATCGGCATCCTCGTTCGCCAGGATCGCCAGGATCAGGTTCATAGGCCCCCCTTCATTGTGCGTCTCTTCGACGATCGGTTCGGTCGTGCGCGGGTAATGTTGATCGGCCAGCGGCGGCGCCGAGCCGCCCTGCAGGCGCAAGAAGCGCTTCACCGGCAGGCCGAACACCAGGCCGCCGCCGATCTGCACTTCGAGCGGCATGACGACCGGCAGCGCGGCCGCCACCGACTCGACCGGCGGCGTGGCGTTGATGAAGGTGGTGCGGGTGTGACAGGTCGCCCGCATCGTCGCCAGCACGGACGCGACCTGCTCCTCCTCCACGCCGATCAGAATGGTGGCGTTCCCGCGCAACAAAAAACTGCCCACCGAATTGATGCGCGTCATCCGGTGGCCCTGGGCCACGAGCCGCTCGACCAAAAGATCGGCGTCTTCGGCCTGGACGATCGCCAGGAGCAGTTGCATCATCGAAGCTCCCTCCCCACGGATCGGTCTTTCGCTTGACGGCGGAGAATTCTTTTGTTATTATATCACCGATAAAATTTACTGTCAAACGAGATTCGAAGAGAGACAGATGGAACCCGAACAACGGATGACGGACCTGCTGCTGGCCATTCGCGGACTGTTGCCGGCGCTCAACGAGCAGGAACAGAAGGTGGGATCCTACGTGCTGGAACACGCCTGGGAGGTCATTCACCTGCCGGTGAGCGACCTGGCCCGCCGTGCGCTGGTCAGCGAGACGACCGTCTTTCGGTTCTGTCGCAAGATGGGGGCCGACGGCTATCAGGATTTCAAGATCCGGCTGGCGCAAGAGCTGGCCGCCGCCCGGCCGACGACCTACGTCACGGTCGGGCCGCAAGATACGCTGGTCGAGGCCGCGCACAAGGCGATTGCGGCCGACCTGAAGGCCCTGGAAGACACCCTGCGCATCCTCGATCTGGCCGCGCTGGAGCGGGCAGCCGACGCGATCCTGGCCGCCCGGCGGGTGGACATCTACGGTTCGGGCGGCGGCGCGGTGGCCGCGCTGGAGCTGCAATACAAGCTCATGCGCGTGGGCGTGCGCGCCGTGCCCCACATAGACGCCGAGATGCAGGTCATCTCCGCCACCCTGCTGACGGCCAACGACCTGGCGATCGGCATCTCGCATTCGGGCGCATCGCCGGACGTCCTCCACGCGTTGACCGTCGCCCGGGAAGCCGGCGCGCGGACGATCGCCATCACCAACCACCCGGCCTCACCGGTCGCCGCGCTGGCCGAGATCAGCCTGTGCACCGCCGCGCAGGAGGCACTGGCCCACGAGGGCTATCCGCTGGGCGCGCGCGTGGCGCAGATCGGACTGATTGATGTATTATACACCTGTCTGGCGCGCAAGCGGCCGACCGAGGTCGAGCGCAGCCAGGCGCGCATCGCAACGGCGCTCTATAGCCGATGAAGCGTGGATCGCGCCCAACCCTGCGTGATCGAGGTCAACTGCAACCCCGATCTTTCGCCCGCGTCGGCTTCTTCCAGGCCGTGCGCCGGCTCGTTTGCAGCTACGAGGAGATGGTCTGGCGGATCGCGGAGATGGCGTTGGACGGCGCGGCCGACCGCCCATGAACGATCGCTCCCGATAGGACTGTTCCATAAGGCGCGCGCGTTGTGATATAATCTAGCATCATACACTCTGGAGCAGACGATATGTTAGCCATTCGGCAAATCAAACAAGTGGTTGGGAATACCGTGACAATCGAATTGCCTGCCGGTTTCTCGTCCAGGCAAGTCGAGGTGATTGTGCTTCCCTTGCCAAAGGAAAATCAGCTGGAGCACCTTCGGGACCTGCTTTTGACGGCTCCAACCTCATCCGAGGAGGATCTGCAGGAATTTGCTCAGCTCAGAGATTGGATGAGCCAATGGACCGTGAACGAATTCTGATCGACTGATCGCGCTGCCGGACCTGTTCATCGCTGCAACCGCCATCGCTCACGATCTGCCGCTCCTTACCCTCAACCGTTCCCACTTCGAGCGCATCTCTACATTACGACTGCTCGGTCTTGCGGTATAATAAACAGAATCAGTTGCCACTGTACGCTGAGTGCTATCCGACGGCACAGGACGTGATCACCGACGTCGTTACCGTAACGTGACCACCGTACCCCGCTCGGCCGACTGCCGGGCCGCCAGGGCCAGCTCGAGCGACCGCGCACCCTCGCGGATCGGCGTGCGGGTGTTGCGATCTTC
>Ga0209162_1001494_pt1 | contig 22801 bp, 19 predicted proteins | sample YNPNPMetaG_FD_187121 | JGI IMG/M metagenome (GOLD analysis project Ga0209162, IMG submission 187121) | Anoxygenic and chlorotrophic microbial mat microbial communities from Yellowstone National Park, USA - YNP NP MetaG (SPAdes) (version 2) ...
GGGCGAGCACATATTATACGAGGAGACTCGCACGCGCGGGGCGCACCCCGTGGCACGAAAATACGCCGGTGTGCTCGCGCGGGGTCTGCGACCCCGCGCCGGCGGCGGGTTACAAACCCGCCGCGAGCCAGGCCGGGGGGCTATTTTCGAGTTGCCCAGGGCGCGGTGCGCCCTTCGCCAGGCCAGAAACTGGCGCGCCGCGCGGAATGGGTGTACAATAGGCACGAGCACCCGGACAGCTAAGACCGTGTCACTCACTGGTGCGTGCCCAGCCCATTTTCGAGTTTGGTTCAGGTCAGGGGTGATTCGCACACTGGCGGCTCGGCTGGCTGGGAGCCGAGACCCCGTTGAGTAGCATACCTATGTCCATGCCTGACCTGGTCCGGGGCACCCATTCTATCGCAGGAGGATACCCGACCATGACTCACACAGACTCCCCACCCCCGCGTGCATCGTTCGCCGAAGTCAATCCGAATGCCGCGGGCCTCGACATCGGCAGCACCGAGATCTGGGCCTGCGTGCCGGCCGACCGCGACCCGCAACCCGTGCGGGCCTTTGGCACCTGCACCCCCGATTTGGTGGTCCTCGCCGACTGGCTCCAAGCGTGTGGCGTCGAGACGGTGGCCATGGAATCCACGGGCGTGTACTGGATTCCGATCTATGAACTCTTGGAGGCGCGCGGGTTCCAGGTCTACCTGGTGAACGCCCGTCACCTCAAGAATGTACCGGGGCGCAAGAGCGACGTGCAGGATTGTCAATGGATTCAACGCCTGCACAGCTACGGGCTGTTGCGGGCTTCGTTTCGGCCCGCCGCCGAGATGTGCGCGCTGCGCGCCTACTTGCGCCATCGTGCGAGCCTCCTCGAGCACCGCGCCGCGCACATCCAGCACATGCAGAAGGCCCTGCAGCAGATGAACGTGCAGTTGACGCAAGTGTTGCGCGACATCAGCGGTGAGACCGGGCTGCGGATCATCCGGGCCATCGTGGCCGGCGAACACGACCCGGTGCAGCTGGCGCAGTTGCGCGACCCCCGCTGCGCGCATAGTCAAGAAGAGATCGCCAAAGCCCTGACGGGGCACTATCAGCCGGAGCACGTGTTTGCCCTCAAGCAGGCGTTGGCGCTCTACGACTTCTACACCACCCAGATCCAAGAATGTGACGCGGAACTGGCCCGGCAGTACAGTGCGTGCAAGCCGGTCGTGGATGTCGAGCAGCAGCCGCTGCCGTCCAGCCGGAAGCGGAATAAGCGGAACAAGAACGCCCCGGCGTTTGATGTGCGCACCTCCCTCTACCAACTAACCGGCGTCGATTTGACGGCGGTGGACGGGTTGAACGAGAGCACCGCGCAGGACATTATCTCCGAGATTGGCACGGATATGAGCCCGTGGCCCACGGAGAAGCATTTCTGCTCCTGGCTGCACCTGGCCCCACACAACGACATCTCGGGCGGCAAGGTGTTGCGCAGTCGGATTCTGAAGGGTCACAATCGCGCCGCGCAAGCCTTTCGCTTGGCCGCGCAAGCGGTCGGGCGGACGGATACCGCGCTGGGGGCCTACTATCGGCGGATGCGCGCCAAGCACGGCCCGGAGCGCGCGATTGTGGCCACGGCGCACAAGTTGGCGCGCATCGTCTATCACCTGCTGAAATATCGCGAGCCGTATCAGGCCCTCGGGCGCGAGGAATACGAACAGCAGGTGCGGGAGCGCGAGGTGGCGCAGTTGAAGCGTAAAGCCGCCAAGCTCGGCTTCACCCTGACGCCCCAACCGGCGTGACCCCGCTCCCCAGACAAGTTTCTGAGTAGGGAGTTGGGGGTTTTTGCGGCGGCTTCGCCGCCGCAACCCCCCCAACCAGGCATTCTTTCCCCGCACCGCATCGCGTAGCGGCGAAGGGACGCAAAGTGGGGAGTGGGGCAAGGCCCTCATGCGTTTATTACGCACGGATGTCAACCCTGGAAAAGGCCTGTTGTTCATGTTCATTCTGGGCAGCAACTGGCTGGTTCATCCCCTTCAGCCGACGCACGCCGGAGGTGGCCGGTGAGCATCCCGCCCACGGCCGCCAGGTCTTCGGTGGGCAGGTAATGACCGGCCGCCCGGTCATAGAGCACGTTGAGGGCCGGCGGGAACTCGTCGTCGCCGGCGTGGAGCACCACGGCCAGCGGCAGTCGGGGCAAGACCCAGAAGGCATACGAGGCATCGCCAAAGCTCAAGGGGTCGCCGCCCAGGGCCTGGGCCGCCCGCCGGAATCCGGCCAGGTCGTGCCCAAAGGCCCGCAGCAAAGCCAGCGGCCCCCGATTCTGGAACGCCGAGAAGTAGGTCAGGCCGTCCGGCAACTCCCGGAAGGTGATCCAGTCACCCTGAACCGGCGTACCATCGGCGTGAATGAGATAGTGCAAGAGGATGATGGCGATGGTGATGGGGGCTTCCCGTTCGTTGCCGGGGATGATTTGATGTACCAGGCCGTCCGGCCACCTCACCTGGTATACCACACCGAAAAAGGGTACATGGAATACGCCGTCCTCGTACCGCACGTCGGCTTTCCACGACGTCACCAGGGGGTCCAACTGCCGGAATTCGCGCCGGGCCGTCTCCAGGGCCGGGCCATAGGTCTCCGCCGGGCTACGAGGTTGTGGTTGCATGATCCTTACTCCTTCCAGTCCCCTCCAGGTCCGACAACCTGCGAGTGGTCACGTCCAGAACCTTGCATAAGCTGATGGACCAGCAAGAAAGCGGCCGTGCTGCTCACGTCGCTGAAACCCCGACCTTGCAGCACCTCGTGCAGCAACTCATCCCAGGGCCTCAGGAGCACCTCGATGCGCTCACTGGGTTCTGGGCTGGGCGGAACCCGGTCCACCAGGTCCGGGCACCAGTAGATATGGCAGCGGTTGGTGAGGACGCTGGGGGAGGCGTAGAGCGTGCCGATGGGGATGACCGGGCCAGCCAGGAAGCCGGTCTCCTCGCGCAACTCCCGGCGCACGGCATGGACCGGGTCTTCGCCGGGGTCAATGAAGCCGGCCGGAAACTCGGTCACCACAGTGCCGGCCCCGTGCTTGTACAGCCGCACCAACACCGCCTCGCGTGCGGCCGTCACCGCCACAATAAGCGCGTAATCGTCCTTTTCCAGCACATACCAGGGGGCAGATAACTCGGTGCCATCCGGTAGTGTGCACCAATCCTCGCGCAGCCGCAGCCAGCGCGTCTCGTATATTGTGCGGCTCTCCCGCACGGTCCAACGCCGGTCTTCCCACATCAGCGGCGCTTCTCCGTCTGCCGCGCGGCCTTGCGGCGCTCGCGCAGCTTTTTCTGGCGATTGCGATGCTTGCGTGCTGCTACTCGTCTTCGTTTGTTCACGGATACCTCCTTAAGTGATGGAACTACCTCGGAAAGCGGTGGCTATGGGACACAACAGCGAACTGGGAAAGGAACCGTGGGGCACAGATCCATTGGTTTCCTCATTCGTTGTAGTACCCTGGAAGCCATTACGAGAAAGCCCGACGCTTGTTGCATAATGCTTGTATTGTGCTTACCGCAGGCGGACCGCCGCCGACATGATGGCCAGGGCGATGAATATCCAGGCCCAGGGGTCAAGGGCGCGATAGGCCAGGATCATCAGGTAGTAGGCGAGGAACTCTGTACCCACCGGTATCTGGAGCAACATTAACAGCGAGCCTAGCGTGGCCCCGCCCAGGATCGTGCCCAGGGCCAGGCTGATGCCGGCCACGACCTGCACCTGGCGACCCCGCTTGTGCCCGGTGGCCCAATTGATGGCTTCAGCCACGGCGATGCCGGGAATGAAGGACAGGATCAGCAGGAAAAAGCCACCCACGTTCAGGATCAGCCCGCCCACGACAAAGGCTACAGCAGTCCCGCCCACCAGGGCCTTGAGCAGGGAGGCGACCCCCACCTGATAGATGGGCAGGCGTTGGAGGTTGGCACACTCGCGGCAACGACCACCCACTGGGGTCTGGATGACGCAGCGGGTGCAGATGGGCTTGCCGCACTTGTTGCAGCGTAGTACGGTCTCGGTGGTCGGATGGTTAGCGCAGTACAGGGTTTCGGGCATGATCACCCCTTGGCGGCTATTGTGACGGTGATAAGGCAGGTCTCGTCGCCCCAGCCCTGGCGGCGGGGCATTTCGATGGTGACCGGCGTGTCCGGCAACAGGTATTCCATGTAGGCCGGCCACAACGCCTCGCAGGCCACGCAAGCCTGGTCCATGCGGGCCAATCCGGCCAGCCGCGCCCCCTGGTAAGCTGCGCACTTGTGGACCACCACTTCCAGGCAGTCATCGTGGACGGTCAACTCCGCCTGCATCCGGCGGCCCATGAAAGCCCGCATATAAGCCAGGAGGATGGCTCCGGCTTCGGCCAGGCTCTCGGCCTGGCGGCGGCCCAGGGCGCGCAGGGTCTCGCGCATCTCGATACGGCCAAAGGCCGCCCGGACCCGGGCATTGGTCTCGATGCCCGCCTCCAGGCCAAATCTTTCCACCACCTTGAGGAACCACTGCCCATCCCAGGCCAGCATGAGCCGGCCCAACATCTCCACCTGGTGTTCCAGCGGGATCGCGATCTCTTCCATGCAACCTCCGGTTGACGGTCAAACGTCGGTTATTATACCATGAGCCATGGGACAGCGCAACGAAGTGGTGGGCGACCGTCACGAGTCTGGAACATGGGGTATAGGAGTGCCGGAACGATCACGATTCCTGGGATCTAGCTGCAGGGGACAGGTTCCAGCTAGAGCTTCGACTCCGGCAAAGTGATACGCTCATGGGAGAGACGTGCCCTTGAGTTTTAGCCGCTTTTGGTGTATTATACAGCCACGTTAACTGCCCACCCTCTCGCAGGTTTGGGTTGCTATAGTCAGATCAGACGCCGTATCAAGTAACGGATCGGAGAGAGAGTTGGCCTCATTGGATATGTTCTTCAACCCTGGCTCCGTGGCCGTCATCGGCGCGGCGCGGGAACCCCATAAGCTGGGGTATGGGGTCCTGCAAAATATCATCCAATATGGGTACGCCGGCCCTATCTATCCGATTAACCCCCAGGCCGAGGAGATCCTGGGCCTGAAGGCCTACCCCTCCATCATGGATGTCCCTGGCCCGGTAGAGTTGGCCGTCATCGTGGTGCCGGCCCGGTTCGTGGCCCCAGTCCTGCGCGAATGTGGTCAAAAAGGTGTGCGCGGCGTCATCATCATCTCCGCTGGCTTTCGCGAGACAGGGACGGCGGGCCTTAAAGCCGAACAAGAACTGGTGGAAATCGCCAGGCAATACAAAATGCGGATCATCGGCCCCAACTGCCTGGGCCTCATTGATACGGTCTGCTCCCTGAATGCCTCGTTTGCGGCCGGGATGCCGCAACAGGGGGGGATCGCCTTCATGTCCCAGAGCGGCGCCCTATGCACGGCCATCCTGGACTGGGCTTTGGCGACGCATATTGGCTTCTCGCGTTTCGTCAGCTTTGGCAACAAGGCCGACGTGGATGAGGTGGACCTGCTCCAGGCCTGGTGCGAAGACCCCCACACCCGGGTCATCATCGCCTATCTGGAGGCCATCACCAACGGCGTGCGCTTTATGAAGATGGCCCGCAGCGTGACCCGGCGCAAACCGGTCATCGCCCTCAAGTCCGGTATCACCAGTGCCGGCTCCAAGGCCGTCTCCTCCCACACCGGCAGCCTGGCCGGCTCCGAGCAGGCCTATGACACAGCCTTCCGGCAAAGCGGTGTCATCCGTGCCAGCAGCGTCCAGGAGCTATTTAACCTGTCCCTGGCCTTTGCCCACCAGCCCCCGCTGCGGGGCAACCGCGTGGCTATCGTCACCAACGCCGGTGGTCCCGGCATCATGGCTACCGACGCGCTGGAGATCGCCGGGTTGCAACTGGCCAGCCTGGCCCGGGAGACGGTGGAGTTTCTACAAAAGCACTTGCCGCCCGCGGCCAACTTTTACAACCCGGTGGACGTGCTGGGAGACGCCCTGGCGGATCGCTATGGGGCGGCCTTGTCTGCCGTCCTCACCGATGAGCAGGTGGACGGCGCCGTGGTGATCCTCACCCCCCAGGCCATGACCCAGATCGTGGAAACAGCCCAGGTCATCGGCAAGATTGCCGCCCAATATGACAAGCCGGTGGTGAGTTGTTTCATGGGCGAGGAGAAGGTCAGCCAGGCCTATGAGACCCTGCGCGAACATCACCTCCCCAACTATAGCTTCCCGGAGCAGGCGATCAACGCGCTGGGGGCACTCTACCGCTACCACCAATGGTTAGAACGGCCAGAGCCGGACATACCGCGCTTTGCCGTGGACCCGGGACGGGCTTACAGGACCATCGAGACCGCCCGTGACGATAACCGGCTGACTCTGGGTGACATGGAGGCGCGGGAGGTCATCGCCGCCTATGGCATCCCGGTGCCGGAAAGCCAACTGGCTTGCTCACCGGATGAGGCCGTGAAACTGGCAAACGCCATCGGCTACCCGGTGGTCATGAAGATCATCTCGCCAGACATCCTGCACAAGTCCGACGTGGGCGGGGTCAAAGTGGGGATCATGAATCCCGCTGAGGTGCGTGATGCCTATGACCTGATCACCTATCGCGCCCGCCGTTTCATGCCCGACGCAGACATCTGGGGGGTGTCCGTACAGCAGATGGTCCCGACTGGTAAGGAGATCATCATCGGCGTGAACCGCGATCCGCAGTTTGGCCCGCTGATCATGTTCGGCATGGGGGGCATCTACGTCGAGGTGCTCAAGGACGTGACCTTCCGCCTGGCCCCCCTCTCCCGCCAGGATGCCGAGGAGATGATCCGCGAGATCCGCACCTATCGGCTCTTGCGCGGCGTGCGCGGCGAGCCGCCAGTGGATTTCCAGGCCCTCACAGAGGTACTGCTCCGCGTCTCCCAATTGGTCATGGATTTTCCAGAGATCGTGGAGCTGGACATCAACCCGCTGATGGCCCTGGAAGACCGGGCAGTGGCGGTGGATATGCGCATGGTAGTGGCGGCCCGGAAACAATACCGCTGTCAAAATTGCGGCGAGATCTTTACCGATGAGCCGGTGCGACAGGGCAGGTTCATCTATTGCTCCGCGGCCTGCGCCTTCGAGGCCACGCGGGTCGAGGCTTGTGACGGTCGGCCCGTGGGCCTGGCGCGATAGGAGTACGACTATGCCCAGAGCACGCAGAGAGGTGATATTGTCCCCAGGCGGAATGCATTCCGCCATAAGCGGGGACCAGAGTCCCCGCCAGCACTTTATCGAGGAGGATCGTGCATGAAGGCCCTTTATATCGCTTCGCGGGAAACGTTTTCAGGCAAGAGCGCGCTGTGCGCCGGTCTGGGCCATCGGTTAATTGACGATGGATTCAGTATCGGCTATATGAAACCGGTGAGTACCACCGCCAAATACGTGCGGGGAGCCGTGGTGGATGAAGACGCTGAGTTCATGCGTCAGGCGTTTGCCCTGCGGGAGGCCAGCGATGACATCACCCCAGTCGGCCTGACTATCCGCCACGTGGAGCAAATCCTGACCGGCGAACAGGTGGATTACGCCACCCGACTTCGAGAAGCCTTCGACCGGGTCAGCAAAAACAAGGATGTGGTGATCCTGGAAGGCACCAGCGGCATCAGCGAGGGTTCCATCGTGGGCCTGCCGGCTATGGAGGTCATCCACTTGTTGGAGGCCCAGGTGGTGCTCATCTCACGGTATGATAACGATCTGGTGGTAGACGGTCCTATGGCCTGGAAGAAGATGTTGGACGACCGGCTGATCGGCGTGGTGATCAACGCCGTGCCGCATGGGCGTATCAGCTTTGTGGAGGAGAGCATGGTGCCCTTCCTGAAGCGGCGCGGCATCGCCACGTTGGCCGTGTTGCCCCAGGACCGGGTGCTGTTGAGCATCAGCGTGGGCGAGCTGGCCGAAGCCCTGGGTGGCGAGATCCTGAACAGCCCGGAGCGCAAAGACGAACTGGTGGAGAACCTGATGGTGGGAGCCATGAGCGTGGACAGCGCATTGAGCTATTTCCGCCGCAAGCCCAACAAGGCCGTCTTTACCGGCGGCGACCGGCCCGACATCCAGCTTGCGGCTCTGGAAACCTCCACCAAGTGCCTGATCCTCACCGGCAATCTCCAGCCCAACCCCATCATCCTGGCCCGGGCTGAGGAACTGGAGGTGCCCATGATCCTGGTCAAGCATGATACGTTAACCGCCGTCCAGATCACCGAGCAATTCTTTGGGCGCATCCGCTTCCACCAGCCCAAAAAGATCAAAAAATTCGTGGGCCTGTTGAGCGAGCGGTTCGATTTCGACGTGCTGTATGCAGCGTTGGGACTACAGAAGTAAAACGTCAAAACGTAAAACCGTAAAACGTCAAATGTGCACGTGATCATGACGCCTGACGTTTGACGCCTGACGGATGACGCCTGACGTTTGACGAATGACGCATGGGGAGGAAACAATGACCATCATCGAGGAAGTCATAGGGCGGGAGATATTGGACTCACGGGGTAATCCCACCGTAGAAGTGGAAGTGAGCCTGGCGAGTGGCGCGGTGGGCCGGGCCGCCATCCCCTCTGGCGCCTCCACCGGCGCCCATGAGGCCGTGGAGCTACGGGATGGCGATAAAAGCCGCTACCTGGGTAAGGGTGTGCTTCAGGCCGTGGAAAACGTGAATACCATCATCGCGGATGAGCTGATCGGCCTGGATGCGCTGGACCAGGTGGGGATTGACGAGATGCTCATCGGCCTGGATGGCACGGAGAACAAGAGCCGGCTGGGTGCCAACGCCATCTTGGGCACTTCACTGGCCGTGGCCAAGGCGGCCGCGTTGACACTGGAACTGCCCCTGTATCGCTATATCGGCGGGGTGAATGCCCGTACCCTGCCGGTGCCCCAGTTCAACATCCTGAACGGCGGCAAACACACCGGCTGGCAGAGCACAGACCTGCAGGAGTTCATGGTCATGCCCGTAGGCGCCGAGAGCTTTGCCGAGGCCCTGCGCTGGGGAGCCGAGATCTACCATCACCTGGGCGCGGTGCTCAAGAAACGTGGCTATACCACCCTGGTAGGCGATGAGGGCGGCTTTGCCCCGGCCCTGAGATCCAACGAGGAGGCCATCGAGGTCATCCTGGCCGCCATCGAAGCGGCCGGTTATCGGCCCGGCGAGCAGGTCTTTATCGCCCTGGACCCGGCCGCCTCTGAGATATTCGAGAACGGCAAGTACCTGCTGCGCAAGGAAAGTCGCTCCCTCACCGGCCCGGAGATGGTCGAGTTCTATGCCACCTGGGTTGAGAAATACCCCATCATCTCCCTCGAAGACGGCCTGGCCGAGGACGATTGGGAGAACTGGGCCTTGCTCACTGAGCGCCTGGGTGACCGGGTGCAGATCGTGGGAGATGACCTGTTGGTAACCAATGTGACCCGGCTGGCCCGGGGCATCGAAGAGGGTTCCGCCAACAGCATCCTGATCAAGCTCAACCAGATCGGCACCCTGACCGAGACGCTGGAAACTATCGAGATGGCCAAGCGAGCCGGGTGGACCGCCGTGGTCAGCCATCGCTCCGGCGAGACAGAGGACAGCACCATCGCTGACCTGGTGGTGGCGGTTAATGCCGGCCAGATCAAGAGCGGCGCGCCCTGCCGCACCGACCGGGTGGTCAAGTATAACCAGCTCTTGCGGATCGAGGAGGAGTTAGGGACGGCGGCCATCTACGCCGGCCCCGGCGCGTTCTATAACCTCGCGCGCTAAATCAATGGTGGTTCTGTGGCAACACAACCTCCGTTAGACCGTGTGCAACTCGTCATCTTTCGCCTGGGCGAGACCGAATTCGGTGTGCCGGTGGAACAGGTGCGCCGTATCGAGCGGCTGAAACCGGTCACCCGGGTGCCCCGTGCGCCCCGTTTCCTGGAGGGGGTGACCAATATCCAGGGTGAAATTGTGCCGGTGGTGGACTTGAAAAAGCGGCTCGCCCTGTCAGTCGGTCCCTACGATGACCAGGCCCGGCTCGTGGTGGTGAACCTGGGGGAGCAGGTGGTGGGCATGATGGTAGATGCCGTGCGCGAGATCCTGTGGCTCCCGGTGAACCAGATCGAGCCACCACCAGAGATGATAGCGGAGATCAATGGGGTCTACCTGACCGGTGTGGGGCGGTTAGGAGAAAGATTGATCATCCTGTTAAGTCTGGCTCAGGTGCTCACGGTTCAGGAAGTGGCTGAACTTTCGCAGGTCGGTTAGGGGAGAAGGAGCATGGCCGGCGCACGTGTTCTGGTCGTGGATGATGCCGCCTTTATGCGGCGAATGCTGGGCGACATATTGGTCCGCCATGGGTTAGAGATCGCCGGCGAGGCCGCCGACGGCGAATCGGCCATCGCCCTCTATAACAAAGTGCGGCCCGATCTGGTGCTGATGGACATCACCATGCCCGGTATGAACGGCATTGAGGCCGTGCGCCGGATCATCGCCACGGATTCAGAGGCGCGGATCGTGATGTGCAGTGCTCTGGGCCAGCAGACCCTGGTGCTCGAGTCCCTGGAAGCTGGCGCGCGGGATTTCATCGTCAAACCCTTTCATCCCGCCAAGGTGATGGAGACGGTGAGCAAAGCTCTGGCAAAGTCGCGTCTCACCGATGAGGTGTGAGATGACCGGCCGGCTGCGCGTGCTGGTAGTGGACGACTCGCGCCTGATGTGCAAGCTTCTGACAGATATCCTGTCCAGTGACCCCGGCATCCAGGTGATCGGCGTCGCCCATGATGGCCTTACGGCCATCCAGATGGCCACGGCCCTGCACCCAGACGTTATCACCCTGGACATCGAGATGCCCGGCATGAATGGCCTGGAAGTGCTGGGCTACTTGATGAGCGAACTGCCGACGCCGGTGATCGTCGTCAGCGGCCTCTCCGCGCCGGAGGTGGCCATCCAATGCCTGCAAATGGGCGCCATAGACTTTGTCCTGAAACCATCCGGCCCCATCTCCATTGACCTCTACAAGATTCAGGAAGACCTGTTGGCCAAGGTCAAGATGGCCCCCCTGGCCCGCCTGGCGCGACCGCTAACAATCCCCTTGTCACCTCCTCCGCCGGCCGTCAAGATCGCCCGCCCGGCCCTGGCCAGCCGTACCATTGTCGGCATCGCTGCTTCCACTGGTGGCCCCCAGGCTCTGGAGCGACTCCTCCCGCGCCTGTCGGCTGACTTGCCGGCCGCCCTGATCATCGTCCAGCACATGCCGCCGGGCTTTACCTATTCCCTGGCTCAACGCATGAATCGTTACTGTGCTATCACCGTCAAAGAGGCCCGGCACCGCGAGCGCGTCGAAGTGGGCCAGGCCTACATCGCCCCCGGCGGTTATCATCTCATCCTGCGCCCCCACCCAGACGCCCCCGGCGAAGGGCTTATCTACCTGGACGAATCACCCCCCATCGGTGGGTTGCGCCCCTCAGCTAACGTGACCCTGCGCTCCATCGCCGAGGTCTATGGTCCACGCGCCATAGGGGTCATCCTCACCGGCATGGGTGCCGATGGCCGCGAGGGGGTCAAGCTCATCAAAGCACGTGGCGGTCACGTCATCGCCCAGGATCAGGCCAGCAGCGTGGTCTTTGGGATGCCCAAAGCAGCCATCGAAAGTGGGTGCGTGGACGAGGTGATCCCCCTGGACGACATCGCCTCCGCGATCATGGCCCGGCTGCGTGCCCAGACCAATTAGTACATGGCGGGAGTGGAAGCTCTGATCTGTGGTTTTTGCGGCGGCTTCGCCGCCGCAAAAATCCCCTACCAGGCATTCTTTCCCCCCCATCGCGTAGCGGCGAAGGGACGCGAAGTGGGGAGTGAGGCAGGGCCCTCATGCGTTTAATTACGCACGGATTTCAACCAGGTGGGTTTCCTTTTAGCCTCTTTTTTGCTATAATGTAGCTGCCAGAGCGATTCGCCTGTTTGCTAAACTTTAGGCGGGGATGGGCATCGGAAGCCACGCCAATACCCGTTATCGGCAGGGTTGACGTGGTGTTGGATGCAACGGAGAGAGCAGTGATCGGGCGGACCATCGGCAACCGATACAAGATCCGACAAAAGCTGGGTAGTGGGACGATTGCCTGGAGCTATCTGGCCGACGACCTTACCACCGGTGTTCCGGTGGTGATCAAGGTGTTATATCCGCAGTATGCGGAGGATATGGCCTATGCTCAGCGCTTTATCCGAGAGGCCCGGCTGGCCATGAGCCTGCCCCCAGAGCCACACCTCGTCCGGGTGCTGGGTTACGGTTCGGACCAGGACATCCGCTATCTGGTCGTGCTCTACGTTGAGGGCCGGGATGTCAAACGCCTGCTGGAGGAAAATGGCCCTTTTGGCGAAGGACAGGTACTGGACGTGGCGGTGCAGGTGGCAGAGGCGTTGGAGCACCTGGCTAAACAGGGCGTGGTTCATTGTGACCTCAAACCTCAAAATCTCATCATCGGGCCGACCGGTCTGGTCCAGTTGACCGATCTGGGCCTGGCTCGATCTGATGCCTTGCCGTCCCTCACCCAGACCGGCATCGTCGGTTCTTTGTATTATATCTCCCCAGAACAGGCCATGGGGATGCATACTGACATCCGGTCGAGCATCTATTCGCTGGGCATCATCCTTTACGAGATGCTGGCCGGGGTGCCACCCTTCAGCGCCTCCACCCCCTGGGCCATCGTGAACATGCACATCTCGGGGCAGTTTATCCCGTTACGGCAACGACGGGCCGATGTTTCGGAGGATGTGAGCTGGCTGATCGAGAAAGCGGCGGCCCGGGCTGTGCAGGATCGTTTTCAAACCCCGACCGAATTGCGGGAAGCTGCAGCCTGGATCGCCAATGAACGACGCGCTGCCCTGGGGCGACCAACCGGCCCGGCCGGCGCGCCAGCCAAACCCAGGCCCATCACGGAAGAAGATCAGGAGTTGCGTCGCCGCCGCGAACGAGCCATGGCCTTGTATGGTCAGGGGCTACTGCATTTCGGCGCCCGCGAATGGGCAGCGGCCCAGACCCTGCTGACGGAGGTGGCAGAGTTGGTGCCCGGTTATCAGGATACCGACCGGCTCCTGGCTTTGATCAAAGAACGACTGGCAGAGAAGTGAATCTGGAAGGTTAATTGCCTGGAGGATGACGTTGATCGGTCAGATCATCGGCAATCGCTACAAGATCCTGCAGCAGATTGGTAGCGGAGGCATGGCCTGGGTCTACCTGGCCGAGGATACCAGCACTGGCGCGCGCGTCGCCATCAAAGTCCTGTTCCCACAATATTCTGAGGACATCGCCTATACCCAGCGCTTCATTCGGGAAGCAAAGGTAGCCCTGAGCCTGTCGGAGCAGCACATCGTCAAGGTGCTGGATTATGGCGCCGACCGGGATACCCATTACCTGGTTATGGAGTATATCGAGGGGCGGGATGTCAAGCGCATCCTGCAAGAAGATGGGCCGTTCTCTGTGGAGCAGGTTTTGGATGTGGCAGCGCAGGTGGCCCTGGCTTTGCAGCACGCCGACGAGCATGGCATCGTTCATCGGGACATCAAACCCCAGAACCTCATGATCACGCCGGCCGGGATGGTCAAGTTGTTAGACCTGGGTATCGCCCGGGTACACTCACTGCCATCCCTCACTCAGTCCGGCTTTGTCGGGTCCCTGTACTACATCTCGCCGGAGCAGGCCATGGGCGGCCGTACCGACATCCGCTCCGACATCTACTCGCTGGGCATTGTCATGTACGAGATGTTGGCCGGCGCGCCGCCTTTCTCCGCCGACACGCCGTGGATGATCGTGAACATGCACATCTCCGGCCAATCCATCCCCTTGACGCAACGCCGCCCGGATGTGCCGGAGGATGTGGAATGGCTCATCAGCAAGTGCATGGCCAAGGACGCCCAGGACCGCTTCCAGACCCCCACCGAGTTGCTGGAGGCCGTCCAGTGGGTCATGGAAGGAGCACAGACGGCGCGCCCACGTGGGGCCCGGCGCGCGGCTTTCCCCGCCACGCAGTCGCTAGACCGGTTATACCACCGGGCCGTGGAATTGACCGAGGCCGGCCGATGGCAGCAGGCCATTGACCTGTTTGGGCAGATCCTGGCTCAGGACCCCAACTATAAGGATGTGGCGGACCGCCTGACCGCAGCCATGCAGCAGGCGCGCCTGGAGACACTATACACTGAGGCCCAACGCCTGCTGCGTAACCAGGAGCAGAAAAAGGCTACCGAGCTGTTGATAGAGATCGCGGCCACCGATCCCAATTATAGCGATGTGAGGGAATTGCTGGAAGGACTTGGCGCCAGCATAGACGACACAGAAGTGCGCCGCCGGCAGGAGCGAGCGGTTGTCCTCTATGGCCGGGCCTTGATGCATTACGGGGCCCGGGAATGGGCGCAGGCCCAGGCTCTGTTAGAAGAGGTGATGAGCCTGTTGCCGAACTACCGGGACACAGAGGCCTTGCTGGCCACGGTCAAGCAGCGGTTGACCGAACAGCAGGCCGGGGTGATGCGGCCGGTTGCCACGCCGCCGATTCAACCGCCCCCTGTCGTCCCCCCGCCAGCCCAACCCCCGGCTGTCACCCCGGCCCAGCCGGCCCCCTCACGCCCGACGACCGGGGCACGCCGGGCACCGTTGCGATGGCTCATCGCCGGGGGCGTGCTCCTGGCCGCAGTATTGGTCTGCGCGAGCTTGCTCATCCTGCCGGGGCTGATACCATTCCCGCCGTCACCTACGGCTACGGCCACCTCGCCTGCCGCCCCGTCGAGCGCAGCCACAGCCACGGCCACCCTCACGCCCCGGCCCACGGCCACTCCCACGCCGACGCTCACGGCTACGGTGACGCCCACACCCACGGCCACAGCGACGCCCACGCCGGTGCGGCCAACCCGGACGCCAACCCCAGTTTATCCGGCACCCCGGCTCCTCGGCCCCAAGAACGGTGAGGGCTATTCGGCACCGTTGCGTTGGGAGAGCATGAATCTGCGCGCCGATGAGTATTATAACGTGACCATCTATTACAAACACAACCACACCGATCAATGGGCCGGCGGCAACACCAGAGAACCATATCTCTATGTGGTGACGGATTTGCTGCTCCCGGCCGACAACACCCGTTACGAGTGGTCGGTGCGAGTGATGCGGCGCACGGCCGGCTCCAAACCAGACGGCAGCGACTGGCAAGGCGTTCAGATCAGTCCGTATAGCGAGACCTGGGTCTTTACACTTTCGCGTTAGCCTGAATTCTCCCGCAGGTTAGAACGGGCGCCCAAACCTGCGGGAGGGTAGGCAATACTGAGCATGGTGATTGAGCAGTTGTGACTTCTGTCAGAAACCAGTTAGCAGCTTGCAGGAGGGAAACATGACTGAGAGATACTGGCGACACCGGGTTTACTGGGGGATCGTGGTCCTGCTATCCGCTATGCTCCTGAGTGCCTGTGACCTGGGACCAGTGCCTGCGCCGACGTCGCCGCCACCGACGGCCCCACCCCCCACAATATTGCCGACGATCCCACCCCTGACCCTGACGGCCGTGCCCACGGCCAAACCGCAGCCCACCAACACGGCCGTGCCGACTCCGGTACCAACAGCCACGGCCACACCGGTCCCGACCCAGCCACCGGCGCCCACCCGCGTGACCTACAAGTACCCGGCCCCCAAACTCCTGAAACCCAATAATGGCGATGGCTATGGTGGTCAATTGCTCTGGGAGCCTTTAGACCTGGCCGCCAATGAGTATTATCACATCTCGGTGCACTCGGTGCACAACAAAGCACCACGGCACTGGGGTTTCGACACCGAGCCGGGCAAACGCGAGGGCAAATTCCTGTTACCGCGTGACCAGTTTGGGGATAAGGACAACAACTGGAAAACCCTTTCGGACACCGGGGAGTTTACCTGGGAGGTTCAGGTTATGCGTGCCGGTGTGCCCATCAGCCCTCCCAGTGCGACCTGGTCTTTCTTCTGGTATCGCTCTTCTGACTGAAAGCCTTTCGCATAGCCCACTGCTGGCGGCTGGTTTTACTGCTGAGCTTTGTGAGCAGAGTTCATGGGGACCGATTTTTTGCTAACCGCGATCCACCAGGCCCAGGAGCAGCTCCGATGCCTGCACCAGGATCTGAGTGCGTTGGGCCGGGCTGCTGGCCGAACCCCGGAGTCGCCCCACGTCCTGCAGATGGGCGAACGCCTGCAGGCCCTGCACCAGGTACTGGAACGTCTGCAACACGAATTTGCCGCCTTAGAACAAGAACGCCAGCGGCTAGACACCCTCTATGACGTCAGCCAGATCATCAACTCCACCCTGGACCTGGAGGAGCTATTAAACCTGGTGATGGATATGATCATCCAGGTGACCCGGGCCGAACGCGGGTTTCTCATGCTCCTGGAGGAAGGCCACCCGGGGCCTCTGCCGCAGGCCCTGCGGGTGCGCGTGGCCCGCAACATGGATCAGGAGACCATCGCCGGGTCTGATTTTAGCCGCAGCGTCATCACCCAGGTTATCCAGGAAAACCAGCCCGTCCTCACCACCGATGCGCAGGTCGATCCCCGCTTCAGCGGGCAGTCCAGCATCATCGGCTTTAATTTGCGCTCCATCCTCTGCGTGCCCCTGGCAGTCAAGGACAAGATCACCGGCGTGGTCTATGTGGACAACCGTATCAAGACCGGCCTGTTCTCCCAGGAAGACCTGGATCTGCTGGCCGCTTTTGCCAACCAGGCCGCCATCGCCCTGGAAAACGCGCGCCTCTTCGAGAGCCTGCGGCAGAAGGTGATCGAGATCACCACCATGAAGACCTATATGGATAACGTCTTCGCCAGCGTGGCCAGTGGCGTAGTGTCCACCGACGTGGAGGGCCGGATCACCACTTTCAACCGGGCGGCCGAGACGATCTTTGCCCTGCCGGCCGATCAGGCCCTGGGCCGGCCCTATCAGGAGGTCTTGGGTGCCATCGAGGACCCAGAGCTGCCGGTCCTGGTCGAAGCGGTGCGGCAAGGCTCCCAACCCTATATCCCATATGAACTGGATACCAACGTGCCAGGCCGGGGACGGGCAAGTTTGCGCCTTCACCTCTCCGGCCTTCGTGATGCCAATGGCGACATCGTGGGGGCCACTATCGTGGTGGACGATCTGACCGTGCGACGGCAACTGGAGGCCGAACGCAAGCGTGAAGAGCAGGAGAAGCAACGCATCAAGGAACTGTTCCAACGCTATGTGGCCCCCACCGTGGTCAACCGACTTCTCTCTGACCCCCGGCAGGTGGCCCTGGGTGGCGAGCGCCGCGAGGTCACAGTGCTCTTTGCCGACATTCGCGGCTACACGGCCCTGGCCGAGCAGATGTCGCCAGAAAAACTGGTGACCTTGCTCAACGATTACCTGGCCCTGATGATAGAGGCGGTCTTTCGCTATGAGGGGACTCTGGACAAGTTCATGGGCGACGCGGTGATGGCTTTCTTCAACGCGCCTGAACCACAGCCGGATCACGCCCTGCGCGCTGTGCGCGCGGCCCAGGCCATGCAGGATGCTATCCTGGCGCATCGCCAACGGCATCCCCACGAGACGCCCATCAGCTACGGCATCGGCATTCACACCGGCGAGGCAGTGGTGGGCAATATCGGGGCCCAGGTGATGAACTATACCGTCATCGGCGATGCGGTGAACGTGGCCCAACGCCTCCAGGCCGGGGCCGCCGCCGGGCAGATCCTCCTCAGCGAACGCACTTATCAACTCGTCCAAGACTGCGTGGCTGTGACCATGCTCGGCCCGCTGGCAGTTAAGGGCCGCAGCGAGCCGGTGCACGTGTGCCTGCTGGAGGGGTTGCTCACCTGAAAGAGACCGCCTCAATGTCCTCTGCTGTGGAGCCTGCTGGATACACCCCCAACCCTCGCGCAACCCGTCCCAAGCCGGCTCGGAACCACCGCCGGCCCCGAACCCGGCCTGGTCCTCGTTCCCCCTGGCCCATGCGCCTGGTGAGTCTGACTGCCATATTGTTCCTCGTCGGTGCGTTGGCGGCCCTGGTGCCGCTGGGCGTGCTGGCCTTTGAGGTGGCCTATGATGGCCGCATCTACCCCGGCGTGCGCGTGGGCGACACAGCCGTGGGCGGTTGTACCCCGGCCGAGGCTGTGGCCCAGGTGGAGGCCAGCTATGCCGCTTATGCCGCTCAGCCGCTCACCCTGCGCTACCAGGAGCGGGAGTGGAGCGTAACCCCGGCAGAACTGGGCCTGCAAGTGGAGGCCGGCCCGGCGGTGGCGGCCGCCTTTGCCGTGGGCCGTAGCCCAGACCTGAACACCAGCCTGGGCGAACAGCTCCAGGCCCTCTGGCAGGGCTATCGCGTGGAGCCGACGGTGCGTTTCGAGACCGGTCCCCTGCTCGCTACCCTGAACCGGCTGGCCCAGGAGATTGACCAGCCCGGCGGCGACGCGACCTTGCAGGTTCACGGCTTGCAAGTCACGCTGGCGGGGACCGGCCAGCCCGGTCGTCGGCTGGACCTGGAGCGGACAACGGCTGACCTGCTGGCCGTCTGCCAGACCAGGTCACACGTCACCCTGTCCCTGCCGGTGGACGAGCGCGCACCAGCTCTCACAGCAGACCAAATGGGGCCGGCCCTTGCCGCAGCCGAACGGGTCGTTGCCAGCCCGGTCCTGCTGACCTTCACCGCGCAGGATGTGCGCTGGAACAACGGTCAGGCCCGGGTAGAGGTGATCACCCACACCTGGGCGTTGGACGTGGCCGCCCTGGCCGAGGCCCTGTGGTTCCCTCTGGAACGCGATGCCGCCGGCCATATCACGGCCACGGCTCGCCTGCGAGAGGAACCGCTGCGAGAGTTTGCGGCCGGTATCGCGGCCCAGGTAGACCAGCCAGCCCGCGACGCGCGCTTTGAGCTGAACCCGGCTACCATGACCCTGACCCCTATCGTGACCAGCCAGGAAGGCCGGCGCGTGGACGTGACCGCTACCGTGCAGGCGATCCAGGCAGCCGCGCTAACCACGGGCACGCGAGTGGTGCACCTGCCGGTTCACATCACGCCACCAACGGTAGACATGCGTGACCCGGCCGCGCTGGGCATCCGAGAGTTGATCAGCACCGGCCAGACCCAGTTCGCCGGCTCCACCGCCGAACGTGCCCACAACATCGTACTGACGGCGCAGCGACTGCACGGCGTGGTGGTGCCACCGGGCCAGGTCTTCTCCTTCCTCCAGCCCCTGGGCCAGGCCACAGAGGCTGAGGGCTACCGGGAAGCCTATGTCATCTATGGCGACCGCACGGTGATGGACATCGGCGGGGGGGTCTGTCAGGTCTCCACCACCTGTTATCGGGCAGCATGGTGGGCGGGGTTGCCCATCCTGGAACGCACGCCCCACGCCTTCCGCATCGGCTGGTACGAGCCGCCCCTGGGCATGGATGCCACCGTCTTTGCCCCGTCCGTGGACCTCAAGTTCCAGAACGATACGCCGGCCTGTCTGCTCATCCAGACCCAGGTGGACCTGAACCAGCATACGCTCACCTTCTATTTTTACGGCACCCGGCCAGACCGGGTGGTGGAGATGGATGGCCCCTATACCAGCAATGTGGTCCCGGCCCCGGCCCCCATTTACGAGTATGACCCCACTCTGCCACGCGGGACGATCAAACAGGTCGGAGCCGCCCATGACGGAGTGGATGTGACCATCTATCGGGTCATCAAACAGGGTGGGCAGGAGATCAAGCGCGAGAGGTTCTTCACCCGCTTCCAGCCCTGGGCCGCTCGCTACCTGGTAGGCACCAAAGGATCGTGATATGGAAGAGTCATGGCCCTGGGCCGCCGCACCACATCGCCGCTATAACCCCTTGACCCGGGAATGGGTCCTGGTCTCACCGCAGCGCACCCGACGCCCGTGGCGTGGCCAGGTAGAAGACGCCCCGCCGCGAGAGCCTTTGCCAGCCTACGATCCGAACTGCTATCTGTGCCCCGGCAACACCCGGGCCAGCGGCGCGCGCAACCCGAATTATGAACACACCTTCGTATTCGATAACGATTTCCCGGCCCTGCTGCCGGATGCACCGGCCGGCGCGATCAATCTGGGCGACCTGCTGGTGGCCCGCCCGGAACGCGGCCTTTGCCGTGTCGTCTGCTTCACCCCCCGTCACGATCTGACCCTGCCAGACATGGACCTGGTGAGCATCGGCCGGGTGATAGACACCTGGGCCGCCCAGACGGAGGAACTCGGCGCACGGCCATTCATCAACTACGTCCAGATCTTTGAAAACAAGGGGGCCATGATGGGGTGCAGCGATCCGCATCCCCATTCCCAGATCTGGGCCACGGAATCACTGCCCAACGAGCCGGCTAAAGAGCAAGCTGCCCTGCTGGATTGGCACACTCAGCGCGGCGGCTGTCTCCTGTGCGACTATCTGGCCCTGGAGCTGGGACCGCAGGAAGGCGTCCGCGTGGTCTTTCAGAACGAGCACTTTGTGGTGCTGGTGCCGTTCTGGGCCATCTGGCCGTTTGAGACCCTGGTGGTGAGCAAAAGACACGTGGGCAGTCTGCCAGAGATCGCCGGCCGCCCGGCCGAGCGCACCGCCCTGGCCGATGCCCTGCGGTGTCTGACCATCCAGTACGATCACCTGTTCGGGGTGAGTTTTCCGTATTCGATGGGCTTCCACCAGCAGCCCACGGATGGTCGCCCGCATCCGGCCTGGCACTTTCACGCGCACTTTTATCCCCCCCTGCTGCGGTCGGCCACGGTGCGCAAGTTCATGGTGGGTTATGAGATGTTGGGGACGCCTCAGCGAGACCTGACCGCCGAGGATAGCGCAGCGCGTCTCCGCGCTGCCGGGGGGCACAGGTAAAGGAGACCTCCGCCCGCTTCGCGGCAGTCGGTTTGGGTGTCCCCTTGGGGGACGCCCGGCCGCCAGGCCAGCCAGGCGCGACCCCGGTCGCTAATTCACACCAAGCGTTTTGGAGTCGAGCCTTCAGGTCTTGTGGTCACGACCGGCTAAAGCCTACTCCTTGTGTGTGCGCCCCGTTGTCCAAAGTCCAATGAGGTATACTGAATGCAAAGTCGCCGCCCCTACCGCTACTTTGACCTGGTGATGGCCGTCTTCGTAGCTGTGTTACTCATCAGCAACGTGGCCTCGTCTAAAATCTTGGACCTCGGCCCATTCACCTTCGATGGCGGGACTATATTGTTTCCTCTCAGCTACATCTTTGGCGATATTCTGACGGAGGTGTACGGCTACGCCCGCTCCCGGCGCGTGATCTGGACCGGCTTTGCCTGTGCCCTGCTCATGTCCGTCACGTTTGCGGTGGTGGGCGCGTTGCCACCCAACGCCGCCTGGGGTGGGCAGGAGGCATACCAGGCCATCCTGGGTCAGACGCCGCGCATCGTCATTGCCAGCCTCGTCGCCTACTTTGCCGGCGAGTTCTCCAATTCCTTCACCCTGGCAAAGATGAAAATATTTACCCGGGGTCGCTGGCTCTGGACCCGCACCATCGGCAGCACACTCGTCGGTGAAGGTGTGGATACGATGTTGTTCGTCCTCATCGCCTTTCTGGGGACGCTCCCGGCCGGGGTTTTGTTCGCTGTCATCGTCTCCAACTATGTCTTCAAATGCGGGTTCGAGGCCCTGGCCACCCCGGTCACCTACTGGATCGTGCGCACCCTCAAGCGCGCCGAGCAGGAAGACTATTACGACTATGACACGGACTTTAACCCCTTCCGCATCGGTGGGGCAGCAAAGGAGCAAATTGGCAAGTTGCAGTAAACTCATCAACCTGAGCAGGCGGCTCCATTCGCCATACGGGGGACGTCCACAGCGTAGAGAAACCCAAGGGATCATCGGCCTGTTGCTCGTCGCCGGGTTGCTGTTGAGCCTGGCCCCAACGGTATCGGCCCAGGGAGGACCCAACCTGGTGAAGAACGGCGGCTTTGAAGACGGGTTCTACCCCTGGGGCAGCAACGACAGTCGCGTGCCCAACGATTGGGTACCGTTCCTGGAACCGGGCAGCGGGATGCCCCAATGGAAAGACGGCTGCGATAACCCTGACGGCTGGTGTGAGGGCGTGGACGGCGGCCGGCACTCCCTGAAGATCTGGTCGGATGGAACGGCGTTCCGGGCCGGCGTCTACCAGCAGATCCCGAACGTCACCCCCGGCGCCACCTACGAGGCCATGTGTTGGCTGATCGTCTTCACCGCCAGCGGTGTGGTGCCCAGGTCCACCCGGGCTATCGGCATTGACCCGACCGGCGGCACCGATCCCCTGTCGCCGACCATCGTCTGGACGGAGGCCGGGGTGCAGGGCATGAACGATAAGGATTTGCATGTGCGAGCCAGGGCCATATCCAGCACCATCACCCTGTTCCTGCGCGTCCGGGTCCAGGAATCGAGCGGGATTGACCAGTTCATCGCGGATCGGGCTGTGCTGTGGCAGGACCCCAGCGTGCCGGTGGCTACGATGACATCCACGCCTGCACCGACCAGGACCGCCACACCGCGCCCCCGGCCCACCAATACGCCCACGCCGACCAGCACCCCTACCCCTACACCGACCTGGACCCCCACCGTGACGCCCACCTTCACGCCGACGCCCCCCCATACCCCCACGCCCACGCTCCGGCCCACGAATACGCCCACCCCAACGCCCACGGCCACGCCCAAACCGTGGTTCAGCGACCTGCCAGTATCGGCCGACCCCACACCCTACCTGGTCATCGGCATCGTGGCGATCTTGCTGTTCATCGTGGGGACATGGTTGTGGCGATCAGCGCGGGGGAGCGGGTGAGCGGGTGAGCGGAGGAGCGGAGGAGCGGGGGAGCGGAGGAGCGGAGGAGCGGAGGAGCGGAGGAGCGGGGGAGCGGAGGAGCGGGGGAGC
>Ga0209162_1001501_pt1 | contig 22722 bp, 15 predicted proteins | sample YNPNPMetaG_FD_187121 | JGI IMG/M metagenome (GOLD analysis project Ga0209162, IMG submission 187121) | Anoxygenic and chlorotrophic microbial mat microbial communities from Yellowstone National Park, USA - YNP NP MetaG (SPAdes) (version 2) ...
GTGGGTTTCTTTCGAGAAAGAATCGACCAAAATCCAGGCCACGGAAGCAAACGACGCCAGGCTGCGCCAGGTCTTGACCGATTCGCTGCCGGTTTCGGATACGCGGCAGGTGGACGAGCTGGTGGACGCCTTGCTGGATTGGCAGGATGCGGACGATTTGGTGCGGCTCCAGGGTGCCGAAGCCGAATGGTACCTGCAAAGAAACCTGCCGCCGCCGAGTAATCGGCCCTTCACCAGCTTGTGCGAAATGCAGAAGGTTCGCGGCGTCTTTCCAGCGCTGTTTTGGGGGGATCCTCTGGAAGACGCCTACACCCAGTGGGAACAGGAAGACGTGCAGGGTGAAGCGGACATGATCGAACCTGTACGGCGGTCCTTGGCGGATCTTTTGACCGTTGTCGGATCGAAAGCGGAACGCATCACGGTGTTGATGCCTTTCAAAGAAAACGTCTACGAAGTGGCCGTTGTGGTAGGAAAAGCCGGCAGTAGTGGATGGGTGGTGGCGGATCGGTGCCAAGGCTTTGTCATGTCCGGCTTTCTTTCGCAAAGTGACTGAAAACCGGCCCCACGGTGAACGAGAGGGGACCCTAGGCGACGAGCGGGCGTTCCTCAGGTGAGTTTTCCCGACGCGAAGGTGAGACACGCTGTGGTTTCGAGTGGGCGCATTCTCGGCCTCTATCTCGATGAAAACCGGCTGGATTATGTCCATGCGGTGAAAAGGTGGGGGCGGGTGCGCCTGGAGCCGCTGGAAACCAGAAGGCCGGCACACGGAACCTTGGAAGACGGCGGTCCCAAGGGGCTGGAGACGTTTTTGCGCGACCTTTCTCCGAAATCGGACAGGCGTTTGGCCATCGGCCTTCCGCGGGCCCTGTTTTTCGTTCGGGACATCACCGTACCGCCCGTGCCCATGGAGGATGCCCTGGAGGCCGTGCGAAACGCCTTGCCCATCCATGTGCATCTTCCCCTCGAAGACGTCTATTGGGACGTGGCTCTGATGAGGCGTGCCGACAAGACCGTGGCGGCCACCTTGGTCTATGTGGAAAAGAAAGCCGTAGACGGCGTCCTTTCGGTGCTTTCCGACACGGGCCATCGAGACCGGCTGGAGGGCCTGTTTCCCATCTCCTTCGGCCTCGCGGCATGGCTTTGCGCGGAAGGCCGCCCCCCTGTGGGCCTGGTGCGGCGTGAGGAAGGCATGCACGAAGTGCTTGCCGTGGATCGGGACGGCGTGGTCGGCACTCGAGTGTTGGACCCTTCCGAAGGCGTGTGGGGCCGGGAGGAAATTTTGAGTTTGTTGCAGGCCCAGTGGGGTGTGCCCCCTGAAAACGTCCAGGATTGGACGGCGGCCTTGCAGCCATCCCCTGTCCGTGATCTGCCCTTTTCGCGCGATTGGCCTCATCCTTCCGTGAATCTGGGGACAGCGGCTGCCTACACCCTTCTTCACGCCGGGCAGACTCTGTGTGTAGACGGCAGAGCGCCGCGCGCACCGGGGTTTCATCCCGCCAAGGCAGTGGTGCCGCTCCTTTTGGTGCTCGGTCTTACGGCCTGGGGCCTGTCCTGGCATGTGGAGCGCCACACGGCGGCTTTGCAAATGAAAGCGGCGCGCCTGGCGGAAGAAACGAAACGGCTGGAAGCCGAACTCAAACCGCTGGAAAAGAACGCCCAGGAAATGGAACAGCTTAAGAAGCTCATCAAGGAAGCGGATGTCTTCCTCAAGGAAAAACCCCGATTCTACGAACTGTTGAATGACATTGCGGAGCGTGTGCCCCAGGGGACATGGATTTCCCAGTTCAATTATGCCGCGGGAAAGATGACCGCCTCTTTTCAAAGCCCCGATTCCATGAAGACCATAGAAAAGCTCAGAGAATCCCCCCTGCTCAAGGACGTGAAGCTGCAAGGGTCGGTCAATCGCGGTCGGGACAACAAGGAAACGTTCAACGTGGTCCTGGAGCTGAAATGATTCGGTTGTGGGGACGTCGAACGCGGCGCTGGGCCGGGATTGCCGTTCTGGGGGTGATCCTCTGGGGGCTGTGGTATTTCATGGAATGCGCTCCCAAAATGGCCGCAGCCGCTGCCGTTGAAACGTCCGTGGCATTGGAAAGGGCCAAGCAAGACAAACTCCGCCGACAGATCGCCAAGATCAAGGAAGACCTGTCCCACCAGGCGCAGATGGCTCAAGAATTGGGCCGCGTGGAACAGCTGCTTCTCGAGGCCAAGAGCATCGATGAGGCGGCGGCCAAGATGCAGCAGCGCATTCAGGAATCCTTTGAGAAGACGGGCATTCAGGTGCAGGCGTACAACGTTTTGAGTCCGGGAGCGTGGCAAGAGATTCCCATGGCCCAGGTGGAATTCCGATTGCGTTCCGATGCTCCGGCTTTGGCGGGGCTGCTCAAGTTTTTGGATGATGAAGAAAAGCTGGTGCGAGTCGAATCTTTGACCGTGGCGTATCGACCCGCGAAGGATTTTCCTCTTTCCATAACGCTGCGGGTGGGCACACTGTTTGTGGATACGAAGAGTCTTAAAACATTCTTGACTCAAGCATCCAAAGAGTAAAGCGCTGAAGGAGACGCGACGATGGGGGTGCGAAGGTCCGCATGGAAGATCGGAATGCGAGCCACTGTGATCTTTTTGGTGGTGTGGGGGAGCGGGTGTGCGACGACGCCTTTCCCGCCGCGCCCCGCAGCCGGCCCTTCGGTCCCCTCGACCGTTCCGGCTCCGACCCCGACGGCACCTGAAGGCGCTCCCGCCGCGCCGCGGAGTATGGAGGCGGTCATCAGCGCCCCGACCCAAGGGTCCCTGACCAAAGTGCCGCCTCGGGACCTTTCCTACACGGGCCGGCCGGTCAGCGGAGCCGCCTCGGATGTGGCCGCCAAAGGCCCTCGAAAAGAAGCCGAAAGGCAGCAGACCGTGGACATCGACATGGCTTTTGATGCCGCCGATCTTTACCAGGTCTTGGATGCCACCATTTATCAGCTTTTCGGGGTGAACTACATTGTGGATCCGAGCATTAAGGCCAAAGTGACCTTTCGAGCGAAAGGGGCATACACGAAGGCCGCGTTTCTAAAGCTGCTTAACGATGTGCTTCAGGTGAGCGGTCTGGCGCTGGTGCCGGGTCCCGGGGATATGGTCAAGGTCGTGCGCAAGGACTTGAGCGGCGGGTTGAGCGCCGCGGGCGTTGACGCCGTGCCCATGGAAACCGGCTACACGGACGTGACGCGCCTCATTCGGCTGCGCTACCTCGGGGCGGAAACAGCCGCAGCCAACATCAAACCGTTCCTTTCCCCCAACGCCGTCGTGGTCCCGGACAAGGCGAGCAACGCTTTGGTCATTACGGACACCCTGACCAACATCGAAAAGGTGGCCGGTGTGCTCGCCCTGATGGATGTGGATCGCATCCAGGAGATCTCCTGGCGGATCTTTCCGCTGCTCCATGCCGAAGCGGACCAAGTGGCCCAGGAACTGACGGAGATCCTGGGAAAGGAGGGCCTTTTCATGCGCCCGGGAACGGAGCCGGGCAGTTTCCAGGTTTTCGCCATTAAGAGCCTGAATGCCGTCTTTATGGCGTCCCGGTGGTCGTCGATCATCGATCAGGCGGCGCGCTGGATCGCCGTGATCGACCGGCCGGGGGAAGCCGGCCAAGGTGTCTACGTCTATTTCGTGGAAAACGGGTCGGCCGTGGAACTGGCTGATGTGCTCGCCCGAGTCTACGGTCTGTCCACCTCCACGGCCCGCACCCGCAGGACGGACATGCGATCGACGACCAGCGCGGCGCGCTCGTCCAGGTCGCTCACGTCCAAGTCCCCCACATCCCTGACGAGCCCTACCGGGGGGACCGGGACCGGGCTTTCCACGGAAAGGCCGTCGGCCGCAGGGGCTTCGACGACCCCGGAACGCTCGACCATCGGCGCGGCCGCCGGTCAGGTGGGCGAAGAAGTCGCCTTCATTCCAGACGAGGCGACCAACAGCATCGTCATTAAGGCCAGGGAAAAGGATTACCGGATCATTCGAGGCGTCTTGGAAAAACTGGACCAAATTCCGCGCCAGGTGCTCATCAACGTGATCATTGCCGAGCTGTCTCTCTCGGGGTCGGCCGAATACGGCATCGAGTGGTTTCTGCAGGGCCATTACAAGGATTACACGGGCCAGTTCGTTTTGGACAACGCCCGATCCCGGGCTGTCAACACGGCTTTGGGGGCCGGCACGGGTTTCGCCGCCGCGGTTTTCGACAGCACGGATTTCCTCCGGGGCCTCATCAGCGCCCTGGGCAAGGACACCTCTCTGAATATTCTTTCTTCGCCCAACATCATGGCTTCCGACAACAAGGAAGCCTATATCGAGGTGGCCGAGGAAATTCCCATTGTCACGGGGGAGGTGACAAGCCAGGAAACCACGGCCACGTCACGCACGATCCAATACCGCAAGACGGGCATCATCCTGAAAGTGACGCCGCACATCAACACCAGCGGTTTGGTCAAGATGGACATTTCCCAGGAAGTGAGCCAGCCAGGAGAGAAGGACCCGGATCTCAAGACAACGTCCATCATCAGCCGTGTCGCGGAAACCTCTCTGGTGGTGCAAGACGGCCAGATGATCGTCATCGGCGGTTTGATGCGAAACCGAGACGCCGTGAGCCGCTCCGGCATTCCGGGCTTGCGCAACGTGCCGCTTCTGAAATATGTTTTCGGCAGTGAAGGCACGGAAAACTCCAAGACGGAACTCATCATCCTGATCACGCCGCGGGTCGTTCGCGATCGCAGAGAAGCGGAAGTCGTCACGCAGGAATTTTCGAAAAAGGTCCAAGGGTTGCGGGAAATGTTGCAGTCCAGGGGGGCGGTGGTGGAGGAAAACTTTAAAGCTCCCGAACCGGGAGGACGATAACTTAGTAAGCACTGTGTGTTTGGGAAGGTTCGGCCTTTTCCAGAGGCGTCGTCGGCGATGGGAAAAGGGGCTTAGACCGTGTCCTAAGGTGAAGAGCCTGATCAAGGAGGGTCTTCCATGAAGGTTCGGGCAAAGGGCGTATGGTTTCCCGTGGGGATCGCACTGGTGTGGGCGCTTGTGCTGCTTCCCGGTGCCGGCTGGAGCCAGGAAGAGAACGGAAAGGATAACGCCACGGATAACGAAACCCTTGTGGTTTCGCCGAGTTTTGTGGACGTGGGGACCTTCCGGCTTCTTCCCGGGCAGAGTCTGGAGCCGGGTTCCTTTACCGTGACGGTCACGGGCGGCCCGAAGGTTTCGGACAACCAGACGTCCACCTTCCTCGCCTCCAGCAATGCGGTCTGGCTCAAACTGGAACCCACCAAGGGCACGATTCCGGGGACCATTACGGTCACCGTGAGCATTTCCGAACTCATGGAAGGGACCTTTAACGGGACCATCACGGTGGTTTCCGCGCTCAATCCCAAAAAATCCGCCACCGTCGGAGTGTCCTTGACGGTGATCCGCACGCCGGGGAACCTTCTGACCGTCTCCCCGACGGAAATCCAGCTGGATTTCACGACGGCGGATCTCAGCCCCCGGTCCTTTCCCGTCTCCATCCGTAACGCCGACCCGACGGATACGAGCTTTCTCTGGTCCGCGGCGAGCGCCGTGCCCTGGCTGACCCTGTCGCCGTCGAGCGGCACCGGCAATGCCTCGGCGACCCTGACCGTGGATCCCACGAAGATTCCTATCCTTGCCGACCAGACCTACCTGGAAGGCAAGGTCGTTTTCTATTCCAGCCTGAACACGGAACCGGTGGAACTTGTGGTCAAGGCCCGGGTCCTGACGGTGGCCAGGGAGCGTTTGACCGTTTATCCGGGGTTCCTCTTTTGGAGTCTCCAAAGGACGGAAGACGGCGTTCTCGATGCGGCCTCGCCGCAGACGCTCTTCGTTATCTCTCAAGAAGCGGGCTGGTACGCTCTGGTGGACGTGCCCTTTCTCGAGGTCTCCGTGAACTCCGATCTGGAGGTTCCCGGCGCAACGGGTCGATCCGGAAGCGTCACGGTCACCCCTGTGGCGTCGGCTCTGGAGTCCATGGGCTACGGCCGCTTTACGGGCCGCATCACGGTCTTCAACGCCGCGGGCGATGCTTTTCGAATCATTCCGGTCACGGTGGACGTGCGCCGTCCGGGGGAACCCATCGCCGGCCCGCCGATTGCCGTGAGCATTTCCCAGACGACTTCCGGCTTTCTGCTGGTGGAAACGGTGGATTCGGCCTGGCTTGAGCTCATTTTGTCCGCTCCTGCCCTGACGGTCCGCTATCCGACACAAGGCCAATGTACTCAGGCCGGAGGCGTTTGGATGGATCCGGACGGTGCCTTGGGCAGCTTGGATGAAGCCTGCAGCTTGGATCAGAAAGTTTACCTATTGGTGGCGTTTCCCGACGCGTTGCCCGGAGTGGTTTACGCGCTTTCCGCCCAGCATCCCAATGGGTTTGCCGTCGCGTTTCGAAGCGGCGTGAAACAGGAAGGGGCCGATAACTTCTATTACGCTTCGGGCCCCATCGGATCCATCCCCCTAGGCCCCGTGCGCCTTTTGGGCTTGCAGGGCCGCATCATTGTCAGTTCCCGCGTCGGGCGGTCCCTGGCCGATGCCGTGGAAGTGCAACGGGCCCAAATCAATGTGCGGACTCCGCAAGGCACATGGCTGGTCACGGAAACCTATCAGGGCGGCATCTATGCTTACGGGGCGGATAGACCCCTTCGGCTGCACCGGGTTGCAGGGGCCTTTGATTTTACGGGAACCTGGGGAGACACGCCCGTGACGTGCCGGCCCGGAGACGGGGTGCGCACGCTTTATGTGCTGGAATTCATCGAAAGAGGTGTGGCATACGTCTATGAAATTACGTCGCTGTCTTCGCAGAAAATGACGGGACGGTGGACCTTCCAGTACGGGAAACAATGGGAGGCCTTTGAAGCGACCCGGGTCGCTTTCCAGTAAAGGAAAGGACTCGACGGCGCTCAGGCCGGACGCGATGGCTCAGGACGGTCGTGAGGAGAGGGCGATGATCAGGAAATGCATGGCGATAGGGCTGTGGCTTTTGGTCCTTTCCGGCTGTGGAACGTCGGTGATGGAGCTCAAAACACCCGTGGCCCGGGAATCTTCCGCGGGGGAATTTAAACGGGTGGTGGTCCTGCCGTTTTCCGACTATACGCCCGAGGATTCCCTCTACGGCTACTGGAGGCGCAACGTCCTGATCAACGAAGCCCTGACCGACGAACTCATCCGGTTCGGTTTTTCCTCGGTGATCTACGAAGACGTGATCGCCTACCTCTTGGACCGGGGCATCATTCAGGACGCCACGCCCGATGAAGGCAAGAGCGCGGCAACGACCACTTTGGAGAAGGAACTGGCCAAGGATTGGTCGGCGGGCATGAAGGCGGAAATCCTTCGCGCCATTTACCAAAACGAGGCCAATCGGCGCGCGGCCGAGCCCTACTGGAACAAGGAACGTCTGATTTCGCTCGACAGCGACGCCGTGCGCGGCCTTGGCGCTCGTTTTCGGGCGGATTACATCCTTCGGGGCCGGGTCCTGGTGTTCCAGTCGGGTCAGGAGGACAGCTTCAACCCGGTCCAGACGGGTCTTCTGCCTTTCTTCTTCAAGGTGGGTTCCCGTACGGTTTTCGGCGTGGCTCAGAGCGACACCTATGAAATGATCGACAAGATGGCCATCGGCGGCCTGATTGGGGCCGCCCTGGCCAAGGACAATTGGCCCATCGAAGACAATGACAAGAAGTTCGTCGGGGCGCCGCGTTTCGGCGGCGGCCTTGTCCATGAAGAAGACTATGCGAGCTGGAACACGGCCATCTGGGGGGCGGCGGGAGCCGGCATTGCCTATCTGGCTCACAAGGGAGGCCGCGTGGACAGCGCATGGGTGCAACTGCGCATGATCGCCCAGGACGCCCGCACGGGCCAGATTGTGTGGGTAAACCGCGCCGAAGTGAAGGTCATGCCCAAGACCGTCTTCGGGGAAAAGGACGTGGATATTTTGACCAGCGAAGCCATTCAGCATGCCGTGGGCCGGCTTGTGGATAATTTCGTGGCGAGTCTTACCGGTCGCGAAGTCATCCGTAGCCGGGTGGACGGCACCTTTTACGTCACGCCGGCCGGAGGGATTCTGGCCCCCGACCGCACCCGGTACGGCACCATCCACGTGGGCCCTCCACCAAGCCCATCCTCGATGCAGTGAACCTCCAAAAGGCGGCATATCCTTTTTAAATTGCCTTTCCGGCCGCCGGCAAAAGAGCGGGTCGAACGGAAGAAAACATTTGCCGGCGGCTGGGGGATCTTCGCACTCCAGCCCCCTTGACAGAGCCGGCGACGGGGGATAGCCTTAAGCGAATTTTCACGCTCTTGATGGGTTGCGCTGTCGCAGTGCCGTTGTCGTTCGTGGTTTCCAGGGCGGGCATGTTTCCCTAAACGAGGAGAGGGCATTTGAAAAATCGGGCGAATCCCCAAAAGAGAAGTGTTTCGTTTTCCATGTCTTCGTCGTCGTCCTCCTTCTTCTCCTCCTCCTTGTTTTTCTTTCTGATCCTCCTCCTGCTGAGTTTGGTCTGGATGGTTTCGCCCACCGGGGTTTCGGCGCAAGAGCCTCTGCCCTATGTGCCCGGGGAAATCCTCGTGAAGTTTAAAGACGAAGCCGTCACGCGCTACGGGGACCAAAGGAGGCAGGCGGCGGTGGAACAACGCCAAGCCTTGCAGGCTCTTGGCATCATTGTGGAGCGGCACTGGGCCGACTTGGGCGTGCACCGCGGAAGGCTTCAAACAGGCATGTCCATGGAAGAAGCCTTGCAGACTCTTCGAGAGCGCCCTGATGTGGAATTTGCCGAGCCGAACTACGTGCGCCGCAAATTGGAAGTGATTCCCAACGACCCCTATTACGGCGAACAATGGGCGCTGCAAGCCATTGGAATGCCCCAGGCCTGGTCGGTGACGACGGGCAGCGCCGGCATTATTCTCGGCGTCGTGGACAGCGGTATCGATATCGGGCATGAGGATCTGGCCGAAAAGATCTGGAAAAATCCCAGGGAGATTTGCGGCAACGGCCGCGACGACGACCGGGACGGCTATGTGGACAACTGTTACGGCATCAACGTGATTACCGGCGTGGGGGACGCCGTGGACGATGACGGACACGGCACGCACATCGCGGGGACCGCTGCCGCCGTCGGCTACAACGGGCGCGGCATGGCCGGCGTGGATTGGCATACCACGATTCTGCCCATGAAATTCCTTGGCGAAGGCGGCGGCAACGTGGCCGACTTCGTGGAAGCCGTCGCTTTTGCCAAGGCCCGCGGTGTTCGGGTCATCAACATGAGTTTTGGGGCCTACTCCTATTCCGAGGCGGAAAAGCAGGCCATCGCGGGAGCCCCAAACATTCTGTTTGTAGCGGCGGCGGGCAACGAGCGCTATGACAACGACTTCCACCCCCTTTATCCGGCAAGTTACGATTTGCCGAACCTCATTTCGGTGGCTTCCAGCAACGAAGCCGACCGATTGTCTGTTTTTTCCAATTACGGAGTGCAGACCGTCCACGTGGCGGCTCCCGGGGAAAACATCCTGGGAACCCTTCCGGGAAACGATTACGACAACCTGACGGGCACCTCCATGGCCACAGCCTTGGTGAGCGGCCTGGCCGCATTGGTTTTTTCCAAATACCCCACGGCGACTCCGGCCTACGTCAAGGCTCGTATTCTGCGCACCGTGGACCCGTCGGACGCCTTTCAGTCCATCCTGACCAAGGGGCGCATCAACGCCTATCGAGCGTTGAGCGAATCGGTAAGCGGACCTTATATTTTCAGAGTTCTTCCCCAGAGAGAAAAGGTTGGAGCTCAAGTCATTCTGAGAGGCGCCGGGTTCGGATATGTCCCCGGTGAGGTCGTTTTTGCAGGCAATGTCCCGGGGCAAGTCGTTTCGTGGACCGATGAAAAAATTATTGTCAAGGTCCCGGAGGGGGCTCTTTCTGGTGAGGTTTTTGTCCGGACGGCGACCGGCACCAGCAACGGTGTCTTTTTCGAGGTTTCCATTGAGTTCACAACAGGGCTGCGGACCGTCTTTGCGGAAGTTCGGGCTGACCCGTCCCATATTCCCATTTTGGTGCTGTCAAATTTCTCCAAGGAACCGGCCACCGCTTACGTCCAAATCATTGAAGCGGCCAATAGAACACGTTCCCTGATGATCATTCAATTGGAGGCATTGGAAAAATACATCGAAGATTTGAGTTATCTCTACAATAGGCGGCCGGATCAGTCCATCGCCGTCGAGTGTCAGTCCTTCAGTCCGGTGAGTGCTGCCGTGCTCAGTCTGAGCCCGGACTTGTCGAAAGTCGTGGCGATGCCGCCCATTACAGGAAAGCCTACCGATCTCGGCGGGGTGAGTCCTCGATGAAGCGAGTCCTTGTTGTTTTGGTCGTGGTTATTTCTCTGACATCCTGTGGAAGGGCCGGGTGGAGATCTCCCTCGTTGTCGCCGCGCGATGCCTTGCATCAAAGGGCGGAGTCCTATTGGAGCGCCAGGAAAGCCAAAGATTGGAAGACAGTGCAGAACTTCGTGGATCCAAAGGTCGTTTCCAATCTGCAGGATTATTTCAAGAAACATGAGGAGTCCCAAGACCTTTCGACAATCGTTTCTTTTGAGATTCGGGAGGTTGTGGTCGAAGGGGATACAGGTCGGACTATGACGGCGGTCTCCTTCCTCCTCACGCACCCTCTTCTTGGGAAGCCGTATTCGTTGCACCAGATGGTGGAGGACCATTGGGTGCAACGCAACGGGTTGTGGTACGTCGTCATCGAACCCCCGAACATGGAGGACCTCTTGCGGAGGCTGCAGAAAAAGCCCGAGAGGTCGCAGCCGGGAGGATGAAAGGAGGTGGAATTCTTTCGTGACGAGAAACAGGGTGGACGTGTTGATGTGATCGAAGGCAACGGGCGTAGACGAGAATGAAGGAGAAAGGGTCATGAAAAGACTTCTGTGTGTAGCCATGGCATTGGCGTTGGTTTTGGGCATTGGAATGGCTTATGCGGGAGACGCCAGAATTCCGCAAGAATTCCAGGCCCAATATGAACAAGAAACAGGCGCAAAAGCGACATTTATCATTTGGTTTCCCGTAGCCCCACAGCTACAAACACCGGGTTGGCAAAATATTCTCATTCTCTCCAACTTCGATATCAATCCGATACAAGTTCAATGCTGGTTTACATCTTTTTCCAGAACCCAGACTGTCAAAATCTATGATTTGGGTAAGTATGAAAAAAGGATTTTCTTTTTAGAAGATGAATTGGGAACTAGAGACGATGTCTACGACATTTTCTGTGGATCCTCGAATCTGTTCGGCGCGGGACTCTTGTTGCTTGAAAAAGGCGCCATCGTCACGGCGTGGCCTCCGGTGGTCTTTTTCTAGACGAAGACTGTTGGCGGGCTGATTCCGTTCCACGAAGACGTCCCGGGCGGCCTCTTGGGGGTTGCTCGGGGCGTTTTTTTTCTTCCCCGTGAAGGTCACGTTTTCAGCCGGGCCGGCCCCGGCCGCCTTGGAAGGGGGCCCTGAGAAAAAATTTCAAAAGCCGCAGGGGGAAAAGGGCCGTTTTTCGAAAAATGGGGAGCCAACGAGGCGTGTTGTGGATTTTCATTTCCACATAATCCAGGAAGTGGACAAGCACGGATCGGAAAGGGGCCTGGGGGTCGATGTACAGGGCTCGCTTGGGGGACGGCATGGGAGGCTCGCCTTGAGAGCCTTCAGGGCAAAGGAAAACCCGTCGCTTTCCGTCCCAAAAGGCGACGGGCGTTAAGTCGTGGTAGTCCCGCACCATATCCTGGCTTGTTCGGAAGGGCATCTTCACTAGACGTTCCACCACCTGATCAATGAAATGGGGAGACGCTTCCAGTCGGCGCAGCGTGCGGACGAGGGCATCGGCGCGCGGTTCGTATAGCCAGCCCGAGACGCCGTCCTGAACCCGATCCAAGAAACTTCCCACGGTCGTGACGACAGGGGGGATACGAAGCGCCCACAGTTCACTGAGAGTGTAACTGAAAGTTTCCGGGACGATGGAGGCAAGAAGACCGATATCGGGCTTGAGCTGCTCCGCGATGGTGGGAAGATCCTCCCTGTGGTAATGGGGGACGATCGTCACGTTGGGAAAGCTTTTGAAAGGGGCCCCGTCTTCACCGCATCCGAGCAGCGTGAATCTGAACGGGTGTCCCAGTTTCCCAATGACCTCCAAAAGGATGGCCTGCCCCTTCTCGTGCGAAAGGCGCCCGGGGACCAAAACGTGCAGCCCCGTGCCTTGCCCACGGTCTGGCCGTGGCGTGTCAAGCGCGGTTCGCCCGGGGGCAAAATAAGGGGGAATCCCGTGCGGGACAACGTGACGCTCGAGCTGGGCCAAGCGCGGCTCGATGCGGAAGAGGTTTCGAAAGACCGAAGGGGACGGGGCAACGAGCGGAATTTTTTCGGCTATGAGTGTATCGGTAAAATTTTTTCTTAACAGCAGGAACTCTGATGGCGTGACATTGCGAAAAATTTGGGGCAGTGCGTTGCCCGCAAAGCAGGATTGCATGATATTTTCCGTGCATTGCACGCATTCTCCACCGAAGTAAAGATATAAATAAGGGCAGATGGGGTAGTAATCATGAAAGATACCGATTGTTTTTAATCCCGTTCGATAAACGTCCAGAGAATGGCCGATGACGGATGAAACCAAAATGATTTCCACGCCAAAAGTGTCAAGAATTTCTCTCAAAATTTTTTTGTATTCATAGTGAGAAACGACCGTGGCTCGAATGGGTAAAGAAAGGCTCCACTCGCGGATCGGGATGTGGGAACCCTGCGCGTAGAGAGCAAGCCGTTGCCCGAAGCGTCCCCAAGTGCCGATGGACCGAAGGACCAGATTTCGGCGCTCCGTGTCCGCCTCGAGAAAATCCTCGACCCATTGGCCCAATCCTCCTCCCCAGCTGTGGGCCACGTGAAGTTGTGTCGGTCGAATGGGATTTGTGGCGGCTTCGGTCGCCCCTTCCGCACACCGATGGGCGAAAGCCCATCGAAGGCCCGTGAGAGGGTGCTGTTGGAGGAAGTCCTGGATGTCTTCCCGTCGCATGAGCAGGGGGTCTCGATCCTTCCATGGGATTCTGGAATCGTCCACGTAAAGCCCCTCATAGCCCACAAGAGTCCAGCCCGCGGCCCAAAGGGCTTGAGCCAGGGCATCGTCGGAAAGATTCGAGATGTGCTCGCCCAGATGCATCAGGGCTGCGCTCCGGAAGAAGACACACGAACGCAGGTACACGGGGGTATCGAAGATCTTGTTTCGACACGCGGACTGCAGCCACTGCATCGTGGCGTCGGGATCAAGAGGGCGCCGAGGGGGCTTTGCCGTGAGGGAAAAGAAAGGGTCTCGAGCGGAAAGGGGAGAGACGGCCGCAATGGCCTCATCCAGGCACGCGATGGAGCACAGTAGATTCTCCCAGTTGCGGCTGACGCGAACCCCTGCTCGAAGGAAAATGACATCTCGGTTCTCGAAAAGAAGGACACGGCACGCTCTGGCGATCGCCGATCCTTGCCCCGAAGGAAGAACCACATGGGCAAAAAGCTCCTGAAAATCTTTTGGGACGGAGACGCCTTCTTCGGCGGCCACAATGAGTTTTCCTCGGCTTTGGGCCGCATGGAGGCTTTGCAGGCTTAACTCAAGGGATTTATCTTCGCCTCGCCGGGCCAAAAGACACACAAACGGTTCGTGCTCAACGGAGGCGTTTGGTACAATCGTGCCCATGTTTTGTTAGGCTCGGCATTTCAGCGGACGAAAGGACGGCTTACGGCGAGGGCGGCGTCAAGGGCTTTGACTAAAAAAGGCTTGCAAGGGCCCGGCAGGCGGGGGCTGCTGAGAATTTTTTTCTTCGTGTACAAAGCGAATTCCGAGAGCGCCCGGCTGTAAGGAACATCCACACCCATAGGGGCGGACGACGCACCACCGTCACCATAGTGGGCTTTATACCAATGGTAATAGCTGCGATTCATATCCTCCGCCAAGAAGGGGTCCGGGAATGCTTTCTGCACGTCGGGGCGGGCCCGATAAACGGCGCGCTGGTGCGCGGTGATGATCTCTCCGTTGCTGTATCTGGCGTAAACAGAGGCTCTGTTTCCGAGAAGCTCCTGGCCCTCCCGCTTGCAAGCCTCCACATACCACTGGCGCAGGGCGAAAAGGACGCCGGCGCTGCGGCCGTATTTTTTTAACATGATTTCCTGGGCGCCACTGTCAAAGCCTGAGAAATGGTAAAAGCCCAAGGGCTTGCCGTTGATGCGAATGCCCGTTTCCAAGGACCCTTCGGCGACGCGGTGCGTGAGGTTCCACGTGGCCACATTGAAGGCGGGGTCCCGGAGGATCACCACTTCATCGAAAAAACACGGCGCCAGATCCACCCAGCGCTGATCGGTGAAAAGGCCTCCAGGAATATCGTCCTGACAGAAGTGATAAAGGCGTGAACTCCACCAATCCAAAAACTTCATCCCCTGCGGGGTTCGTCGAACCCCGAGAAAGCCGAGATTGTAGACGCCGTGCTTGAGGCTGGCGATTTCGTTGTCCGCAACGGCTTCCACATCCTCTTCCGGTTCGGTTAGGTGAGGCGTCAGGAGGATGCTGCCGCGATCGAGTTGGTGCAAAAGGTCGGCAAATCTTCCAAAGACGACAATATCGGGATCGAAGTAAAAAATTTTTTCCGCCTTGGTTGTTTTAAAAATATGTTTGAAAGCGAATCCTTTAACGGCCGTACACAGTTCCACCAGGCTGTGGCCGAAAATCCAGCCTCTCATGTTGGGAATTTCCATGTCCTCCAGGAGAATGAGCCGGTCGAAAGGTTCCGACCGCATGGCAAACTCAGGCGGAGGCAGATCGTTCAGGCACAGGTGCATGCACACATCGGGGTATGCCCTCTTCAGGGATCGCGCCAAGACCCTGGCTTTGGGCAGGTAATTGGACGTAATGCTGGTAAAAGCATGGATTTCAGGGGTTTTCAAAGTGGCGTACCTCTTTCCGCGAAAGGATAACGGTGGACTATGCAATCATGTGGTGCACGCGGTGTTTCAGGCGCCGCAGCGCTCCCCCGAGCCATCTCAGGGGCGCTGTGAGGCGCCAGACCGTGGAGTTCAAGAAAATGTCCCGTTCCTGTTCAAAGGCCTTGACCTGATCGCGTAGCAACTGGTTTTCCACGATAAGACCCTGGTTTTCCTCAATTCGACAGGCCAAGGCGACCCTTGTTTCTTCCATCTGGTGGAAAAGGGCGGCTTTTTCCCTGTGAAGCTCTTCCTTTTCCCTGATGAGCTCTTCCTTTTCTCGGATCAAACGGTCAGTTTCGGCCATCAGTCGACTTTTTTGTTTCTTTTCTTCATCCAGTTCAAGGGCCAGTCGATGCAGCGCTGCAGAAAAGGGGTCGATCCCCAGAATACGGAACCACTTTGCCAATACTTTTTGACGCCAGTGAAGATAAATATTTTGGTCTCTTTCATGGGAGAGCTTGGATTCTCCCAGGTAATACCGGTAGACGGCGCTGATCCCCGGCACATGGACAAAAGGGGTGCGCTGCGCCATCTGCATCCAAAAATCCCAATCCTCGGAAACCTCAAAAGCTTCATCAAAACGGCATCCATCCTTGATGAGAGACCGCTCGAAAAGCACCGCCATAATGGGAATGAAATTGGCCGCAAGGAGGCGCTCAACAGACCATGGGGCATCATATTCGACGATGGGCGAGCCGTTTTCATCGACCGCGCGGACGCCCCCGTAGGCCGCCTTGGCATTTCGTCGAGCGCGCAGCGCTTTCACAAGTCTGGTCACATGATCGGGCAAGAGCAGATCGTCTTCATCCAGGAACATGACGTACTGTCCCGCCGCCCGGCTCAGGCCCAGGTTGGCCGCCTGGCTTCGCGACAGCGGCGTGCCCGTCGAGGCGACCGTCAGATTGAAGCGCTCGGCATATCCGCTTTCAAAAGAGCCGCAGCCCGTGGCGTCCACGAGAACGACCTGCAGATTCGGATAGGTTTGGGCCGCGATGGACTCCAGGGCTTCGTGCAATGTGGCTCGGCCTGTGGTTCGCACAATAATGCTCACCAGGGGAAGATCCAGGGGATCTGAGGCCAACCCGATCTGCCGCCTTCTGGACAGCCAGGACTCAAAGACCTGGGATAAGCCCTGGTTCAGGCGGTCGCTTTCCAGAATAAAAAAGGCTTCCGCAGCTTCCGCTTCTTTTCCGAGGACGTAAGCTCGATACCGATTCAGGGCTAAGATTCGATCGCGATAGGGGGAGACATCCTCCTGCGATGTGAAGCAGTCCATGGCCCGAATTTTAATGGGCAAAACCGAACTGATGTCAAAGAGTGCATTGGGTGTCGTCGGCGCACTGACCTCATAAAAGGCCAAGAGCCTCCTCGTGCCCAGACGGCGCACGGCTTCGCTCACCGACAAAGCCAGGGCCTGATGGTCGGGATGCATTTCAGAAAGAGCCGGAGCAAAGATAAGATCTGGATTTGTTTCCGTGATTTTGGCGCACAAACGGTTGATAAAAGTTTCCGTGTAGCGCAGTTCCCGATCGGGCAGATCCCAGCAGTCGGGTTCGGCATAGCCGAGCACTTTGGAAGCCTCCAAAGACTCGAGCCGCCGCCGCGCGACAATGGAACCCGTGCCGTTGGCAGGGCACCGGTTTCCCTGAGTGACAATGAGCACGGAAATAGAAGCCCCCTTTTCAACCAGTAAACGCAGAACGCCCCCGCAGCCGTAAACCTCGTCGTCCGCATGGGCCGCGAACACAAGAACCTGCGTCGCGGAAGGCAGCGGCGATGCCTGCGTAGGGTAAAGCTGGGATTCCAGGGCTCGGTCCATCTTCGCTCGATTCGTGTGGCTCCTGGAGGCGATTGCTAAAGAAAAAGTGAAACATGACGACCGTCGCCGTTCTTAACAACGGTTTTCGGTCAGGTCAAGCCGATAATGGCCTTGGAAAACGGAAAGATCCTCAGGTTTCAGGCTTTCTTTGAGTGACTTCAGGGTAGCTTTTCAAAGACAAAAAGGTTGTTCAACCCCAGTTGAAACCGCCTCTGTTTTCTTAAGGAGAATCCATGGCGGGTGAAAATGGACTCCACTTCCTTCGGGTTGAATTGGTGATGTTCCTCCAGGGCCATGCCGTCGATCAGTTTCAGCCGCATGAGAATGTTGAGAATCCGATCCACAACGGGTTGCGGTACCGTGATGACAAGACGGCCGCCGCTCCGCAGAACGCGAAAAACCTCTTGGGCCAGGGCTTCTTTTTCCATAACGTGTTCCAAAACCGCCAGAAGCGTGACCACGTCCACACAGGCATCCGGCAGGGGAAGCCGAGAATCGGCTGTGCCCTGCAAAAATTCAAAGCGGCCTTCCCTGCGGCTGCGGCACAGGGGATCCAGGCAAATCCCTCGGACCAGTTTGCTCTCCATGTAATAGAGGAAAGAGCCGTCGTAGCCGCCCACATCCAGCAGGCGGCACGAGCAAGGAATATGGGGGCGCACCACCCGATAACGCCATCTTTGGAGGAGACGATCCAGTGTTTTCATTGTCCGCCGACCATGCGATCGTCATCGGGTGTCAATGCGAAACACGGAGAGTAAAAAAGAGGAAAAGACCACTTGAATTCCGGCAGCCATAAAAAGGCCTGAAGGGATCACCAGACGCATGATTTTCGAAGGCTCAAGAGCGTCGAAGTTCGCCGAGTGCCAGACTTTCAAGGCGTAAAGAGCACCGGCAAAACCTCCCAAAAAAAGAACCGATCCGAGAAGGAGGCCGTATTCCAAACGAACTCGAAAGATGGAAGAAACGGCCTCGGGTTTGAACGGCAGAATGCCTTTCGAGAAGGCATAGTCTGTGGAGACCACATAAAAAAGGACAATTTGCAGACCCACCACGCAGCCGAAGGCCGCGTAAGCCAGCGTGTGAATGTCAAAGACCACACCGGCCACGTGGACCGGACGGGCGGCGATGGCGACAAGCAGAAAAAGGCTCGAGCAGAGAAGCAAGAGGCCCGGATAGAAAAAAAGCCATTTTGGACTATAAAGCAAGAGGAAACGCAAATGGCGCCATCCATCGCGCCATGTTCTGAGGTGCGGTCGACGGTCCCTGCCGTCACGAGAAAGCACTGTGGGCACTTCGGTCATGCGCAAGCCTTGCAACGAGGCCTTGACGATCATTTCACTGGCAAACTCCATCCCTGTGGTTTTTAAATCCAGCCCAAGTACGGCGTCTCTGCGAAAACCCCGAAGGCCGCAATGGAAATCCCCAAGGTTGGATCGGAAAAAAAGATTGCCGAGAAAACTGAGCACGGGATTTCCGAGGTATCGATGCAGAAAAGGCATGGCCCCCGGTTCGATTCCTCCCAAGAATCGATTCCCAATGACCAAATCGTAGCCTTCTCGAAGTTTTTCCAAAAAGGGTTCCAAATTCAGGAAATCGTAAGAGCCGTCGCTATCGCCCATGATCACATATCTGCCTTGAGCGGCGACGATGCCGCCCAGGAGGGCGCTGCCATAACCCTTTTTGTTCACATGAACGACACGGCCGCCCATTTCTTCGGCGATTCGAGCCGATCCGTCCGTGCTGCCGTTGTCCGCCACGACTACTTCCCCGCGGACACCGGCTCGATGCAAAAAAGCCTGCGCTTTCCCAATGCATTCGGGCAGGGTGCGTGCTTCATTGAGGCAGGGCATGACAATGGACAGTTCCATTTCCTGTTCGGCCTTCATCGGCGCGCTCCGTAAAAATGTAAAGGGGATCCCCCTCGATGGGCTGATTTATACTGGAAACCTAATGGCTTGTGCGGCCTCCTTGTTTAGCAGCCGCACTCCCTAGGGTCAAGATCGTTCTGATCCTTCCTTTGCGAACCCAAAAGCGCTTTCGCGCTCAGCCCCACGAGTACGGTGTAGATTACACTCATGGAGTGAAGCGGCGCCAAATAGCGGGGCTCAATGCCGGGAAAGGAGGTCACGTGAATGTAAGAGAGAATCGCCGTCAGAGCACCACATGAACCAAGGACGGCTGACGCAAAGGCCCACGCCGGCTCCCCGACGACCCTCTTGAAAAAAGAAAGACTCAGGGCCAGATGCACGAGAAAAGCCCCGTAAAAGACCCAAGGGAAAATGTACTGGTATAAGGAGGCGATGTCTTTAAGGAACGCTGTTCTCCAACTCTTCAAAGGTGCTGATCCGTCGTGCCTGAAAGGCATCGGTTCTTCGTTGGTCATCTGCTGAAAAAGCACTGCGGATTGGGCATCCCCTGTGGAAAAAGGGGGGTCAAACGCAAAGCCCTGTAAAGACACCGCCAGGTGAATGATTCGGCCGAACATTGAGGCCAAGGGGCGGAGGTAGTCCCAGCGCCACGGCGGAGCGAGGCTGGCACGGTGAGGTCCGCAAGGAATTTTCTTTTCTTGGCAGGCGCCTTGGATTTCCTGAAAGAGTCTTTCATAGTAGCTGCGTGCCGCAACGGCCGATCGGTAATAGCCGGCTTGGGCCACGGCCTCACGAAATGCCCATAGAAACCACGCGCCGTAAATGTCGCATGGTTCCTTGTCCGCTTTATCCCATGCGCGACGCCACACGCCTGCCGCATCGTGTTTCAGGATGAAGTCGATGCTTCTTCGAGATCCTTCGTCCAGTTTTCCTTCTGCATACGCGCGCTTGAGCTCCAGGATGGCGCATGTCCATGTGGAGTTATCCCTTTCCAGGAAGGGGCGCAATTCCCGAAACGCGGGGCTGACTCTGTAAAGGTGCATTCGAAATTCCCGGGGAACGGGCACGGCTTGTTTGAAAAATGCCGGCGGCACCCGACTGACGGCCCCGTAAGCGTTCAGAAAAAAAGCAGATTTCACTTCAACGGTTTCCCATACACCGTAGCGGGCTTTGTTGATAGCCGAAACAGCGCCGACGCATGCCGCCAGGAACAAAAACGGCAGGAGGACGAGGCCGAGATTTTTGCAAAGGGATTTCCAGGACTTTTCCAAGCTGCGGGCGTGCCGGAAGCAAAAATGAAGGGCCGCGATGGCATAAAAGGGAAGAATCCATACGGATTCTTCCCGGGTGAGCCGGAAACAGGAAAGAAAGATGCCAAGCCAAAGCAGGGGGCCCACACGGTATGACTTTCTTTCGCCTGTATTCCAGAAAGCCAGGAGAGTGCAGGCGACAATAAGGATGGCCAAGGATTGATTGACGTATTCTCGAAGGACCATGCCCGTATGGGCGGCGAAACCCGTAGGATCGAACAACAAAGCGAGGAAAAAACCCAGTGCTCCCGTCGCCCCCAAGGAGCGTGCGACGGCACGGGCCGCCAACGCCGAGGCAAAAACGTACAGGGCGTGCTGGGCCTTGAGAAGAGGCAGGTGGAGGCTGTGCACGCTGGCAATCCATAAAGGGTAAAAAGGGCCTTTGATCAAGGTCCTTTCGTCATAAGCCCCTAACCAATTGCCTTGGCTGATGGCGTGGGCCAGGTCGATGAACAGCCGTGAATCGTATCGCTCGTCGCCCAGGACGGTCAGTTTCTGGTCGTGCAGAAGGAGAAATCTTAGGGCGACGGCCCCAAGGCAGATCAGGGCGACGATGGCGTTCTTGTATGGTGGGGGTTGCACGGGCTTCACGGGACCATCATGGCGCGGCGAAAAGGCCGCCCCTCCGAAGCACGGTTTCTTGAAAAATGCGGTACGCTTCGCACGACGGCTTGGGCATCTTTGGGACCACTTTCAGATACCGTTCCACGCGTTCTTCCAGCACGAGGTCCGGTTTGTAGGTCTTGACCAATCGTTCCAGGGTCTCCAGTTCGGGCACAAGAGTGGTGTAAGCGGTCCAGCCGAAATATGGCGCGATGTACGGTCGAAGCCGCGTAAAAAAAGAGTCGCGAAAAACAAGGGCCGATTTTCCCTGAGATTGACAAAAAGTGACCACAAACTGCGGGTCCTCTGAATCCAGAATATCTCGCGAAAGGTCCGATCCGCAGGGCGCACGCCCGTGCGCCGGAACCGGCACCGCGGGTTCTTGAAGGATTGCTGCCAAGCTCAGCATGCGCGCCAGATCGCCACCCTTGGTTCGGCTCCACAAAAAGTCGTCAGCGCCGTAAACCTGAGGCCGAATGTCCGGCACCATCGCCGACACTTGTTCCATGATGACGTTGTGGGCCATCGCCGCCCCCAGGTCATTCCAGTGGGAGTCGGTCTTGTGATAGAGGGGCCCAAGGATCTTGGCCCGGCGCAGAGGAGCGCGAAGATCGATGACGGGGACTTGAGTCCCTTCCAACACGTGCATGAGTTGATCCAGACGGGAGTGGCTTCCCACGACGTGTATCCGGCAAGGGTAGTATTCCGGGTAGATGGTGTGCTTGTCGGGGGCGATGATGAAAAAGTAGGGAATGCCCTTGCTTTTGAGCCACGCCCATTTGGCTTCCAGAACGAGGCGCCATCGTTCAAGCTCCTCGGGCGTTAAAGGGTCCGTGCGGCGGTAGTCTTCCAAGCTGTTGCCGTCGTTCGGGTCCGTGTAAAAAAGCCAGCCGTCTTGGCCCAAAAGAACGCGGGAATTTCCCGTGGTGCCGACAAGGACGTTCATGAGGTGATAGGCTTGAACCAGAGGATGTCGGAATCCGAAGTGGTCGTCGAACCATGCCTCAAACGCTTTGGGAAACGCCGCAAGTCCAGCGAAACTCCCGTCCCAATGGGGAAACGGGGCCGGGGTCCGTTTTTCCGTACTGAAACGGGGATCCTTTTCGATGAAGACCAGTGGCAGAAAGAGACCCAGGAGAAACATGGCGATGAGGATTTTCTGAAACAGGGAAGGCCGTCTCGTCATCACAGGGCCTGCGGCGGTTCAAAATCTAAAATAGATAAAAGGGTTGTAAGTGCCCGCCGCCAGATGGGCGGCGCAGGCGACAAACAAAAAAGCCAGCAAGCCCCCGCGGGCCGCAGAGAGCACGAAAGACGGGAGAGCCGTCCCGGCGTTTCTGGCCCGCTCCGCCCATGTAGTCGACCAGCGCGGCGCCACGGGTGCCGCGAGTAGACAGCCGATCCCAAGGGTGAGCACTGTCTTCGGGTCGAGGTGGAGCCAAGCGTCGTGCAATGCCGCCTGAGTCTGCGCCAATCCCACAAGGCGGTTCAGGTAGTGGACGGCCGAGGAAACCGTGTCCGCCCTGAAAAAAACCCAGCCGATCATCACAAGCCCCAGAGTGTAAAGGTGCTGCACGGGACGCCAGAGCCGTTCCAGGGCGGCTCCCCAGAAAGCGCGCTCGCCCACAAGATACAGCCCATGGAGCGCTCCCCAAAGGACAAACGTCCATCCGGCACCGTGCCACAACCCGCACAGAAAAAACACCAGCCACAGGTTGGCATACGTTCGCGCCGTGGACACGCGACTGCCTCCTAAAGGAATGTAAAGGTAATCGCGAAACCAGAAAGACAGGGTCATGTGCCATCGTCGCCAAAATTCCCTGATCGACCGACTGGCGTAGGGATAGTTAAAATTTTCGGGAAACTCAAAGCCGAAAAGCCGCCCCAGCCCGATGGCCATATCGGAATAACCCGAAAAATCATAGTAGATTTGAAACGTGTAGCAGACAAGGCCGAGCCATGCCGCGCCCGTGGTCAGGGTCTCGGCGGGAACGGAAAACATGGCGTCGGCCACCTGCCCCAGAGGATTGGCCAAAAGCACCTTTTTGGACAGGCCGTAAATCAATCGCTGAACCCCTGCGGCAAAACCGCTCGCCGTGATGGTACGAGAAACGAT
>Ga0209162_1001502_pt1 | contig 22715 bp, 16 predicted proteins | sample YNPNPMetaG_FD_187121 | JGI IMG/M metagenome (GOLD analysis project Ga0209162, IMG submission 187121) | Anoxygenic and chlorotrophic microbial mat microbial communities from Yellowstone National Park, USA - YNP NP MetaG (SPAdes) (version 2) ...
GGTCTGGTTCGTCCATGGGAAAAATGGAGGCCTCTTGACCTAGCAACAGCCGCCTTCGGCCAAGGCATAGGAGTAACTTTGATTCAGCTCACAAGAGCTTTTGGAGCTATAACCAATGACGGTCTTATGGGAGTTCCAAGGATCGCCAAAAAAATGGATCAGGGAACAATGCCAACTACGGCGGGAGTCGCTTCTGTAAAAACCAGCAGCCAAAACATAGCCGAAGCAAGCGATTTACGGAATGCTGAAAACGGTCAGTCCCGGCCAGGGTTTCAGAGAGTCATTTCTGCTTCCACGGCGAAAACTCTTAGAGGTATACTAAAAAAGGTAACAGAAGAAGGCGGCACCGCCGTTTCGGCTCAGGTTCCGGGATATGAAGTAGGAGGCAAAACTGGTACAGCTCAAAAGCTCGATCCCGAGACAGGGAGATACTCCAAACGTGATTACGCTTCGATATTTGTGGGCTTTGCCCCTGTGGAAGCCCCCCGTGTTGTGATAGCTGTGGTGGTGCATAATCCCAGAGGAGCCACTTACGGTGGGGTCGTGGCAGGACCAGTTTTTAGGGAAATTGCTTTGAGAGCGCTCCCTTACTTGGGAGTTATGCCAAGTGTGCAACATCAAGAAACTGCTCCCACAGGAAAACAATCGTTGTGACGATGGCGACAGCAAACATTGCTAAAGAAAGAAAGGATGTCCAAATGACCATATCGGACTTGCTCGAATGCCTTGATACTTTTGGAATAAGCGCAAAACTTGTTAAAGGATCCCCTAAAACAGTTATCACAGGCGTGACCATAGATAGTCGGGCAGCCCAGAAAGGAGATCTTTTTATTGCAATTAAGGGCACTCATACCGACGGACACTCTTTTATTCCCGACGCAATAAAAAAAGGCGCTGTAGCAGTAATGGTGGAAAATCCAAAAATGGACGCTTTGGAAACAGCCTCTGTTAATACTCCTGGAGGAAATCCGGTCGTTATTGCCGTAGATGACACTCATAAAGCGGCAGCATTTGCGGCTTCAGCTTTTTACGGTTTCCCCACAGAAAAGTTTCATCTTACAGGGGTTACCGGCACAAACGGCAAAACATCAACAACAATACTGATTGAAGCTATCCACCGTCAGGCTGGTTTTGAAGTGGGGCGAATAGGCACCATCGGCTACTGCTGGAAAGAAAACTTCATCCAGGCACCTCTTACTACTCCAGATCCGATCATGCTACAGAGGCTTTTCTCTCAGATGGTCAGCGACGGCGTAAACCGTGTCGTAATGGAAGTTTCATCGCATGCCCTGGCACAAAAAAGAATATTCGGTTGCTTTTATGACGTTGCCGTCTTTACAAATCTTTCGCACGACCACCTAGATTTTCACGAAACCATGGAAGATTATTTTGAAGCAAAAAGCCTCCTTTTTTTGGAACACTTGGGACGGCGTCGTCATGCTGCCATGCCTGCGGTGGCTGGACATGCTGTAATCAATATTGATGATCCTTACGGAGCTCGTCTCGTCGGCATGTTAGAGGGAAAAGACGTGGAAGTTTTGACCTATGGCATATCCAGTCCCGCCCATTGTGGGATTGCTCCTCTGATATATCCTGTGCATATCCAAGGATGTGCTGATAGTACGTCCTTGGTTGTAAAAACACCCATAGGAGAAGTTTCCATACGTTCCAACCTCATCGGTCGGCTCAACATTTACAATATCCTCGCTGCAGTAGGAGCCGGCATAGCCAGCGGAATAGATCTAGAAATCATAGCAAGAGGTATTGCCTCGGTGAAGGCAGTGGACGGAAGACTTCAGAAAGTTTCTGTAGATGCTCCATTTCATGTTATCGTAGATTATGCCCACACGCCTGATGCTATGGAAAAGGCTTTATCGTGCGTGCGAGAACTAGCTAAAGGAAGAGTTATCACTGTGTTTGGCTGTGGAGGAGACCGCGATCGCACAAAACGGCCTCTTATGGCTAAGGTAGCTGCAGATTTCAGCGATGTTGTTATCATAACCAGCGACAACCCTAGAACCGAAGACCCTCAAAAGATTATTGATGACATCCTTGCCGGAATGCCGTCAGACTGGGTCAGGGATGATTTGAAGTTGCCGAAAAAGGTTTTCTCTGTAATTATCGACAGACGTACAGCCATCAAAAGGGCTATCCAGATTGCTCAGCCCGGTGACGTGGTGTTCATCGGCGGTAAGGGGCATGAAACCTATCAGATCATCGGGCGAGAGAAAATACCCTTTGATGACAGGTGCGTAGTAAAAGAATGCTACGATGAATTGAAAGAAACATGTGAAAAACAATCTTAAAACACCTCAAGCAAACGGAAAAGGTGAACAGGATGGGGAAACATGTCTGGTCTCTGGATGACCTTTTGAAAGCCACCGGTGGAGAGCTAATCTCAGGAAACAGGCAAACAGCCGAGTTTAGTGGAATCAGCACAGATTCGCGAAAAATAGAAAAGGGCAATGTTTTTGTGGCTCTTGTGGGAGAGCGCTTTGACGGACATGATTTTTTAATGGAAGTTTTAGAAAAAGGTGCAGAATGCCTTATAGTTGACAAATTGCCCAATAGTTTCGATGCTACAGCGGTAGCAATTCACGCATCATCCCTGAAAACTTTCCCCTTTATCATAAAAGTTCCTAACACTTTAAAAGCTCTAGGCGATCTTGCTCATTATCGGCGTTCTTTCTTCACAGGACCTGTTGTTGGCGTTACAGGATCAAACGGCAAGACATCCACAAAGGAAATGATAACCACGATCCTGGACGGTTCATTTCAAGTGCTGAAAAATCCCTTAAACTGGAACAACAACGTTGGAGTTCCCTTATCCCTTCTTCGCCTTGAAGATTATCATACCGCCGTTGTAATCGAAATGGGCATAAACCACCCCGGCGAAATGGATGAACTTGTGGCCATAGCAGAACCAACCATAGGTGTGATTACCAACATACAAAAAGCTCATCTGGAGGGACTCGGTTCGGAAGAACAAATCTGCGCAGAAAAGACCAAACTTTGGCATGCTCTTCCTAAAGGAAAAGGGTGTGCCATTGTAAATCTTGACGATCCGTGGCTTTCAAAAGCGTCAAAAGACCTTGCAGATATCGCCATTGTTTCCTTCGGTTTTCGGAAGGATGCCAATGTAACTGTGGACGGCGGCGTTCATTGCTCTCGTAATGGCACATCATTTATAGCAAAGAGTGGAAGCAACCGAGCGGAAGTCAATCTATCCGTGCTGGGAGAACACTTCGCTCTAAACGCTCTTTCCGCTCTAGCGGTTGGCATCCATCTTGGCATTCCTCTGGAAACTGGCGCAGAAAGGCTTTCCAGATGGAAACCAGTTGCTCATCGCATGGAGTGTTTAATTCTCCCGGACGGTTCGGTTATTGTTGATGACACTTATAACGCCAATCCTGGATCGATGATTCGTGCTATCGAGACTGTTGCAAAAATGGCTTATGCCGAAAGCAAGCCTTTCATTGCCATAATCGGTGACATGAAAGAACTTGGGGCTTCATCTGAAGAACTCCACAGGCTAGTCGGTCGGACTCTTGCAGAGAAAAAACCCACTGGCATATTCACTCTCGGAGATTTTGCTAAGTTCATCGCCGAAGAAGGACGCAAAGCTGGAGTGCCCATGGTGATAGAGGCCGCAAATCATGCCGATCTACTGGAGTCCCTGACCGAACACTGGATCCCGGGCGCATGGCTACTTGTAAAGGGATCTCGTTCTATGAGAATGGAACAAATTGTGGAAGGGTTGATAGCCGATGCAGAAACGTAAGGTGCTTGTGGTAGGGCTTGGTATTTCAGGAATAGCTATATGTGAGGCGCTCCTTAAAGAGCCCCAAACCGAAGTAACAGCAACAGATTCTAAGCCTCTTCAGCATTTAGAACTTTCAGACAAAGCGTTTAAAAGGCTTTCCGAAGCCGGATGTAGATTTGTGCTGGGATCAAACGACGTAGGAAACGTGGATGAGTTTGACGAAATCATCGTAAGTCCCGGTGTGCCACTTGATATACCCCTACTTAACGAAGCCCGCAAGCGAGGCGTCCCCATTGTGGGGGAACTGGAATGGGCATGGCGGCGGATTAATATGCCAGTCATAGCCGTTACAGGAACTAACGGAAAAACGACCACGACGGAACTTATCGGGGCAGTAATGAAGCTATGGGGGAAAAGAGTCTTCGTGGGGGGAAATATCGGTGTCCCTCTTACTCAAGCGGTTATGACTCATGATCTATGGGACATCGCTGTTCTTGAAGTGAGTAGCTTTCAGCTTGACACTGCTGACTCGTTTGCTCCCGACATTTTTGTAGTGCTGAACATTACGGAAGATCACCTGGATCGGTATCCTTCCTTCGAAGCCTACGCCATGTCTAAAATGTCCCCCATACTGAGGCAACGCAAGGGACAGTGGGCTATAGTTAACGGAGACGACGAAACTATTGTTAGAATTGCTCGAGAATTTATCAGCCGTGGAGAGATGGAAGAGGATCGGCTGCTTTTCTGGAGTCGCCATAATACTGCGGCTCACGGATTCATTAACGGAGATTTTCTATCGCTCAGGATCGGAAGTAGCCACGGTACCGGTATTACATTGGCTAACGACCGCCTGAAAGGCAACCATAACAGAGAAAACATGGCGGCGGCGGCTCTGGCGTGTTTGGTCTTTGGTGTCCCACCATCGATTATCGAGGAAGCCTTTAAAAACTTTTCACCAGGACATCACCGTATTGAGTGGGTTGATAGAGTAAACGGTGTAGATTTTTACGACGATTCTAAAGCTACCAATGTGGATGCCGTAGTGAGAGCTCTAGAATGCTTTGAAGGAAGAAAAGTTTGGCTCCTCCTTGGAGGCCGAGATAAGGGGGGAAGCTATGAAAGACTTCTTAAAGAAGCTCGTGAAAGGTGCCGTGGTATATGCATCTTTGGGGAGGCTAGACACAGAATTCTTGAAGCAATAAGAAACTTTGAACCAGATTCCTCGATAGAAATTATGGAAGGGGAAGATTTAGAAGAAGCCTTTGCCGCAGCCGCCAAGCGAGCTAAATCAGGAGAAGTTGTCCTGCTTTCACCAGCGTGCTCATCCTTTGATCAGTATCGAAGTTATGCAGAACGGGGCGATCATTTTAAGCAGTTGGTGAAAAGATGGAAGATTCTCAACAACTAAACGGCATTGTCCCTCGTCAAAGTGAAAGAAGCAGGATGTGCGATACCCTGAGCCTTGAACTATGGATTATTGTCGTCGCACTTCTTGCTTTCGGTATAGTCTTTGTTTATAGCTCAAGCGCTCTCTACGCTATTCGCAAAGGATACAGTAGCTTCGCCTATGCGTTACGGCAGGGAGTTTACATAATAGGATGCCTTGGTCTCATGTGGGCAATGCAAAGGGTTCCGGTGGACAAACTTTTCCGACATTCCAAACTATTGCTTCTCATTGCCGTAGTTTTTCTTGCCGGGCTTCTAATCCCCGGGGTTGGAGTAAGTTACAATCAAGCCTGCAGGTGGTATCAACTCCCCGGTGGCATACATATTCAACCGGCTGAATACGCCAAGGTCATCTGGATCATCTACTTAAGCGATGCCATAACAAGAAGAAAGGAAAAGCTCGGAAATTTCTTCGAAGGGCTCTTTCTATACACAATCCTTACGGGTTTTGTGGCCGGGCTAATCCTCAAAGAACCCGATTTTGGTAACGCCTTTCTTATCGGCTTGATAAGTCTTGTGCTTCTTGCAGCTGCTGGAGTTCCATGGAGGCATTTTGCAATTTATCTGCCTATAGCCGCTTTCGTATTCTATTTCTTCCTTTATCGAGTCCCCTACCGATGGATTCGAATCAAAGCGACATACAATCCCTGGACAAACCCGTTAAAAGAAGGATATCATCTCCTGCAGGCGTGGACGGGGATAGGATCGGGAGGATTGACAGGTCAGGGGCTTGGGATGGGTATTCAAAAGCTTTCCTATATTCCCGAGCCATTCACGGATTTTATCTTTGCAGTGATCGGTCATGAGATGGGCTTTGTTGGAGTTAGCCTCCTGGTTCTGATGTTTTTCTTTCTCTTTATGGTGCTAAGACGGACGATAATGCTAGTTAAGGATTTTCGAAAAAAACTCCTGGCTCTTGGTATAACCACTTTGATCATGAGCCAGGCTGTGGGAAATATGGCGGTTGTTTTGGGCATACTGCCGACCAAAGGGCTTCCGCTCCCGTTTATTTCTTACGGCGGAAGTAGCCTTATGGCAACCGGCATAGCAATGGGAATCATGCTGAGACTGATTAAGGAGGAAAGAGGATCTTGAAGAAACGATTTCCACCATATCAACACGTTCATTTTGTTGGAATTGGTGGTTCTGGAATGAGCGGAATCGCTGAAGTGCTCTTGAATCTTGGTTATAACGTATCAGGATCGGATGTAAAAGAAAGCGACACCACAAGGCGGCTCGCTTCACTAGGCGCTAAAATATTTATTGGCCATCGAAGAGAAAACATTCATGGAGCCGATGTGGTTGTCTATTCTTCCGCAATAAGGCCGGACAATCCAGAACTAGAAGAAGCACAACGATTAAAGCATGTGCCAATCATTCCCAGAGCCGAAATGCTCGCAGAAATAATGCGCATGAAACACTCCATTCTGGTAGCGGGCGCACATGGGAAAACCACCACCACATCAATGATAGGCACTCTTCTGGTTGCCGGAGAATTCGATCCAACAGTTGTAATTGGCGGACGGCTTCGAGCCTGGGGATCCAATGCCAAAATGGGCATGGGGGATTTTTTTGTAGCCGAAGCAGATGAAAGCGACGGCTCCTTTTTGATGCTTTCTCCCACCATTGCCGTTGTCACGAATATAGACTTAGAACACCTGGATTATTACCGAGACATTCATCACATCGCCGAAACCTTTGTAAGCTTTCTAAATAAAATCCCCTTCTATGGTAGCGCTATAGTCTGTCTGGACAATCTGGTCATGTTTGACGGTAACAACACCGCTAAAAAACCTGTTGTCTTACATAAGGAAAACAAAGCACCGACAGAGAATTTTATGAGAACTCTGGTGCTGCCATTCCTCAAACGGAAAGTCATCACTTACGGATTTTCTCCTGATGCTGACATAAGGGCAGAAAACATCGTAAGAGAGGGCTTTAGAAGTAGCTACCAGCTTGTGATTCACGGAAAACCTATGGGGAACATACATCTTAATGTTCCCGGTATCCACAACGTGCTAAATTCTCTCGCCGCAGTGGGAGTGGGGCTGGAGCTAGGAATGGAGCCGGAAAAAATAGCCGAAGGGCTTAGCCAATTTACAGGAGTAGATAGACGATTTCACCTTAAAGGCGAAGCTCAGGGCATCACGATTATTGACGATTATGGACACCATCCTCGTGAAATTCAGGCTGTGTTGCATACCATGTGTGAATGCTTTCCAGACCGACGGAAAATCGTTGTCTTTCAGCCTCACAGATACACTAGAACCAAAGCTCTTATGGACGACTTTGCCCGGTGCTTTAACAACTGCAATGTTCTTATCATGACCGATATCTACGCCGCAGGAGAACACCCTATTCCAGGGATCACCGGAGAGGTTCTAGCAAAAAGAGTTGTCGAAGCTAACCCGAAAGAAAATGAATTGATATATGTGCCGACGTTAGAAGATGTGCTTGATGTGCTAAAAAAAATTGTCCGCAGTGGAGATGTGGTGCTGACTCTAGGAGCCGGTAACGTCTGGACGGTTGGGGAAAAACTTCTTGCGCATCTTAATTCGTAAAGCAAGCTCATGATGAGAGATCTCGGGCATATTTTGAAATCAACATCTATTCTGGTATTGATCAGAGAAAATGAGGATCTTTCCAGCCGAACAACTTTTCGTATCGGCGGAAAAGCCAGATTTTTTCTCGAACCTCTTGATGTGGAAGCTCTGGGAAGTCTAATTAAACTTTTCCATGTCCATAACATTCCATGGAAGGTCCTCGGAGCCGGAAGTAATGTGCTTGTAAACGACGAAGGTATTGAAGAACCTGTGCTGAGTCTTAGAACATGCAGAAACGCCATAAACGTGGAATCCATGACAACCATTGCCACAGGCACACACATAACCCGGAAAGTTTTGATTTCGGCTGATGCGGGAGTAAGCCTCAAGCGGTTGCTCGGGCTTTGTGCACGTCACGGTTGGAGCGGCTGTGAATTTCTTACCGGTATTCCTGCAACTGTTGGGGGAGCCGCTTTCATGAACGCTGGAACTAATGATGGCACAATAGCAAACATTGCAACCTGCATCGAACTAATGACGCCTTCGGGAGAAAGTTTTTTCATGCCCATAAATGCCTTTTCGCCAAGCTATAGATCTCTAGGCATACCTGAAGGGCACATAGTGCTCAAGGTGAAGCTAGAACTTGTCGAAGAAACACCAGAAAAGGTCTTTAACCGCATACGTTCCATCTTTCTCAGAAGAAAAGAAACTCAACCTCTCACCTACCCTTCAGCCGGGTGTATATTCAAAAATCCCCCTTCCCCTCATCCACCCGCCGGCTGGCTTATTGATCGATGCGGCCTCAAAGGATACAGAATTGGCGATGCCCAGATCAGCCCCATTCATGCCAACTGGATAGTTAATCTGGGAAAAGCCAGAGCCCAGGAAGTTCGTGAATTGATTGATCACGTCAAGGAGAGAGTTTACCAGAATTTTGGAATACGACTCGAAGAAGAGGTTAAGCTATGGTAAGCGTGCATAATCGAGCTTTACCTGGTTACATGACTCTGTGCCGAAAGGTTACTATTTCTTTGCTGCAGCCATAACATGGCGGTAAACGACATAGGAAAGAGCAAAGATCTGATCGAGAACGGGAAAGTGCCTTATTATAGTTTCATCAAATCGGAAATTGACTCTTGGCTCAAACTCCTCGTCACCTTTCCAGAAAACCAGCAATACAGGCACTCGCGGGAAAACCGTGAAAATATAAGCTCTGTCACCTCTATTGTCCCGAACAGCGCCCAAAAGCTGAGCCGCTCTGTCAAAGTAACCGATATCCACTTGAAAAAGTTCCTCAAGCGGCCTTGTAGGAAGCTGGTGAGGACCATAAAAGAACACGTTACCGCCAGGGATATCCTTTTCACCAACCCATTTTCCGCTTGGATCAATGGGCTGGGAATGAATAAGGTAGTGGAGGACAACAAGAGCAAGCTCAAAGTCAACGCGGTCGTAAGGAAGAGGCTCTACGAACTCGATAGACCTGTCTTTGATGCTACATATCACAGTGCTAGACAGGAAAGGCACAAGGTAAGATTTTGATATTTCGTCGAAAGATACTTTAGCCCTTTGACAGACATCCTCTGGATCTTTAGCACTAAGTTCATCCCAGAGAGACGGATCGACCTGATCGGGTTCCTCGTAAAGGCCTTTCTGGGAACTGTTTTTAAGCACAGAATAGATTAAGCGTATAGCCTGATGGAATCCTGAACGTGGCACAAGCACTTGTCCCCACCCTTTCTGGATAACGAACAAGCCGTCATAAGCTGTTTCTTCAAATGATCGAATCCAGAAGGGAACACCTTCTCTTTCAAGAACATCGGCGACTATATCGGCTTCAAACCGGTTGGCAAGAGTATAAACAGGAACGTAACCTTCCTTCTCCATGGAAAAAGCCCTGCATAAAAAGTTTACGTAGCGGTCATGACCAGAAAAGCTTGAACAGTTTTCAGGATCAGATGGTCGGGGCGAGCGGATTTGAACCACCGACCCCCTGCTCCCAAGGCAGGTGCGCTAACCAGGCTGCGCTACGCCCCGACTCAGCGTGACTCTGCTACCACATTGCTTGAATGAATGCAAGCTGTTTGTTGCAACTAGGTCAAAAATCCTGGGAAATAGCTAACTTTGGAAGCGAACTTAACAAAACGTTTTCTATGACTATCACACTTAAGGCCGCACCATTATCCAAATTATCCATCTAAAGTTTTATATCCTCAAAGCTAGATTGTCTAGGAGCGCTTGAATATAGCAAAAATGTTCTAATTCTTCTTTCTGCCAGTTTCACATATTCTTCGTTTATGTCATATCCAATATAATGCCGTTTAGTCTTTATCGCTGCAATAGCAGTTTGCCCGCTACCCATAAATGGGTCTAAAACTATCTCTCCTTCAAAGGTATAAAGCTGGATCAGTCTATATGGCAATTCTAACGGAAATGGTGCAGGATGACCAACTTTAGTTGCCGATTCTGCAGGAAATGTCCACATGCTCTTAGTAAATTCAAGAAATTCTTCCTTAGAAATAGTGCTTTTCCTTTCGGAAGGGACATTTCTTGTAAACGTTGATTTTGAAAACACCAAAATATACTCGTGAACATCTCTTAATGTTGGATTTTTGGCGGAAAGCCAGCTTCCCCAGGCGGTTGAAGTGCCACTACTGGAAGACTTATTCCATATAATTTCACCTCGCATAAGAAATCCCAGGTCAAGCATATCCTCTATGATAAAAGCATGGATAGGAAGATAGGGTTTTCTTCCGAGGTTAGCAATATTAATACAAGCTCTACCCCCAGGAACGAGAACTCTCTTAACCTCACTAAATACCCCTTTCAAAAAAGATCTATACTCATTCAGAGTAAGATTTTCATCATATTCTTTCCCAACATTGTAAGGAGGAGATGTAACCATCAAATGCACGCTATTGTCTGGTAATTCATCCATTCTCTCACTCGACTTGCAGAAAATTTTATCCATATAGTCAGCAGGAATTTGATTCTCTATATATTTGACAGGCTCTTCCTTCGGTAATTCATCATACAATCTGCTTGAATAGAATAGGCTCGAGTCATGACTGATTCTTCCAGGAGAACCGAAGGCGCTTGTTTTAGTGCCGATTTTTTTTCGATTAACCTGCACTAATCTTCCCTCCAGAAATCAACCCATCTTTTATAAGGGTTGAATGATACTTCTGGTCTATGCCAATTTATCTCTATCTTTCTGGATTCACTATCTTCAACCAATCTCACTAAGGCATTCTTGGTAATTTCAACACCCCTTGGATTTGTTCCCTGTTTTGGAAGCTTAATATAATTTTGTCTCCCTATTTCATCAAAGACTCGCTTTTGAGCCGCCAGCGGAATATAGTAAAATCCACCAGTATCATTCCAGTTGATGTGAACAAGCAAAATATCACAACTGGGATAATAATTTGCCTGAAACTCTTTTGCCTTTTGAGCATCTACTGTCCATATAAGCTTAACTCCCCCTAGGTTCTTACCCGTGATCGTTTTTATAGAAATAGGTTCTCCAAACAACTTTACATCTACTTCAGGTTCTGTAACAGGAATTTCAGTTTCCACATTAGCTTCACCAAACTTGTAGATAAGCAAAGCAACAATTATTCTTTCCCGAATAGAACCAACTTCCATTCCAGTCTTGCCTGCTCTTGAACTTTCTATCTGAGCAATTTGAAACATATAAGGCAATTTATTTTGAATTTTCTTTATCATTTCTTCATTAGCAAATATGCCATTTACTAAATGCTTGTAAATTAACCAGTTGTTGGAAGAAACTTTGTCAGTCATTAACATTACCAGCCTTGTATGTTGTCATCTGCCAAAATTACATTTCCTCACCGCTTATATTTCATGATTTTAAAACCACGTCAACAATAAACCTGGAGTGTCCCAAAATATTATTTGTCTTGAAGCTACTTGTTTACTGCCTTCTTAGTAATAGGGGTTTCTCCTATCCGTCGCCCGAATATACGACGAAGTGAAGGATCTTTTCAAGAAATGCTTCGCTAACGCCCGGCATGACAAGGAGGCGTCACTCCAAGCCCCCTCTTTTGTCACCCCGAACAATGAATCGAGGGGTCTCTTCAAGAGATGACTCGCCTACGTTCGGCAATCCCAAGGAACGCAGGATTAGAACATCCTAGCAACAAAGCTCCAACAAACTCCATTCTTCGATTACATAAGGCCTATCAGGTAAAGTCGGCATCCGTTGATTGCCTTATCCACTAAAACGTGATAAGAATCTCGCCTTGCCAAAACAAATTACTTTGCCTGTGTCTGCGTGCATCGCACAGTCAGGCGAAACAGGGAGCATGGATATGGCTAAAAACTTACCATGGCATTCTTTAACGAGCGGGAACGTCTGTGATGAACTCGGCGTGAATTTAGCTCAAGGACTGTCATCCCAAGAGGCGGCTAAACGGCTTGAAATTCACGGATACAATGAAATCACAAGGGATGAGCCCATTTCTCCCTTCCGAATTTTTCTTAAACAATTCCAGAACGTGCTTATCATCATCCTGCTCATAGCTATAGCTTTATCAATCGTAACCGGTGAAACTACAGATGCCATTATTATAGCGGTTATCGTGCTTTTCTGTTCTTTGCTTGGTTTCTTTCAGGAATATCGAGCCGAACGAGCTATCGAAGCTTTAAAATCCATGCTTTCACCTAACGTATCAGTTGTTCGGGATGGTGTTGTACAGAAAATCCTTTCCCGAGAAGTCGTGCCCGGGGATGTGCTTTATCTTGAATCGGGAGATAAAATCCCAGCCGACGGCCGAATTGTGGAAAGCTACGCCTTAATGTGCGATGAAAGTGCTCTCACCGGGGAATCACATCCAGCACCAAAACAGGTTAACCCTCTTCCTAATGAAACTTCTATAGGCGATCGCACAAACATGGTTTTTGCTGGAACAACGGTTGTGTCCGGACGTGGATACGCCGTCGTTACAGAAACGGGGATGAAAACAGAATTTGGCCGTATAGCTTACGAACTTGGTAAAATCAAAAGCGAAAAAACGCCTCTCGAAAAGCGCACGGAAGAAATCGGTAAATGGCTTGGTATTATTTCGCTTGCTATATGCCTGGTTGTGGGTGGAGTAAGCGTGATCAGGGAAATTCTAGCCCATAACCTCACAATGAAAGTTTTCCTTGATATCACGATCTTCACCGTATCTCTTGCTGTTGCGGCAGTACCGGAGGCTCTTCCTGCCATAGTAACCGGCGCTCTCGCCATAGGCATGAGAGAAATGGCGAAACGAAATGCCATTATAAGAAAAATGCCTGCCGTGGAAACTCTAGGCTGCACAACTGTAATCTGTTCCGACAAGACTGGAACGTTGACCAAAGGTGAAATTACCGCAAAGCTCATAGTCCTGGATGACCACACAATAGAAGTTACCGGTGCGGGATACAAACCGGAAGGCACATTGGAAAGTCAGGAAAAACCAATCCTGAATTCTCCTTTATTGCAACATTTTCTCGAATGTGCCGTTTTATGTAACAACGCTCAGATCAGTCAGGCAGGAGATACCTGGCTTGTTCACGGAGACCCCACAGAAGGGGCTCTTATAGTTCTAGCGCAAAAAGCAGGGCTTGATTATGGTCTCATACGAGAAGAATTTCCTAGAGTTCACGAAATTCCTTTTAGTCCAGAAAGAAAAAAGATGTCATCAGTTCATAAATCCCCCCATGGAAAATTGATTGTTTATTCGAAAGGCGCTCCAGAGCTGATACTTGACTGCTGTAGTTCTATAATGACCGCATCGGGAGACATCATTTCTATTGAGGGCAAAAAAGAGGCTATTCTTCGGACAAACGAAAATCTAGCAGCTAGCGGACTTCGAGTGCTTGGTCTTGGGATGCGGATACTCAAGGAAGATGCAGGGCAACCACATAGGGTTGCCCCTACTGTGCCTCAGGATGAAACAATAGAAAATGATCTGGTTTTCCTTGGTCTGGTGGGCATGATTGATCCTCCACGGGAAGAAGCTAAAGAAGCTGTCGCCACATGCCGTCGAGTAGGCATAAAACCTATTATGATCACGGGTGATCACGCATTAACGGCTGTCGCTATAGCAAAAGAAGTGGGAATTTACAACGAAGGCGATCTTGTGCTCACTGGTGAAGATTTAAAACGTATGTCCGAAGAAGAGTACGAAAGCATCGTGGATAAAGTAACGGTGTATGCTCGAGTATCCCCCATGGATAAACTTACCATTGTGAAAGCATGGAAGAAGCGAGGCGAAATCGTTGCTATGACCGGTGATGGAGTCAACGACGCACCTGCTCTTAAACAGGCCGATATCGGTATAGCCATGGGAATTAGCGGCACTGAAGTAAGCAAAGAAGCAGCAGACATGGTTCTTATGGATGATAATTTTGCTACAATCGTGGAAGCCATAAGGCTTGGAAGATGGATCTACGAGAACATTAAAAAATACCTAACCTATCTACTGAGATCCAACATCACGGAAGTAGCAGTTCTTGGTGGAGTAGTGCTCATTATGGGACCCAAGTATCTTCCATTACTTCCAGCAGCAGTGCTTTACATAAATCTAGCAACCGATGGGCTTCCCGCTCTTGCTCTAGGACTGGCTCCCCCCGATCCTGACATTATGGAGCGTCCGCCCAGAAATCCTCAAGAAAGCGTGTTTTCTCGAGAAGTTCTCACACTCATCGGGGCTGCACTTTTTCTGGAAATTCCATGCTTTTTCTTCCTCTTTTTCCACGAGCTTAATAATGACATTGTTCACGCTCGAACTGAGATCTTCTTCCTGTTCATTATAATGGAAATCATGATAGCCTTGAGTTTTCGGTCGCTTCGATTCAGCATTATCAAAGCACCCCCTCACGGCTGGCTTATTGCTGCCGTGTTGTGGGAAATTATCCTGCTGACAACAATCATTCAAATTCCGGCCGTGAGAGAATCCTTCGGCATAACCATCCCGTCTGTCGCCGATATAAAGCTCATATTGGGAATAAGCGTCGGTGTATTTCTTTCCATCGAGCTTCTGAAGAAAATTATAGCGCTACGTGCAGGAGATCCCTCGCTTCGCTCGGGATGACAAAAGAAGGCTGTTCACAAAATAGGCAATATCTACCATTTCAATCCGCTTAGAATTTTTTCAGCCCGACGCTTCCAGGAAAACCGATTAACGAGTGCTTCCCTGGCGTTATGCCCCAGTTTAGCCCTCCATTCAGGATGATCTCGCAAAAATGAGAGAGCGTCACGCCATGCTAAAGGATCATCGTGAGGAACGAGAAGCCCTGTTACACCAGGCTCTATAACTTCGTTTAGACTTTCCAAATCTGAAGCCACAATAGGGAGTCCTGCTGCCATATATTCGAAGAGTTTAAGAGGCGAAACATACCATATTTCGTCTATATTTCCCGAAACATTTGCTATAAAAGGCTGAGCGGGTAAAAGAGCCACATCCAAAAACGAACAGATGTAAGATATTAAAGCGTGGGGCATAAAGCCATAAAACACCAAATTGGGCGGAATCGAATTTTCTGCACACCTTTCTTTCCAAAAAGCTATTTCCTTCTCGCTACCACCTACGATATGGAAATTCGCCCAGGGGCATAGGTGGACAATCCTGGATATAATCTCCATTCCCTTTCCGTAATAGAGACTTCCTACATACCCCACTTGAAGCCGATTTGGTGGTAATTCAGAAAATCTAACCTGAAAATATCTAGCCTTATCTTCAAAACCGACAGTCTTTTCCTTGTCATGCCGAGCGTCAGCGAGGCATCCCTTGAGGAGACCCCTCGCTATCGCTCGGGGTGACAAGAAGGCGGGAGGCACTGAAGCATTGAAATCCTCAGGGTCTGCTCCATCGTGAGCCACAAACAGTTTTTCTCCTGCAACGAATCCTTCTCTGTTAAGATACGAAGCTAATCCCTGAGTAATCGCTACAAGGCTCTTAAAGGAGGACATAGCGACAAGCCGTTTTAGTAAAACTCGCTTTAACAAGGTTCTCGGTTTAGCGTGAATTTCGTAAGCTGTCGGTATTCCGAGAATCGCTGTGCCAAAACATGACTCAAGGGAACGGCCATAGGCAAGATCAGGCTTAAATTTGCTGGCCTCCCAGATACTGTAAACAACATATAAAACATCTGTTGCAGAGCCATCTAAAGAGGGAATAGCTTTCAACCTGAACCGTTTTTTTACTCTGTAAAAGTCGAAAACATCGGAAGAATTGTTTCCTGCGAATTTGCCAATTAGAAGCACATCGTGTCCAAGAGCCGTAAAGGCTTCGCACATCTTCATTACATTAACGCTATTTGCAGCAGTCGAAGGAAAGCAAGATCTGGAAAGATAGGCGATTTTCAAGGCGTCCCCTCTCGTGAAATTCCCCAACCATAATGTTTTCCGATACACAAGATTTTGGCAAGATAAGACACGGCAATATGAACTCCGTAAGCTATAAAAACACCTTTTAATCCCCAGCAACCAGCAGCCAACCAGGCCAGAACCACAAAAAGGATGTTTGCTACCGCCTGGATAAAAAAATTAGCTCTAACAAAACCCAGAGCAACAAAAAGAGGGCTGATATTGTTAAGCACCACGGCAAAACCAGTAATAATCATATAGATGGCGAATTCCGGGATAACTCTGGAAAATTCCTTACCAAATACCGCCGGAAGCCACCAGGGCGATAAACCGACAGAAATAGCAAGAATTACTAAAATAATGGGTATGGTGAAGAAAATGCTTCGAAGAGCGTTTCCTATCGCTAACTTAGGAAGCCCCTTAGCCACATCATTACTAAAATAGGGATATATGACCTGATACAAAGGTTCCATCGGTTTTTTAAGCACATGGCCAATCTGTTGAAAAACCTTATAGACTCCGGCAGCTTCTACTGAAACAAGCGAAGAAACGATGAATATATCCAAAAACTTGGTTGGTATGTCAAGAGTGGATGAAAGATTCGTCCAGACAATGAATGATACGAAAGGCTTTAAAGATTTCCAAGATTTTGGACTATTAGCTCCGCAAACCTGGAGCCATTTTTTGTGCAAAACCACCTTGAAAGCGCTTAGCACAATAAACATATAACCGAGGATTTCGGAAACCATCCACACAAAAAGAAAATGGTGAAAACTACCGTTCAACAACCAAACAGAAGTTACGGCCATGAGTTTTATCCCAGCGTAAAAGATACGTTGCCATGCAAGAATCGAAAACCGTTCTGTAAGTCGCAAAATTCCCGTAGCGGTTCCAGTAAAATTGAAAAGCACAAGGATACTGTAATACTGTATGGCCTTAAGAAGGAATGCATCCCACTTAAAGAATGCGGCAACAAAAGGAGCAAGGAAAAAAGCGACAATAAACCCAACTAAGGATGAAAAAACATCCAGGCAAAAACCAGTCAGAATATAGCACTTGAATTGTTCCATGTTTTTGGTGTGCAGAGCTTCAGCACCAAATTTAATAATGCCTGTCCAGGCTTGGAAATTAAAAATCCTATCCACAAGCTTGGCGTAAGTTTCAGCCACGGCAAGCACACCAAAAAGTTCGGGACCGATAGCTCGTATCGTCAGAGTCAGGGACGCAAGAGAAATAAGCCGAGCGATGGCATCCCCGGAAAGAAGCACGCTCGTATGTTTCAAAAGCTTGTGGCGTAATACTTCTTTCGGATTTTTAATGACTTCCCCAAGTTCTCCAGCCCATCCCCAAAAAACACTCACAGGAAACTTCACCCTCTTTTCTACCCCTCCGCTACGCCTTTTTCCTTTGACAGATTCAGTGTAACGATGTTATGCCTTACCGGGAGATGCAACATAAATCAAATGTATTTTGCCACCATTTGGGAAAATGGTCATGAGTGGCGTTGAAAAAGAGATAATGGCAGGAGCAAGCAAAAAGGCAATAATTGGAGCCATAGCTTTTTTGGTCATTATTGAGCTTTTAATATATACCATTGCGGCAAGCACGTCTGGAACAGAATACCGAGTAATTATCGAAGATAGAGAAGGACACGTCCTTTACGAAACTCCAGGAAAACATCTCACTCGTTACGAAGAGCTAAGTTTTCAGAACAGATACGGTCCTGTGGAAAACTACATCGTGCGAGTGGTAACGCAGGAAAGGAGTTTTCCTTTTAGAGCATGGCTCGCAGCATCGGTTGGCATTCCTATAGGAGCAGTGTTAATTCTTGCTTTTCTTATAAGAGGCTACATGGCGATATTTGACACAAACAGGGGAGATACATATACCGGGTTAGATGATAAAACCATCTTTGCTTCTCCTTCTTCAAAACCTTCGTTTATCGGCTGGATCCAATCTCTCTCGCTTTTCCATCTTGGTGCTGTGGTGATAATTTTACTTATAGCTTTCTGGATTATCCCCAATGCGGTTTCCGAAGCAGCAGCAAAGGTTGTTTATTTTATGGAGCATCATCCTGTAATTTGCAGCGGATTTTTTATTTTTGTCGCCGGCATTGTTGTATGGGTTATATACCTACGATACAAGCTCTCCCGGGAAGTTGTAAGGTATCAGTTCGAATTGGCGAAAATGAGGCTCGAACGGGCATCTCTACCGGACCTTAAAGAAGCGGATGAACCGAAACTCTTAGAAAATCCACTTCCCCCCGAACCCAAAGATGTTTCGGACGAAAGGAGAAAACATCATGGAATGGTTTAAGCAAATGTTTTCGTTCTCGAAAAAGTCTAAAAAGAAAGAAAAGCCAAGGCGAGATTACGATGATCTCAACAAAAACGTTGGCTATATGTATCTCATTATGGGTTCTCAGATCGCTCTTGTATTTCTCATTATGGGATTTATGATGTTTGTTGGAGCTGTAATCTCCACGCCGTGGTGGATTTTCGCCGCCATATTTGTTGCAGGGTCATCAATCTGCTACTATTTTTACAGAAAAGCCAAACGGAAATGGGAAGAACTTAAGTCTGCTATTAAGCAGCTCAATTTGGGCGACAAAAATTACGAGATAAGTATCATGGGTGGCATGCTTACGATGAGGGTTGAGCAAGCCCCAAGACATGCTTTGGAAACGAGAGTTGTAGAGCCTCCAAAGGCTCTTCCATCTCCGGATACTAATCTTTCGCCCAAGGAAGAGGTCAAAGAAGATCCTGTTACACCATAATTTTTAGCAGGGAAGAACAACAAGCTCTTCCGGAGAAATGTTTAAAGATTCAGCACCGTTTTCGGTGATAAGGTAGGTGTTTTCAATACCTGCTATGCCTTTCCCGGGGATGATAAACTTGGGTTCAAGGGCAACGACCATTCCTTTTTCCAGCACAATCTTCTGACGATGAGCAATGAAGGGAAATTCATCTACTTCAACTCCCAACCCATGGCCAATAAAAGAAACACGGTTTTCATCAGTGCCCATGAAATATGGCACTAAATTACTATCCTGAACCATTTTGACCATCATTTCATAAATGTCTCCAGATACGGCACCAGTGCGAGCTTCCTGTCTGAAAAATCTATGGAGGCGGAGGGAAAATTCGTGAGCCCTAAGAAGTTCATCGGGAGGCATGCCTAAAGAAAAATTTCTGGTCTGATCATTAAGGTATCCGTGATGGCATATCATGGTATCCACACTTACAATCTCACCACATCGAATAGTTTTTCTGGTGGAGCCTTGAGCAAAGGCGACACTTACTCCCTTTCCTCCGGTGGGAGCATCACCATAAGACGGAATGGCCGCTTCTGGACCACTAAGAACATGCCCAAAATACATTTCAAGCCTGGGGTTTCTGAGACGAATAAAACCAAGATGACCGTTTTTACGTGCAACAGCTTCAAGATTTACGCACAGATCCCATTCGTCCACACCATCTTTAAGAAGGGACGGCACAGCTTCATAAACGGCATGAGAAATCTTTGCAGCATCCCGCATCACACTGATTTCCTCGTCTGATTTAACCGCTCTCTGAAGCCTTATAGTCATGGAAATATCCACATACACCGCTTCGGGAAAGATGCGATCTTTAAGAAAAAGGTAAAACGAAGCAGGCAAAACATCCATAGAAACCCCTATGGACGAAGGCATACCATTATGAGTATCTCGCACAATTTCCGCCAGTTCTTTCATACTGCCCATAAGAAGCACCGATCTGATGGGGGTCTGCTCAATGGTTCGGGATAAATTACGCCGCACGGCTAGAGAAACATTCCCCTTTGATGAAACAACAAGGTAACCATCCTGAACCGTGCCGGTAAAGTAAAAAAGGTCGGCGTTATGATGGATAATGGCTACGTCAACACCTGCCCTACTCAGATTTTCTACAAAAATTTCTATGCGGCGAAAAATCTCCCGATCAGTAAAGAGCTTCATCTCATAACCTCTTCTACAAGATCGCAAAATTTCGAAAAACTCATATCCTTAAACGATGGGATAACTATATCCGCCTTTTTAAGATCCTTGGCTGCAAAAGAATGCTCTACTGCAACCACAACCATTCCAGCAACCTTTGCTGATTCCACACCGGCAGGAGTGTCTTCAAAAGCGACGCATCGAGACGGGGTCAGTTCCCTGCGGAGATGGTGAGACATACGGATAATGGCTTTCTCATAACTTTCAGGATGAGGCTTACTCTTTTCCACATCTTCGGCTGTTACAAAAACCGAAAAAAAATCCAGAATGCCAAGCCAATTTAGAAATGTTTCCACTTCCTGACGGAGCGATCCCGATACAAGCCCCAGAGGAACTCCAGCCTCATACACCGAGCGAACAAATGGTATAACCCCCTCAAAGGTATCAACTCCTTTGGATGCTTCCTGGATAAGGTTGGCATTTTTTTGTTGAACCAGAGCCGGAATATCGGATTCAGAAAAAGGCAGATGATAATGATGGCCTATTGCTTTAAAGGCATCTCTGTCATCGAACCCGATATATCCCTCGACATAGGTCTCATAATCGAAGTAAACTCCGTAAGCACTAAGAACCTTCAGAAACGCTCGGTAATGTATGGGCTCTGTGTTTACCAAAACACCATCACAGTCGAAAAATAACGCCTCAAATTTCATAAAGCTCCAATCGGTATATGTTTGGTATAATCTTGTGGTGCCCCCGGCAGGACTCGAACCTGCGGCACCGAGATTAGGAATCTCGTGCTCTATCCACCTGAGCTACGGGGGCGGTGTTTCATGCACAAAAATTTCTGCTTCGGGATACCACAAATAGAGGTAAAATGGCAAACGGATTTTAGCAAATAGAGATAGACTCGACTCCATCATTATGGTTCTTGATCCGTTGCTTATTCCATCTGTATATTGAATGTGTAGGCACTTGCAAAGAAAGATCGGGTTGCAGATGAAAAAATCGGCAGAACATACAAACAGAAAGGCATTTGAGGAAGTGGGAAAATCTTGGCATGAGTGGGAATCCATCCTGTCTTCCAAGGACGTTTTTAGCTATTTCCGGCGTATTACGCCTGAAGAGTATGAAGCTTACGGTATAGATAAAGACGATATTCCCTTTGGCACCTTTGCTGCTCTTAAACATCCCGAATCGCTTAAAAGCCATCTTGGCGGAAATGCCTACGGATCAGGGCTGTTTGAACACCGTGCACTAAGCGACGAAGAACTGCGAATTTTAGAATCCTTTGACCCAAGTGATCCAGAAAGCCTGAAAAAACATTTCTTAACTATCAATGAACTTTACCGCAAAATGGGTCTTCTCATCAGACTATCCCGTAAAGGTATATTTTACTACCTTATTCCCTTGAGCTTTATCACCCATTTCATGACGGATATCCGGATTAGAGTGAATCTCATACAGTCTCTCATTCCAGAAATCAGTAAAAAGAAGGATCTTAAAATTGGCATTATGACTTCAAGTGATGACATCCTAACCCATGAACTCATAGCTCGTTTCCCTCAGCACAGGTTCCTAATTCTCTCATCTCTAGAGGATCTTTCAGCAAAAAGAAAACCCTTTGATGTCTTTATCTGCCCTCACCATCCCGCAGAATATTTGAAAAATCTCCTGAATGAATGTCCGATTTTCCCCCCGATTGCTGGAGAAAAACTTACCCGGTATACGGGGTATCTTTTTATGCGGCTCAGGAGAACTCTAGGCTCTACAGGCATTTTCGCTATAGTGTGCTCTCTAGACACCCAAAAAACCTATTCTCAACTCAGCATGAAAAACATGTTTGAAACTTTCTTCGCAGAAGAAGTACGTAATGAAATTTTACCGGAAGAATACCGAAACGAAGAAAGACATCGGGCACCTTTTCTCTGCATCCGAGCATATCCCAAAAGCGCAAAAACTCTAAAAGTTGACATAGAAGAATTCCTCAAAAAAACACCCCTTGCTGGCTGTCCGGTCAATCTTGTGGCGGATTACAAAAACACTCTAGACTACATTGCTAACGTTCTTGGTTATCTGACAAAACTATCCGAAAGCGAAAAAACAGAAGTTATTAAAAGGTCTCCTAAGATAAAGCACATTATCTCTCGTTATAAAAAACTCATAAAAATTCAGTCCATTTTCGACCCATCAGAAGTAAAGAAAGAACCGGTAAAATTCTTCAGTTTCATTCCCGAACTCTCCCTGTTAGGGTTTACTCGCTCTGAACTGCAGGAAATGGGACTTATTGTAACAGGGCATTCCAGTCTTGGGCGGGTTATCATGGGGAAGTATCCAGTTCATACTTTGGAACCTTTAAGGAAATTCGTTAAGCAACAACCGTCCTACATAGATTACCTATCCATGATGACTATGGCCGAGCTGGCAACATCACTGAAGCGAGATTTATCAGACATAGAAAAAAAGCAACTAGACCAAATAACCGTAGCATTTTCAAACGATGAGAAATTCCAGGAAATTCTAGAACCATTACAAACCATCGGTAATTTGGATGAACTTCTTCAAATGAGCTACAAACGTGTAAGAAGACTCACAATGAGTGAGGCTGCAGAAAGCAACGAGGATTCAACAACATCACCGACGTTGGAAAAACAT